>Ga0316218_1001115_pt1 | contig 31161 bp, 75 predicted proteins | sample TBH18003metaG_FD_203634 | JGI IMG/M metagenome (GOLD analysis project Ga0316218, IMG submission 203634) | Freshwater microbial communities from Trout Bog Lake, Wisconsin, USA - TBH18003 | ecosystem: Environmental > Aquatic > Freshwater > Lake > Hypolimnion/Profundal zone | place: USA: Wisconsin...
GCATCTCAGCAAGCCTCATACATTCATACGGTGTGAGCTTAAGAGAAGCACTTTGAGTAGTGGTCTCTAAGCACAGAAGTACTTCATCCTCAGCCATGATCACAGTGCAGCCCTTCTGCAAGACTCCATGATCATTCAACAAAATCTCTTGGTATTTCATATCTTATTATCCTTTTTAATTTAATCGGGAATTTATGAAATTTTATGCTTCATAGATAATTTCAGAAGTCTCAAAATCATAGATATGCGCCCATCCTACACAGTTTGATGCCAAATATCCATTAATCCATGCCTTTGCTTCATTTTCAGTTTCAAATTGGTTCTGATAATCCTTCATACCTCCGCGAGGCTCGTATTTATTATCACCAGCAAAAACCCAGTATATATTTTTCATATTAATTCTCATTTTATTAAATCTCAAAGTTCAAAGTTTAGGCATTTTCAAATTAAATACTGATGCCAAACCCTCCAATTGAGTCTGCCAAAGACATGGTTCATAGTTATCATGAATTATCTGCAGCTTTTGTAGCAAATCCGTATGCTCATGAAGATGTGCAGGAAGCAGACCGGTATCATAGAGTTCAATCGCATTTTTACCTTCCATACCTATACGATAATTTACCTTGCTGATCAAACAGCCTACAGCGCATTGCGCGCCATCGTGCGCTTTATACCAGCATGCACCATATATGCTAAGCGATTTTCGATTCTGCTTCAATAGATGCCTTGCGACCTTGTTGAATAATGTCTGTTGTGTCATGCCTTATTATCCTTTTTAATTTAACTGAGAAAAATACTCTGGAATTTTTAGATTAGAAAGATAATCATTAAAAGATTGTTCAGAATATTCTTTTCCATGAATAAACCAGGCTTTTTCTCCATCATTAAATTCTACAGCTGGTCCATCAATACGATGAAGTTTACCATTTAAATAATATTCTTTAGATCCATTATTATATTCTACAGCAGGGCCATCAGTACGATTAAGATGATCATCTAGATAATAAGCTGTAAAATTTAATGTAGTTTCAATTCTATTATAATTCATTAAAATACTCTGGAATCACAGGAATCGTATCATCCTCACTCACTAAATCCCCGTCTAGATCAAATAATTCAAAACCTGTGAAATCAAGACAGCATGCGCAGATATCAGGCACATCGCTATGTTCCCGAGCGCCGCAACACATGCTCAATCTTTCAAATGGATAATCTTTAGGATAATGCCGAATATGTTTCATTTATTTTCTCCAAAATCTTCTTCTTATTTATCTTTTTCATCGAAGCGCATCTTTCCTGATAAATATTCCAATCTGCTTCAGAAACATTGCAGCCTTTAACACTACCGTTGCATTTTTTACATAGTACCTGATAATTTTTATATGAGTTTTGTCCACCTAAACTTCTAGGAATAATATGGTCTAAAGTAAGTTCTGAGCGATTTTCAGCAAACCATACCAGTACAGCATGTGCAGGCAATATGCCAATTTTATGACCATACTCTAGTGGAAAACCATTGGCATTTGCATCCTTAACAATCTTTATTCCACAGTACTTAAGTTTCGCGCCACAAATTCCACATCGCTGATTATTGATGATAAATTTATTTCTCTTTAGATCAAAATTAGGAGAAATTAATCTAGCTTGTGCTTTTTTAACTGTGCGAATCAATCTAATTGGATGATGATGAACTTCTCGTTTTTCAACTTTATTCAATATATCAATGATTGTTTTGGCATCATATACTTCCACCACGCCATTTAATCTAATATCTATAGGATTGATATGAATTAAAGAATGATTCATAATCTATTATGATAATTAATTTAGACGGGAAAATTTATGTCCATCTCTTCATTTGCTCAACGGTTTCCCGCAAGTTCACAGGATCAAAATTCACCTGAAAAATCTCAACAAGATGTTCATCATAGATTGAAATATAATCTCGATATCTTTCGAAATCAAAAGTACCATCATCGCCATCATTGCTCCAGTAACTAATATTTTCGCCGATATCAAGATTCATAATTGAATCCATAATATCTTCGATATCTGCTTCGAAAAATGATTTTATCATTATGCCTCTCTCACAATATTCCCGTCTGTAATAGGTACCTCATATATCAGTACTTTCTTACAGTTTCTTTTCACATATGCAGTGCAATTATCCACACTCAATACAGTACCTTGACATAGGCTGCCTAATCCTTGCTTATTGCCTCTTTTGCATGCATAAAACTGCACTAGATCGCCTGCTTTAACTCGGTTCATATCTTATTATCCTTATTATCCTTATTATTTTTAGAGGGAATTATCCCAAACTCAAATTAGAGGCTGGCTCTCTCAATTCTTCAATATTCCATCTAATGGAATATTCAGTACACTGACTTATAACCCTTTTAAACCGCCCATTTAAATAAACCACAATCACATCATGATATCTCAAAAATTCATAATCAATATTGTTTTTATATTCGATTTTCAAAGATTCATTATGATCTAATTCTAATAATTCTTTTATGATTATTAAAATAGGTGTGGTGAAAATGTTTAGCATTGCCCCTTTAGATCATGAACCAATGCCTCTATATAAGATTTAGAAGCCATGCATCTATCCTCATAATGTAGTCTCTCAAATATAAAAATAAAATCATGATACCTCAAAAATTCAATTGATTCAACATCATTACAGCCATAAAAATCCACAGATTCTTTATGTTTGAGTTGCATAATCTTTTCCACAATCTCATCATTTGGTGTGGTATAAAAATTTTCCATATCTTATTATCCTTTATATTTTAAATGGGAATTAATGAATCGCAATCGTGACATTGCTTTTCAATCCTGATCTAGTGCCGGAGCATATCAAGCACTTAGCGCAAGTAGTTACCTTACCCATTTCTTTTGATGCGGGACAATTCGCCAGTTTAACACCGCTAATATTCTTAGAGATATTGGAATAATCATCCACAGCCTGTACGAAAAATGCGCGGTATCCCATGCTGGTGGACAATAGTACATCCATAGGACTATCGCAGCTGCTCATACAATATTTTGCATAACCTTTATCACAATTTCGCCATTGATGAGTGTAACCGGTACTTTGGCAATCAGCAAGAATCATATCCCATACATAAATCGGAACCGCTACGGGGTCACCATAGGCTCCCAGCCTCACTTTCTTACCCTTTAGCATCTCTCTGCAATCTTCCAAACTTACCTCAGGATATCCGCCATTCTTATACTTCTTATAGATTGCGTTAAAAGACATAGCACTAACGTAACATTTACGCGAATACTTCTTCAGTGCATTATCACCCAAAATCTGAGGACGATATGGGCAATCCCCACAAATCGCCCGATCTCCGCCATTGCGCAATGCTTCGGTAGGATGAATATCGCTTCGCAAAATCCAAATCTGAGGCATATCGCCGGTCTTAGAATTGTTGGAACCGAATGTGACCACGACCATAATCGGCGATCCATCAATTTCGCTAGGTCCTTTCCAGATAATCATGATTTATTATAGTAATTCTTTTTGTTGGGAAAATCTTGAAAAGATTTGAGCCTTTTAATGGGAAATTATTAGGAATTTTAGTTATTTAAGTCATGGATTGTCTAGGTATTGTTCATGGATTGTTTCGAAGGTTTAACGAACACGGTTTCGCCGATAATTCCTAAACAATTTTACTGACTATAGACCTAGACCGTTAGGTATAGGTCCTTTACAATTTTTCTGACTGTTTTTTACAACTTCCTAAACTAGATATAGCCCGATAGGGATATATCCTTTACCTAGACCGTTAGGTATAGGTCCTTTACCTTTATTACTATCATGCTAGTAAAATAGCATCATAGTAAAATAGCATCATAGTAAAATAGTAAATGCCACTTTCCATCCATTTTCCACCACATTTAATCCATTTTCTGCCACCCTTCCACAGACTTAATGTAGAATTTTATTGGATCAAAATTATGAAACAAGAATATTTTCAAAATTCTAAAAATTATATAAAATAAAAAGGACAATCCACGAATTTCATGTAATTAGATAATAGATAATTCCTTAATTTTTTTTTATAAAATTAAGACTAAAATTTTACAAAATTTTCAGATATTTCTAGGTTCAATTGATCCTAGAAAATGGGTAAATGTTTATGAAATTTTGATTTTTATTTAAGGGAATTTTTAAGATGACTTTCAATGATTTTTGGTTGGTGCTTTTTGTTTGATTGATACCCCCCTAGACTATCATTCATTGAATAATCTAGGGATAATTATTTATCTAGGGATAATTATTTATCTAGGGATAATTATTTATCTAGGGATAATTAATTAGCTATATACCTCATCAAGATACTCCTGGCGATACCGAATACCGAGTTTCTTTACTGCCTCCATTGCATCATTCTTATTCAACCCACCATCTTTCAGAGCCCTAGCGAGTGCCACGGTCCTTGCGACCACTAAATTAGGTGTATCGCTGCTCCATTTGCGAGCCTTTCCTTCCGCAAGCGGCTTCTTATCCTCTGCCCTCGACCCTGGGGCTCCATAAAGAATCGAACAATAGGTGGTTGTGTGGGAGTTTCGTGGCTTCACGAACTTTACGTCATACTCAATGGCGTTGTTTTGATTGTTTGTTAGTGTGAATTTCATAGTGTTTATTGTGAAAATCTCCGCAGGAGATTTGAGTTTTTCCTTGTTTAGTGTTTAGTGTTTAGATGCTTCTGACTTTTGTGAAAGTCTTGAACTGTTGAGTTTTTTTACTCTCGTGTTATTATGGTTTTTAGTTTAATGGGGAATTTTATGAAAATCTCTTGATTTGAGATGTTATGAAAATCTCTTGATTTGAGATGTTATGAAAATCTAATCCCTGTTATAATAAATACCGGATTTCTCATCTGAGAGAGGATCTGGATGAATTGGCTTATAGAAAAAATCTTCATCATGAATTCTACTTTTTTCTCCTCTAAGCCATTTATTTCTTTCTTCTGCATATTCTACACAGTACTGATGATATCTTGGATGAATGTTTTTAGTGATCTTCCAATCCTTAATAGGAAACCTGCACCATCCATAATTTCTTAGATATAGCCATGCAAAATCTCCTACTGTGAAATTGGTTTCTACTTCAAACGTGGTGTTCCGCAGCACTTTCTTTCTTTTAACTCTATCCTTGCTGTTTCGATATAGAAAAAAAGTATTTCTGCGACTCGACACATGAATATACTCGCCTTTTCCGAATTCTTGAAAGTTCATGATTTATTATAGATTTTATTTTTATTGGGAAAATTTTTTTTAAAATTTGAGTATTATTGGGAAAATCTGAAAGATTTAAATTTTTTTAATCCCTGGGCATCTCATATACATCGGCCTCATAGAGATCAATATAATATCTTCCGCCATATTCATAATTATCATAATTTTGATTCACCTTATAAAGAAAGGTAGGAAGTTCATTATCAAAATTTGAAAATTCGGTGAATCTGAAATTTAGCAGGCATAGATAATCTAAATTTTTTAGATGATTATATAGCCAAAACCTTGTGCTTTCTTCGTCCCTGCATAGCCTTTCACAGGTTCCACCAAAACTTCCATGCTCATCTTCTATTGATACTATCCATAGATTTGAATTATTCATATTTTATTATGATAATTCTTTTTATTGGGAATTTTATGAAAATCTTGAAAAGATTTGAGATTTATTATGATTTTTTATTCATGATTAAACCCGGCGTTTTTGTTTTTTTGCTGATGTAAGTTATAGTTCTGGCTCAGGTGGCAATGGCATCCATCGGACCATTTGTTTAACAAATATGTCCTTAAATGGGTGACAATATTTTTAGGATTTTTGCAATCACACTCCACGATAAGTCTATCTAATCCATCAATCCATGATCTATATATATAATCATCTTGAAAAATCTGTTTCTTGGTCACAGGGTCTATGCCCATATAATTGATTCCCTTCCTCACATGGAGCTGCGCTTGAGTTATGATTGGCACTCCTGTGATATGGGTGCGAGAATTTTTGCCACCTTTATAGTATCGAATTAAAAGTTGAGTGTTTTCTGGCGCGGTTTTAGGACATATTCGCTATGCGAATGGTCCGAGAATATTGATTGCCAATTCATGTTGTTAGTGTTCATATATATACCAAATAATCCAACAAGAATATTTTAACATTGCATCCTTCAGCCAATGCGATGACCTTACATCCCTCTCCATAATATTTTCTTTAGGAATTTATTGAGCGATGTGAAAAATGATTTAGAATCCCGCGCCTATATGCCCTAGAAAATTCTCGAAAGGTAAGAATATCTCCATGCTTCCATGTTTGAGGCAGATACTCATCCACATTACATTGAATTCCATAGTCATAAACGGTGAAGATTTGAATCTTTCCATTATCAAGAATTTTATATCCGGTTGTAAAGACTCCATCTAAACCGAGCATCATATCTACAGCAGGTCTATGATATCTAATTTTGCCTGCGTTGTCATAGACTGTATAGTCTTCTTTAAACCGGGCGCAGTCATATGGTGTAAACACACCTCTATGCCAAAACTTTGGAGTATGATCCTGCGCTTCCAGCAGTTTCTTCTTTTGATATGAGATTTTTCTCTTGTTGTTCATGGTTTAAATTTAAGTTTTTGCCTCTAGATCATCGGCGATTCTGGCTAGCACGACTGCACACAATGTGAGCATATCAGGAAATTGCTCAAGATCCTCTGCCTCATTAAAATATGATGGAAGTCTGCGAAGATCATCAAGCATTAGGGATTCTGTTCGTGTGATGTAGGGGTTAGTCATAGTTTTCATATAATTATTATGGTTTTTAGTTTTGTTGGGAAATAATACTGATATGGATTAATTTTTAATCAATCCATATCCTTTACCAACTTACATCAATCAGATATTTGCCCGGCATCAGCGCATCATTGTTGCATAGATCAGCGAGAATTGTGCTGGTGATATAGGATGTTTCACCTTTATTTTTAAATGTTTCAAGCTTGCCTAAATCATATGAATCAATATCTTGCTTCTTCACATGAAACATATGCATTGAATCACTGTGAGGATTTTGATCGGCGCAGAAACTGTAATGACCAATACCATAATAAGCATTGATAAATGCTTCAAGATCATAGTACGATGTGATATTTACAAGTGTTTCTGTGTAATGTAGTGATGTCATGATTTATTATGGTTTATATTTTTATTGGGAATTATTTTCTGATTTCATTTTTCTCTGTTTAAAATCTTCTGATCTATAGAATTCTTTAAGAATTTCAATATCCTCTTTATCAAGATACCCAATGAATCCCACATTTTTCCCTTTTTCAATATAGGTTTCATTCTCGTTTATAGCATGATAAAATCCTGAATAAAAACCCATTTGATAGATTGATGTAAGTGCTGAGTCATATGGCGAATAACCCTGCATTGCTGAATACTGTAGATTTCCTGCGCTTAATTTTGTGGGAATAACTATTGAGCCTTCAAAACTTGGCACCGGGCAATTTTCTATGCTGAATCCATTCTCCAGAATATATTTTTTGCCTTTCTTTCGAAGCTGCGATAATAGGTCTTTACCAAATTTAAGGCAATCATCAATTTTAGGGATTTGTTTTATATCAGTAACAATACTTTAATCCAGTATAAGAATTCCAAATTCTATGAATTTCTTCATTGATCATATCATTTAAATATGGCTTAGATGTTGCATACTCATATTCATCTTCATCATACAAATTCCAGTTATTAAGATTATAAAAATGATTGTTCATAAATTCCTTGGCATTTTCATCCACATAATTCTGAAATTCATAGTTCATCGCAAACCAGGGGCAATACTGCTTTTCAAAATGGTTCATCACCATATCGGGAATATAATGGCTTAAATCATAATGGTTATAAAATTCAAAAACTGTGCTGCGCTCTGGCCACTCGTTGTGATAGATATTAAAGTAATATCGGCCCAGATAAACTTCTTTCACCTCCGGCGTAAAAGATTCATCGCCAATCCTCTTGATCACAGTAAATCCTGGGAATTGATTTGGCCAAGTTTCTGAAAATTCAGCCCAACCCTGTGATTGAAAGATATAATTCTCCCAATCCTTCAGTGCCTTTTTATATCGCTCTTCAGAACCAATGCCTCTTCCAAAATCTCTTCTCTTTGGCTTTATGGAACATTTTGTTACACCTTCTGATGTAATAGAATGATCAATCATTGTTAAACGCACATAATATTCGCCATCTTCATATGTACGGACTTTTCCATATCTATCAGCAATTTCATATGGGTCCAATGGTTTAATGCTATGATCGGTATCCACAGGATAATAGGTAGTGCCGTTATAATTCACCACATTATCTTTGATTGCCACTCGCTTTAAATCTCTAATATCGTAGCAGATATGCAATGGCATCTTCACAAGATTCTGTAGCGTTTCCATTTCTTTGGTTAGATTCATGGTTTATTATTGTTTTTAGTTTAGATGGGAAATTATAAATAACTGTATTGCATCCGTTTGTTGCTGACATGCCATTCATCAGAAATTAGGTCATTATAATTAAAAACTGGATATGATGTATCATCTTTATCTCTGCATCGCAGATTATCATATTCATCAAGATAAAGCATATTTGGATTATCTAGTGGTCTTCCGCTAAAACCATCTCTAATCAATACCTGATTCTTATTTAGCTTAAGTTCTTTAATTCCCTCAATTAATGTCATCTATTTAAACCTTACTGTTAGTGCTTTATAAAGATTTGCATCAAGATTATCCTTATTTTCTTCAATGATTTGCTGGGCAGAGCTGTTGATTTTTTGCAAAATCTCCATCAAATTTTCTCGCTTCTTCTCCACCGATTTCTTATCTGCATCGTACACCGACACATGATCGCCAAATTCAAGATTTGATTTTGAATTCTTTTTTACCCTTACATATGTGTTGCCTTTGGCATCACAATAAACAGCTTTAGAATAATCGCTCTGATATGCCTTAAAAGTTTTGGTTGGGCCAGTCCAATTTGCATTGTACACAAATCCCCACACGAAAGGCTTCGTATTTTGATACTTTGTTTTCGCATTTTTATAATCATCTTCAGAGAATCTATATTCCTTTACCGTGCCATCCTTAAAATAGATATCACAGTCATAGCCAAAAGAAAAGTCTGCAAACATTTGAAGATTTTTATCAATGACTTCTTGTTTATCTCCAGAAAAGACCATACCATATACCATAGGTTCTTTGGTACCGCTCAACGCCCTATCCCATCTGTCTCCGCACCAGTGGCAATCGTCGCCGTGGGAGCAGCCATCAAAAGAAATTGGTGTGCGGGATTCCGCGATACTGTTCGCTTCATCTGCATCTTTTGCTTCGATGATAATATATCTTGCGCCATGAAACTCTCCATAGTTTCTGTTCTGGTTATAGGTGAAATATTTCATGATTAATTAGAATTTTCCGTTTTCAAGATAAATTTCATTCTCACTCTTATCGTGATTTACTGATTGAATAGGCTCTCCGTCATAAGAATATGTGGGAAGATCGGGCAGTTCAAGAAGAAGTCTGGCGATTTCATGCGATGTTAATGTGTATTTCATATGTTATTATTCTTTTTAATTTTATCGGGAATTTAATCTATGATTGAAAAACTTGGCTGATATCTGGAAAATCTGCCCAACCTTTGGTGATATGGGTAGGAATAATCCCGCACATCACACTATAAAAAACTCTTGAAAGAAAATCGTCATTCATAAATGAGCCTAAATTTACTTCCTCTTCTTCGTTTAAATCTCGATATTCATTATTTTCAACAGTATAGGCATCTAATCTTATTGTAAAGGTGCCGTCTTCAAGAAGAACAGGCGAGGAAGTAAACAGTATATTCTCAGGAATAGAAATATCTCTGTCTGTGATATCAGATTTCTTTAATTCAAACCATATTTGATTTCGAAACATGATCTATTTACTCCCAATAAAATTAATCCATTCCTCACAGGGCTCATAGGAGCATTTAGCCTCCGATAAACTTCTACCTTATCTCCATCTAAGCCACCTTCTAAAATTCTTTCTTCCATATCAATTCTATTATTTTCTGGTGTGAAAAGATTGATTGATTCATATTCATTATATGCTGATTTTAGATCATGAAAAAACGACAGATACATATTTTTAAGTCTTGATAAATTATAATCAGGATCTGTGTTGAATATATCATAATCAGGATCGGTAAAATCAGGCACTAAATTAAATTCAGCAATGATTTCATCAATTCTATTGTTGATGGCTTCTTTAGTGGTCATTTTTCTTTAATAAATTGATCTTCAATGATATCGGCAATATCTGAGAACGAAAGACCTGCGTGATCGTTGATATTTGTAAGCCAACAATATGATCTAGTGCCAATATTTATATCTTTAATACTTCCGTCTGGTCCAAGAATGTCATATAATGGATTAACATCATTTAAACAATTATTTAAACAATTATTTTTGTCTCCCCAGAATCCATTCTCGGTCCATCTATTTGAATCTGTGATGTCACACAGCGCACCCAGGCAACAATATTTATATCCTTTCTCATCTTCGGACCGAAGATATCCGGTACTCTGGCGATAATTTCCTGATCGGAGTGCCTTTACCCATTTATTTAGTAGCGATAGTTCGTTGTCAGTCATATCTTATTATTGTTTTTATTTTAATTGGGAAATTATCTACGATAATTGATCCATAAATTGAGAAAAATATTCTGAAAGATCTTCAATTGAGGCTGGCCGAATATAATACACATGTGGACGCATCACACAACCAACGCTGTAGGAGGCGGGACACCAAATACTAAGATCTCGCTCATTCCATCTCCATCCTTCCCCCACAAGTGTGGAGGGATTATATGGTACTAACCTATAGCGTTTTGGTATTTTAGGAAGATTCATTAGATGAAATGGATCATATAGCATAGGACCGCCATTAACGTCGGCCGCATCCTCCACCGCCACAACCTCCGCCCGTGGTGAGAATGGCTGTTCTTGGCTTAGGTCTGCTAGATTGATTGGCGCTTGATGCAGTAGATACAGTAGAATTACCCTCAATCAAATATTCCATAACAGCAAAAGCTTCATCATGGCTTACTGCTCCAGAACCCAAAGCAGACTTCATTGCATTCATAATAATCTTTTTAATTTCTTTAGTCATTTTTTAATTTCGCTCCCATCCTTGTCTTAGCAGTCCATCAGTGTGATAGATATATTCATAAACTTCATTATCATCCATCCAGATTTCTGGATTGGCAAAACTCGATTTCCATACCACTGTGATATCGTTAATGATCATGGCAAAATTTCTGCATACTTTGCATTCACCTTTTCTCACAATCTTATAATCTTTAAGAAAAATCTCTTCAATCTCGGTGTTGGCAAGCGTGTTTAGATTTTGATCATATCGAAAGCTGATAGATGTGCCGCCGAGGCCCTTCACATAATCAATATATTCCATCACATATCTCTTTGAAAGAGGACTTTCAGGACCATATACATGATTGAAATTCACATCAACATTATTGTCTAGGAAAATCGGAATAGATTCTTTAATTTTTTCATCAGTAGGAATATTTTTCTGCTTAAAAACCTTCACATTGCTCTCATATCCAATACCATGTCTAGAAATATTGAGATGATCAATAAGATTTGAGATTAGATTAGCATTTTCTAGAAGTTTAGTGCCATTGGTCGTGAACACTACCTTGTCAAAATAGATTCTCGAAAGCATTAAAATTTCTTTCAGCAATGGCGACAACGTGGGTTCACCACCGGTAATAGATACCCTATTGAATTTTTCTGGCTTATTGGTGAGTGCCGTTTTCAAATTTTCTAGATAATCTGGTGAAGCCTTATAGTTCATCGGATCGGTGCAGAAAACACAATGGCTGTTGCATCCGCCTGGTGTGATGATACTGAAATTTGGTTCTTCAGTGTGAGTGTTCATGCTTTATTATTCTTTTTAATTTAATTGAGAAAAATATTCTGGAATTTGTGTTGATAGACGGCAATATTCCAGATTAAACACTGATCTACGAGATCCATAGTAGGCATATCTTATTCGATCCAACACGCATTTCTGATTATCTACTGCCACCACATAACCAATCGCGTATCTTTTGCCGAACTCAATCACCTTCACTAAATCACCAATTTCAAATTTACTCATTCTAATTCTTTAAAATATTCTGGACATTGATTTGTTATCGGCTCTTCGTAGATTACATAGCTAACCATATTATGACCCACGGAATCTAATAAGTGCCACTCACCATCTCCTGTGGTAAATTTCCAATCCGCTTTTACGATTTTCCCCCTCACATACTTCACAATTCTGTATCCTTTTTCTGGCTTTTTATCCCACATAACTTTCTAATTCATTAAAATATTCTGGACAATTTAAAATTGGCGTGATATAACATGTGCCGAGTATCATACTATGCCCAATACTTCTATTACAATTATACCATTCTGTATCACCTTTCCATGCTAATTTCCAACCTTTTTGCACAACCGCAAACGAATCATGTGGTACAATACGGTAGCCTCTTTCTATTGGTGGATATTCATTTGCCATTATTTATCTCCTTCATATATTCTGGGCAAGGTATTGTTTTTATGGCATAGTAGCAACCATTTATCATTTTATTTTCGCACCTTCCTCTTGATAGCCTATACCATTTCCACAGCCTTGGACTCCATTTTAGCATGCCTTCTGTGATAATAAGCCGATGATTTATAACTATTCTATATCCTTTAGGTGGTGGCTTTATATTCATTTAATTTAAAATATTCAGGTTTTAAAATATGTAGGCGCTTTTTTTGAAAAACAATCATATTAAAATCGTCTCTTCTCCATCCAACGGATTGATCTACTGCTATCCATCTTCCAGCCCACCATTTCCAATCTTCTTGAATAATTTCATCATCGCCGATATCTATTGTGCAATTAGAGTCTGGTTTAGGCGCTATCATAAGAATGTTTTAAAATATTCTGGAATTTTTATAGTTACAGGTTTTCTGAACTCTACGCTGGGAAAATCTTTAACTTTATATCCAATGCTCATTGTAACTTTATGCCAGATACGATCTAGGGCGTCATGAAACTCCCAGTCTTCTCCGATAATCTCATCATCTTTAATATCATAAATATATTTCATATTAATCAAATCCACTATAAATGATTAGAGATTTAGTACGGCACCAATATGAAAATACTGGCATATCTTCAATAGCGCCGATATGATCCCACGCCAATAATGCAAGAGATTTAGTGAGTGGTGCAGGATCAATCGAATCATGCAGAATTTCAGCAGATAAATTCCAAGCAGGCTTCCAGTTTTCGTATAGGTCTGTCTTAGGATTTTTAATGGCATTGCTGCAGGCTCCTAAAAGCATCACACCTAAAAGATCTAATCCCTGAATATCGCTGTCAATTAATGTCATTATTTTTTGTTTTTTTATTCATCTCAATTCTTTCCACCAAATCCACAGAACTTTGTCGAAATGTTTTGATGTGACCACCGATATCTACTTTCACATGATAAAATTTTCTACCATAAGAATGTTCGGAGTCTGCGAAAACCTCTTTCACAATTCCTTCTTCGCCTTCTTCAGCATAAATTTTATATTGCGATTTATATTGATCCTTAATCTTCATAAACCGTGAATACACAATTGAAAGATCTTCATCTCTTGAAAACACAATTGGCTTTCACCTTGGATTGCTGTATCGCCAAAGCGTTTTATTGACCTTTACTTTGTCTCCAATTTTAGCGTTTTTCATTTATTTCTTATACACTACCTGGCAAGAATTAGGATTACCTAGATTTACATAGATTTTTGAGAACAGTTTTCGTACCCTAAGAGCCAAAATTAAATATTCTTGTGTCATGGTTTATTATGGTTTTTTATTTTATAGGGAAAATTTAATAAATTTTGCTGCTGACCTCATAAACCCCGAGCCCTCTTGATTTCACTTTAAATTTTCTTCCTTCACCTCTACAGAAATAAAATGGAATCAAAAGCAATTCTTTCGCAACTTTAGATGTGGTTGTGGTGAAATATCCAGGCATTTTTGATGCATTGTTTAAAATGCGATCATATTCTTGTTGTTCTTTATTGTTGAGCATATATTGTCTCCTTCATAGATGCGCTGGCGGCATCACCTTTCACGGGTCTAGCCGCACTTACCACGCATTTTCCGATGATCAGTCGGGAAATTAACCGATACGAATTACCGTACCTGTGCCGTAATGCCTATCATAGTAATTATTATTAACGTAGCGATTCTCGTCTGATTCCAAATAAAGGTCTTCACCAATCTCTGGTGAACCACACCAGTTCTCCACATTAATATGGATCGGTGTATCAATATTATCTGGAAATTTTTTCATTAACTGTCGAATTGTAAGAGGAATATAGTTCATAGTGCTTAATAGCCCACAAAAATCAATTCATCCTTTTCATTAAATTCTGGCAAACGATTGTTATTAGATTCCAGTTTAGAAGAATCAATTGATGGTGGATACCATTCAAGAATCCGGTCATAAAACGTAATTGGTGTATCCAGACTATTTGGAAATTTTTCCATCAGCTGTCGAATTGTGAGGTAGTTCATAGTTTCATGTATTCTGGCATTTTTGGCAAGAAATTCTCCATATTTTTAAAATATTGAATTTGATCAGATTTTAAAATCTGCGCGAGCTGATCAATAGTGGTGATGTCGTGGATTGTATCAATCACATCTGTTTTAACAATTCCAAACATATTTTCAAGATCCATTTGAAGATAACATTGACCAGTCATTATGTTGTGGCTCACACAAAGCATATGATAATCTTCTTTTCCGGGAAGATTAGGAAAATAAAACTTATGGTCATCCCAAACCTTATCTGATGATAGATAAAATTTATGTTTATCATACACGCCTTCATTAAGCGTGTCAATCATGCATTGTTCGATGGATTTTCGATTCAAATCGCTGTTCATGGTTTCTCCGTGCCATTCATTTTATGAATACGCACTATATTATAGATATTATTTTTGATGAGAAATATTGAGAAAATCAGATTCGGAATACTCCATTCCTTTAATCCAATATTGTTTAAATTCTTTATCTTTATCAACACAATAATGTGCTGGTCCTGTGGTTCGATGCAGCTTTCCAAAATGCCAGTATTCTTCCAAACCCTCGCATTGAAACGCCGGTCCTTCATTCTCTGGGCGATGCCTCAGTCCAAACTGATAGTACGCAGAAAATGATTCACTTTCAATTGCAGGTCCATCTTCACGATGCAGTTGGCCTGCTTCATTAAAATATTCTGTGCGATTATCGTGCTTCACCACCTTATATTTTCGCTCATTTTGATAAACTTCATATTCGGCAACAACCATTACTTCACTAATTCCAAACGATAATTTAATCCATCAATCTCTGCAATTTTACCATCTAGATTGTTGCTGAGATTATGAATATATTTATTAAATCCTTGTTCAGAATATTTATTCCCATGAATATACCACTGTTTTAATCCATCCTTATATTCAATGGCAGGACCATCAGTACGATGTAGTTTACCACTGATATACCAACATTTGGTTCCATTATTATATTCAATCGCTGGACCATTTTCACGATGTCGTATACCATGAATCCACCATTCTTTACCACCGTCTTTATATTCAAGAGCAGGACCGTCTTCTCGATGTAATTGACCATACAAATTATACCATTCCACACAATTTTCAAACACTTTTACTTTATATTCAGTCATTATTGTTTCCTATTTTCTTATTTCTCCGTTTTTCTTTTTCTTTTATCGTTTTTAGTGCCAACAATCCATAAAATTGGCGGAACCAACACACAGTTCGCCGTCCACATTTTCAAATCATCATCCATAATATTATAGACAAATTTATAAAATTTCATAAAGCAATATCTCCTGAAAATGTGAAGTGTTGTGTGAATTCTTTAAAAGGTATTGCATATTCCAATGTAATTTCATGTTCATCAATATAAACCACGATCATATCTCTATTTAAAATAGATGGATATGCCGTAGGATAAGTATGCGTGACTTTGACTCTGAAGTCAGGACTCACATTCTTGTACCAAATTTGATTCTCAATCTTCTGCATTAATAATTCTCCACATACCATTTCCTAAAATCTTCAAATTTAACTTTAGTGATTTCAGGAATTCCCGTTTGGGAGCCTTCATATGCTGAATAAATATATTCAGTAATGTGGTCATCATTCACATAAATCTGATAAACTCTACCATTTCCGTCACGGTCCAGTACATCAAACTCATAATGATCCATCCAATCATATCGGCACCAACAATCATTTCTCAAAATCTTATCAATATCTACATCGATCATTCTTTAAATCTCCTATAAGAAAATATCAAAATCATAATAAATGGAACTGCCCAGGTAATTGGTGTGAGGATCATAAACATTATTCCAGAATGATTATTGCTCATGGCGAATTCATATAAGCCCAGCCCAAGCATTAATGTGGGCAACGATATAAAACCCATACTCTGGCTTAATGCATAGTTAATCCATTTTCTTTTTGAAGAATTATTCATAATTGAAATTTATAGATTATCCGGAAAAATATCTGGATGACCCTTGCCATTAATCCAGACCATCATTCCATCTAAAAATACGTTTCCATTATCATCATATGTGAAGTTATGATCATCATTATAGGCAAGGTCATCTAAATCAACCATCTTCACATTATTTTCGCCCAGAATTGCTTCTGCAACTTCTTCAGGATATAGCGAATGTCCTGATATCACGCTCTTGCCATCAATATACATTGTGACATAATTTTCATCTTTAATAATTTGCACAGTCATAATTTATTTCTCCGTAAATACATGGTTTCTTGGTCTAGTAGGTGATCTTTCATTATAGTCCACCTTAATTGGACATGATTTAGAGTTAATTCTTACGATAAAAATATCACTGTTAGGATACTTCTTTTTATTATGTTCTACGGTATCTTGTAATCCCTCATAATAATCAAAAAGTTTAATGCTAAAATATGACCAGCCCATACTAATTAATGATTTGTCCATGAAGCCAAGTAGATGATTATCCTCATTTCGCATCACAATTCCATAGAGTTTCTTGCGCTGATTTTTGACTTTATTTTTACTCATAATTGTTCCATTTAAAAAAATGGTGCCCGAAGGAGGCTCTGAACCCCCGCGTTCTCTATTTCCAGAATTACTTTTTACAACTTATATCAGCGAGATTAGTGATTAGTGCGCTGATTCTCAGTGTTAATTTCTTTCTGCATTCAAATTTCTAATTAATACTAATCACACTACTGATTTTCTTAATTTTCCATTATCAGACACAATATATTTTAACGTTAATTAAAATCTCCGTGTGTTCGTTGAACTCTCCCCATTACGGCTTCGGACATGTTTATTATGGTTTTTATTTTTATCGGGAAATTATCAGAGATAATTGAGCCCTTATCAGACCATTTGCTGCGCAAATATGTCTTAAAATCGAGAAATTTTCTTGATAAACTGATCTTCAATGATATCGGCAATTTCTGAAAATGTGAGAGATGCATAATCATTGATTGATGTGAGATTGTGATATACCATATTATTGCGCTCCACGGGCGGATCAATTTGCCAATCCCCACGGCTAATAATATCATAGAGAGGATTAGTCACAGGAAGGTTATCATAACTTCCTCGCCATGCCCCAAAATCGTCCCAATCATTGGGGTCTGTGATATCACATAACACACCTAGACAACAATATCTATAATTGCCCTTCTCTCCGCTTCTCAGGCGATGTTTGCCCTGTTGATAGCCGCCGCTACGCAAAGCATCAACCCATTTATTCAATAATTCTAATTCTTTTTGATACATTTATTGTTGTTCCTTTTTAATCCGATCAAGAAATTTTCAGTCTTCCACGGGGATCAGTTTGAATCCGATGGTTTTGACGAGGTCCATATTTAATTTCTTCCACGCCTTCTAAGTCCTTAAATGTGAGTGCGATTTCGCAACCATGATAATTATTATGGAATTTGCCAAACTTTGTGATGGTACCAATAATAATTCTCTTTTCTGAATCAGCAAAAACACATCTATCGCCAATATTCAAAAGATTTCCGCGCATATCGCACGGCCAATATTTCTTGAAGAATAAAGGAAAACGAAAATCTGCAACATATGTTTTATTGTCAATCATATCTTCTATCACAAAATCATTGCCGTTTATTTCTTTAACTAACCATACATATTCAAGCCTATAGTCTTTAATGTTTCCATGCAGCACAGAATTCTCCACAAATTCTCTCTTCTGCCATTCACTTAATCCCTGCGGGAACAATGACTCGTCTTTCAATGTGTCGGTGTCGAATTTAACCCAATCTCCAACTGTAAGTATCATATTAATTCGTAAATTCATATCCTCTGTTATAAATATCAAGCCTCATATTCAATGGTTGCATCATTCTCAAATAATTAAGTTCTTTCATTAAATCTGTATCATTATCAAACCATTTTGTATATGATGTATCATCATTTCCACATAGATAAAGTCCAGATTCTTTCTTAGTGGAAATTGTTCGGACGGCTGAACCAACTGCACAACCTACGGTATCATACTCTACAAAGGGACCACCCCAATCGTGTGCTGTATCCTTTGTGAATTCCAAAAATTCTTTACCTTTATAATAATCACCTGTGATAGATCTGGATTCAGGAACAATCATTGAATTTCGCCTCAATGCACGTTCATGAATTTCTGTGATATCAATATGAAAATCTGAAAATAATCTTAAATAATCAATTTCTTTATATTCTTTTGGAAAATATTCATCATCTAACAAATTAGTATATGGCTTGGTTACTACATATTCAAATAAATCTACGATTAAATTGAACTTAATCAAATCTCCATAATTCAATGGATTTTCTCTCAGATGGTAATTCTGAACAAATTGTTGAGATTCTTTTTCGGTTGTGATATAAATGCTAAAGTCATAACTCCTTACGCCTTCTTTAACACTGAAATTATGCACATCTTCAAAATATGTTGCAAAATTATAATTGATTGGAGTTTTAATCCCAAGTTTTAAATCTTCACAACCATAACTGTATGGATTATCTTCAAAAATTAAATTCATATTTTTTATTCCTATTTAAAATTTTCATAATCCGATAATTCAATGAGATTATTATCAATCAATCTTTTCAGTTCTTCTACAGAATCCTTAACAATTCCAAAACTTTTCCATTGTTTGCGATATTCTTTGCTATGTGGGGTAGGACCGTAGATATAGTTCGGATCATCTTGACGGTTGTGCTCTGTGATATTGATTAAAGTGTGGTTATCCCGATTGATCATAAAGAAAAAACATGAATTATCAGCAAATCTGTATTCCCAATTCAAATATTCATTATTTACAATTTGCCGCACAATTAGATAAGATAGTCCATATAGATCATCAATTTCTAAGTATCCGCCATTCGCCTGCCAAATCCAGATTTGATTATCGCCAAAATTACCAGTCTTTTTGAGGTATGCTCTGTAATTGTTGGCAAAAACCTTTCTAAATTTATAGCCCTTAGACTTCAATTCACTAAATTTTCCTGTGAATTTCACATAATGAGTTGGATTCATGATTTATTATGAATATTGTTTTTGTTGGGAAAATTTTTCTTAAAATTTGAGTTTGTTGGGAAAATTTTTCTTAAAATTTGAGTTTGTTGGGAAAATTAAAGCATCCTCATAAACTTCAATGCATGGTCCCAGCCCTCATCATTCGGCACAAATCTGGCGATGCATGAATCAACCTGATTTGAAAAATGTGGGTCAAGAGTTTTGGAATCAAGCATATTTTTTAATTTATCTCTCTCCCACACCATGATCTTGTTTCCTTCATAGTTATCGCAGTTTGGATAACATACCATAATCGCAGAATAATCTCCATATTGTTCCATCTTCACAATAAGATAATTAAATGGATTTGGGTTTTTATTAGGCTTCATCACAGGAGCGAAACTAAAAGCATTTAATGTGTTACCTGAAATTTTATGATAAATGCCCATATCAAACCACCATGAACCAGCCAAACGGATTCACCACAACCTCCGTGGCGGAATCATATTTATGAAGGAGAGAAATCATTTTGCTGTTGATATATTTGTCACGCAAAATCTTACATCGTGAAGATGAATTTTCATTCACCTTGCTTGTATAGGAATATTCATTCAGAAGATTATGATCTTTATCGAAGGTGAGAAATGTGATAGTCATTGGATTGGTTTGCTCTGGTTGTTCTTACACAGATATTATTGTTTTTAATTTTGTGAGGTAGAAATTGCTAAAATTATTGCAACAGTAAGTCGGAGCGACAGGACTCGAACCTGCGATGGAGATTTTCACTCATCCGGTTATGCATCCCACTATGGCTTTCGCCACCATATTTCTATGTTTGTAGTCTGGACTATATCTTTATCTACTAGAGATATTCCCTGTCTAGTCTCTACACGTTCCTAATGAATTTTTTAAATCCATTAGGCTTCGCTCGGTATTGTCATCAGCATTACCTGTTAAGAGTTCACCGAATTTAAGGAATTATACTATAAAATCGCTTCTATAGCAGCCCATTTTAATTAAGCCGGGACCACTCGCCGCTGTGGAGACACTCCGACTTACCATTGCTTTTTCATAAGGCCAACCATAGTTTGACTTCAGCCAGCCCTGTGCGGACTGCGAGTAGCAATTTCTTCGTTGTTGGTCTTACATCTTTATTATACTTTTTATTTTAATGGAGAATTTCTAAACAATCTCCTTGCGATTCTCTGCAATCACCTTGCAAACCCAAAAAGAATCCCAAAGAATCCTATGAATCTCCAAAGAATTCTGCCACAATCCCTTCTCTAATTTCAGATTCGGAATCTTTAAGCAATAGAATCATTTCATTATCAGAAAAACGATTGCCATTTCTTCTACGGTATTGCCATCTATGTTCAGGCACATATTTTAATGCGTCTTCTGGCGAATTTGCAATTATGACACACCATCCGGCCCAATCATCATCAATTTTATAAATTTTCATATTTACCACCTAATCCAAATAATTCTTCTTCATCTTTCCGCACTTGCATCTGCCAATCTGCACATCTCTCGAATACCGAAAGTCATCTTTTTCTGGATTATAAAACAGAGAATCAATATCGCCCTTTTCTACCCATCGTTCTGATTTCATTTCTTCATCATATTTAAAGAAATGAATACCCATCATACATAAAAATTTCATTTATCTCACTTCACCAATTCCAATTTATATTTCAGCCCATCAATCTCTGCAATTTTGCCATCTAGACTGTTTAATTTCTTCACGGCTTTTTCATAGTCGTCAGGTTTATAATAGGTCCTCTCTCAGTAAATAATAATCATTAATTTTATATAATTCTAATATAAATAAGAAGGTGACAACATAAACAGTATATAATATATACTTATGAAATTATCAGAATATGCAAAATTAAATAAAATAACCTACACAACAGCATATTCATGGTTTAAAAAAGGATATCTGAAAGCGAAACAACTCCCAACAGGCACTATATTAGTTGATGAAGACAATGATCTCGTTGATGAAAATAAAAATCATAATCATAATCGAAATCGATGTATTATTTATGCAAGGGTAAATTCATCAGATCAAAAAGATCATATAGATAGTCAAATAGAGAGAATTAGAAATTATGCATCAATAAAAGGATATCAAATAATTGAAGAATATAAAGAAATAAGTTCAGGATTAAATGATAATCGACCAAAATTAAATAAAATTTTAAACAACACAAACTATGATATATTGCTGATTGAATATAAAGATCGCCTCACTCGATTTGGATTTAACTATATTGAACAATTTTTAAATTATAAAAAACAAAGAATTGAAGTTATCAATCTCACTGAAGATAAAGAAAACATATTAGAAGATTTTATAAGTATTATTACATGCTATTGTAGTAAAATTTATGGAAGAAAATTTAACGAAAATCGAATAAAAAAGTTACTGGAGGAAGTCAATAATGACAACTGACAGTAAAACCAATAAATATAACAGATCAAGCCAATGTACGTTGGAGTTCATGAACAAAAACAAGAAAGATAAACTAAATTTAGTTCAAAATGAATATCATAGACTATGTAATATATTTATTGAGCATCTTTGGAATGAATATAAAAAAGGGAATAAGGTCAAATCACAGTTTAAGAAAGAAGATCATCCTGAATTTACAACTGAATTAACTGCAAGACTTGTAAATTCATGCATCAATCAAGCATCATCGGTAGTTAGGTCGAGAATTGAGCAAATTAAAAAATTCTATAAGCAGTCAGTACAAAAACCTGAAACATTGGAAAAATTATTGATATGTCCATTATTAGAAAAAAAGGAAATGAGAATTGACAGTAAAAATTCTAAAATTTTTTTCAATACTGAGATGAAGAATTTCGATTTATGTATTGAACTAAAATGTCTGGGAATAGCTGATAATTTTATCATTCCATTAAAAAAACACAAACAATTTAATAATTTAGTAGAAAGAGGTGGTAGATTGCTTAATGGCATTATTATCACTGAAAACTATATTCAATTATGTTTTGAATATGTATTTGAAGAGAAAGAAACAAAGAAAACTCTAGGAATTGATCCTGGAATTAATGTATTGTACTCCACCTCTGAAGGATATCAAAGCAATTTAGACCATCAAAACAATATTTTTAAACAATTATTAGAAAAAGTACAAAAACAAAAATATAATAGCAATTCTCATAAAGCCGCTATAAAAGAACTTAGAGATCATGAACGATACATGATTAAACAAATATCGTTGGCTGATTATTCTCAAATTAACTTAGAAACTTTAGATTTTACTAAAAATAAGTATAAATCTGATAGTCTTTGTAAATTTTGGAATTATTCATTTATTTTTGATGTAATAGAACAATATTCTGAATATCAGAACGTTTCAATAAACAGAGTAGACTGCTATTACACTAGTCAAAGATGTTATGAATGCGGCTATGTAAACAAATTAAATAGAAATGGAGAAAAGTTTTATTGCTTAAGTTGTGGGCATTCTACGAATGCCGATATCAACGCAGCTAAAAATATTGCTCTAAATTTATATAAACTTTCAAGACAGGTTAATCAGTTGAAACATTTTTTCTGGTTTCCTGATTCCTGGACCAAGGTCCAGGAATGTGCAGGTAGTTTGGTGCCGTCTGTATCTTGAAAATAACTTTATTTATATATTTTTATAGATAATAGTTCGCTCCTCTGCTTCTTTATATTCTCGTTGCGCATTGTGCAGTTTTTCAATTGCTCTTTCTTTAATTGATAAGGGATCAGAATATACAATGTAGAAAGAATTAGCTAGTAGCACAGCACAGAATCCAAGGACAGTAAACACCATAAACCAAATCCTATCGCCATCTGCTGCAGCATGGCCCATTAAAATACCACAGATTAAAACCATAATTAATAAAATTACCATATCCTATTATCCTTTTTATTTTTATCGGGAAAATTTCTATGAAATTTGAACATTATCGGGAATTAATTAAGGCAGATGAATTCTGCCAAGTTCAATTAGATCATCTTCACTACCCACAACATAATGCATATCATTTTTATAGTCAGTATGGCATTCAAGCAATCCTGGGACCTTTATTCTTATTGTGTAGCCTTCGTCTTCCAGCATCACTCCCACGCGACCATCGCTCCATGTATCTACAGTCCAAAAGCTGCCAATAGTGTGATAGTTGCGAGGAATATAATTTTCATCCTTTCTCACTTTTGAATAAATATGATGAAAAATTTCTAATGGTTTATTGGTAGAGTTCATGAATTAGTTTCTCCTGCATATGCTCGGTATGGTTGGAACCATAGCCCATTACCCACACATACCAAAATCCATATTCTTTATTCTGCTCTTGAATTTCAATGTCATGATTAGAATTTTGTCTATGATAGAATGTTTTTCCTGACGCGATTTCTCGCAACATATCATAATCGGCATGATCCACAAAAATATCATTGATCATTGCTCCCCATTCGCATGGCTCAGCCTTATATACTCCTGGCTCAATATTGTATTCGTCTGATTTAAGTTTTATCCACATTTTATTGCTCTCTTAATTGATTGTTTGCTGTAGAATATGTGACCGCTTACTATATCAATGATGTTGATGTAATCGCAGCCATACTCCATACCTGATTGATATGCCTCTTCTAGTGTTTCAAAAGAATTTTTAAAATCTTCTGCGCCACCATTAGGATAATTTTCATAATAGGCGAAGAGCAGAAATCTTTTCATGAATTATTATAGAAATTATTTTTATTGGTAAATTACCTCAAATGCTCAGGAAGTGGTTTATCACAAGGAAATTCATTCACAACAACCCACTTATCATTAACATATGCTTTAATCCGTACACAGCTTCTTTTTTCTGATCTAGCCTCTTTTATCATAGAGATTAGGGTGCTTGAAGTAGCATTTTCTCCGTCCCATTCCCATTCTGAATTTGAGAATGCAAAAGCATGTGCCTCTGCATCCTCAGCCGTATAGAATGCGACTTTGGCTTTACCCTTAGTCCATTCACTAACTTTACTAGAAAGCACCTCACCCCTACATGACCAATATTCTCTCTTTTCAGGAAATTCCTTCTCAAAAAGTTTTGGTGCGATATCTAGATTATATTTAGTTTCAGTATTTTCAGGAAATTCCTTTTCAGAAAGTTTTGGTGCGATATCTAGATTATATTTAGCGTCGTTGTTTATCATTTTTATTCAATATTTCAATCACAAAATCATATATCATATATCCCATAAGACAAAATACACTGGCGAATGCGACAAAAACACCGAAATATGGAAACAGTGCAAAAAACCAAACGATCATCACAAAAATTGCCATGATTCCAAAAGTGATTAATGATGCTTTAATTTTATTGTTCATATATTATTCTGGTAGATTAATCTCTGCCCAGTGAGTAAAGTAACCCACAGTTTCATAGATGGAGAATTCGTTGCCGTCGCTCCAAGCGATACACCACGCATCAGGCTCCCAGCCTTTTGACTCAGGGTCTCCCCAGAAAACTTTATACACCTCAAATGTACCATGTAAATATTCTGAGTTGTTAGGACAATACACTAAAATTTCTGTGCCATCCTTGTGCGCATTTTCAATATCTGTTCTCCAATTAATCATTATTGTTATTTCCCTTAATCAATGTTTAATTTTATATGAATCAGGCCGTCGCAATTCCACATCGCTGTCGATGTCTCCAACAATTTGTTTAACTTCATCTGAAACAGCACTATCCATCGGTCTAAAATCGCCAGGATTGCGTTCGTTGATTTGAATAGGAGTTATTAAATCATCTCTCCTATTGTTTAAACCGCGAAGAAGATCGCCCAAAAGATAATCGATATAGTCACAGAATCCTTTAGGATAATGGCTCAATTTATAGTTTGGATTCATCTTTATCACATGATTTGTACCCTGAATTTGGATCATACACTACATTAATCATTATTTTTTATGCCCATCCTGCCAGCGACATAAATAGATTATCGAGATAATCGCAAAAACTTTTTGGGTAGTCGCTTAAATTTCCAAACTTGTCCACATAAATGGCATTTGTGGTGCCGTCTACGTCACACAGAAAAATAATATCATCTTTATTCAAATTACCAAGTTTAACCTGAAGGCGAAACTCATCAATAATCAATCCGCTCCCCACAGTGATTTTATGTGTGAGAGAGTTGTCAGAGTTATTTTTTTTAATATAATTCAGCACAAATGCTTTAATAAGTCCGTCAGGGCATGTGTGTCCGGTTTCTGAATCGTAGGTTATTTTGATCATGGTTTATTATGTTTATTGTTTTTATCGGGAAAATCTCAAATCTCATTAAAATATTCTGGAATTTTTAAGTTATTGATATAATAATGGAAAGATCGCTCGGAGTATTCTTTATCACTAATGTACCATGATTTTTCTCCATCATACCATTCAACAGCGGGGCCATCTAATCTATGTCTTTTATCATGAAGCCACCATGATTTATTTCCACTATTCCATTCAACAGCGGGACCATCAGTACGGTGTAATTTATCGTTTAAATAATAGGCTGTATAGTTCGGTGTAACTTCTTTCCTATTATAGTTCATGAAAAATTTTTGTATCCATTATTTTTAAGAGGGCACCAACACCATACAGCAGTGCCTGCCGGAGCTGGTTGTGATACTTGTTATTTTCGGCTTCTTTTGTTAATGTTTTGGTATTCATAAACTAGAGAATAATAATGGATATTTTTCAGGTACTTGCTGCTGATCGAGTCAGTAGGAGTTGCCTAAATTGTTAATCTACTCTCACATGCCTCGTGACAGACTTTCCATCAACAGTCATAATGACCATTGCAAGTTTATCGTTATTGGACTCGCGACTCCACTTGTTGTCACCCTGATTCACCCATCGTGAACCTCGCTTGTTCCAATTGCTTACCACCTTATACTTATTGTTGCTCATATTATTTTCTCCTATTTATTTAATTCTTATCTATCTCATAAGGCAAATCTGCCAAAGTGCTGAGATATGCTATCTCATCCTGAAGTTCCTTAATTTTATTGTCACTCCATGTGCGAATATAATCTCTACATTCATCAATTGTATCAAAGCATTGATTTCTAGAGAATAAAGATTGATTTCTTTCGCAAAGCCTGACAACTGGCAGATGCGTAAATCTATACAGTTCTAAACTTTCATCACCAACTCCATATACCATTAAATTTTCTCCCCGAGCAAAATCTTGCCTCTCTTTTCTTTCGCCATTGGGCCAAACACATGATTCACTGTGGAAATTTCAATATTAGATTCACGATAAAATCCAGACTGATCAATCTTTTGAACAGCCACAACCTCAAAATCTCCGCCATTCTTTCGCATGCCTTTAGCCAATTGTTCAATAATTTCTGATGCTTTCATTTTTTATCCCGGTTCGCGAACTGTTCCTCTCAAACAATCATCATGAAAATCATAGTCTAGATTATCTTTCTTGATGATTTTATGATCATTGTTTAAAATAATTTCTGAAATTTGAGTTCCATTAAGGACATCATAGCGTGTCACAGTTAATGCTGTGCCTTCTCTCGCCCAATGATTAATTCTATAACCGGTCCATCTGCTGATTCCCATTACATAAAAATAGGCGCAGCCATGTCCATGCCGTTCGACTATAATATCGCCAATATCAACTTGATTTTGGTTTTGATTTTCATTCATGGTTTATTATGAAGATTATTTTTATTGGGAAGATTATTTTTATTGGGAAAATTTCAGAATGAAATTTGAGTCCTAAATTGGGAAATTATTAAACCTTAAGGAAGATAATTGATCTCTTATTGAGAAATTTCATATTTGCTCTCAACACAGATAAAATCGTCTAAATCATATCTGCCTGTGCTATCGATATATTCTTGTGCTTTTTCGTCAGAGTTAAAATACTTTATGGTTTGATAAGATTTTTTAAAAAGATATTTCTTTAGATTAAGGTTTTCTAGCGCATTAATCATATCATCATCATCATCTTCAATATAAAAAACATAATAATAATACGTCCGGCAACTGCCTTTGCCTCTAAGAGTAAAGGTAACACGGTGATAATCATAAGGATCATCAAAAACCACAATATTGCAGTCTTTATCATATTCCTTCATATAATATAAACAATCATAAGATGAGTCTTGCTGATAGCCATGACTCTCTAGATAGTCAATCAATTTTACATGATTAACTGCTTTCTGCGATTTAAGTTCATCAATTTGTTTCTGTAACTCTTCAATTTGTTTGTCAATATTATTCATTTAATTTTTATCCTTCAATTCCATAATTATAGCAATTAATGCCTGATTAATCTCTTTTTGGGTTGCATCGCGAGAATATGATGACCAAATCTGCCCAAAACCATCACCAGTTCGATCAACTCCATATCTCCCATGATGAAATGTGGCGGTGCCATCATCATGAATTTCAATTACTCTATTGATTTATTCAAGTGGCTCTTTTGAAAGATCATAATCTTCTGTGGCCAACACAAAAGTATTTGAATGTAGATGAATTATTTGTGTAAATGTCATAATGTTTTAGTCGCAGTTGTCCCATGTGAGGTATGCTGGCCCCTGCAAAGACCCATCCAAAACCTCAATTCTCACAAATGCTTCTTCAATTTCTGAATCGATTATCTTCACGTTTAAATCAGCAATTTCCTTTAATGCTGTTTGGATCATAGAAATTAAATCTGGTGTGTGGAGACAATCTTCCTTACATGCTTCATACAGCGCTTCTCGAAATTGACAAATTTTTTCAATGCCATCTACGTATTTTGTCCAATTAAAATCTGGCTGGGTTTTCATACCATATTTTTCTTCACACCAATTATCCATCAGCTTATAAAAATTCATACTGCCTTCGGTATCATTTTTATATCGTTCAAGAAGATGATTTGGAATTGGTAAAATTGCATCATTGTCCCAATAAGCAATTGAATTGTACCAGAAGTCTGGATTAAAAATCATATATTTAGATGCTGTATCGGAATCGGCAATTTTATAAAAATCTCCCTTCATATAATGGCTGTTGCATCCTACACCATTTGTTTGAAGTTTAATATGATCTTCATCAATCTTAGCCTCTTGACCCTTAATGATATAAAGTCCGTTAGGATAATCTTTAATATTTGAATCGATTTTAAAATTCATTCTTGACACTCAAATCCTTTAATAGTTCATGCAAATTATTATATTCAGTGAGTGAATATAGTTCAAAACTATATTCAACGTTTTCATCTTCATAATAATGCTGTAGTGAAACTTTATCTTTAAGGTTTCTTGGCGCTTCGCAGCCCTCATCGGCGATGCTGTAGAATTTGTTGTCGCCAAGCGGTAGCACAAAAGCATTGAGATTTCCGCCAGTGTCGTGCCATTCCCAGGCCCCATGTCCTAATGTATTCAAATAATCCAAAACTTCCTGTTGATCTTTTGTGTAGTCGATTGTGTTTTGCACGTTGCTCATGATTTATTATGAGAATTATTTTAATTGAGAAAAATATTCTGGAATTGAAAGTAATTTTATTTTAGTAAAATATACCTCAAGCTCCAGGCCAGTCGCGCGATCCAAAACTCCATCTGAATTTATTAACCAATAAACAGATCCGTATGGATTAGAAGTTATAAGAAAAATTTTCCATCGTGTTTTATTTACATTTTTAATAAACCAATCACCAACTTTAAATTCACTTTCTTGATCCATATTCATAATCATATTGCCATACTTCAAATGTTTCATAGAGAATAATATCAGATTTAGGATAGATGCCCGCAATATATGATGCTACCAAATCTGCACCTGCGGTATTGCTATAAGGAGTTTCGTAGAGTTCTCCGCGTCCATCTATTTGATTTAGATTCCAATCATCATTGTTGAAATATTCAAAAATCCATTTATTTTTTGATGGATCATACACCAAGTACACTTCCTCAGATGGAATTCCATTGTCTTCTGATTTGGGTGTGGGGATATAGTTAAAAAAATCTTCTTTTCTATTGTACATATTTTAAAATCCTTTCAATATCTGTTCATCAAAAAATAATCTTGAAGTTTATCAAAATTCTTAAATAGATGATCCGTATATTCATCTTTAGTCATATTGCCACAGTAAAGCAAATCAGCCAAATCAGCCAATTTTTCCGACTGTGCTTGGGAATCCAATGCTGTTTGATGTTGATATGCCTGACGATATCCTGAGTTATTTGAACATTCATTTTCAAAAATAGTGCCATCGCTGGTTTGGTAGGTGCTGCAGAATTTAAGCTGTTTTCTTGCTTGCCTAGGATTAGCGCCCAAAACAGAAATCTCATGCTGTCTGGCTTTTGTCACATATTTTTCGCTGTATCCATCCCAATCAAAAATCTGTCCATCGCTTGTTTGAATATAATGTTTAATAACTTGCATTAATAATCTGACTCCATATTTTCTGTTCCGCAATGTTTACAAACACGGTAATATTTGCGATAAAATCCCTCTGAATATTCATGAGGTTCATGAATATTATTGTTTCCGCACATGCCACAGTCATAGCCTCTTTCAAGAAATTCCTGATCCACGCCAGAACACTGCATAAGAATTTCTACGTCCTCAGATCTATCAGGATTGTTCTTTAACTGATAATTGCAATTGCTACAACGAATTGGGACATAATCTGGTTCCTCAGGAGGACCAGAACAGCCAGGAGGATACGACCAACCAAAAATGCTTCTACTCATGATTTATTATGTAATTTATTTTTATCGGGAAATTTTTTCTCAAAAATTGAACTTTATCGGGAAATTATTGAAGATAATTGATCCCTTTATTGTGAAAATCTGAAAGATTTGAACCTTTATTGTGAAAATTTCTGTGAAATTTCAAATTTCATTGAAGTATTCTGGAATTTTTAAACCACTGATATAATCATGGAAAGATTGCTCTGAGTACTTTTTATCATTAATGTACCATACTTTACCTCCAGTATTCCATTCAATAGCGGGACCATCAATTCTATGAAGTTTATCATAAGCAAACCATTTTTTGGTTCCGTTGATACACTCAATAGCTGGTCCATCGGTACGATGAATTTGATCATCTAGATAATATCTAGTACAATCTGCACTAATTTCTTTTCTATTATAGTTCATTAAAATATTGAGGTTTTTTGCTTTTTAAATAATCATAAAACAATTCTTCAGAATATTTCTTGTCTAGAATATAAAATTCTATCCTGCCATCTTTCTATTCAACAGCAGGACCATCGATTCTATGCCTCAGACAATTATGCGAATAATAATATTTTGTACCATATTCGTCACTGAGTGAACTACCGCTAGTCTAAAGAACTAGCGGCTTCCTGATTCAAGCGACCTCGACTTACTGCACCACAAAGTGGTGCAACAGAGGCCAAAATCTCCACAGGCGTGAATTCGGTCTGTTCCAGACCTA
>Ga0316218_1001116_pt1 | contig 31153 bp, 29 predicted proteins | sample TBH18003metaG_FD_203634 | JGI IMG/M metagenome (GOLD analysis project Ga0316218, IMG submission 203634) | Freshwater microbial communities from Trout Bog Lake, Wisconsin, USA - TBH18003 | ecosystem: Environmental > Aquatic > Freshwater > Lake > Hypolimnion/Profundal zone | place: USA: Wisconsin...
GTTTCATTGGGGGGATGGGAGTAGGCGCGCGGCGGGGGGGGCTAAGGCCTGGGTTGGGAGGCCAGGGCTACGGCTTGTTGGGCGTTGGCTGCGAGTTGGAGGAGGGCGCGGTTTTTGGGCTTGAGGAAGCCGGCATCTACGACTGAGTCGAGGAATTGGAGGAAGGTGTCCCAGTAGTTTGCGGTGTTGATGAGAATGACGGGTTTGGCGTGGAGGCCGAGCTGAGCCCAGGTGACGGCTTCAAGCATCTCTTCGAGGGTGCCGTAGCCGCCGGGGAGGATGAGGAAGGCATCGGCGAGATGAACCATGCGGGCCTTGCGCTGGTGCATGGTGGGGACAAACTCGAGGGTGGTGAGGCTGGTGTGGGCGATTTCGCGGCCGGCGAGGATGTCAGGGAGGACGCCGATGACGTGAGCTCCGCCAGCGAGGGCTGCGTCAGCGACGGCGCCCATGAGGCCGACACAGGCTCCTCCGTAGACGAGGCCAAGATGGGCGGCGGCGAGGGCGGAGCCGAGGGCGCGGGCTTCAGCGAGGAAGGCGGGATTGGCGCCGAAGGCGGAGCCGCAGTAGACGGCGACGCGACGCTGCGGCGGGGTGTTGAGGGGCATGGTTCAAGGATAGCGCGGGCGGAGGGTAGCGGGGTTTGCGGCGTTAGCGATTCAGCAAGTGCGGAGATTACTCCAGTTCCAGGTAGGCGGTGGGGGTGAGGATGGAGACGCCGCGGAAGGGATGGAGGAGGAGCAGGTCGGCGTCGCCGGTGAGGATCACGTCGGCGTGCCCTTGGACCGCGACATCGAGGAATTTGTCGTCGCGCGGGTCGCGGCAGGCGCTGATGGGGGTGGGGATGGGAATCGGCACGGCCAGGGAATGGAGCATGGCAAGGAACGGTGCCACGCTGCCGGGCTGGATGAACGGAACCAGTTTGGGTCGCTGCAAAGCCATGCGCAGATCTGCCCAGGTGGCAGAGGAAACCAACAGAACATCCTCTTCGAGGACCTTTGCGACTGCGCGGCCGGGAACGGACAGCGGATTCAGAAGGCGGCTGACATAGACGTTGGTGTCAATAACGACCCGGTGGCTCATCCCTCATCGGCCAGAAGTTGGTCGAGCAATTCGCCGGTCATCCCCTTGGATGCAGCGTAACGGCCGGTCTCCTCTGTCAGGCGCAGCAGTTCCTGAACGCGCAGCTTGCGGATGCTTTCAAATTCTTCAGCGGAGATGAGGACAGCGACGTCGCGGTCGTGGCGCTGGATGCGGACGGGGCCGCGCTGAGCGGCGTCAAGGAGCTCGGCGAAATGCTGCTTGGCCTGGGTGGCGGAGACCTGGTTCATGGAGGTAGCTTATCGCGGAAATGATCATTTTGTCTATTTTGTTCATTTTGGACAACTTAATCATTTTTGATGGGATTCGGGCTGAAATACGGCCGTCTTGGGAGTGGGAATGGCGAGGTGGGGCAGGGCAAACGGCTGGAACGCGGTAACCGGTACACTGGTGGAAGGACTCTTCCCACCTGGATTGCCTCTTGCAACCGCTCATCGATAATTTGAACCCGGAACAGCGCGCTGCGGTGGAGGCGACGGAGGGTCCGCTGCTGATCCTGGCGGGAGCGGGGTCGGGGAAGACGCGCGTGATTACGAGCCGGATTGCGTGGCTGATCCGGGAAAAAGGGGTTGCGCCGGACTCGATTCTGGCGGTGACCTTTACCAATAAAGCGGCCAAAGAGATGGGCGAGCGGGTGGACCGGCTGCTGGGACACTCGTCACTGGCGAAGCCGCTGATTGCGACGTTTCACTCGATGTGCGTGCGGATGCTGCGGCGGGACATTGAGGCGCTGAAGGTAAACAACGAGGGGCTGACGCGGGCGTTTGCGATCTATGACGAGAACGACCAGCAGGGGATTGTGAAGCAGATTATGCGGCGGATGGGGCTGGACACCAAACAGCTGACGCCGCGGACGGTGCTGGGACGGATCAGCTGGGCGAAGAATCACATGGTGGATCCGCAGGAGTATTACCTGGCGTCAAAGGATCCGAACAGCGAGCGGATTGCGCATATCTACGAGGGCTACCGCAAGGAGCTGAGGAAGAACAATGCGCTGGACTTTGACGATCTGCTGCTGGAGGCGGTGCGGCTGCTGAAGGTTGCGGGCGATGTAAGGGAGCGGTATCAGCGGCGGTACCGGTATTTGCTGGTGGATGAGTACCAGGACACGAACCGGCCGCAGTATGAGCTGATGAAGCTGCTGGCGGGGGAAGCGAAGAATGTGTGCGCGGTGGGCGACGAGGACCAGAGCATCTACTCGTGGCGCGGGGCGGATATCCGCAACATTCTGGAGTTTGAGAAGGACTTCCCGAACGCGAAGATTGTAAGGCTGGAGCAGAATTACCGGTCAACGCAGGTGATTCTGGAGGCGGCGGGGGCGGTGGTCGAGAACAACCTGCGACGCAAAGGGAAGAAGCTTTGGACGGATCGGCAGGGCGGGAGTTTGATTGGGTACTACGAGGCGCCGGATGGGGAGAACGAGGCGCTGTTTATTGCGGACAAGATTCAGAAGTTTTTGCGCGACGCGCAGGCGAGCCAGAACGGGGCGGATGCGCATTGCGCGGTGTTGTACAGGACGAACTCGCAGTCGCGGCTGGTGGAAGAGGCGCTGCGGCGGTTCAACATTTCATACACGATGGTGGGCGGGTTCAGTTTTTATGAGCGGGCGGAGATCAAGGACCTGCTGGGGTATTTGCGGCTGGTGCGGAATCCGCATGACTCGATGGCGCTGCAACGGGTGATTAATACGCCGGCGCGGGGGATTGGGAAGACGACGCTGGAGACGCTGGAACGGCTGGCGCTGGAGACGAACGCTTCGACGTGGGATGCGACGGCGGCGGCGGTGAAGGACCGGCTGATTCCGGCGCGGGCGCTGACGGCGATTGAGGGGTTCCGGCACCTGATATTGGATGCGCAAGCGATGCTGGACCCGGATTTTGCGGGGAAGCTGGCGGCGGATGTAGCGGACGAGGATGCGGATACGGATTTTGGGTTTGGATCGGGTGCAGCGGAGAGCGCGGAAGCGGCGGTGAGCTTTGATTTTGGTGGGGAAGAGGACGGGCAGATTCCGCTGCTGGATGCGAGCACGTTTTCACCGTTTGCGGAGGCACCGAAGCGGCCGTTTTTGACGATGCCGAAAAAGATGGAGGCCGCGAAGGACGAGGAAGCTGAAGAGAAGGCGGCGTTTCGGGCACCGGGGGGCGTGGCTACGCTGCCGGAGCTGATTCGGTTTTTGATTGACCGGACGGGGTACATCAAGGCGCTGGAGGCGGAGGGGTCGCCGGAGGCGTTCAGCCGGATTGAGAACCTGAAGGAACTGGCGAATGCGGCGCACGATGCGGAGGTGAGGGGGGAGACACTGGCGGAGTTTCTGGATCACGCGGCGCTGGCCTCGGATACGGACCAGTTTGACCCGGATGCGCGGGTGACGCTGATGACGCTGCATGCGGCCAAGGGGTTGGAGTTTCCGCTGGTGTTTTTGGCGGGGCTGGAGGAGGGATTGTTTCCGCACTCGCGGACGTTGAACAATCCGGAGGAACTGGAAGAGGAGCGGCGGCTGTGCTACGTGGGGATGACGCGGGCGATGGACACGCTGATTCTGACGCGGGCGCACTACCGGCGGCGGTATGGGAACGACGCGCCGGAGGTGAGCATGGCATCGCGGTTTCTGGAGGAGGTTCCGAGCCAGTTGATAGAGAGCCTGGGAGGCCGGCCGGCGTGGGCGGCGCCCGCATATGGAGCGGGGTATGGTGGAGGACGCAAGCACGGCGGGGCGGGCGAGTTTGTGGACAAGCACTATAACTACGAGGATGAGAGCCAGGAGATTCCGCGGGCGGCGGCTACTGTGCGGCAGGACTCAGGTGTGAAAGGTAAGGCTCCGGACGCGGGTTCCATTGATAACATTGCGCGGTTCTTTGGGGGCAAGGGCGGGGCGGTGAAGTTTGGGGCGCTGGCGCGGCCGGCGATGGAGTTGCCGGAGGCGCATGGGGCGGCGGGGTTGAAGAAGGGGCAGCGGGTGCGTCATGCGAAGTATGGCGAGGGGACTGTGCTGATGCGCGAGGGGGATGGGGAAGACGCGAAGCTGACCGTGATGTTTGCGCGGCATGGGATGAAGAAGTTGATGGAGAAGTTTGCTAATTTGCAGAAGATGTAGGGCGGCCGGGCGGTGAATCGTCAGCTCGGAGTCAATTTCATGCGGGGGTTGAAATCCCCGCCTCCCTGCGGTTTATGTGGTGGCCTTGGGGCGCGGCTAAGGCCGCGCCCTTTCAAAGCCTGACCGAGCGTCGTGGGATCCCAGGTCTCAAAAGCGAGACCTGGGGCACCCGCCGATCATCGGCGAGGGGCATGCAAAATATGCGACTCAATCGTATATTTCGCGTGTTCCCAAGTGCGGGTTCGGGGGGTGGTGTCAGGCGACGAGGACGCGCGCGCGGGATTGGCCTTGCGGGGTGGGGTGGACGGAGATCTTGATGTCCTGACCGAGAAGCAGAAGGAAGCGCATGAGCCTCTCGAGGGAGAATCCGGTCAGGCGGCCACGAAGGAGCATGGAGACCTTGGGCTGGTCGATTCCCAGGAGTTTGGCGGCCTTGGCCTGGGTGAGCTTGCGCTTCTGAATGAGCACGGATATCTTGTTGGCCAGTTCAGCTTTCGCCAGCGCTTCTTCGGGGTTGGGAACGCCGAGGTCGGCGAAGACATTTCCGCTGCTGACGACGTAATCCGTTTTGTGGTCGGGCATGGTTCAGGTTCTCCTTTCCCGGTCGATTTCGATGGCTCGCTGGAGCCTCTGCTTGACGAGTTCGATTTCTTTCTTCGGCGTTGCGATTCCCTGTTTTGCCTTCTTCTGGAAGGCGTGAAGGACGTAGACCGCGTTCTCAAGCCGGACGGTGTAGACGGTGCGGAAGGTATCGCCGCGATGATCGGAGACAACCTCAATAACTCCGCCCTTGAAGCTCTTTAGATGCTTGGCATCTGGGTGCTTGTTGCCCATTTGCGCCTGATAAAGCGCGAACCCGACGTGGCGCTGCACCGGGTCGGGGAACTCGGAGAGAACACGGTGCGAGTCGCCAACGAAGAGCAGGTCTTTCATCTTGCAGTTTCGCTCAGTCACGAATATGCCAGATTTAGCATAAGAGATCAAGAGAACGATTGGGTTCGCGGTATCCCAGGTCCGACAATCCGGAGTTGGGACACTCGTCCGCTCATCGCAAAACGACTGCCGATGCAGAGGGTTCCCCGGCGGGACACAGCATCTCGTGGCTGATGGTGGTTTCTGCGGGCTCGTGAGCGGGCTACCTTCCTCGGCTATCGTAAGTATGTATTTATGGAATATTGGTCTATGATTCCATACATGATCTCGCGTCGCATTGGTTCCCGTCTTCATGCGCTGCTTCAGTCTTCACCGGCGGTTGTGTTGCTGGGGCCGCGGCAGGCGGGCAAGACTACGCTCGCTTTGCAGATTGGCGAAGAGAGGGCTTCGATCTATCTGGATCTGGAGGATGAGAACGACCGCGCCAAACTTGCTTCTCCCGGAAGATATTTTGCGGACCACGAGGACGAGCTGGTGATTCTGGACGAGGTTCACCGGGCGCCGGAGTTGTTTCAGCAACTGAGAGGGGTGATCGACCGGGGGCGGCGGCAGGGGAGGGCCAATGGGAGGTTTCTGCTGCTTGGGTCGGCGGCGATGGACCTGCTGAAGCAGTCGGGCGAGACCCTGGCGGGGCGCATCTCGTATTTGGAGCTGGGTCCGTTCGATGCGCTGGAGGTCGATCCGGGGCAGCTTGAGACGCTTTGGGTGCGGGGCGGGTTTCCGCGCAGCTTTCTGGCCGAGGGGGACGATTTAAGCCTGCTGTGGCGGCGCAATTTTGTGCGGACCTACCTGGAGCGGGACATTCCGCAGTTTGGGCCTCGAATAGCAGCCGAGACGCTGCGGCGGTTTTGGACGATGCTGGCGCACAACCAGGCGCAGATTCACAACGCCGCGACGCTGGCGCGCGGGCTGGGCGTGGATGGGAAGACGGTTGCGGGGTACCTGGATCTCCTGGTTGACCTGCTGCTGGTGAGGCGGCTGCCGGCGTGGCACAGAAATGCCGGCAAGCGGCTGGTGAAGGCGCCGAAGGTGTATGTGCGCGACAGCGGAATCGCTCATGCGCTGCTGGGGATTCGGGACAAAGAGGCGCTGCTGGGGCATCCGGTGGCAGGGCCAAGCTGGGAGAGCTTTGTGATGGAGACTTTGATCACTGCCGCTCCGGACGGGAGCGAGGCGCACTACTATCGAACCTCAAATGGCACCGAGGTAGACCTTCTGCTGACGCTTCCGGGCGGGGAGCTGTGGGCGATCGAGGTAAAGCGCAGCTCGGCTCCGAGGGTGGAGCGCGGGTTTCATTCCGCCTGCGAAGACCTGCAACCGCGGAGACGTTTCTATGTGTATCCGGGCACCGAGCGATTTGCATTGAACGAGACGACGGATGCGATTGGCTGCGTGGAGCTGGCGAGGGCGCTGGAGTCTCTCAGGTAGCGGCGGGGTTGCCGGGGCGAAAGCCTTGCGGCGCGGCTGAAGCCGTGCCCTGTCAAAGCTTGATCGAGCATCGTGGTATCCCAGGTCTCAAGAGCGAGACCTGGGGCACGCGATCTTTTTGATTGGATGGGCTCATGCCGGGGATAAATCCCCGGCCTTCCGCACGCACCTGTTCCCCCGCTTCCCTCTTCCGCTCAGGCGCGGAGGAGGTAGCGGAAGCGCATGTCTTCGCCGAACCACATGATGTAGTTGGTGCCCCAGGTGTTGTTGTAGAGGTTGGAGTGGACGCCGAGGGAGAGGTCGGGCTGGGCGCGGGTGAAGCGAAGGGTGCTGCGCTGGCCGAACTGGATGACGGGGGCGTCAATGCACTCGACAGCGAAGGCGCCGCGGGCATCTTTGTACGCGAAGCCGGTGTTGACGGCGTGGAGGCAGCGGTTGCCGCCGGTGACGACGTCGAGGGGGGAGACGGGCTCGCCGGATTTGTCCATGGTCCAGCCGTTGGGGTCAGAGACGGTGGGGTTGAAGGTGAGCCAGAGAGCTTCAGGCAGGCGGGTGGCGCGCTTGTCAAACCAGGAAAGCTCGATGTGGATGACGGGCTCGGCGGAGGGGAGGCGGAGGTCGAGATAGAGCTTCTTGGGGAAAGAGACTCGGCCGGATGCGGTGGCCTCAGCGTCAGTGAGGGTGAGATGGGCGAGGATGCGATGGCCGCCGGCGTCCTCAGAGACTTCAAGGGCGGTGAGGGTGGGCTGCCACTCCTGGGTGCGGGCGCCGAATTTCTCGATATTCGGCTTGCCGAAGTCCATCTGGAACCAGTCGGCCTGGATGGTGCCGTAGTCGTGGATGAGGCGCTGGTAGTCGTCTTGCGAGTAGGTCTGATAGGTGAAGAGGGCGAGTGGGTTGGCGGGGCCGGCCCAGTCGATTCCGGTTTTTTTGTTGCGGAGTTTTTGGATTGCGCCGGTTTTGGGATCGAAGGCGAGGGTAAAGTGGGTGGTTTCGATTTCCTTTTCGGGCGAGTGGGCAGTGGGTGAAGCGAGTATGGGTTCGACGGGGGCGAGGGCGCGGATGGCGTCGTGGGCCTCGACGTGGAGCGGTTTGGGGAGGGTGGCGAGGCCGTCGATGAGGTCCTGGCGCTTCTCGTCCCAACTGAATGCGGCGATGGTGTAGTTGCGGGCGTAGATGGAGAGGGCTAGATCGTGGGGGGTGTAGTGGTCGAAGTCGAGCCAGGTTTTGGTGTCAGTGCCCCAGGTGTGCTCGGGCTCGAGGAGGACGTGGCGGAGGAGGGCGAGGTCAGTGGCGTCACCGGACTGGAATTTGCCTTGCTTGAGCCAGGCGAGGCGGAGGCGAGCAACCTCGCGATAGCGGGCGACTTTGAGGGGATCGCTGGAGCATCCGTGAATCCAGGTGTCACCGATCTCCTGGGTGATGACGGGAAGGTGGGCGCGATAGGGCTCGACGGCGTTGGCGATTTCGCTCAGGTTGGTGGCGACGATCTGGGCGTTGGGGAACTGCTTGCGGAGGTCGTCGTAGATGTCTTCAACTTCTTCAGCGGGATGGGGGCCGGAGTTGTCAGTGCGGACGTTGATGGAGATAGCGAGGTCAGAGCCGGGGATGACGGTGACGCCGCCGTAGTCGTGGTGGTACATGGTGACGATGGAAGCGCCTCGGGAGTCGCGCCAAACGAAGACGGGCGGGACGTCGGGGGTGGTGGAGCCGCCGTTGACGCCGACATGGAGGAGCTTGACGCCCTGGGCGGCCAGGGGCGAGATGAGGCCGCGGGTGTGGCCGGGAACGTCCGTCATTTTGGAGCCGGTGGTCTGGCGGCCGAAGCGGCGGTCGAGGTTTTTGGAGATGGCGATGCCGGCGGCCATCATGTTGGGGTCAAGCATTTCAGATTGCCAACTGAAGGGGAGGGCATGCCAGGCGATGTCGCCCTGGGCGATGGCGTGCTCCATGCGGGAACGGTCGGCGGGGGAGGCTTGTTCGAGATATTCGTAGAGGAGCCAGGAGCCGGTGGTCCAGACGTAGCGGTTGTTGCCGGGCTGGCGGGATTTCTCGGTTAGCTCGATGGCGTGGGGGAAGTACTCGGTGAAGTAGCGATGGAGGACGTTGGCCTGCGTGTCAATGAAGCCGGCGTCGAAGTGGCACTTGAACATGGCGAGGACGCGCTTGACCTGCGGGTTGGGTGCTGGGGCGTCAGCGAAGGCTGGGAGGGCTTTGGCGAGCAGGGCGCCACCGAGGGTCAAGGCAGAAGAGCGGAGCAGGTCACGACGCTTCATGAGGGTTCCTCTTTTGATGCTGATTTGGGTGTGCGTTTGAGAGCGGTTCCATGATAGCGCGGGATGGGGAGGGATTGCGCAGTGGGGTGGGCGGGTAGAATCGGGGCCTTGATGATTCTTTGGGGAGGTGTTGGATGGAACAGGACTTGGAGAAGACGATGGCGGTGCTGGAGCGGACGCCGGGGGCGCTGGATGAGTTGCTGCGGGGATTGCCGGAGGAGTGGACGCACAGCAATGAGGGCGAGGGGACGTGGACTGTGGCGGAGGTGGTGGCGCATTTGATCCATTGCGAGCGGGTGGACTGGCTGCCGCGGGTGAAGATTGTGGTGACGGAAGGCGAGGGGCGGGTGTTTGATGCGCTGGATCGGGAGGGGAATCTGAAGGAGAGCGCAGGGAAGCCGCTGGGGGCTCTGCTGGATGAGTTTGCGGGGCTGCGGGCGGCGAACCTGGCGGAGTTGCGGGCGATGAAGCTGGGGGCGGAGGATATGGAGCGGCGGGGAAGGCATCCGGCGCAGGGGGTGGTGGTTCTGAGCGAGCTGCTGGCGGCCTGGGCGGCGCATGATTTGACGCATCTGCACCAGATTGCGCGGGTGATGGCGCACCAGTATCGGGAGGCTGTGGGGAAGTGGGGTGAGTATCTGGGGGTGATGCAGTGCGGGGGGCATGGTGCGGCGGGGTGAACCACCTGCGGTGGGGCCAACCGCTCGCTATTCGCTCGCAAGGGCTTTTGTGGGCAAGAGTTCGTCTTACTGCCTTCGGCGGGTAGAGCTTGAGGATGTGGTATCCCATCCATGAAACGGTGAAGCTGTTTCATGGATGGGGCACGCGGCCACCTGCGGTGGGGCCAACCGCTCGCTATTCGCTCGCAAGGGCTTCGGTGGGTGAGCACCAGGCTAACGGCCTTTGGCGGGGAGGGCTTGCGGTTGTGGTATCCCACCCATGAAACGGTGAGGCTGTTTCATGGATGGGGCACGCGGCCACCTGCGGTGGGGCTGACCGCCTTCGGCCGGGAGGCTATTCGAGGCCGATGACGAGGCGGCCTCTGGTGGCCATGGCTTGAGCGGGTGCGCCTTCTTCTTCGCGGAGGCGTTTGGCGGGTTCGAGGCCGTCGAGGACGCGGAAGACGCCTTCGGCGAGGGCCTGGAGCTCGTTTTCGCCGGGGTAGACGCGGAGGGGGGCGATGAAGGCGAGGCGGCTGCGGAGGCCGGCGATGACGCGCGGGGAGTGGGCCATGCCGCCGGTGAGGAGGATGGCGTCGACTTTACCCGAGAGGACGGCGGCCATGGCGCCGGCTTCCTTGGCGATTTGATAGACCATGGCTTCAAAGACGAGGGCGGCTTCGGCGTCGCCGGAGTCGATGCGGCGCTCGACTTCGCGGAGGTCGCGGGTACCGAGGTAGGCGAAGAGGCCGCCCTCGCCGAAGACCATGCGGTCAAGCTGGTTTTCGTTGTAGATGCCGCTGAAACAGAGCTTGATCAGTTTGCGGACGGGGAGGCCGCCGGAGCGGTCGGGGCCGAAGGGACCTTCTTCAATGGTGTTCGAGTCGATGGTGCGGCCATGCTGGTGGGCGGAGACGGTGATGCCGCTGCCCATGTGGGCGACGATGAGGCGGAGGTCGGCGTAGGGGCGGCCTTGTTCGGCGGCGAAGCGCTTGGCGACGGCCTTGGTGTTGAGGGCATGGCCGATGGAGGTTCTGCCGACGAGGGGGGAGCCGGTGACGCGGGAGCAGGGCTGCCACTCGTCGACGGTGACGGGATCGACGATGTAGGCGTTGACGCCGGCGGCCCGGGCGAACTTGAGGGCGAGGAGGGCGCCGAGGTTGGAGGCGTGCTCGCCACGGCGGGCGAGATGGAGTTCCTCGACCATGGGGTCGTCAACGAGGTAGGTTCCGCAGGGGAGGGAGGGAAGGAGGCCGCCGCGGCCGGCGACGGCGACGAAGGGGGCAGGACTCGCTCCGGGGGCAAGAGCGGCCTGGGTGTAGCCGGTGGCCTCAAGGGCTTTGGCGATGAGGGCGGCGCGATAGTCGAGGCGGGCGACCATGGGGCGGCCTTTGAAGCGGGCCAGTTCCTCGTCGCCATGGAGGATGGTCTGCTCCAGCTCGGCGCCGGTTCGGGTGTAGATGCCGAATTTGGTGGAAGTGGAGCCGGGGTTGATGGTGAGGACGCGGCCGGGCGGCTGGCTCAAGGGCAACTCCTTTTTGCGAGATTGAGTTTACGCCGGGAGGGGAAACGGATCTGTGCGCTGGAACAGGCTTGTAGCGGAAAGGCATTGGATTGAGGGATGTAGGGGCGGATGGGGATGGTGAGGGGGTTTGGGGTTTGCGGAATTATGGGGAGCGGTTGCCAAACTGTGCTACACTCTATTCAATCGTAGAATTCGATCTGAAGTTCTTGCCTGTTCCGGTTACCGCCTACTCGCAAACTTCCACATTGCGTTCGGACGGTAATTTTGTACTAAGGAGCAACACACAATGGAACAAGGCACAGTTAAGTGGTTTAATGACGCCAAGGGTTTTGGATTTTTGAGCCGCGAAAACGGCGAGGACGTCTTTGTGCATCACACCGCCATCCAGTCGAACGGATTCCGTTCGCTTCAGGAAGGCCAGCGCGTTCAGTTCAATGTGACCAAGGGTCCCAAGGGCTGGCAGGCTGAGAACGTCCAGGTCGTCTAAGGGTCTACCCCTCCGGGGTTCCTGGTGACAGGTGTTCGTCGCTGGGGTAAGAGCCTAAGAGATTGATTCAGGATTCGCAGAAAAGGGACGGCTAACCAGCCGTCCCTTTTGTGCGTTTGTGCGGAAAATTGCCCGAATCTGGGGCGAGGGTTTGAAGCTTGCGGGCGAAAACCGGTGGCTGAGGCCAGCCTGTTCCCTTGCTAGGCGGCAGGTTTGAGGCTTTTTACGCTGACCTGGGGGATGGCGGGATGGAGGCTCTCTTTTGGAGTTTCGTGGGTGCCCAGATACTGGAGCACGTCGTTGATTGAATCTTCGAAGCGAGAGCCGGTTTTGTGGGTAGCCTTCACGCCTTTGGCAACTAACTGACAGACTTCAAAGCGGTTCATACCCTGGGCGAGGGCGCGGTGGATCTGGTTGGAACGCATTACGGACTCCGGCGAACGAGTAGCAGGTTGATTGGCGCGTGAGGTACGGAGCTCGTCAGAAGCGGTGGGAGGGGCTGAAGCCGAGCAGGCTTGTGGAAGCGCGAAACGCGGGACCGAGAACGCGAGACTAAGTTCATTGTACGCTGGAAACGGCTGATGGCGCGGCTTTCGCAGGGGTGAAAAGCCTGTTATCCTAAGGGTCACGTCTACCCTTGACAGGGGAAATCGGAAGAGATTGCAGCGAAAGAGGTTACAAGTTGGCAGATACTACCAAGATTGAAGACAAGCTGGAACGGAAGAAGATCAAGCGTGCGGCCCGGAAGGCAGCACCGCCGAAGGCCGAGCGGACGGGCGCGCGCGGCGAGAAGAAGAAGAAGGTAAAGAAACTGGCTCGCGGCGTTTCGAAGCGCTAGAGCGGCACGAGTAACAAGAGGGTTGCGGAGCGGGCCGGCACAGGCCTGGCGCAACCCTTCTCCTCCCCATCCAGAGGGCTGGTCCGCCGACGGGCGGACGGGCCAGGTTTACAGGCGGCGGCGGTTCGCTCTTTTGAGAGGGGCGTGGAAGCCTGTACACTGCGGCGAAGGCTTGCATTCAGCGGATGACCGGACCTTGAGGGGTTCGGTGATGCGCCGCTTCAGGAACCCGCAAGGGGCGGGATGAGGAGAACTGCACTGATCAGCCAACTGCTTGCCCGCAAATCCATCGATAAGCTGATTCGCGAATCGGAAGAGCCGGACCATGCTCTGAAAAAGAGCCTTGGGCCGTGGTCTCTGACGGCGCTGGGGATTGGCGCGGTGATCGGTTCGGGGATTTTTACGGTGATCGGGACAGCGATGGCGGGTCAGAAGTTTGACGCGCCGCGGATCCGGGACACGCCGCTGCTGCATTATCTGTTGCATCACACGGCCTTGGCAGGGCGGCCGGGGGCGGGGCCGGCGCTGGCGCTCTCGCTGGTGCTGGTGGCGATTGTGTGCGTGTTTACCGGGCTGTGTTACGCCGAGCTGGCGTCGATGATTCCAATTGCGGGGTCAGCTTATACGTATACGTATGCGACGCTGGGCGAGCTGGTGGCGTGGATTATCGGCTGGGATCTGATTCTGGAGTATGCCTTCAGCAACATGAGCGTGAGCGTGGGGTTGAGCGCGCACCTGGTGGATTTGTTCGACTGGTTCGGTGTGCATTTTCCGCTGATGTGGATCTCACCGGCGTATCTGCCGACGGGGTTGCAGGATCTGGCGGGGAACGATCTTTACGGGTCGGGTTGGCACTTTGGGTTTAATGTTCCGGCGTTTTTGGTGGTGATGCTGCTGACGGTGATCCTGGTGCGGGGGATTCGCGAGTCGGCGCGGACGAACAACGTGCTGGTGCTGATCAAGATTGCGGCGATTCTGGTGTTCATTTGCGCGGCGGCGAGCTTTGTGAAGCCGCACTACTGGCATCCGTTCATGCCGAATGGGTGGACAGGCGTGCTGACGGGCGGGTCGATTATTTTCTTCACGTATATCGGATTCGATTCGGTCTCGACGGCGGCGGAGGAGTGCAAGAATCCCCAACGGGATTTGCCGTTTGGGATTCTGATGACGCTGGTGGCGTGCACGCTGTTGTATGGCGGCGTGGCGATTGTGCTGAGCGGGATTGTGCCGTGGCAGACGGTGATGGGCGATGCGGCGCCGGTGGTGAACGCGATCAAGCGGCTTTCGCTGGCACCGGGCGGCGGAAGGCTGATCTGGGTGCGGCTGTTTGTGCTGATCGGCGCGATGCTGGGGATGATCTCGTCGATTCTGGTGTTTCAACTGGGGCAGGCTCGGGTTTGGTTTGCGATGTCGCGGGATGGGCTGCTGCCGACCGTGTTCAGCAAGATTCACCCGAAGTTTCGCACGCCGGCGGTGGCGACGTGGGTGGCAGGCGTGGTGGTGGGCGTGCCGGCGGGGCTGCTGGATATTGGGACCGTGTCGAACTTGTCGAATATCGGAACGCTGTTTGCGTTTGTGCTGGTTTCAATTGCGGTGCTGATTTTGCGGTATCGCGAGCCGGAGCGGCATAGGAGTTTCCGGGCGCCGTTTGGGCCGGTGTTTCCGGTGTTGAGCATCATTTTTTGCGTGGTGCTGATGATGGGGCTGGAAGTGATGACGTGGATGGCGTTCTTTGCGTGGCTGGTGCTGGGGTTGGGGATTTATTTCTTTTATAGCCGGCATCGCAGCGAGTTTGCGGGGCTGCGGTAGGGGGCGGAATGGGGCTATTGGGTTCGGCCTCGCGCCTCAAGGGCCTTGCGGACCGCCTCGACGTCGGCAAGATCCTGCGGTCTTCCCGCGGCCATCTTTGATGCAATCAGATCCTGGGCTGAAATAAAGCTGGCTGTCAGGCCACTTGCCTGGTCGATCACGGATTCGACGCGCCGTTCCCACGCGGCTTGGAATTCAATGCCGGGCAGATCGGGAAGGATATCGAAGCCGCGTGGATCGCGCCCGAACCGGAAGAAGGTTCCCCGGTGGGCGAAGTCCTCAGGATTGATTCCGTCGAGCGGCGCACCGAAGGAAGCGAGGGCCGAGTAGACGGCCTGCGCATTGGCCGGATCGGCCTGGATGAAGATGTCGATATCCCTTGTGAATCGCGGCTGCGCGTGGAAGATGACGGCATAGCCGCCGACGATCAGATACCTAACGCCACGGGCATTGAAGGCGGACAAAAGGTCTTTGTAGTCTTGGAACATCGGGTTTCAGCTCCCATCCCTTCAACGCGTAGGCTGTGGCGATCATCTCGTCGACGGCGTTCAGACGCTCCTCGGCCGGGCGGCTCTGCCAGTAGCGGTACTCGTCAGCCTTCATCTCGTCCAGGCTCGTGTACTTGCGCAGGGTTAGGTCCATGCTGCCATTAGAAATCCAGCCTGCGCGGTTTACAAGCGGAATGGTTGGAAATTGGGGGGCTGTTCTCGGTTCTTCGCAACGGGAAGAGGGCCGGTGCTTTTTCATTTCGCAGGCGAGGGAGGGGCCAGCATGGGCTGCGGAAGGAGGTTCATGCGATACCCCGCGGCATTGCCCGGCCGGAGCCCACTAAAATTGAAGCGTGAGCACCATTGAGAGTTTTATCCGGCGGTTGCCGAAGGCTGAGTTGCATTTGCATCTTGAGGGGACGATTTTGCCCTCGACTCTGGTTGAGTTGAGCGAGCGGCATGACGCGAAGCCGATTACGCTCTCCGAAGCGGAGGCGCTTTACCGGTTCGACGATTTCTCGGGGTTTCTGGATTCGTTCAAGGCGGTGACGCGGCTGCTGATTGGGCCGGAGGACTATGAGCTGGCGGCGTGGCGGATGATGGAGCACCTGGTGGAGCAGGGGGTGGTGCACGCCGAGGTTTACATCAGCGTGGGCGTGATTTACCTGTGGCGGAATCACGATCCGGGGTGCTTTGAGCCGATTTTTGAGGGGCTGGAGCGGGCGCGGGAGCGGGCACGGCGGGAGCTGGGGTTGTCGCTCTATTGGATATTTGATGCCGTTCGGCACTTTACGCTGGAAGAGGCGGAGCGGGTTTTCAAGAAGGCGATTGAGATGAGGCCCGCTTACCCGTCGATTGTGGGCGTGGGGCTGGGCGGAGATGAGCGGCGAACGGGGTCGGAGCCGTTCCGGGCGATGTATGCGGAGGCTCGGGCGGCGGGGCTGCGGCTGACGAATCATGCGGGAGAGACGACGGGGCCGGAGGCGATTCGGGAGGCGCTGGCGATTGGGTCGGAGCGGATTGGGCATGCGTACTCGCTGGGGCGGGATTTTTATCTGATGCAAGATTTGAAAGAGCGAAAGACGCCGGTGGAGTTGAACCCGACGTCGAATGTTCGGACGGGAGTTTGCGGGTCGTATGCAGAGCATCCGTTACGAAAGTACTTTGATGCGGGATTGCTGGTGACGCTGAACTCGGACGACCCGGCGTTTTTTGGATCGGATCTGGCGGGCGAGTACCTTTTGGCGCATACGGAGCAGGGGTTTACGCGAGGGGAGCTGCGGCAACTGGCGGCGAATTCGATTGAGGCGAGCTTTCTTCCCGAACTGGACAAGGCGGAGTGGCTTTTCAAAATTGATACTTTGCAGTAAACAAGCGCGGGGAGTTTTCAGTGGGCGCGGGGAACCTGGCGGGGCAAACAGGCGTATCATGGTGGCATAGGAGAGTGTGCCCGATGAACGCCGAGCTGGAAGTAGCACCGCCCACAGAAGAGACGAAGGAAACGAAGACGCTGCAGGTGATCACCTGGTTTGGGGTGGGCATGGCTGTGGCAGCGGTGGGAATTTTTGTAGGGCGCGAGTTACGGAGCCGGTACAGGTTCAAGCGGCGCACGCCGTATGATTTTTACTCGAACGCGGAGTATCAGCCGGGCGATTATGGGGTGGGCGTCTAGGACGCTGAGCGAAGAGATTGATTTCAGAATGCCGCCCTGAGGGGGCGGCATTTTGTATTTACGCAACATTTGGGTGATTTGACGCGTTTTATCATTTTACGCATACCGAGGCATTTTTTATTCCATACAGTCAAACAAGGGCGTACGATTAGGTGTTTTCGGCCAAGGAGTCTCGCTGGGCGAGATCGCAGGGTGCAGTTTCTCCCGATTGTTCTGCTGAGGGATGAGCGCACGGGCGATGCCAAGAGCTGCTCCTCCCGCTGGCGGCTCTATGCCGGATGTGACCAAGTCCGTGTTTGAGAGGCCCATTGCGCGGTACGCGATGGCGGTTCTGGCGGTAGCTGCGGCGTTTTTGGTGCGCTACGGGCTGGTTCAGGGCCTGGGGCTGGAATTGCCCACGTTCATCACTTTCTATCCCGCGATTATGGTAGTTGCTGTTCTGGGCGGTTTTTGGCCCGGGGTTCTGGCGACTGTGCTGGTGGTGTTGGGGACGGACTACCTGATTGTGGCGCCGGTGGGTCATATTGGCATCGCGCGCGTTTCAGATGTGGTGGCGCTGGCGTTTTTTGCGGCGATGGGCGTTCTGATGAGCCTGCTGGCGGAGCGGTACCGGCGCGGGCAGCAGGCTATGGCAGCCCACAAAGAGGAGCAAGGCCGGCGGGTTGGCGAAGTGCTTTATCGCAATCTGTTCGACGCGATGGAGGAGGGATTCTGCGTCATCGAGATGCTGTTCGATGAGGCGGGCAAGCCGGTGGATTACCGGTTCCTGGAGGTGAATGCGGCGTTTGTGCGACAGACCGGATTGCAGGATGCGGTGGGGAAGCGTATCCGGGAGCTGGCACCACACAATGAGGAGCGGTGGTACGAGATCTACGGGAAGGTTGCGGTTACGGGTGAAGCAATCTCTCTGAGCGACGCGGCGGCGTTGAACCGGCATTACGAGATTCGGACGTACCGGGTGGGCGAGGCTGAGCAGCGGCGGGTGGCGATTGTATTCAACGACGTGACGGAGCGCAGGCGGGCCGAGGAGCACATTCGGCGGTTGAATCGCGTGTACGCGGTGTTGAGCGACATCAACCAGACGATTGTGCGGGAGAAGGACACGCAGGCGATGCTGGCGGCGGCGTGCCGGATTGCGATTGAGCGGGGCGAGTTCCGGATGGTGTGGGTGGGGATGGTGAACCCGGAGACGCAGGTGCTGGAGCCAGTGGCGTCTGCCGGCCTGGTGGAGGGTTACCTGGACAGGGTGAGGATTGAGCTGCTTGACCCGGCGACGGCGACGGGGCCGGCGGCGCGGTGTTTCCATACCAAGGCGCACGCGCTCTGCAACGACATCGAGCACGAGCTTTACCGGCCGTGGAAAGAGGATGCTCTGCGGCATGGGTACCGGTCTTCGGCGGCGTTTCCGTTGCGTCTGGATGGGCAGGTTGTGGGCGCATTCACGCTGTATGCGACGGAGGTAGCGTTTTTTGACGAGGAAGAGGTGAAGCTGCTGGACGAGATGGCGATGGACATCTCGTTTGCGCTGGAGGTGAACCGTCATGAGGCGGAGCGGCTGAAGGCGGAGCGTCATGTTCGGCAACTGAATCGGGTGTATGCGGTGTTGAGCGACATCAACCAGACGATTGTGCGGGAGAAGGACACGCAGAAGATGCTGGAGGCGGCGTGCCGGATCGCGGTGGAGAAGGGTCAGTTCCGGATGGCGTGGGTGGGGATGGTAGACGCGGCGACGCAGGTGCTGAGCCCGGTGGCATCGGGCGGCGCCGTGGACGGCTACCTGGAGAGGTTCAAGATCCGCTTGCTGGACCAGGCGCAGGCCAGGGGGCCTGCGGTGCGCGCGATTGTGACGGGGCAGCATGCGGTGTGCAACGACATTGAGCACGATCCGCAGTATGCGGTGTGGCGCGCGGACGCATTGCGGCGGGGGTTCCGGTCGTCGGCGGCGCTGCCGCTGAAGGTGGAAGGGCGGGGTGTGGGCGTGTTGAACCTGTATGCCGGGGAGGCGGAGTTCTTTTCAGGCGACGAACTTGCCCTGCTGGATGAGATGGCGATGGACATGGGGTTTGCGCTGGAGGTGAACCAGCGGGACGCGGATCGGCGGAGGAAGGAGCACGAACTGCGGTGGCGGACTGCGTTTTTTGAGGCACAGGCGGAGTCGTCGCTGGACGGGATTCTGGTGGTGGACGGCGAGGGCAGGAAGATTTTGCAGAACCGGCGGATGAATGAGCTGTTCCAGATTCCCGCGGAGATTGCAGCAGATGGCGACGATGGGCGGCAACGCACGTACGTGGCGACGATCGTGAAGGATCCGGAGGCATTTGCGGGACGGGTGAATTACTTGAACGCGCACCCGGAGGAGGTAAGCCGGGACGAGATTGAGTTGGCCGACGGTACGCTGCTGGAACGGACATCGGCGCCGGTGCGGGACGAGGCCGGCAACCACTACGGGAGGATCTGGATTTTCCACGATGTTACGGGGCAGCGGCAACTGGAAGGGCAGTTGCGACAGGCACAGAAGATGGAGGCTGTGGGGCAGTTGACGGGGGGGATTGCGCACGACTTCAACAATCTTTTGACGGTGATACAAGGCTGCTCAGAGGTGATGGGCGAGGAGGTGCGGGGGAATCCGCGTCTGGAGAAGATGGCGGAGATGGTGGTGAGCGCGGCGCGGCGGGGGGCGGAGTTGACGCACCGGATGCTGGCGTTTGCGCGGAGGCAGAATCTGGCGCCGCGGGTGGTGCATGTGGGCGATCTGCTGATGGGGATGGAAGCATTTTTGCGACGCACATTGAGCGCGGAGATTGACCTGGCGGTGGTGCACGGATGCACGCACTGCGATGCACTTGTGGACCCGACGCAACTGGAGAGCGCGATTCTGAATCTTTGCGTGAATGCGCGGGATGCGATGCCGGGGGGCGGCCGGCTGACGATAGAGACGGGCAACGCGGAGCTGGACGCCGAGTATGCGGCGCACAACCTGGAAGTGACGCCGGGAAAGTATGTGCTGATTACGGTAACGGACACGGGCTGCGGGATTCCGGCCGAGAATCTGGGGCGTGTGTTCGATCCGTTTTTTACGACGAAAGAGGTGGGCAAAGGGACGGGGCTGGGGCTGAGCATGGTGTGGGGATTTGTGCGGCAGTCGCGGGGGCACGTGAAGATTTACTCGGAGGTGGGGCACGGCACGTCGGTAAAGCTTTATCTTCCGCGGGCCGGGCAGGTGAGCGCATCTGCGCCTGAAGCGCCGGCCGCGGCGGGCAAGCAGCGGGGCACGGAGACGATTCTGCTGGCGGAGGACAATGAATCCGTGCGGGAGTTTGCGAAGGACCAGTTGGAAGAACTTGGGTACAAAGTGTTTGAGGCCGGCAATGGCAAGGAGGCGCTGGCGGTGCTGGGAGAGCACCCAGAGCTGGAACTTCTTTTTACGGATATTGTGATGCCGGGGGGGATGAACGGGCGCGAGCTGGGGCTGGCGGCGCGGGCACTGAACCCGAAGCTGCGGGTGTTGTATTGCTCAGGGTATGCGGAGAACGCGATTCTTCACGAGGGATTTTTGGATGCGGGCGTAGAGTTTTTGAGCAAGCCCTACACACGGCTGGAACTTGCGCAGAGCATACGGAAGTTGCTGGACAAGAAGCAGTCCGGACGGGAAGAACGGTGAGGCGATGCCAGGCAGGCGGCTTTTGATATTGGACGATGACGAGGCGGTAGGGCAGACGATCCAGTGGATTGCGGAGGGCTTGGGCTTTGAAGCGGAGTTTGTTACCGATCCGCGGTTTTTTTTTGAGCGGTTGGAGGAGTCCGCGCCGGAGGTAATCACGATCGACCTGGTGATGCCGACGCTGGACGGGGTGGAGATCATGCGCCTGCTGGCAGAGCGGAAGTGCAAGGCGAAGATTGTGATCTCGAGCGGGATGGGGACGCGGGTTCTGGATGCGGCGGAACGGTCGGCGACGCAGCACGGGCTGGATATTGCGGGAGTGATCTCAAAGCCGATTTCGAAGGAGGCGCTGCGCAAGCTGATTGGAGAGGGAAGCACGCCGAAGCGGACGCGGCCGGTGGAGAAGACGGCGGCAGGGAACGGGCGGGCCACAATCAGCAGAGCCGAGCTGGAGGGAGGGCTGGAGCGGCAGGAGTTTGTCGTGTTTTACCAGCCGAAGGTTGACTGCAAGAGCGGGGTGGCGGCAGGGTTTGAAGCGCTGGTGCGGTGGCAGCATCCGGAGAGGGGGATGATTCCGCCCGATGAATTTATATCCGTTGCAGAGGCGACGGGGCAGATTGACGCGCTGACGACGCAGATTTTCGACCAGAGCCTGGGTTGGTTCTCGAAGTCGTTTCCGGAGTCGACGCTGAAGTTGTCATTGAATCTGTCGGCAAAGAGTCTGGTGGATATTCACCTTGCCGATAAGTTGTCGGATCTGTGCCGCCAATATCAAGTTGCGCCGGAGCGGGTGGTTCTGGAGTTGACGGAGACCAGCGCGATGGTGGATCCGATGCTGTCACTGGATCTGATGACGCGGTTCCGGGTGAAGGGCTTTCAACTTTCGATTGACGATTTCGGGACGGGGTACTCATCGATGGTGCAACTGGTGCGGCTGCCGTTTTCAGAGATCAAGGTGGACAAGTCGTTTGTGATGCGGGCGGAAAATTCGCAGGAGGCGCGGACGGTGATCAAGTCCATCATCGACCTGGGCCACAGCCTTGGGCTTTTGGTGACGGCGGAGGGTGTTGAAGACGAGAAGACGTTTGACTACCTGAACACGCTGGGGTGCGATCTGGCGCAGGGGTACTATATTGCGCGGCCGATGGCGGGGGAAGCGGTGCGGGGCTGGATGGAGGGGCGCTGAACGCTGAGGAGGAGGGCAGCCCGGGCAGCCGGCGCATTCAGACAAAGGCAGCGGCGTGGCGCCCTGGGGCGGGAGAAGCAGGGGTCTTCTCCGCAGCGTTCACCCAGTTCCCTGCTCTTCTGGGTTACTCTAGGACGTTATGGGCCTCATCCGCGTACTTTCAGACCAGGTTGCGAACCAGATAGCCGCCGGCGAGGTGGTGGACCGTCCCGCTTCGGTGGTGAAGGAACTGCTGGAGAACGCGTTGGATGCGGGGGCGAACCGGATTCGCGTGGAGGTGGAGGCGGGAGGCCGGCGGCTGATCCGGATCGCGGACGACGGGCAGGGGATGAACCGGGACGACGCGCTGCTGGCGTTTGAGCGGCACGCGACTTCAAAGCTGCGGACGGCGGACGATTTGCTTTCGATTGCGACGCTGGGTTTCCGGGGCGAGGCGCTGCCGTCGATTGCTTCGGTGGCGCGGGTGACGCTGGAGACGGCGACCGGGGAGGATGGCGCGGGAACGCGGCTGGAGATTGCAGGCGGGAAGATTCTGCACGTGGAGGACGCGGCTCTGCCGCGAGGGACCACGATTGCGGTGGCGGATTTGTTTTTTAATACGCCGGCGCGGCGAAAGTTTTTGCGGGCCGAGGCAACGGAGCTGGCGCACGTTACGGCGCTGGTGACGCACTATGCGCTGGTGCATCCGGAGAAGCACTTCGAGCTGGTTTCAGCGACGCACACGATTGTGTCGGCGCCGCCGGTGACGCGGACGGCAGAGCGGATTTACCAGATTTTTGGCAAGGACACGCTGGCGGCGCTGCTGCCGGTGGCGGCAGAGGCTCCGCTGGCGCACGGGGGGTTGCCGGAGCCGCCGCCGTGGAAGAAGTATCCGGACCAGCCGGCGGCTGACCATGGGCACTTGCGGCTGACAGGGTTCTACTCGAAGCCCGAGCTGCAAAAGCTGAACCGGAACTCGATTTATATTTTTGTGAACAAGCGGCTGATTCGGGATCGGCTGCTGATGCATGCGATTACGGAGGCCTACCGGAACGTGATTCCGCCGACGAGCTTTCCGGTGGTGCTGCTGTTCCTGGAGATGCCCCCGGAAGAGGTGGACGTGAATGTGCATCCGGCGAAGACGGAGGTCCGGTTCAGGCAGCAGAGTCTGGTACACGATTTTGTGCGGGACAGCTTGCGGACGGCGCTGATCAAGGCGCGGCCGGCGGCGGGATTTCTGGCGGCGCTGGATTCGGCACCGACGGCGAGCCCCTCGCTGATGCCGGTGGCGGCTTCGCCGCTGCCGGGGTCGCCTGAGCCCGGTGCGCCAGACTCAGACCCGCCGGAGGGCGGCAACTGGGCGGCCGGGGCGGAGAGCTTCAGGCTGGCGCCGCAGACGCAGCCGGCGATTCCGGTGCGGCTGCCGTTTGATGCGGCGTCAATGAGCCAGGGGGGCTGGCTGGACCGGCAGGCGTTTGGGGACGCGGCGGCGGCGCTTTTCAGGCCTTCGGGGGAGTCGGGGGTAGACGGCTGCTCGCCAGACGGCCTGGCGATGGACCAGGATGCGGCGCGGGCGGCGGCCCAGGTGGAGGCGGAGCGATCGGCGGCGAATTTGAACGAATTGGGTTCGCTGCGGCCGATGGGGCAGTTGCGGGAGTCGTTCATTCTGGCGACGGGGGACGACGGATTGTGGATTATCGACCAGCATGTGGCACATGAGCGGATTCTTTTTGAAAAAATTCTGAGGGACCGGCAGGTGGAGCAGGTGCAGCGCCAGAGGTTACTAATGCCCCTGTTGGTGGAACTGAAGGCGAGCCAGATGGTGGTGTTCGCGCGCATTGCGGAGGAGCTTGACCGGAACGGGTTTGAGGTGGAACCCTTTGGGCCACAGACACTTGCGGTAAAGGCGGCGCCGGTGGGGCTGGAGGGAGCGGCACTGGAGCGGATGTTGGCGGAGGTGATTGAGCAATCGAGCGCGGATTCCGCAGAAGCGAAGCAGAATGAGGATCTTACGGCGTTGCGGACGCGGATTGCGGCGTCGATCGCGTGCCACTCGGCGATCAAGGTGAATACGGCTCTTGACCCGGCTCGAATGGAGTGGTTACTGTTGGAATTAGCAAAAACCAGCCACCCAACCAGTTGCCCGCATGGACGTCCAATCGCTTTGCTGTATTCTTGGAAGGAGATCCAGCGGGCCTTCCACAGGATTTAGAACAATGGGAAGGTGGCACCCCTCCTCTCAGGAGAGAGGGAAGCCCGGCGCGCCGGCACCACCAGGGAGAATGCATCCCAAAGCCGTAACCCTTGAGTCGAAGCCACTTTGTGGCGGCGACCTTTGAACAGGCCAATCAGGACGCAGCAACCCATGGTATTGCGGTAACGCCAGCCTGGAAGTGAGGTTTTTCTTTGACAGCAGAGCAATTGGAAGCATCGCGCGCCGAAAGGATGCGCCAGAACGGACACGGGGCGGTCACGTTGGAAGACGCCCGGACGTGGATTGAAGAGACGGGATTTTGTCTCTTTGTGCCCAGGCGGCAGTACAGCGCCTCGATCGCTCCCTCGTTTGTGGAGGCGGTAGCCGGGAAGCGGGACGGGACTCCGGAGGCGAAACACGTTGCGCTGGGCGAAGAGCTGCTGGTGCGTCTGGAGACAGACAGCGTGGCGGTTCGGCTGAACCTTCTGGGACAAGTGGGCGAGCAGCCTGACTTTGTGGTGGCGGCGTGGGTATTGCCATATGTGTATGCGCTTCGCGGGGATCGCGACTGGCGCCGCAGCCCGCAACTGACGGGGTCGCGGCAGGTATCGCAGTTGGCGGTGCAGGCGTATAAGCAGTTGGAAGTGGGGGATGCAACCGTTGCCGAGCTGAAGCATGCTCTGGGCCGTGAAGTGACCGAAGCAGCGGTGCTGCGGGCGATCACCGAGCTGTGGCAGCAACTCCGCATTATTCCTGTAGTTTCATCGCCGGGCAAACCGGCCAAGTGGCAACTGCTGAAGCATCGCTATCAAAAGGCGATTGCCGAGGGCGCATCGACGTCGCAGGTTACGGCGATCTCAGTTCTGGCGTCGATCTATTTGCAGGCTGTGATTGCGGCGAGCATGGAAGAGGTTGAGCTGTTTCTGGCTCCGCTGACGGCGCGCAGCAAGGTACGGGAAGTGTTGCGCGGTCTGGTGGCAACACGGCAGGTGCACACGATCTCCCTGGGACACGCACCGCATTTCTATGTAGCCGGGACGCTGCCGGAGTTTGCAGTGGCGCCGACGGCGTATTCGAGTTCGTCGATGCCGGCCTCAGCCTACTTCATGCATTCGTATGAGCGGGACGAGGAGATACCGGAGCCTTTGTCACAGAAGCCTTTGGCGGCCGCGCCGGCAACGCCGCACAAAGCGGCGGAGACGCATGTTCCGCGGAGCACGCCGGTGCGGAAGCCGGCAGCGAGCGGCAAGCCAGCGGCGGCACGGCCACACTTCAGCAGGCCGGCGGCGCAGACGCGGGACCGCAAGCCGGCACAGAGTTCGACCGGGGGGCGTCCGGCGCGGCGGGCGGGGACGGATACGCGACCCGCAGCCGGCACGCGGTGGAGCGGGAACGGGGCCAAGAGTACGAGCGGCAACGGAAGCTCGAACGGGAAGCGGAACGGGGCGCACGCGGCGAGCAACGGGGCCCGGACGAGCGGCAACGGAGCAGGGCCGAAGAGTGGCGCGCGCACCAGCCGCCCGGCAGCAACCGGCAGTGCCGGAGCCAAGGGAGCAAGACCGGCGAAGCCGAGAACGGCCAGCACCGGGACACCGGCCTGGGGCAAGCGGAACGGCCACAGCAACGGCACAAAACCGGCGGCCAAGCCGGCGGCGCGCAACGGCAACAGCGCGGCACGGGCGACGAGCGCACCGCGCAAGGATGCGCGGCCTGGGTCGCGCACAGGCGGGGCACGACCGGCGACGCGGAGCGTGAGCAGCCGGAAGCCGACCATGGCGGCAGGTGCGAAGGCCGGCAATAGCAAGCGGTTCGGCTTTACAGCCCGTCCGAAGCAGGGGACGAAGAAGCGCGGATGAGCGGGGACGCGAGCTCAGAGCAGGACGGCCAGGCGGGGAGGCGCATCATTGTCGCCATTGACGGCCCGGCCGGCGCAGGAAAGAGCACAGTAGCGCGGCATTTGGCGCGGTATTTTGGCCTGTTGAACCTGGAGACAGGGGCCATGTACCGCGCCTTTGCCTTGAAGGCATTGCGGGCCGCGGCGCCTTTGGACGAGAGCGGTGGGCTGGAAAGGCTGGCCGCGGGAACAACGATACGCCTGGAAGCGGGCGAGGAGCACAACCGGGTGTTTCTCGACGGGGAAGATGTAACGGAGCTGCTGCGGAATCAGACGGTGACGGAAGCGGCATCGAGGGTGAGCGTGTTTCCCGCGATTCGGTCCTGGATGGTGGGGCTGCAACAGCAACTGGCGGCGGGCGGCGGCGTGGTGATGGAGGGCCGGGACATTGGGACGGTGGTTTTTCCTCATGCCGAGGTGAAGATTTTTCTGGATGCCGCGCCGGAGGTGCGAGGGTTGCGGCGGTTTGACCAGTTGGGCGACAAGGCAACGCAGCCGGCCGAAGAGGTGATCCGCGACCTGCGCGCGCGCGACGAGCGGGACCGGAACCGGACTGAGTCACCGCTGAAGGCGGCGGCGGACGCGGTGGTTCTGGACTCGACGGAGATGACGCTGGAGCAGGTGGTGGAGGCGGTCGAGGGGATTGTGGCGGCGCGGCTTGCGGCAGCAGGAACACCCCGCTGAGGGGCTGCCTGAGGAGAGTTCGCGGGAACGGAAGATAAAATTAACGGCTGGATACACGGAAGTTATGCCACAATGAGTCATAACTTGGATCGTGAGCCGTCTTCACCCTTCCCGGCAGTGAACCATGGTGGCGGCGGCGAGACAGCACGGTATTTCCAGACCAACCTTGAACGGCCCATTCACTCACGGAGCCTGAAATGCCTGTCATTTGTCCTTTTTGCGCATGCAACAACCTGCGTCCCTCGGTGTTCAAGGGCGGAGACTTTTTCAGGCTTCTGCTCTTCAAGTATCCAGTGCGTTGCCGCGATTGCCGAGAGCGATTCTACGTGATGCTGCATCGCGGGCTTGAGGTAGCGCGGCAGGCGAATGCCCGCGACACGGCCTGACCCAGCCGCATGGCTGTGACCAGCGCATAGCCGGGGGGGAATGCTATAGGCTCATAGAGGTATGGAGATTCTTTGCACCCGGTGCCACCAGGCGGTTCTGTCTGAAAACTGCTACTGCGCGTCTTGCGGCCTGCCGCAACTGACTTACGAGGCAGAGGGCGGCGGGGGACAAGTGCGGGCGGAGCATTTGCCTGCGGCGGTGCAGGATGCGAGCAGCGTGGCATGGAAGTCGGCGCTGCGGGCGGCGCTGCTGCTGGCGGTTCCGGCGGGATTGCTTTCAAGCGGCGTATCTCCTTTGGGATTTATGGGTTTGTTGTGGATGGGGATGGGCGCGGCGTGGGCAGTGGGGCTTTATGTGCGCAGCCAGCGGCCAGCGTGGATCACGATTGGGGCAGGGGCGCGGATTGGTTTGGTGACGGGTCTGCTGGCGGGTTGGCTGGCGTTCAGCGTGAGCGGCGGGGCGTTGGTTGTGGAACGGTATGCACTGCACCAGGCGAGCCAGATTGACAGCGAGTGGAAGACGCGGGTGGAGGCGAGCCAGCAGATGACGCGGCAGTGGACCGCGGGGCTGAGTTCGGCCGATCCGGCGCAGGCACAGGCGGCACAGGCGCAGGTGGAGAACTGGATGCTTTCGCCGTGGGGCCATGCGGGGATAGAGCTTTTTGGGTTTGCGACCAACACGATACTGCTGCTGTTTTTTGCAACGGGCGGCGGGGCGATGGGAGCGCGGTTTCTGGGACGGACGCGGCTGCCTGAGGTATAGAGGCGACTGCATGCGGGTCAGATTCTTGTGTGTGGCGGAGTGTATCCCGGCGCGCTGCCGGGGATGAAGTGGCAGGTTGATTACAAGTTGCGGTTGGGCAGCGGCGGCTCGTATCATCCTGCGAAGGACTGGGCTGCAAAGGACTGGGCTGCGAGAGGCAAGGCTGCGAAAGACAAGAGACGAACGGCGAGAGAGTCCCCTTAAATGAGCGAAGAGCCAAACAAGACTTCAGTGCGCTTGAAGGGCCGATTGATGTCGGCGTCAGAGATTGAGCGGACGCTGGTGCGGCTGGCCCACGAGATTGTGGAGAAGAGCGACGCGAGCGAGAACCTTGCCCTGGTAGGGATCAAGCGGCGGGGGGTACCGCTGGCGGAGCGGCTGGGGAAGCTGATCTCAGGGATTGAGAAGCGGCAGGTGGCGACGGGAGTGCTGGATATTCAGCTCTACCGGGACGACCTGGATACGACTTCAGTGCGGCCGGTGGTGACGCCGGGGGCGATCGGGATCGATATCGAAGGGCGCGACGTGGTGCTGTGCGACGACGTGCTTTATACGGGGCGAACGATCCGGGCGGCACTGGATGCGTTGTTTGCTCATGGGCGGCCGCGGCACGTGCAACTGGCAGTGTTGATTGACCGCGGGCATCGCGAGCTGCCGATTGAGGCGACGTATATTGGCAAGCGTGTGCCGACGAGCAGCCGCGAGATTATTGAAGTGAAGTTGCAGGAGATCGACGGCGACGAGCAGGTGCTGCTGGTTGAACGCACGGACTAGACGAAAGGCAGCTTTTAGCTTTCAGCTTCTAGCTCTCAGCTAGCGGCTGGCAGCCAGGGGCTTGAAACTGACAGGCATGAACCCAGCCACACCCACTGTTCGCCGCCCGCACACTACTCCGCCCGTGCCCGCTTCGCCGTTCCCTTACCATCCGGGATCACTGCTGTCGGTTCTGGATCTGAGCGTTGAGGGCGTAAGCCGGCTGCTGAGGCGGGCAACCGAACTTGAAAATATGGATCCACTGGCGCGGGCGCAACTGCTGGCGAAGCGGCGGGTGGCGCTTTTGTTTTACGAGTCGTCGACGCGGACGCGGACAAGCTTTGAGCTGGCGGCGAAGGGGTTGGGCGCGGATACGACGCTGATTTCGAGCCTTTCGTCGAGCATTGAGAAGGGCGAGACGCTGAAGGATACGGGGCTGACGCTGCGGGCGCTGGGGGCGGAGACGATTATCTTGCGGCACAATGCGAGCGGCGCGCCTTGGCTGCTTGAGCAGGAGACGCGACTGCCGGTGCTGAACGCGGGGGACGGGATGCACGAGCATCCGACGCAGGCGCTGCTGGACCTGCGGACGATGCTGACGCACTTGCGGCCGGGGATTGAGGATGTGACGGCGGAGACGCTGGCCGGGGTGACGGTGACGATTGTGGGCGACATTCTGCACAGCCGGGTGGCGCGGTCGAATATGCTGCTGCTGCCGCGGCTGGGGGCACGGGTGTTGCTGTGCGGGCCGCGGGAGCTGCTGCCGGAGCTGGCGGCGGAAGCGGGTCCGGGAATCGCGATTGAGCGGGACTTTGAGGCGGCGCTGCGGCAGTCGCAGGTGGTGATGATGCTGCGGATTCAGGCGGAGCGGCTGGCAGGGATGCAACTGGATCTGGATGAGTACAAGGCCAGCTACCAGTTGAATGGGCCGCGGCTGGGCGCACTGGCTCCGCAGGCGGTAGTGCTGCATCCGGGGCCGATCATTCGCGGGCTGGAGTTGACGGCCGGAGTGGCGGACGGGCCGCAGTCGGCGATTCTGGAGCAGGTGCGGAATGGCGTGGCGATTCGGACGGCGGTGGTGGAGCGGGCGCTGACGGCAGCCGAGCAAGGAGGCCGGGCATGAACGCTTTGATGATTCGCGGCGGGCAACTGATGGACCCGGCGGCCGGGATTGACGCGCTCAAAGACATTCTGCTCAAGGATGGGCGGGTGGCGGAGATTGCGGGGCCGGGCAAGCTAAAGGGCGGCGACGGCGCGGAGGTGCTGGATGCGACGGGGCTTGTGGTTGCACCGGGGCTGATTGATATGCACGTCCACCTGCGCGAGCCGGGACAGGCGCACAAGGAGACGATTGCCTCGGGAACGGCGGCGGCGGCGGCGGGTGGATTTACGGCCGTGGGGGCGATGCCAAATACCAGGCCGGTGAACGACTCTGTGGAGACGACGCGCTGGATGCAGGCACCGGAGCGGGGCGCGGTGGTAAGGGTGTTTCCGATTGCGGCGGCGACGCGGGGATCGAAGGGCGAGGCGATTAACGACTACGCGGCGCTGAAGTCAGCGGGCGCGGTGGCGGTGAGCGACGACGGGCTGCCGATTTTGAAAGACGGCATTATGCGCGAGGCGCTGGCGGCAGCGGCACGGGTAGGGCTGAGCGTGATTCAGCACGCGGAAGACACGCGGATGACGCAGGGCGCGAGCATGAACCTGGGGCCGATGTCGTTCAAGCTGGGGCTGCGGGGGATGGCTCCGGAGGCAGAGTGGGCGCTTGTGGAGCGGGACATCCGGCTGGTGACGGAGATGCGGGAGGCGCGGCCGCATCTGCATGTGGCGCATACGTCAACGGCGGCGGCATTGGCGGCGGTGAGGCAGGCGCGGCGGAGCGGGTTGCGGGTGACGTGCGAGGTGGCTCCGCATCATTTTCTTCTGACCGAGGAGCACGTGGGGTTGTACAACACGAACGCGAAGATGTGCCCGCCGCTGCGGTCGGCCGCGGACCGGGACGCGACGATTGAGGCGATTCTGGACGGGTTGGTGGACGCGATTGCCACCGACCATGCGCCGCATGCGGTTCACGAGAAGGAAGTGGAGTTTGAGAACGCGCCGAACGGGATCACGGGGCTGGAGACGGCGCTGGGGCTTTGCCTGCGCTGGCTGCACAAGGAGTGGAAGATGCCGCTGGGGCGGGTGCTGAGCCTGTTGAGCGCGCAGCCGGCTGCGCTGCTGGGGCTGAAGGGGCGGGGCACGCTGACGGTGGGGAGCTTTGCGGATGTGGTGGTGTTCGATCCGAAAGCGGAGTGGAACTATCGCGTTGGGGAGAGCCGGTCGAAGTCAAGAAACACGCCTTTCGACGGATTTGGGATGCAGGGGCGGGTGCGCTGGACGATCAGCGAGGGGCGCGTTGCCTACGCGGCGGCGGCGAAATAGCGGCAGATTCCGGGACGCGTGGGAAGTAAATCCAAGGGAGAGTTGCGCAAATCGATTCCATTCAGGGGGTTGATTTGCTAGGATTCTGGGATGAACCAGCCAATCATTATCGTGAGCGGCAGCAAGGGTGGTGTGGGGAAGTCCCTCACCACGATGGCCTTACTGGACTACTTTTCAATCAATCACAAGTATCTGAAGCTGATTGACGCCGACACCAACAATCCTGACGTGTGGCGCTGCTATGGGCGGCTGACGGAAGGGGACGTGCTGGATCTGGACGACGTGGAAGGCTGGATCCGGCTGGTGAACATCTGCGACGCGACGCCGTTCAAGACGGTGGTGGTGAATACGCCGGCGCAGAGCAACGTGGCGGTAGGCAAGCATGTGGGCATTCTGCTGGACTCGCTGCGGGAACTGTCGCGGCCTCTGATTACGCTTTGGGTAATCAACCGTCAGCGGGACAGCCTGGAGCTGCTGAAGGACTACATGGACCACGTGCCGGGAGGCATCACGCATGTGGTGCAGAACGGCTACTTTGGCGAAGAGAAGAAGTTTGAGCTTTACCACGACAGCACAATTCGCGAGGCGGTAACGGCGCTTGGGGGCAAGAGTTTGTTTTTGCCGGACCTGGCGGACCGCGTGACGGACGAGCTGTATGGCAAGCGGACGACGCTGGCCGAGGCGTCACAGCAGTTCAAGCTGGGCGACCGAACAGAGCTGCAACGCTGGCGGACGCAGGTGGCGGAGATGTTTACGCAAATTGGGGTGTAACGGCTAGCGGAGTGGCTTGCCAGTATCTTGAGGACAATACGGAAGAGCCGCGGACCGAGGGTCCGCGGCTCTTTTGTGTTTGCGTGCCCGGGTTACGCGGGGCTAGGGCCGGGTTGCGGCAGTCTTCTTAACCGTGGGCGGGATGGCC
>Ga0316218_1001118_pt1 | contig 31138 bp, 27 predicted proteins | sample TBH18003metaG_FD_203634 | JGI IMG/M metagenome (GOLD analysis project Ga0316218, IMG submission 203634) | Freshwater microbial communities from Trout Bog Lake, Wisconsin, USA - TBH18003 | ecosystem: Environmental > Aquatic > Freshwater > Lake > Hypolimnion/Profundal zone | place: USA: Wisconsin...
TTAAATCTGCACGAACCTTGCTGATTGTTTTCTCAATTTTGCTTCGTGTAGAAGAATCTTTGTACGCAAGCTCAAATGACCGATTTCCAGGTTTACTAGTCCAACCTTTAGGTATATCAACGCTGCCTTCAGCATCAATTCCCCGGCAAATTTCAATGTCACTTGCGCTGGGGTTCTTGCTTAGTTGCATCAGGATTGCCCGCTTTACCTCAGAGCGATATGTATTGAGCAAAGGACGCGATGCAGGACGCTCAATAACTAGAGGCGTTTGCGTCCCGTCCTGAGTGGAAGGCGGGGGAAGGGGGACAGATTGCCTATCAGAGCGCATCAGAAAGGCACGGGAGCGGGTGAGCTGGGCGCAAGGCCCGGTGACTACGCGTTAGGCTCTGCACAATCGCGGGCGGCTGCGCGGGCGGCGCTTGAGCAACGATTAGCGGGGCGGAAAAAGCTGGATATTGTCTTCCTATCCTCCGTGCCGTTTCCACACGGCGAGGGGGTGAAGGTTGGCGAGTGGCAAGAGGGGGCAGGCGGGATACCCATGCGATTCAGTTGGCTTCCAGCGGGAATGACGATTGAGGAAGCGGAGCGGATTGTGGCGGAGCGGGGGAAGGGAATCTAATTCTGTCGGAACTGTCGGTACCAAATCGCATGCCGTGAACGCTGCTCTAGACTTTGCCAAAGCCCAGTTGTAATCTCATGCCACTCACTATGCGTTACGCCTATGCGGACCAGAATTTTCTGTCTAACTGCACCCTTAATGATGATTGGCGGGCTACTGTAATCCATGTGCGCCAAGCGGGAATCGTTGCGCTTGTGCTCTCACCTATCCATTTCCTAGAGATAGGTCGCAATCGTGACGTGCAGCGAGAGCGGCTTGTGGAGTTTGTGGAGCAAGCACAAACGTATTGGGCGTTCTCTCAAGCGGATATGCAGAAACGGGAGCTTGCCTACGTTTGGGATTCTTTCTACAGCGGGAGAAATGACGCATTTAAACCGTTTGGGACACTGCACGAAATCGCGGGGGCAATGCATAGGGTACCGGCTGCTGTTCTCGCCCGCTACACACTGCGCGATTGGGTCAAAGTGTTTGCGGCGAAACCAGACATTCCCGACCATCTCAGAGAAATCTGGAGCGTGTTGAATCAGCAAAATATAGCCAACGTCACGAATAGACGGAGTTTTCGGCAGGGGAATATGACTCAGCAAATCTTCCAAGAGATGGAACGCCGCCACATTGCTGTGCAATTGGAGAGTTTGAGGAGTCAATACGATGACGCTAACGAACTGTATAAGCACGCCTTGACTCACTTAGCTACGCAGCCTGGGCGGGTGGCGAAAGTCCCAATAGCAGGGATAGCAAACCTTCTTCCATGAATCACCACCGTCGTCATATTCAGTTCTGCTATAGTTGCATGTCCTCTTCACCTACTAACTAAAGCACACCCATGATGTATTGCAATGGCGAGTTAGCCCCAGAAGGAAACATTGAAAATCCGGTTGTGGGTCAATCGAGAATTATGCCGCTAACATAACGAAGAACCGCACCGCAGTTGCCAATCCACAGACGGAAATTGCTAGCCACCATTTGCTCGAGCCGATGCTCGCGATAATCGGACAAACAATACTGGCCAGCATTGCTATAAGTAATGTGGTGGACGCAAGCTTGTATGGAACCAAATTGATTTCGTTGGGAGAAACGAAAAAACTCAGAAACAGTAAGAGGCCTAGCAGCCCAGACAACCCAAACAATGTCTTCGCCATGGCACCAATGCTACGCCTCTCAAGCAAGAACTCAAATCCCGTGTACCTAATACGTACTCAACTCGGCTCTATTCCGAGTTTTCAGCGTTTGTTGCTCCGATAGAAATCAGCAAGTTGCCTGTTTTCAACGCTGGGGTGCATATCGCCCCCCTCCCGGCACCAATTCTGATAATCAAGACGAGAATGGCCGCACAGGAATGAACTGCGCGGCCATTCGTGTCTGTGGAGTGTGGGGCTACTCCGGTGAAGTTCGCGGGGCGGCGGATTCGGCGGCGGGTTCGGTGTCGCCGTCCTTGCGGCGTGTGATGACCTGTGGGAGCAGGAAGATGAGCGGGATGGCGATGGCGGTGGTGAGACCGTTGGCGATGACCATCTTGATCCAGGTGATGTGGAGCTTGTCGATGAGAGCGGAACCCATGACATCGGAACCGTAGAGGGCGATGTTGCGGATGCTCATGAGGAGGGAGAAGGCGAGGCCCTCGCTGCCGATGGGGCTGGAGCGGATGCAGAGGTCCATGAGGGCGAGTTCGGCGAGGGTGTAGCCGATGCCGTTGGCGGTGTCCATGAAGACGGCGATGTGGAAGCTGTTGTACCAGATGTAGGAGAAGCCGGAGAGGGTGGCGGCGGCGATGCAGATGACGAGCAGCTTGAGCAGATTGATGCGGCGGCAGAAGATGCCGTAGGCGAGTGAGGCGGCGACTCCACCGACGCCGTAGAGGGTGGTGACCAGACCCTGCATCTGGGTGGTCATGTGCATCTCGGACTGCTGGCGGTAGAAGGTGGCGGTGGAGAGGCCGGGGGCGAAGTAGAAGAGGAAGACGAGCCCGGTGGCGGCCCACATGTACTTGGCGCGGGCGATGTTGACGAGCTTCTCGCGGGCGTTGGAGAGCAGGACGGCGCTATCAATGTGGACGGGCTTCTCGTGCATGAAGAGCAGCGTGATGGGCACCATGGAGAACATGACGGCGCCGCAGGCGAGGGGAGTCCAGTGGAAGGCGATGGCGGCGAGCATGCCGCCGAGGATGCCCCAGGCGATGTAGCCGAACTGCTGAACGAAGTTGCGGACGGCGGTGAGGCGTCCGGATCCGGAGAGGGACTGCGCCTGCTCGACCATGTATCCGCCCATGGCGGTGCTGGCAACGACCATGAAGACGTTGAGGACGACGCAGCCGGCCAGCAAGGCGTTGTAGGTGTGCGGGGCGAGGGCGAGGGCGAACCAAGCGAGGGTGGCCATGACGGCGCCGATGAGCATATAGCTCTTGCGGCGGGTGCCAAAGATGGGGAAGGCGTCGGAGAGTATGCCGAAGAAGGGCTTGAAGTACCAGGCGAGCCCCATGAGTAGGAAGAAGCTGGCGTTCAGCGTGCGGCTGACGTGGAGCTCGTTCTTGAGGATGTTCTTGAGGGGGATGTAGCCGAGCTGCTGGGGCTGGGCGAGGGTGGTGGCCAGAACGCCGGCAATGATGATGATGGAAGCGTTGCGGAGGGCTTTGGGGGAGCGTTCGGGCAGGTCGAGATCGTAGGTGGGCATAGTGTGAGTGCCCGGACGAATCCGCGGCTGCTGAATACTGTATCCCGCAGTGGGGTGTTTCAGCCAGTGTGATTGTTGGGACGATGGTGTGACGGCGGTCACAGCGAGTGGTTGCAGCGGGGCGAATACTGAGGCCATGAAGTCATGGGTACGGGCAGGTCTGGTGGCGGCAATGGCCGCGTTGTTGTGGCCGCAGGCGGCGCAGGCGGGGCACAAGCTGGGGAACGATGAGTGTCTGGGGTGCCACAGCGACAAGAGCATGACGGATGCTGCGGGCCATAACATCTCCGTGGACGGAGAAAAATTTGCGGGCAGCATACACGGCGTGCAGCAATGCACGGATTGCCACACCGACATCAGTGATTTTCCGCATCCGGAACATGTGAAGCCGGTACAGTGCAAGACCTGCCACGCCGACCAGGCGACCGAGCTGGATGGCAGCATGCACGCCAACCATGACTGCACGAGCTGCCACGGCAGCGACAATCCGCACGCAATCTATCCGAAAGACGACCCGAGGTCGTCGGTCTATCCGCTCAAGGTGCCCAGCACGTGCGGACGCTGCCACGGCAATCCGGAGATGGCGAAGAAGTACGGACTGCCGAACATGTATTCGATGTACATGGACTCCATACACGGAACGGCGGTGAGCAAGGAAGGACTGCTGGTGGCGGCCAACTGCCAGAGCTGCCACGGGTCGCACAAGATACTGAGCCCGCAAAATCCACAGAGTCCCACGTACAAGGCCAATATCCCGAGCACATGCGGGAAGTGCCATGGAGCCATCGAGACGGAGTATGAGGCCGGTGTGCACGGCAAGGCGATAGCCGCCGGCAATTTGAACGCGCCCGTGTGCACCGACTGCCATACAGCGCACGCGATTCTGCAGCCGACGGAATCGGAGTTCCGCATGCACTCCACTCCGATCTGCGGCTCGTGCCACAAGCAGCAATTGACGACGTACCGCGACACCTTCCACTCGCAGCTAGGGTTGCTGGGCGGCTATGTGCAGACGGCGCGCTGCTGGGACTGCCACGGAGCGCACACGGTGTTGCCGGAGTCGGACCCGAACTCGCCGGTCAACAAGGCGAACCTGGTGGCGACCTGTGGCAAGTGCCATGCCGACGCCAACGCAAGATTTGTCGGGTATCAGCCCCATGCCGACCCGCGCAACCGGAGACTCAATCCCGGGCTTTTCTATGTGCGGCTGTTCATGAATACGCTGCTGATCAGCGTGCTCACGTTCTTTGCGATACACACCATCCTGTGGCTGATCCGCGCCCGCATGAGCCAGGTGAAGAACAAGTCGGGAAACGGAGAAGACCATGCCTGAGTTGAAGCCCGTAGACACAAAACCCGAAGCCGCCAAAGGCAGGTTCTTTGTACGCTTTACCCGCGCGCAGCGGGCCATGCACGCCGTGCTGTTCACAACCTTTCTGGGACTGGCGGCGACGGGGCTGACCATGCGCTTCAGCGAGAGCTTTTGGGCGCGCAAGTTCGCGCTGGCGGTGGGCGGCTTCGGAGCCATACTGGCGTTTCATAAGCTCTGCGCGGTAGCGCTGACGGTGGCCTTCCTCATCCATATGAAGGTGGTGTTCCAGCGCGGCGTGATGCGGCGCGAGAAGGGAATCTTCTGGGGTGCGACCTCCATGGTGATGAACTGGAAGGACGTCAAGGACTTCTTCGCCAACATGCGCTATTTCGTAGGGCTTGGCCCGCGGCCGAAGTTCGAACGGTACTCCTACTGGGAGAAGTTCGATTACTGGGCGGTTTTTTGGGGGATGGTGGTCATCGGCTTCTCGGGATATGCGATGTGGTTTGCGCCGTACTTTGCGCGGTTCCTTCCGGGGTGGGCGCTGAACGCCGTGCTGGATATCCATAGCGACGAGGGACTGCTTGCGATTCTGTTCATCTTCTCGATCCACTTTGTGAACACGCACCTGCGTCCGGACTGCTTTCCGATGGACATGGTGATCTTCACGGGAGTGGAGAGCGAAGAGGAGTTCCAGCACAAGCATCCGGCGGAGTATGCGCGACTAGCGGCCGAAGGCAAGCTGGAGGAACGTTTGGGGACTGAGGCGCCGGTGTGGCTCGTGAACTTTTCCCGAGTGGCTGGATTCACGGCCATCTTCATTGGACTGACGCTGCTGGTGCTGACGCTGACAGCGTACTTCCGGTAGGGAGCAGCGCCGCGGCGCACAACGGCAAGAGTCTGGGAGCGGAAGTATAGACGTGCGTTGTCCGTGAGTGTGATGCGTGGCGGCCTGTGTGACCACAGTCACGGCGTGGATGGAAGACGGGGTGAATACTGGAACCATGAAGTTTCGGCTCATAGGATATTTGGCGGTGGTGGCGGTCGCCGTACTGGTTTGGCCGCAGAGTGCACAGGCGGGGAACAAGCTGAAGGACGGGGAGTGTCTGGCGTGCCACTCGGACCCCAGCCTGACGACTGAGTCGGACGGCAAGCAGGTCAAGCTCTCGATTGACGCAGGCAAGCTGCACGTGTCGGTACACGGGACTCTGAGCTGCGTGGATTGCCACAAGGACGTGAAGACGGCCGGACACGAGCAGCCGCCGGCCAAGGTGGAGTGCAGCCAGTGCCACGCGGATGAGCAAGCGGCGTACGGGCACAGCTTCCACGGGGCGATGAAGAAGGCCGACGGGACACCGGCGGCCACATGCCAGGATTGCCACGGAGACGCGCACCAGATTCTGCCGGGCAGCGATGCGAACTCGCCGGTGAGCCACGCGAAGATTCCGACGACATGCGGGCAGTGCCACGGGCAGAAGTTCCTGATGCAGTCCAACGGGGAGACGGCCCAGACCTTTGTGGCGTATCAGGAGAGCGTGCATGGGCGCGCGGTGGCCAACGGAAGCGAGAAGGCGGCGGTTTGCACAGATTGCCATGGAGCGCATGAAATATTGCCGCCGAGCGACCCGAAGTCGCCGATCTACAAGCTGAACGTGCCTGCGACATGCGGAGGATGCCACGCCAAGCAGCAGTCGGAGTTCGACATCAGCATCCACGGAACAGCGCTGGCGAAGGGCAACGGGATGGCTCCGACGTGCACGGACTGCCACGGCATCCACTCCATCAAGGCGCACAACGACCCCAACTCACCAGTGAGCGACCAGAACCTGGCACGGACGACGTGCGCACGCTGCCATGAGGGAGTGCAGCTTTCGCAGGAGTTCGGTGTGGCCGGCGGGCGCGAGAGCACCTATCTCGACAGCTACCACGGGTTGGCGTCGAAGGGCGGGTCGGTGCTGGTGGCCAACTGCGACAGCTGCCACGGAGCACACAACATTCTGCCCTCGAGCGATCCACGGTCGACCATCAACCCGGCCAATCTGGATGTGACGTGCGGACAGTGCCACAAGGGCGTGACGCAGAAGTTCACGCAGAACAAAGTGCACATGGACGGCGGCGCGGGCAACGACAAGGGCACGGTGGCGGTGCGCTGGGTGCGGCTGATCTATGTGCCGCTCATCGTGCTGGTCATCGGGGGGATGTTCCTGCACAACGCCATCATCTGGCGGAGCAAGACGATGGCGCGGAAACGGGCGCGCGGCGCGACGGTGGTGCGCATGACGACGAACCAGCGCTGGCAGCATCTGCTACTGCTGACCAGCTTCTTTGTGCTGGTGTTCACAGGATTCGCGCTGAAGTATCCGGACACGTGGTTCGCGCAGGTGTTCGGGATGGGCGAGAAGCTGCGCGGAATCATCCATCGCATCGCAGGTGTGGTGCTCATCGGGACGAGCGTGTATCACGTGATTTACGCGGTGATGACACGCGAAGGGCGCAAGCTGGTGAAGGATCTGGCGCCGATGCCGTACGATTTGACGGATGTGCTGGCGACGATGCTCTACTATCTGGGGCTACGCAAGGAGCGGCCGACGTACCGGCGCTTCAACTACGCGGAGAAGGCCGAGTACTGGGCGCTGGTGTGGGGCACGGGGCTGATGGCAGTGACCGGCACAATGCTGTGGGCCAAGGTGTGGGTGGGCAATCTACTGGCGCGCTGGTGGGTGGATGCAGCCACGGCGGTCCACTTCTACGAGGCGATACTGGCGACGTTGGCGATCGTTGTATGGCACCTCTATCAGGTCATCTTCGACCCGGACGTGTACCCGATGAACTGGGCGTGGCGCGACGGGCAGATAGACGTGGAGCACTACGAGCACGAGCACGGCCTGGACAAGGATTCGCTGGAGCAGGCAGTGAACAAGGATTCTGCGGAAGGCCCTGAGCAGGGCAAGCCGCAGAAGTAGTCAGAGACTGTACATGAGGAGGAAGAAATGAAGATGCGTATGGTTGTAGTTGCGGTGCTGGCGGCGTCCACGATGGCGTGGGGGCAGGACGGCGGAACACTGTTCAAGACGAAGTGCGGGCTGTGCCACGGCGCAGACGGCGCGGGCAAGCCTGCGATGAAGGCTCCCAAACTGGCGGGGACGGCGAAGAGCGCCGACGCCATTGAGAAGCTGCTGACGCAGGGTGGCGCGGACAAGGCGCCGCACATCAAGGGCCTGAGCACGCTGACGCCGGAGCAGGCCAAGGCCATCGCGGTGTTTGTGAAGACGCTGAAGTAGGCGAAATCGAAAGTTGTCGGACGCCCCCCGTGCCGCATGAGCGGTTGTGGGGGTGTTGTCTTTACGGGGTGACGACGGGGCCGAGCATAGGCGTCTTGACGGGCACGGCGAGACCGACAAACTCGACGAGTTTGCTGTTGCCGAAGCTGGTGACCCAGGAGTTGCCGCTGGAGTCGAGCACGATGCCGAATGGTTCGACGAGGCCGGCGGCGGTGCCAAGGCCGGTGGACGGGGAGAGGAACGTGCCGGAGCTGTTCAACTCCGAGATGTTGTTGCCGCGGTAGTTGACGACCCATATATTGCCGGCGCCGTCTACGGCGATGGCCTGCGGGTGATAGACGCCTCCTCCGGAGAGGCCGTTCTGGATGACGGTGCCGTTGGAGGAGATCTCACTGATGCTGTCTCCGTAGTAGTTGGAGACCCAGAGGTTGCCGCTTGCGTCGGCAGCGATGCCGGAGGGGCCGCTGCCGCTGGTGACGTTCAGGAAGCTGGAGCCGTCGGGGGCGATGCGAGTGACAGTGGAGGAGGACTGGTTTGCGGCCCAGCCGTAGAGATTGTTATCAACTGCGAGGGCGACGGGGAAGCTGAGGTAGGAGTTGCCCCAAGCTGAGGAGCCGTTAATCGGAGAAACAGAGCTGTTGAAGAAGGTGACTGAGGACGAACCGTAGTTCACAATCCAGACGCAGCCGGTGTTATCGGCGGCAGCGGCCTCGGGGAAGTAGACGCCGCCGGCGTTTGTGTTGGTGGTGACGGTTCCGCTGTTGGAGAGGACAGAGATGGAGCCGCGCGAGGGATAGCCCGATACACCCTCCTCGTCGGTGACCCAGATGTTGTTGCTGGAGTCCACAGCGATGCCGAAGCTCTCGTGGAGCGCTCCGCCGGAGTAGCCGACAGAGGACAGCGGGACGCCGAGGTTGGAGAAGGCGGAGACGACATTGGCGGTGTCGTTGGCGAGCCAGATTTGACTGTTGGAGTCGATGCTGATGCCAGTGGGGTCACTCATGCCGGCGCCAGTGTAGGCGATGGCCAGCGTCCAATCGTTGGGGGCAGTGGTGAGTTCGGGTTGGAATGGCGCCGAGGGCGTAGTGAGGCCAAAGAGTGCGGAGATGTTGTTGGAGGGGTTACGCGCCATGTCGAGCGCTGCGGTGAATGTGTCCGCGGGGGTTGTGCCACCGCTGGGTGTGGCGGCCGTGAAGAGAGTGCTGCATCCGGTGGAAGAGCCTCCTGATGAGTTGACGCAGGGTGCCAGAATATTGGCGAGGGTGTTGATGAGTTTGTAGGGAACCGCACCGTTCCCGTTGGGCGTGGTGGTGAGAGCTGCGCCGTAGCAGGCAGTGGAGATGTTGTTGACTGTGGCGAACGCATTCGCGAGGCCCGCTGCATTCGTGCTGGTGGCGCCAACGTGAAAGGGGTCGGCGGCGAAGGGTTGCAACGCCCAGACAGCGGCGACGGTGGTGACCTCGTCGATGTCAATAAAGGGATAGTTGGAGACGACGTTGGAGCAGGTGCCGAGTGCGGCCAGCATCGAGATGGCAGTGTTGTTGGTCCCGCCGGAGAGGCCTGGGTTGCCGCCGAGGACCAAAATGTAGATCTGGTCGCCGGCGTTCACGCAATTCCACTGGCCGGTGATGTTGAAGTAGCCGTTGGCGTCTGTGGTTGCGTAGCCTCGTCCCTGCCCGTCGGTACTGATACCAGGACTGGATGTGCTAAGCAGCGAAGTGGAGGCAGACTGTAGGCCGGAATTGCCGGCGGCCAACAGGTAGACACTGGCTGCTGTAATGGGTTGCTGGCCTCCGCGCGCGCGTCCCGTTAGACTGCCGCCTGCGGCCGATGAAGTGGAGGAAGCAGGCGGGGCGAAGGACGCGCTGCATCCAGAGAAGAGCAGGGCAGAGAGCAGGCCGAGAACAAGAGCCGTAAATGTGGAGTACTGGCGACAAGGGCGAGTTGGAACAGCAGGAACAAATGCGAAGCCCCGCATGCAACCTCCTGCGGGATAAGTGGTTGATTTGTCTCCCCGCAGAGACATCATCGGCAATGCTAGCTGAATTGCTGACCCGCTGCCAATCAGGGGAGTGTACCGTCCTGTTGTAAGAGGTGGTTCAGATCCAGTTGGGAGAGGAAGATGCGGGCGTCAGACTCGAATTGAGAACGCATGGTGGATGGGGGGACGGAGACGTTTGTGGGCCACTTGCGGCGCAACAGGATGGGCAGGCGTGTTCCGCGGGGCTGGAAGGCGAGGTCGGCAAGCGAGGGGAAGAGGACGATGCCGCGTGGGCCGGCCTTGGCCATGTACTCGGAGCAGGATGAGGGGGAACAGTCGGTCTCGGCGTCGTAGCTGCGCGCTGCGCCGTCGTCGTAGAAGTTGGTGACGAGATGGATGGGGAGGGAGGCAGGACCGATGGCGTCGAAGGAGCCAGTATAGGCCGGGCGGATGCCCTGCAGGAACTTACTCTTAGCGACGAAGTGGTAGCCGCTGCCGACCCATAAGCCGAGCGTGAACGCGCTTCCGTTGGCAGTGGAGTAGTCTCCCAGCGCCAGTGTGAACGAGCCGTTGGCGTCATATTCTCCGAAAGTGCCCGTGAGTTGGTAGGGGCCGACGGTTGCGGGAAAACTGGCGAGGACGGTGGCTTCGCTAGGTGGAAGTATGGGCGGAGCGTTGACGGCGCGCAGGTTGGGCAGTGCAAAGGCGGCGGTAAGAGCGGTGAAGAGCGCGGCGTGGACGGCGATTTTAGCTGGAAAAGCACTGGTTTGCTGTGGTGGAGGCACTGGCAAATCAAGGCGATCTTGTGGTTCCAGCAGGCGGATGAGGACACCCAGACCCAGGGTGGCGGCGAGGAAGATGCAGCAGCCGAGGATGTAGTCGAGGCCGGTACCATGCTTCTGGAGCGAGGGCAAAGTGACTCCGATGCGATAGTAGACGACCAGACCGCAGAGGCGGAGGAGATTGAGGGCGTAGCCCAGTGCGAAGGCTGTGCAGGATACGAGGAGAAGTGCGATGGGGCGGAGACGGCGGCTGTATCCGAAGATAAGGCAGAGGTAGAAGATGGTGATGGAACCACGGACGCCGTTGCAACCGGGGACAATCATCATGCCGAAGTGCGGGGCGAACATCATGCGCAGTTGGTCGCCGGTGGGATGCATTCCGATGACGTGGGAAAAGGAGCGGGCGACACCTGCCGAGAAGATCTGCAAGGGCATGTCCACCATGTCGTTGAAGAAGCGGGGGACAGGATCCACGAAAAGAAGCAGGCAGAGCGGAGCGATGGCGGCGCGGAGCAGCCGCGGGCCGGCGAAGAGGAGAACGCATCCGACGGCGTAGAGGAAAAACACAGGGCCGGGATGAAGGAGGCCGAACCAGGATCCAAAGAGGATGGTCGAGTGACTGACGATGCGGGCCAGCGGGATGGAGATGGCGATGAGCAGGAGCGCCCAGAGGCGACCGTCGAACGTCCAGCCGAGGCGGCGCCATGCAGCGAGTATGCCGAGGGCTGCGAAGAACGGAAAAGAGAGGCCGATGGAGCGGAGTGGGTCGGTGAGCCAGACGTGGAGGATATTGCGCCAGAGGGGAAGCAGGGAGAAACTGCCGACGGCAGCCAGTGTGGTCAGAATCAGGTGTAAAAAGAGAGGGGAAGAAGGAATGGGCAGAGCTGTGTGCGCTGAGGATGGACGTGTAACTTCAGCAGATGTGTCGCAGGACATCCGGTTAGCGCTTGCGGCGAACAGCCTTCATTACCAGCGAGGAACCGTAGAACATGCCAATCGAACCGACAAGCAGCAGAACATCAGTCGGGGCTTCGGGCGAGTCGTCACATCCGCCAAATTGTGCACGCAGTACAGCACTCATGCCGAGCAGAATCAGTGCGACAAGGACGCAGTGGCGTTTCCGAATCATGGAGGTTACTCCTAGGTATATTCCAGCTGGTTGAGTCGAAGCAACCTAGCCGGTTACGTCATGCTGTCAGGCTCAATGCGCCAAACCGATACAAAAACATTATAGAACCGTGGGGCACAAGCAAACAGTATATTCTCAGGCAAATCATACGCACAAAAGCACGTATTGCCAAGAGGGAGCGGATTACGAAGGTGCGAAGCACGATGCGGGGCGTAAGAGTGCGATGCCCCGGATTCTAGCTGTAGAAATCATCCCATACTGTTGAAAGAAAAGGGGTAAAGTAGGAGACCGTCAATAGCGCGAGGTGGATCGCTCATCCATGACGATATTCACAGGGTGACAGAATCCAGCGCAGAGTAGGTTGAATGCTGTCATAAGGAGTGTAAAAGTATTGACTGCCGTTGATTGGAATGAATAGAATCCACTGTGATAGTTGGAAGAAGCAACAAACACTTGCGCAGCTTGTGGGCAAGTGGAGTGATTGCTACGCTGAATCTGAGGGAAACCATGAAATTTTGCAACACAAAGGCTCTTGTCATCACACTGACTGCGGCGGCCGTTCTGGCCGGTTGCGGCATGACTCCGTTCACTGTCAATAATGGCAATGCGTTGTATGTGCCGCCTGTGCAACAGGGGCACTTCATGAGTGGTCTGGCGCACGGCGGATACGGTGCGATAACTGGCGCGACGGTGACGTTATGGGCTGCGGGGACTTCGACGGGGTATGGGCAGGGCGCGACGGAGGTGGCCCAGACGACGACGGACTCCAACGGGAACTTCAGTTTTAATACGGCGGGTGCATCGCCTTGCACGGCCGGGCAATATCTGTACATCACGGTGACGGGCGGGAACCCCGGGGCGAACGGAACGAACATGGCGAGTGCGCTGATGGCTGCGCTGCCGAATCCCTGCATCACGGGAACGGGCGCGACGGCGACGGGGTCGCAGGTTGTGGTGGTGAACGAGGTTTCAACGGTGGCGGCGGTGTGGTCGCTGCAGCAGTTCATGAGCATTCAGGCGGGCACGACGTACACGGGCGGTTCGACGCCGGTGTGGAACATCGGCGCGCCTGCGACGAATTTGGTGGGTCTGAATAATGCGTTTGCGATGACGGCGCAGTTCATGACGGCGCAGACAGGGTATGCCTCGACGGGCGTGGCTGGCTCGACGGTGGTGCAGAACACGGTGCAGAACCTGGGTGCGCCTGCGGCGTACACGTATTCGACCACCATCGCGCCGGACATCCAGCGCATCAACGCGATTGCGGACATTCTGGCTGCGTGCGTGGACACAACCGACGCAACGCCCGGCACGACGCCCTCTGCGTCATGCACGAGCATCTTCAGCAACACGTACGCCAGCGGCGCGAACGCTCCAATTGACACGATTCAGGAGGCGTACAACATCGCCACTGCGCCCGCGGGCATCTCCAAGACCGGCTTACCCTACTCCACGGCGTGGAAGACCGACCCCAACTTCAATACAAGCTGGGCGCAGTATCTGTGCGGGACGTTTGTGACTGGCACTCCGCCGTTCCCCACTACGTTGGCCTGTAGTGCGGGGAGCACATCCACGACTGTGGACTACGCCATCGGTATTCGCTGGACGACGCAAGACAACGACACGACGTACGGCAGTGCGGCGACCGGATGCACCGACAGCAAGAACATTGACGACATCGTGTTCGACGCCACCGGCAACGTGTGGGGCAGCCCGGCGCAGACGTACAGCGGTGCCACGGGCTGCACCAACGCCACCGGCACGGCCAACTTCTACATGCTGGAGTGGAGCCCGGACGGACGGCTTCTGCAGGCGGATCCCCAGCAGAGCATCACGGTGCCGACGACGAATGTCACGCTTTATACGCACGACAGCACGACGGTTACTGGCACGATGACCGTGTCGCCGAGCAGCAACACCGAATCGTGGGTGCTGAACTCGACCAACCAGACGAATAATGGAGCGATTGACTTCACCGGCAACTACTGGGCGACAGACTTTGCCTCCGCATTCCAAGCCTCCGGGACCATTTCGAGCACGAATTACTACACCAGCTTCCTCGCCAAGATGACGCCGGCGACGAACACGACGTGCCCGTTCATACCGTGCACGACGGCAACGACCTCGACAGCGGGGACGATTTCGGCGCTGGTGGGGCCGTCGTATCCGAGCGCGTTGGCCTTTGACGGGCTGGGCAATATGTGGCTGGGCGGGAACTGGGCGAACGTGGGCAGCGCCTCGGCCAAGTTTGATCTGTTCTATATGCCGCCGAATCCAGCGAGCGGAGTGCCGCAGTACAACTCGCAGTATCAGGCGACCGCAACGTTCGCCTCAAACAACATCAACGACATTGTGGTGGACGGCGTGGGCGGGCAGACGGGGCAGTACGGCTCAACGAGCAGCAACGCCTACACGGGCTGGATTGGGCACACGGCATGGGCGGCGCTGAACTCTTCGAGCGCCACCCAGATTTACCGCGCCTCTGTTTTCACAGCCACCAAGGCCACGGCTACGACGATGGGCAACGTGTTGAACACCGTTGCGTATGCGGTCATGAGTGGTTCGACTACCTCAAAACCGTACCACCTGACAGTGGACGGCTCGACGACGAGTCCGAGTGTTTGGACGGCGGAGGGCGGCAAGGGCACGGGCAGTCTGGTCAAGTTCTCTGTGTATACGATGGGAGGCGCGACGGGCAGCAACGCGGGGTCGTTCACCGTTTCGGCAGCCTCCAACGTCTTGACACTGAGCGGCCTGCCGAACACAGGCACTTATAACGGCACGACCTTCCTCAATACACTCTTCCAGGTTGCCACCAGCATTTGCGCAACCGGTTGGACTACGACGACCTCATACAACGGTGTGTGCGGATACATTCAGACGGGCAACGTGCCTACGGACACTAACCCGGCGGCGTTCAATGTGAGTGAGAAGGCCAACCCGACGCTGGCTTCCAGCTCGGAGACGACGGGCACGGTGAGTACCTATCTGCCGACGGTGGCGGTGCAGGGAACGGCATCGAGCACCAACACGGGTAACACCAACAGTGGCGGGTTGCAGGCTCCTTCCAGCATCGCCATTGACGGTATTGGCAACGTGTGGGTGGCAAACGCCGCGTCTTCCATCGCTGGCATCGGCGAGTACACACCGACGGGCGTGGCGATATCGCCAACGGTTGCGTCAGCCATTGTGGGTGTGGAGGGCTTCAACGCCAACTACAACGGCATCAACGCAGGCGGCACCATCCAGAAGATCAGCATTGACCCGAGCGGCAACGTGTTCTTCAACCCGAACAACAGCTACATCACTTTCCTGGTGGGAGCGGCGGCGCCGGTCATCACGCCGACGGTGATGGCCACGACCAGCGGGTCAAGCCAGATTTCCTCCTGGTCTGCCACTGGCACGACGTACACCTTCACGACGGTGCCGACCATCAACTACACGGTGGGCGACACGGCTTTCCTGTACGGGTTCACGACAACGACGGGCTTCAACTACCTGAGTGCCGCCATCACGGCGGTAACGTCGAACTCGTTCACGGTGACGCTGGCCTCCGGGCCTGGCGGCACGGGCAACACCGAGGTCGGGTATGTGATTGACTACACGCAGCCGGGAAGGCTGGCGACGCGTCCATAGGAAACAGACTGTAACAACTCAACGGGCAGTGGCCGAAGGGCTGCTGCCCAGTCTATTTGCAGAGGCGGCATGGGCAGGTGCGGGGTGCGCGGTAGGGCGGGATTCGCTAAAATGAAGTAAGGAGAGGTGGCAGAGCCCGGTTGAATGCACCTGACTCGAAATCAGACATAGTCGCAAGGCTATCGGGGGTTCGAATCCCTCCCTCTCCGCCATTTACTAGTTCCAGAATGTTCTTTTTCGCAATTCCGAATGAATGACGCAGGCCTCAAGGTCTGCGTTATTTGCTTAAGGGCTGCACGGCGGGGTTAGATGGTGGGTATGGTTGCGAAGCAAGCGATGCTGATGACTCCACGGCTGCGGCACTGGATTGAAGTGCGGGGGCGGGAGTTGGGGTTTGCGCGGTGCGGGGTGGGGCGTGTCCCCCAGGTGGGGTCGGAGGAGGAGCGGCGGAACGCGGGGCGGTTTGCGGAGTGGGTGCGGACGGGATACGCGGGACAGATGGAGTACCTGACGGAGCGGGACGGACGGGGGCGTCTGGTGCGGGAGAGCCTGCGGCACAGCCTGCCATGGGCGGAGAGCGTGATTGTATGCGCCGCCAGCTACGGAGATGTGAGTGAAGTAACGATGCTGGATGAGGTTCCGCTGGCCAAGGGAAGGGTGGCGCGGTACGCTGCCACGGGAGGTGACTATCACGAGGTGCTGGAGGCGCGGCTGAAGGCGCTGGAGCGCGAGCTGCGGGGCAGCGTGCCGGGGATTGAGACGCGGGTGTACGTGGACACGGGGCCGGTGGTGGAGCGGAACTGGGCGCGCGACGCTGGAATCGGCTGGGTGGGAAAGAACACTTGCATCCTCGACGAGGAGGCAGGGTCGTGGCTGCTGCTGGGAGTGATTGTGACCTCGCTGCGATTGCCGGTGGGGCTGTGGCCGGAGGAGGCGGAGGATCGATGCGGGAGTTGCACGCGATGCATTGATGCTTGTCCGACGGGCGCGCTGCTGGCGCCGCGGGTGATGGACGCGACGCGGTGCATCAGCTATCTGACCATCGAGAAGAAGGACGCCATCGAGCCGGAGTTGATGGAGGGGATGGGGCGGCACATCTTCGGGTGCGACATCTGCCAGGATGTATGCCCGTGGAACGTGCGCGCGGCGGAGCAGGGCGTGGGCGGGATGCGGGAGCTGACGCCTCGGGCGGAGCGGATGGACGTGGATCTGGAGGTGCTGGCTGAGCTGGCAGCGGGTGGATTCCTGCGGATGTTCGGCGGGACGCCGGTGGAGCGGACAGGGCTGCGGCGGCTGCGGAGGAACGTGGCGATTGCGATGGGAAACAGCGGAGAGCGGAGGTTCCTGCCCAAGCTACGGGAGTGGAGTCAGGCGGTGGACGAGGCACAGCGCGAGGCGGCGCGGTGGGCGGTGCAGCAGATTGAGACGCAATATCCGTCCCACTCGGGAGTAGGATGATTGGCAAACGGATTGGAGGTGGATATGAACACACTCCTGTGCGCCAACATCCTGCGCTGGGTGGCGCGTTGCTTTGGGGTCGTGATGGTGGGGCTGACCCTTACGGTTGCCATTGGTGAGGGATTGCCGAATGTCTTTCATCAGCCGTTGGCCATCCAACTTGGATTCCTCGGGTTGGCGATGCTGCTAACGGGGATGCTGCTGGCATGGAGATGGGAGCGATGGGGAGGATTCCTGTCGCTGGCCGGATGGGTGCTGTTTATCGTGGCGGTCAAGATCAATGTGCGGCACATGGGATTCCTCGGTCTTCTGGGTATGCCGGGCCTGCTGTTTTTGGGCAGTTCTTACCTGCGCCGGAAGGTTGGAAAGCAGGGAGTTGCCTGACACACCGACGAATTAGCGGCCGACGGTGAAGGCCTTGACGACGAGGGCGCGGGGCTCTGCGCCGGAGGGCCAGACATCGAAGAGGGCTGCGCCGAGGCGACCCTGGGTGCGGATGACGGAGAGGTCGCCGGAGTGGGCGTCGGCTGCGAGCAGGATGTGGCCTTCGGCGGATAGGGCGAGGGCGGTGGGGCCGGTGCCGACGGTGAGCGAGCGTATGAGCTTACCGTCGTCAATGGAGTACTGGCTGACGGTGTCTGCGCCGAAGTTGGCGATCCAGAGGGTGGAGTCGTCGGCGGCGACGAGGCCGAAGACGGGCTGCGAGCCGATGCTGTAGGTTCCGATGACCTCGTTGGTCCAGGTGGAGACCTCGGAGATGGAGTTGGAAGCGAAGTTCATGGAGAAGAGCTCGCCGCCGTCGGGCTTGAGGGCGAGTTGGACGGGTGTGCGGCCGACGTCGAGCAGGGTGAGCATGTGGTCGGTGAGGGAGGCGGCGTCTTGCTTGGCGGGCCAGGAGCCGGGCGCGGCGGCGAGCTGAATGGCCATGAGCTTGTTGGTGGCGGAGCAGGCGACGAAGGCCTTGGAGGAGTCGGGGAGGATGACGGCGTCGGTGGCTCCGGGGCATCCACTGAAGGCGGCGCGGAGCTTGAGGGGGTGGGCGTCGGAGGTGTTGTCCACGTCGTAGATGGAGACGCTGCCGCTGACGCGGTTGGTGACGACTAGCGAACGCTGGTCGGGCGCGATGCGGGCGAGGCCGGGAGCTTCTCCAGCGCCGGCGGTGGCGATGACGCGGCGGCGCTTGAGGTCAATGACGGAGACGGTGTTGGAGCCGGAGCTGGGGACGTAGGCGCGGCGGCCGTCGGGGGCGACCTCGATGAAGTAGGGGAGGCGATGGACGGGGATGGTGGCGTCCACGCGGCCATTGTATGCGTCGATGACGGAGACGGAGCCTTCGGCGGAGTTGGGCTGGGAGTTGACGACGTAAACCTCGTTGAGCACGGGATTGACGGCGAGGCCGGTGGGCTGGTGGCCGACGGTAATCTCGCGGTCGCGGCGGTTGTGCACGAGGTCGAAGACGGCGACGGTGTTGTCGGAGCCGTTGGTGACGTAGGCGTACTCGCGGTAGCTGTCTGCGAAGGCGGGGAAGTCGCTGCGATGGCAACTGGCGAGGGGCAGGCAGAGGATGGCCGCGGCGGCGAGGGCGATGCGGGTTCGCGCGGCGGCGGACATGCGGGTCAGCGTTCCTTGCCGCCGCACTTGCATTTGCAGTGCGCGCAGAGCTTGCGGAAGATGACGGCGGCGTAGCCGAACTGAAGGGTGAGGACGAGAGCGTAGGCGAGCCAGAGGTGACGGATGCTCATCGCAGTGTCGTTGGCGGAGTGAACAAGGTGTAGTGGGTTCATGCGGTGGCCTCCGTGGCGGCGAGTGCGGCGTCCATCTGCTGTTGCTGGTGGAGGCGCTCGAGGCGATAGCGGGCGGCTGCGAGGAAGACGCCCCACATGGCCCAGGCGGCGAGGTTCCACCAGACGGCGGGGAGCATGGAGTGGTCGAGGCCGGAGCCCTGTCCTCCGCCGAAGACGGGGGAGGGATGCTGGGTGCGCCACCAGCGGATGGACATGAAGACGATGGGGACATCAATGGCGGCGAAGACGGAGAGGACGGCGGCGAGGGTGTGGGTCTGTCCGGTGGAGGAGAAGCGGCGCACCATCATGTAGCTGACGTAGAGGAGCCAGAGGAGCAGGAAGCTGGTGAGGCGCGCGTCCCACGTCCACCAGATGCCCCAGACGGGGCGCGCCCAGAGGATTCCGGTGGCGAGGCCGATGGTGGTGAAGAGGATGGTGATCTCTGCGGTGGCGAGGGCGAAGGCGTCTGCGCGAAGTGCGGCGAGCGGATTGCCGCGGCGCAGGGCGAGATAGGCGACCGAGGCGGCGAAGTTGAGATAGGGGAAGATGAGGCCGAGGATGGCCGAGGGCAGGTGGTAGTAGAAGATGCGCTGTATGTTGCCCTGGTCGGCGTCCGCGGGGACGACGAAGAGCGCGACGTAGAGGCCGCGGGCGAGGACTGCGAGGGTTGCGACGAACCAGATGCGGAGAAAGAGTTTCATCAGGATTGATTTTACCGGAGGGGACTACTCTGCGGCCAAAACAGTGCTAAAGAGCATGAGGCAGACGAGGGTGAAGACGATGCAGTAGCCGGCGAGGAGCTTGATCCAGAGGGTGGGGTCGCTGTCTGCGGTGAGGATGGACTGGGTGGCCTGCACCATGGCCAGCAGCGCGGGGATGCTGACGGGAAAGAGCAGCAGGGGGAGCATGAGCTCGCGGCTGCGCGTGCGCAGGCTGAGCGCGGCGAAGAAGGTCCCGTTCATGACCAGCGACCAGGTGCCGAGGGGCAGGACGAGGAGCAGAAGCCATGCGTTGCCGAGGACGTTGACGTTGTAGAAGACGATGAAGATGAGGGCGAGGACGACTTCGAGGATGGTGACCAGCAGGAAGTTGGCGAGGGCCTTGCCGAGCAGCAGTGCGCTGGCGGGCGCGGGGGCGAGACGCTGGGCGTCGAGCGAGTGGTGGCGGAGCTCGCGGGTCCAGGACTGGTTGAGCGCGGTGGTGGTGGAGAAGAGGATGGCGGTCCAGAGGATGCCGCCGGTGATCTCGCGGGAGACGGCGCGGGTGGGGTCGAAGGAGATGCTGAAGAGGACGACGACAAGCAGCGAGAAGAAGAGCATGCCGTTGAGTGCGTCGCGGGAGCGCGACTCCAGACGGAGGTCCTTGGCGAGATGGTGGAGGACGGTACGGAGGTAGGTCATCGCGCACGCTCCTCGACGGATTCGACAGCGCCGGAGCGGAGGGTGATGACGGTGTGGACGATTGACTCGGCGAGCTGCGGCTGGTGGGTGGTGAGGACGATGGTGCGCGCGGGCGCGTCGGCGGCGCGGGGGGCGCGGTGGATCTCGTCGAGGAGGGCAATCATCTGCGCGGTGCCGGAGGTGTCGAGGTTGCTGAAGGGCTCGTCGAGGAGCAGGAGTTCGGGGTCGGAGAGCAGGGCGCGGGCCATGCTGGCGCGCTGGCGCATGCCCTGAGAGTAGTCGCCGACGGGGCGTGTGAGAGCGGGGTCGAGTCCGACGGAGGTGAGCGCGGCTGCGGCCCGGGATGCAGCGACGGGCAGAGCGGGGAAGTAGAGGCGCTCGTAGTAGCGGAGGTTTTCGAGGGCGGAGAGCTCGTCGTAGAGCATGGTGGCGTGGCTCATATAGCCGATGCGTGAGCAGGCGTCGTCGGGGGTGGTACCGAGGACTTCAATCTGGCCGAGCGTGGGGCGGATGAGTCCGGCGAGGGTGCGCAGGAGGGTGGACTTGCCGGCTCCGTTGGGGCCTAGAACCATGAAGCAGCGACCGGCTGGGAGTTCGAGGGTGACGTTGCGCAGGGCGGCGAAGCTGCCGTAGAGCTTGCTGACTCCGGTGAGCTTGGCGGCTGGGGTCATGGGGCGGGTCTTACTGCGCTGCGGGTGCGGTGTTGGCGGTGGTAGCGGCGTTGGCACCGGCTGCGGGCGCGTACTTGGAGGCGCATTTGGCCTGGAGCTGGGTGGCGTGGAATACGCCGTCGCGGCCGTAGGTTCCGATGGCGAGGGCCATGGCGTCGTTCTTGAAGGTGTCGGGCGGCGGCTCGGAGCCTTCGTAGCGGACGGTGATGGTCTGCGGATTGGTTTGGGCAGAGGCGGCGGCGCTGTGGCTCTCGAACGGGGTGAGGACGAAGGTGGCGTGGGGGCCGTCGGTGACGATGGAGTCGGGCTTGACGAAGCCTTCGACACGGAGGTGGCGGGAGTAGGCCTTGTTGCCCATGCCCTGCAGTTCGGCGATGGTGACGTAGTAGCTCTTGTTGGACTGGACGCCGGTCCAGGCGAGGTAGACGACCACGGCGACGATGATGAGGGAGGCAGCGATGACGCGCGCGGCGCCGGATGATTTCTTCTGGTTCACAAGGGTGATTCTAACAAATATCCACACACTGTGAGGTACGTCACCGCGGCGTATACTGAACCAGTAATCACGCCGTGCTTCCCCAGCTCGGCCCCGGTACGACACGGACGGCGTCCATCTTCTGCAAGGTCCCCGAGGAACACACGATGACAAACAGCGGTAACGGCAACGGCGTTAAGTGGAACAGCAAGGGCGAGGGGTACACGGTGCCGCAACCGCGCGGGGAGTGGATCGCCAAGCGGCGGGCGGCTGCGCTGGCGAGCGGCGATAGCAACATGAGCCAGATGCACTTTGCGCGCAAAGGCATTGTGACCGAAGAGATGGAGTTTGTGGCGCACCGCGAGCGGCTGACGGGGGAGCTGGTGCGCGCGGAGATCGCCGCGGGGCGGATGATCATCCCGGCGAACATCAACCATCCGGAGCTGGAGCCGATGGCCATCGGCGTTGAGTCGGTGTGCAAGATCAACGCCAACATCGGAAACTCGGCGCTGAGCTCGAACATAGACGAGGAGCTGCGCAAGCTGCACATCGCGGTGCACCACGGGGCGGACACAGTGATGGATCTGTCGACGGGCGGGGACATTCCGGCCATTCGCGAGGCGATTCTGAGGCACTCGCCGGTGCCGATCGGGACGGTGCCAATCTACGAGGCGCTGAGCCGCGTGAAGCGGGTGGAGGACCTGACGATTGACCTGTACCTGGAGGTCATCGAGGAGCAGGCGCAGCAGGGGGTGGACTACTTCACCATCCACGCGGGTGTGCTGGTGGAGTACATCCCGATGGTGTCCAAACGCATCACGGGAATCGTGTCGCGGGGCGGGGCGATCCTGGCGCAGTGGATGACGCACCACCACAAGCAGAACTTCCTGTACGAGAACTTCGACCGCATCACGAAGGTGATGGCGAAGTACGACGTGTGCTACTCGCTGGGGGACGGGCTGCGGCCGGGCTGCATCGCCGACGCCAGCGACGAGGCGCAGTTCGCGGAGCTGAAGACGCTTGGCGATCTGACGCGCGAGGCGTGGAAGCGCGATGTGCAGGTGATGATCGAGGGGCCGGGCCACGTGCCGCTGGACAAGATCAAGGAGCAGGTGGACAAGGAGGTGGAGCTGTGCGACGGTGCTCCGTTCTACGTGCTGGGGCCGTTGGTGACGGATATTGCGCCGGGGTACGACCACATCACGAGCGCCATCGGGGCGGCGATGATCGGATGGCACGGGGCGGCGATGCTGTGCTACGTGACGCCCAAGGAGCATCTGGGGCTGCCCAACGAGAAGGACGTGAAGGACGGCATCATCGCGTACAAGATCGCGGCGCACGCGGCGGACATTGCGCGGCACAGGGCAGGGGCGCAGGACCGCGACGACGCGTTGAGCTCGGCACGCTACAAGTTTGACTGGGAGAAGCAGTTTGCGCTGTCACTGGACCCGGAGACGGCCCGCGCGATGCACGATGAGACGCTGCCGGACGAGTATTACAAGGAAGCGGCTTTCTGTTCCATGTGTGGTCCGAAGTTCTGCAGCATGAGTTGGTCGAGCAAGGTGGACAAGTTCAACGAAGAGGTCCATGGGCTGAAGAAGCCGGACCTGACACAGATTGTGACGCAAGAGATGGCCAAGCGCGGCTAGGAGGGAACCGTCACGGCGCAGAACGCCGGGGCGGGAGGCCGCGAGAGCTTACTCTTCCTCTGTGTCGTGGTCGCCCACCGAGAAGCTGGCAACGAAGGCCGGAAACACCAGCATGCTTACAAAGAGAACGCCTACCAGAAGGTCATGCATATTAATCTCCAGAGCGGATTTTTCTTTCCCGCTATGAACCCATGATGGAACGGGGAGTGCCAAATTGATATACAACGTTCATCCATCGGTCATAGTACTTTCGTTGTAGGCGGGGATGAGTTAGCGTCTAACATATTGAATCGCAACCGATTCGTTTGTGCCGCATAGCGGCATACAGGACGGGGACGTGCTGAAAGACGAAGGCCGCAGGTTACCGGAAGATGAATCGCTGGGCGGCATGCCCGTGGCCGGGGCGGCGACAGGGGTAACTTCCTACGCGGAGGTGGCGGAGGCGGACTCCGCGGTGGCGGGCGGAAGGCGGCTGCCGCCCATCTTCAATGCGCTGCGGCACCGCACGTTTGCCTACTACTGGTCGGGAAACTTCGTCAGCAACGTGGGCACGTGGATGCAGAACGTGGTGCAGGGCTGGTTCATCATGGACCTGGCGGAGCGGACCGGGCATAGGCCCTCGATCTGGCTGGGTGTGGTGGGCACGCTGAGCTCAGCGCCGTTTCTGGTGTTCACGCTGTACGGCGGTGTAATTGCGGACCGCGTGAACAAGCGGCGGTTCATGATGCTGACGCAGACGGCGATGATGCTGTTTGCGTTTACGATGGCGGCGCTGACGTGGTTGAAGGTCGTCACCATATGGGAGGTGGCGGGGCTGGCGCTGATGACGGGGATATCGGCGTCGCTGAACGCGCCGGTGTTCCAGGCGATCGTGCCGTCGCTGGTGCCGCGCAAGGACCTGCCCAACGCGGTGGCGCTGAACACGGTGCAGTTCAACCTGTCGCGCATCCTGGGGCCGACGGTGGGGGGATTCTCGTGGCGGTTGATCGGACCGGCAGGGAACTTCTTCGCCAACGGCCTGAGCTTTTTTGCGGTGGTGCTGGCGCTGCTGAAGATACGCCTGCCGGAGGACAAGCCGAGAGAGCGGCAGCACGCCGGGGTGTGGGAGAGCGTGCGCGAGGGATTCCACTACGTGCGGGCGACGCGGCCGATGTGGGGAATTGTGACCATGGTGGCGAGCATCAGCCTGTTCGTGATGCCGTCGCTGACCTTCATTCCGTACTTTGCGCGCAACGTGCTGCACTCGGGCGTGAGCGGGCTGAGCCTGCTGATGGCGTCGAGCGGGACGGGCGCGCTGGTGTCGGCACTGATTGTGGCGAACTATGTGGGGCGGCGGGGAAACATCCCCAAGCGCGGGCCGAAGTTGTTTGTGGCGATTCTGGGCGTGATGGTGGGGCTGATTCTGTTCTGCCACACGACGAACTTCCATGTGGCGTGCGCGCTGATGTTCGTGGAGGGATTCGGAATGATATTCAGCGTGGCGGTGCTGAACATGAGCATGCAGCAACTGGCCACGGACGAGATGCGTGGGCGCGTAATGGGGATCTACTCGACGGCGTTCCTGGGGCTGCCACCCATTGGCATCGGGCTGGTGACGCTGCTGCTGCTGTGGCTGACGACGCCGACGGCCATCACGGTGATGACGGTGATCGGCATGGTGGGATTCGTGACTGTGTTTGCACGGTCGCGGTCACTACGGCGGTTCAACTAACTAGCTGAGCGGCTGGGCGCAGAACTTGCAGCGGCGCGCGGCGGCGGGGACCTCGGACTGGCACTCAGCGCAGAGCTTGGTGGCGGGCGGGGCGGCAGGCGCGGGCGGGTTGAGACGCTCCATGACGTGCTTCATGGGCAGAACCATCATGAAGTAGACAGCGCCGGCGACCATGAGAAAGCTAATGATGGCGTTGAGGAAGTTGCCGTAGGTGATGACGCCGCCGTGCAGGTGCAGGGTGAGGTAGGAGAAGTCGGGCTTGCCGACGACGGCGGCGAGCAGCGGGTTGATGACATCCTTGACCAGCGAGTTGACGATGGCGCCGAAGGCTCCGCCGATGATGACGGCGACAGCCAGGTCCACTACATTGCCGCGCAGAACGAAGTCACGAAATCCCTTGAGCATGGTGCGTATCTCCTGATGTGAAATTCGTAGGCCAGTTTAGCACTGGCGTGTGGCGCGGACTAGTCGGCGGCGAGCATCTTGCGCATGGCGTCGTCGTAGGGCGCGGTGAGGACACCACGTTCGGTGATGATGGCGGTGACGTACTTGGCGGGCGTGACGTCGAAGGCGGGGTTCTCGATGCCGACGCCGGTGGGAGTCATCTGCTTGCCGTTGGAGTGGGTGACCTCGACGGCAGGACGCTGCTCGATGGGAATCTGGTCGCCGGTGGGGGTGGCGCGGTCTATGGTGGACCAGGGCGCGGCGACGTAGAAGGGGATGCCATGCTCATGGGCGAGGACGGCGACGGAGTAGGTTCCGATCTTGTTGGCGACATCGCCGTTGGCGGCGATGCGGTCTGCGCCGACGATGACGGCCTGAATCCTGCCCTGGCGCATGAGTGCGCCGGCCATATTGTCGCAGAGGACGGTGGTGGGGATGTGGTCGTGCATGAGCTCCCACGCGGTGAGGCGAGCGCCCTGCAGGAAGGGACGGGTCTCGTCGGCGAAGACGGAGATGTGGTGGCCGGCCTCGACGGCGGCGCGGATGACGCCGAGCGCGGTGCCGTAGCCGCAGGTGGCGAGGGCTCCGGCGTTGCAGTGGGTGAGGACGGTGCCGGACTTGGGCAGCAGCGCGGCGCCGTGGCGGCCCATGGCGCGGCAGGCGGCGATGTCCTCGTCGTACATGGTGCGGGCCTCGGTGATGAGAGCCTGCTGGATGGTGGCGAGGGTGATGCCTTCAGTCTGCGCGAGGGACTCGAAGACGCGGCGCATGCGCTCGATGGCCCAGAAGAGATTGACGGCGGTGGGGCGGGTGGCGGCGAGGGTCTTGCAGATGGTGTCGAACTCGGGCGCGAAGTCGTGGAGGGTGGTGGCGCGAGTGGTCTTTGCGCCGAGAGCGACGCCCATGGCGGCACTGACGCCGATGGCGGGTGCTCCGCGGACGACCATGGTGACGATGATGTCGGCGACCTGCTGGTAGGTGGTGGCGAGGACGTAGGTCTCCTCAAGGGGAAGCTTGGTCTGGTCGAGGAAGTTAACGCCGGCGTCGGTCCATTCGAGGGTGGGGATCATGGTTCTATTTTACTTGGACGGGCGGTGTTACTTGGCAAGCGCAATGTGTGCGGCGCGGACGTCGCGGGCGGTGAAGAGCGCGATGAAGGGCGCGGGGGCGCAGAGCTTTTCGATGGTGGCGCGTCCGCCCTGCTCGCGGTCCACGAGGCAGAGGACGGCGGCGACGGTCATGCCGGCGGCGCGGGCGGCCTCGATGGCGGTGACGGTGGAGCCGCCGGTGGTGCAGACGTCGTCCACGATGACGACCTGAGCGCCGGGCTGGCAGAAGCCTTCGATAAGGCGACCTGTTCCGTGGGATTTCTCGGCCTTGCGGACGAGAAAGCCGTGGAGCAACTGTTTGCCGGGGTGTTCTAAGGCGTACCAGGCGCTGGCGCTGGCGGTGTTGGAGACGAGCGGGTCTGCGCCCATGGTGAGTCCGCCGACGGCCTGGGCCGCGGGGATGTGCTGGCGGATGGCGTCGTAGAGCGCGAGGCCAGCGAGGCGACCGCCTTCGGCGTGGAGCGTGGTGGTGCGGCAGTCAATGTAGTAGTCGGATTTTGCGCCGGAGGCGAGGGTGAAGTCGCCGAGCTTGAAGGAGAGCTGCGCGAGCAGGCGGAGCAGGGCGTCGCGGTGCGTGGTGGCGGGCATGGATTCCATTTTAGCGGGTGAGCTTGTCGAGGTGGGTGTAGCCGCTGGTGGCGAGGTAGGTGGCGGCGAAGAGCAGGCCATTGTATCCGGCGTGGACGAGGGTGGAGGCGGCGACGGAGTGGAAGCGTATGCGGACGGTTGAAAGCACGAGGCTGACGCAGAAGAGAAGCGCGAGCGGGCCGAGGGTGAAGTTGAGTTGGTGTCCGTGGAGCAGCGCGAAGGCGAGGCTGCTGACGATGGCGCCGACGGCGAGGGCTGCGGGCGAGAGGGAATCGGTGGATTGCCAGCGGAGTTGGCCTTCGGGGGTACGCGGAAGGCAAATCCAGTCGAATGCGATGGCGATGGAGGGTAGCAGGAAGCCGCGGAAGCAGATCTCCTCGAAGGCGGGGGCGAGTGTAGTGCCGAAGAGGGTGAGCAGCCAGAGGTCGGCGCGGTTCTGGAAGAAACGGTCGACAGGAAGTTGCTTGGGGATGGCGAGGAAGTGCTCACAGAGCGCGCTGGCGAAGGCGATGGCAGCGCCGAGGGCGAGGAGGTAAGTCCAGCGGGTGGCGGCGGCGCGGACGCTCCAGTGGATGCCGCTGGCGAAGCTGCGGTGCCAGATGGCAGGGAAGACGACGGCGGCGATGGCCAGTGCGAGCAGGTAGGCAGAGAGTTCGGTGAAGATGATGAGTCGCGAGTGCTGCACGAGCTGCGCGGGCGGAACGTTTTGCAGCGAGAGAATCCAGTGCGCGGCGACTGCGACGCAGGCCTGCGTCATGAAGACAGTTCCGATGGCGAGCACGAAGAAGAGCGCGGCGTGGCCAAGGTTGGGCGTGCGGGGAGGCGCGGGTGTGAAGTCGGGTTGGAGAATCTCTTCGCTCATTTGGTCTTCTTCTTGATTTTCGCAGAGGGCTTCTTGGGGGCGGGCATGGCGGGTGCGACGTGCTCTGAGCCGGCGTGGGTGCGGTAGTACTGGGCGAGGAATTGTCCGGTGTGGGAGGCGGCGACGCGGGAGACCTGCTCGGGGGTGCCTTCGGCGACGATGCGCCCGCCGTCCACGCCGCCCTCGGGGCCGAGGTCGAGGATCCAGTCGGCGTTGCGGACGACGTCGAGGTTGTGCTCGATGATGAGCACGGTGTTGCCGAGGTCGGTGAGGCGGTGCAGAACCTGGAGGAGCTTGCGCACGTCATCGAAGTGCAGGCCGGTGGTGGGCTCGTCGAGCAGGTAGAGGGTGCGGCCGGTCTGGCGCTTGCTGAGCTCGCGGGCGAGCTTCATGCGCTGGGCCTCGCCGCCGGAGAGCGTGGTGGCCGACTGGCCGAGGTGCACGTAGCCGAGGCCAACATCCACGAGGGTTTCAAGCTTCTGGCGGATGGCGGGAATGTCGGCGAGGATGGGCAGGGCGTCGGCGATGGGCAGGTCGAGCAGTCCGGCGATGGAGTGGCCCTTGAACTGTACGGCGAGCGTCTCCTGGTTGTAGCGGCGGCCGTTGCAGAGTTCGCAGTGGACGTAGACGTCGGGCAGGAAGTTCATCTCGATGCGGCGCTGGCCCTCGCCCTGGCAGGCCTCGCAGCGTCCTCCCTGCACGTTGAAGCTGAATCGGCCGGCCTTGTAGCCGCGCTGGCGGGATTCGGGCAGCATGGCGAAGAGGTCACGCAGCGCGGTGAAGACGCCGGTGTAGGTGGCGGGGTTGGAGCGCGGCGAGCGACCGATGGGGGACTGGTCGATCTGGATGACCTTGTCGAAGGCCTCGATGCCGGCAATGCGTTGGTGCGCGCCGGGTTCCTCGCGGGAGTTGTAGAGTTCGCGGGCGAGGGCGCGGTAGAGGATGTCGTTGATGAGGGTGGATTTGCCGGAGCCGCTGACGCCGGTCATGACGGTCATGAGGCCGACGGGGAAGCGCGCGGTGATGTCGGCGAGGTTGTGCTCGGTGGCGCCTTCGACGGCGAGCCAGCGGTTGGTGTGCGGGCGCGGCGCGTGGCGGGCCACGACCTGCGCGCGTCCGGCAAGGTACTGGCCGGTGAGCGAGGCGGGGGTGTCCATGATCTGCTGCGGCGTGCCGGAGGCGACGAGTTGGCCGCCGTGCTTGCCGGCGCCGGGGCCGAGGTCGAGGACGTGGTCGGCCTGGCGGATGGTGTCTTCGTCGTGTTCGACGACGAGGACGGTGTTGCCGAGGTCGCGGAGCTGCATGAGCGCGGAGATGAGCCGCTGGTTGTCGCGCTGGTGCAGGCCGATGGAGGGTTCGTCGAGGACGTAGAGGACGCCGCGCAGTCGGGTGCCGATCTGCGTGGCGAGGCGGATGCGCTGGCCTTCGCCACCGGAGAGCGTGGCGGCGCTGCGGTCGAGCGAGAGGTATCCGAGGCCGACGGCGTTGAGGAACTCGATGCGCTCGACGATTTCGCGCTGGATGCGGCTGGCGATGAGCAGTTCGCGACCGGTGAACTTCAGCTTGGTGGCGGCGGCGAGTGCGCGGTCGAGCGGCAGGGCGGTGAACTCGGCGATGGATCGGTTGGCGACGCGGACGGCGAGCGACTCCGGACGCAGGCGGCGGCCCTTGCAGGCTGGACAGACGGTGGCGGACATGAAGTTCATCATGTACTCGCGGTAGCCCTCGCTCTTGGAGTCTTCGAGCGTGTTGCGGAGGTGGTCGAAGATGCCGTGGAAGCCGGTGCGGGAGCCTTCGCCGCGCGGCGGGCCGTAGATCAGGAGATTGCGGTGCGCTTCGGAGAGCTTTTCAAAGGGGAGCTTGAGGTTGATCTTGTAACGCTCGGCAGCGAGCTTGATGAGGCGCAGCAAATACTGCGAACCGCCGCCCGGGCCCATGGCTCCGTCCAGCAGGGGCTTGGACCAGTCAGGGATGGCCTTGGCGGGGTCGAAGTCGTAGATGCTGCCCAGGCCGTGGCAGTCGGGGCATGCGCCGTAGGAAGAGTTAAAGCTGAAGCTGCGCGGTTCGAGTTTGGCGACGTTGATGCCGCAGTCGGGGCAGGCCATGGCGCTGGAGAAGAGCGTCTCGTCGCGCGCGCCGGCGATGGCGATGAGGACGAGTCCCTTGGCGAGCTTGAGCGCCTTCTGCACGGCCTCCAGCAGGCGGGCGGCGTAGCGTGGGTCGAGCTTGGCGGGGCCGCTTGCGCCGTCGACGGGCTTGAGAACGATGCGGTCCACGACGGCCTCGATGGTGTGGTTGCGGCTCTTGGTGAGCTTGAGGCCCTCGGTATCGTCGTGGAGAGCGCCGTCGATGCGGACGCGGAAGCCCTGCTGGGCGAGGGATTCAAGCTCGTCGCGGAACTCGCCCTTGCGGCCGCGTACGATGGGCGCCATGACGGTGACGCGCTCGCCAGTGGACTGGGAGGAGATGCGTTCGACGATCTGCTCGGCGGACTGGCGGGTGATGGGCAGGTCGCAGTTGGGGCAGTGCGGCTGGCCAACGGAGGCATAGAGCAGGCGCAGGTAGTCGTAGATCTCGGTGATGGTGCCGACGGTGGAGCGGGGGCTGCGGCTGGTGGTCTTCTGCTCGATGGAGATGGCGGGGGAGAGGCCGTCGATGGCGTCCACGTCGGGGCGCTCCATCTGGTCGAGGAACTGGCGTGCGTAGGCGGAGAGGGTCTCGACGTAGCGGCGCTGGCCCTCGGCGTAGATGGTGTCGAAGGCGAGCGAGGACTTGCCGGAGCCGCTGAGGCCGGTTACCACGGTGAGGCGGTTGCGAGGGATGGAGACATCCAGATTGCGCAGGTTGTGCTGGCGCGCGCCGCGTACGGTGATGGAGGCAGTGGTCATCTAGAAGGTTGGGGACAGATAGGGCAAGTTAACAGAGTACGGCATGGGCGGCGGTGGATATTGGGCGAGCGTGGAGCGGGAGATTTGTGTGGCTGGTGATTGGATGAGTGCGCAAATGCGGGGGTTACATTCTGTGCAATAGCAGAGCAGTGGCACCGGCGAATTTGCGGCGGCGGAGTGGATGCAAATGAGGCGCTCGGTGCGAGAATCCCGCTAGTGGCGGTAGCTGAACGGACCGCGCGAGGAGCAGGGAATGGCGATGTGGGTGATGCTGGTTTGCGCGGTGATGGCCTCGATGGCGGGCGGAGTGATGCTGGCTTATGGCCTGTGCAATGCGCTGTTCACGACGCTACGGATGCACGCGCGCACGGTTTCTCCTGTTTCGGTGCCTGCTACTGGACGGCAGACGGTCGTCGCCGGCAGCTAGAACCGAACTATCAAGACAACTGAGAGCGAATGAGCCGTGGGAGATGTATGCCTGCGGCTACTTCGTCGTTGCGGCGGGTGGCGTAGCGGCTTGTGCACCCGAGGGCTTCGTGACGGAAGGCTTGGCCGGGGGCGGAGGCGTGGGCTTGGAGTTCCGATTATTCAGAATCTCCTGAAGAATCTCCTCGGGGGTCTTGCTGTAAGTGGGTTTGGGCGGCGGGGGAGGAGGGGGCGGCGGGGCCGGCGGGGTGATGGGTGATGCA
>Ga0316218_1001124_pt1 | contig 31021 bp, 26 predicted proteins | sample TBH18003metaG_FD_203634 | JGI IMG/M metagenome (GOLD analysis project Ga0316218, IMG submission 203634) | Freshwater microbial communities from Trout Bog Lake, Wisconsin, USA - TBH18003 | ecosystem: Environmental > Aquatic > Freshwater > Lake > Hypolimnion/Profundal zone | place: USA: Wisconsin...
GGCGATGGGCCTTCTGTGCCAAATCCCTGCGGGACGACAAAATGGCGTCCATCTCGGCCAGAAATGCGCTTGCAAAGGCAACCAGCCTTCGCTGCGCGCATTTCCGCCCGATATGTTAGCCATTTTGTCGCCTCGATGGTGTGGTTTATGAGTTTACGCCCTAGCTTCGGCCAACGCTCACATAGTGGAACCCAAGCGCCTTTGCCTCGGCCGGGTCATAGACATTGCGCAGATCGACCAGGACCGGGGTTCGCACCAGACTGGCGACCTTTTTCAGATCGAGAGCCCGGAAGGAATCCCATTCGGTAACGATGACGACAGCATCAGCGCCGGTGATCGCTTCATAGGCGCTGTTGCACATCGCCACATCGGGCAACATGGGGCCAGCCAATTCCATGCCTTCGGGGTCATAGGCGGTTACGTCCAGCCCGGCATCGAGCAAAGTCTGCGCGATCGACAGCGACGGGGCATCGCGCATGTCATCGGTGTTGGGTTTGAACGTCAGCCCCAGCATGGCCACGCGCTTGCCCCTGACAGCGCCACCATTGCAGGCGCTGCTCAGGGCTTCGATCACTTTGCGCCCCATGGCCCGCTTGCGGCTTTCATTCACGCGCACAACCGCATCGACGATACGGGTGGGGCTGCCGAAATCCTCCGCCGTTTTCAGCAGGGCCAGCGTATCCTTGGGGAAACACGATCCGCCATAGCCTGGGCCGGCGTGCAGGAATTTGGCACCAATGCGGTTGTCCATCCCCATGCCACGGGCCACGTCCTGGACATCGGCGCCAACATTTTCGCACAAGTCGGCGATTTCGTTGATGAAGGTAATCTTGGTCGCAAGGAAGGCGTTCGCGGCATATTTGATCAGTTCAGCCGAACGACGGCTGGTGAACAGAATCGGCGACCGGTTCAGGAACAGCGGTCGATAGACTTCGTTCATGATCTGCCGGGCCCATTCATCCTCGGTGCCGACAACGATCCGGTCCGGACGCTTGAAATCGCCAATGGCAGCGCCTTCGCGCAGGAATTCGGGATTGGAGGCGACGGCAAAGTGCACCATGGTGCCGGTGTCCTCGATGATCCGTTCCACCTCGTCACCGGTGCCAACCGGCACGGTGCTTTTGGTGACGATCACCGCCGGCCGCAGCAGGTTTCTGCCGACTTCTTCGGCCACCGCGTGGACAAACGAAAGATCGGCATGGCCATCCCCGCGACGGCTGGGTGTGCCCACGGCAATGAAGATCGCCTCGGCGTCTTTGATACCCTCGGCCAGATCGGTGGTAAACGTCAGCCGTTCGGCCCGGACATTGTTGCCAACCAGTTCGGCCAGACCCGGCTCATAAATCGGCATTATCCCGGCGGTCAGCCGATCGATCTTGGCCGGATCTTTGTCGATGCAGCACACATCGTGCCCGAAATCCGCAAAGCATGCGCCCGAAACCAGCCCGACATAACCCGAGCCAACAATTGCAATCCGCATGTCAGGAAACTCCAACCAGTCTTAATGCCATCGCACGAACTTCATCGGCGAGGTCTTCACGTTGCAAGGCCAGTGTCAGCGTGGCTTCGACAAGCCCGGCCTTTGAACCGCAATCGATGCGCTGGCCGGCGAAAGTGACGGCGTGGAACGGCATGTCGACAAGCAGTCGCGCCATTGCATCGGTCAACTGGATTTCACCACCGGCACCCTTGGCCTGATCACCCAGCACATCCATGATCTCGGGCTGCAGGATATAGCGCCCCGAAATGATCAGATTGGATGGTGCATCGGCGACAGCCGGCTTTTCCACCAGCCCGGTCACTTCGGTGATTGCACCGCCATGGCCTTCGATCTTGTGGCCGGGCGCAATCACGCCATAACTCGAAACCTCTTCACGGGGCACTTCGAGCACGCTGATCAGATTTCCGCCAATGGCGTTATAGGCATCGACCATCTGCTTCATGCAGCCGGGTTGCCCCACCATCAGTTCGTCGGGCAGCAGCACGGCGAAAGGCTCATCGCCAACAATCGCACGTGCACACCAGATTGCGTGCCCGAGCCCCAGCGGAACCTGCTGACGCACCGTCACCAGATTGCCAGGTTCGATCCGGGTCGGCGCCAGCACATCGAGCGCCTTGCCGCGCTCGATCATGGTCGCTTCCAGTTCATAGGCCGCGTCAAAATGTTCGACGATTGCGACTTTGCCACGCCCGGTGATGAACACCAGTTGCTCGATCCCTGCCTCGCGCGCTTCGTTGACCGCGTATTGGATTAACGGCTGATCGACAACCGCGAGCATTTCCTTGGGAATGGCCTTGGTCGCGGGCAGGAAACGGGTGCCAAGACCTGCAACGGGAAATACCGCCTTGCGAATTGGTTTGAAGGGTTTGGCCATTTCGACCTTAGATGGATTTTTCATTTGCGACTGTCATTCCAATTTAGAAAAAGATTAATTGAAATTTACTTATTAAAACATTCATTTATTTGTGACGAATATTTATTTAAGCGAACTTCTATTTATATTTTTCAATTTTCCACCGAGAATATTATTGGATGCCATTACTCAGCGCCATCTAAAGACGCAAACCGGCGAAAAAAATACCCTATTAAGATGTTAAATTTCGGTTTTGAAAATCCGCTACATTTCACGGCGCGGTTTATCTGAGGAATTATTTGTCGTAGATCACCTCGCGACGGGCCTGAACGCCTCGACCACGATTCTATGGGATGGAAAATGGCTTTTCTGCAAATGTTGCGTGAACTGGAAAACAAGACCGGAACCAAACTGGCAACATGCGAGTTCGAGATAATCCTCTATCTTATCGCAAACCCAAAATCTTCTCCTGGCAAGATGTTCAATTGTATGAAATTCTCAGCAACTACTTTTTACAGCACCTTGAAAAAACTTGTCGGAATTGGGGTAATTTCCTGCACCACTTCGACCCATGATAAACGCAATTCACTTTATGAGTTGGATGGGAGATTTCTCGATATTTCCCAATCAACCATAACGACCATGTTTGTGCCGAGCCCCGACTGAGGCAGGGTACCGATGTCATATGAAATATGTCGCCCGCGCCGCCGGGGACCGCCAGCGCAAACTTGCGTTAACACCTTGCCTCGATGGCGCGTTTACAACGCCGCTGGCTGACGTATCGGAACAGTGACGGGCGCCTGCTCAAAGCGGCATGCTGGCGCAATCGAATTTGACTGGCGACGATTAACCCATGGTCTGCGAAGAGCGCCTTCGGGTCGGTGTCGATTTAATCCAACAAGGCGTGAATTGCGCAAGCGGTCCAGTGTGATGCGGCCGCAGCAGGTCGCGGCGAAAAGGTAACGTCAAATCATGAATTGCAAACCGCTTTCCCGGTGGCGTCGATTGCTGGCCTATGGCTGTGCCTGGCTTCCGGCCAACGTTTTGCGTGTCGCAGGCTATCGCCTGATGGGCCATACCCTGCCACCCGGCACACGTATCGGCCTGGGCACAGTCATTGCTTGCGCGTCGTTCCGCGCAGGCGCGGGGGTGACGATTGGACGGGAAAACCGATTTTCCGGACCATTTGCCATCGAGATCGGCGATCGCGTCATCATTGGCCGACAAAACCGGTTTGATTGCAGCGATGTCGCCGCCAGTCCGGCCAAGGCACACATGCACTATGCGCGGCGCATGGTGATCGGTGCGAACGCCCTGATTCACCAACGCCATCTGTTTGATCTCTATGGCGCGATAACAATCGGTTCGGGCACCTGGATTGCCGGCAGCGACAGTCAGTTCTGGACCCATGGCGCCAGCGCGATGGACCGGGACATTGTCATCGGCGCAGACTGCTACCTGGGGTCGGCGGTTCGCATGGCGCCAGGCAGCGGTATTGCAGACCGCTGCGTGCTGGGTCTGGCATCTGTCGTGGTGTCGCGCCTCGATCAGCCGGATTCGGTGCTGGGCGGATTTCCCGCGAAGCGCCTGCGCAAGATCGAACCCGGTGATGGACGCGCATTCGTGTTCAGCATGGAATGAATGGACTGGCGAAATCTTCGTGCAAAAGCGTGCGAACCGGTCCTTTTTTCAAAGGCGCGCTGCGATACCGAAAAGCTGGAGCATCCTGCGTCAGCTTCAGCGCCGCGCGCTCTAGCGGCTTTCAATCTTGCGTCGCAACCAATTGGTTACCTTGACCTCCAGGCTCTGCTGGCTGAGTTTTGCCACGAGCAGGGCGGGAGGCACCACTGACAGCAACAACACAACTTTCCCGAAATTTCCCACGTGTACGACCAGGCCATATTTCACCAGAATGTAGCCTACACCGCCCCCGATCAGGCCTTGCCATAAATAGAGGCTGTAACTTACCGTCCCCAGCCACTGCACTGGTGCGGTCAGACACAGCCTCCCCAGCAGCCCTTCGCCGCGAACGATCCCCGCAAGTGCGAGGCTGCCGCTGAGCCAACCACCCGCGATCAGCACCGGGAGCAACGGATCGTGCACGCCGGATTGGGCAAGATGCGACAGCCCCGTCGGCAAACCCAATCGCGCAATACCCAGCGTCCAGCAGAACAGGAAAATTGGCAGCCAAACCACCGGATACCGCGAAAGTCGCAGCAACAGACCGCGCTCGAACGCGCCAGCGTAGATGGCAATCCCCGACAGGAAAAAGATTGCGCGAAATTGCAGCGAAATCAGCACGACCCCCGCCACAACGATGACAAGACCTGACAACGGACGCCAAGCGCGTTCGGGCGTCAGAAACAGCCCGACAAGCCCATAAAAGCAGAATTCGAATGTCAAAGTCCATGCCGCGGGATTGATGATTGGCACAGTGTGGTCGCCAACCACCGGTACGATGTTGGGAACAGCCAGCAGATTGACAACAAGCGATCCCAGACCAGCCAAATCCGGTGTAATGACCTGCGGCTTGTGTGTCAGCAATCCAAAGGCCAGGATCGCAGCCACTGTTGCCCACAACACCGGATAGATCCGCGCGCAACGCTCAAGGATAAATTGTGTGGTCGTTCGGGCGCGGGCATGCGCACCGATGATCACTATACCGCTGATGCCGAAAAACAGTTCAACACCATACTGCAGGCTCGCACCCGCAAGGTTCACAACACTGTCCTTCGGAAAAATTGGCTGAAAACTTGAATTCATTATGTGGAATAATAAAACAGAGAAAGCAAAAATTCCACGAGCGCCATGCAGGAATGGATTTTTATAGGATTTTGACATCGAAGTCCGTCTACAATTATTTTAAGAAATGATTCGCGGTTGCGAAAAATTTCGATCATTCCGGTTTTAGCAAAGCCGTGGTTAATCGGGCTTGGCCAACAAGGTTACCGCCGGGTATGACACGCCGCTCAGCACTGGCTCAAAACCAACCTATCGCCAGCCGCGCCTGGACAAGCCCACCGCATTAGCCAGACGCCTTGGCCAGTCGGCCGACATGCAAGGCCGCTCAACGAAAATATAGTAGACCGCACCCGCACAGATCGAAATCGGTGCCAGCAACGCAAACCAAAGCAAAAAGGACAAGCCCAACCCGGCGTGCGGCACAAAGCGCGCCAGCGCCAGATATGCTGCCTGCATGGCCATGATATGGATCAGGTATATCGAATAACACATCCCGCCAATCAGCGCGATCCATGCACGACCGAGGAAACGCCGGGCTATCGGGCCATACGCGCCACCAAAATAGATCGCCAAGATCGATGCCAGTCGGACCACATCCCTTGCCATGCCGATGCCGAATTCACTGCGTTCATCAAGCCAGAACACCGAGCTTCCCAGCAGCAGGGCAATCCCTGCCAGGAACAAGCCATCAAACCAGCGTCTCGTCGCGGCCTTGAAAGGGTCAGACTGCAGCGCAAAATCGCAGACGACAATGCCCATCAGAAACGGTCCGGCATGGCCGAGCAGTGTCCAGCGATGGAGCGCATAACGACCATGAACCACGTCGAGATAGCATGACAGCATCATCAACAGGATCGCCAGAGCCATGAGCGAAACCGCACGGATGCGAAACGCGCCAGCCTTGCGATAGAGCCAAAGCAACGATGGACTTAGCAGATAAAACTGTATTTCGACTTCAAGCGACCATGTCGGCGGATTGATCGTCGATGGCGCTCCGAACACCAGCCAATGAACATAGCCCAGGCTGGCAAGCAGGCTATGCCAAAGCGATATATCTCCCCTGAATGAAAGGGCCTCTGCCGCAGACGGACGGTAGCCAACCATCGTCAGCGCGCCATACGACAGAATCATCGCCAGGAAATAGGGCGGTTCCAGGCGCAACGCCCGGCGCTGAAAAAATTGCCTGATTGTCGGGGCGCGGCCATCCAGAAAAGGAAAGGCAATAATATAGCCACTGATAAAAAAGAACAGCTCCACCCCGGCATGACCATGCGGCAACCATGCCACCGCATCCCTCACCGCAATTTCCGGGTGAGATTTCGCTGCACGGATGCAACTGTGCCACACGAGCACCGGCATGATGGCAAGAAACCGCATCCCGTCAATTTGCGGCACGTAGCTATGGCTACGCGTAACTCTGCGGAAACGCTGAGGAAATTCCGTGAGGGACTGAAATATTCTATTCGTGCCCAAATAAAATCCCCAATTTTTAAAATTACATTTTGCGCAAAATTTATTATTTATCTGAATCTAAAAAACTCAATGAAAATCACTGTATTTAGTTATATTTTAGAATTTAGATTCTGATATTACGAATTTACAATATGACTTAAATATAATTAAAGCCTTTGCAAATCTTGCGCATAGGATGGCGACGGCCTCTTTTGCCGACATCCGGTCGCGATCACAAGGAAGCGATGGATTCATACGCATTATTGCGGATAGAACTCAATGTATCGAATTCAGAATTGCTTCAATGTCTGCAAAAATATTCACTTTCTCAATTAATTAGATTATGTTCTATTTTTGACACCACTTTCCGCAATCTTTTCGCCAGTCAATCCAGTGCGGCCCGATAAGGCGCGAAATAGCGCGACGCGACCAGGGTACGTATTCTTGCGCATACATTTGTTGGACTTGCAGACCCCACGTTTCAAATGTGTCCTCACCCCCGCAGGGACGGCCGGGGATAATTTTGTTTTATTTGATTTTTTGCCGACCATCCGGCGCTTTCGAACGCATTTTCGAATGCTGCATATGCGAAAAACTACGGCTTTGAGGATGCGCTCCCGTGGCAACAACACATTCAAGCCGGCTTCCAACGGTTGCGTTGCGACGTGATCCGGTTATTTGAAGCGGCGAATTCGCGGCGAGCGTATGGACCGCGTTGGGGCAGTGTCACAACCAGTTGCGGTCGCGCGAATGCCTTGTCGAGTGCAATCAGCGCAACTCGAACAACGTACGTGACCATTATGGGCGACATCGAACCGCAGGCAGCTTGTGTACCGGGCGCAATGTTACAAAGGTCTCGTGGTGGAATTGCATACTACAAAGCACCGTGTGGTGGTTTTGATCCCGACATTTCGTCGCATCGTATTGTTGACCGAACTGCTTCACGGCCTCATACCGCAGGCACGGGAAGCCGGAGCTTTGATTATAGTTGGCGACAACGCCTGCGAAGCCTCTGTCGCGCAGCTAATTGGCGATCGCAGTGCAGACGCTGCAATCGCGTACCTGGAAGTGCCTGCCCGAGGTGTATCGCAAGTGCGCAATGCGCTCATTGCAGAGGCAATAAAGCTCGCCCCCGATTGGCAATGGATCCTGATGCTTGATGACGACGGGCAAGTTACGCCTGGCTGGCTGAACACCGTGCTGCAGTGCGCCCAATCACACAATCCCGATTTGCTGGGTGGGCCAGTCATCGGCATTTTGCCGCCCAACGCCGGACGGCTGGCGCGAAACAGTGTTTTTGCCGAACGCACACGTTGGCCAACTGGTCCTGTCAAGATGTTGAATACCACTCAAAATCTTGTGATCAATCGCGCGCTGCTCGACCGACTGCCCTTGCCATTGTTCAAGAACCATCTTGGTGCATCCGGCGGCGAAGATTACGATCTGTTTCGCCGTGTCGCACAGGCCAAGGGCAGCCTGGTATGGTGTGACGAGGCTGTCATCCTCGAACCCGCACCTGCAGAGCGCTTGACCACACCCGCATTGCTGCACCGCTATTATTCGACCGGCATATATATGGCACCGATTGATGCTGGCTATGACGGCTGGCCCAGCGGTATCGAGCTTATGCTCAAGGGGCTGACGGCGTCCACGATTTCATGCCTGCTTCAGAGTCTGACCGGGCGCTTTGATCGCGCCGCACGTTCGTTGCTGATGTCAGCACATTATGCCGGACGTTTCGCCGGGCTTCTCGGCATGCGGTCCGCAAGATACGTCAAAAAGGAAAAGAAAACCTCATGACAGTTTCCCCTGCGCCCCGCTGGGCAGTAGGCCTTGCAACCTATAAACGGCCTGCAGGCCTGGCGCGCGTGATCGACCATATCGGCAAAGCGGCGCAACATCTGGGCGTGCCGGTCGACCTCATCGTCGCCGACAACGATGGCTCTGACCCGGCCATCGCCGCGCTCGCACGCGACCATGCCGAGCGCGCCGGTCTGGTGTTGCATTTCGTCGTCGAGCCGACGCCGGGCATTGCCGCTGCTCGCAATGCCGTTTTTGACCGCGCGACCGAAATCGGGACGCGGTTTCTGGCGATGATCGATGACGATGAATGGCCGGCACAGGATTGGCTGGTGGCACTCGCTGCCTGTCGCCTCCAGACCGGCGCCCATATCGTCGGCGGGCCGGTCAGTCCGGTCTTCCCGGCTGATCGCCAATCGTTGCAAGCGCTGGCGCGGTGGTGGTCGGTTCAGCCACAGATGCTGAACGGCAAGCCATTTGTGTTCTGCACCTGCAATTTTCTGATCGACCTCGATGCCATCCGCGCCGTGCCACGCCCCCTGTTTGATCCGGCCTTCGGATTAAGCGGCGGCGGCGACACCGTGTTTTTTCGCGGTCTGTTTTTCAAAGGGCACCCCATGGCGTGGGCTGAAACCGCCCTCGTCTACGAAGAAGTCCCGCCATCGCGGGCATCGCTGTCGTGGATGCGGACAAGGCGCTTTCGCGTCGGCAATCACGCCGGCACATGGGAAACGCGTGATCGTGGTCGGCTCAAGGCCACACTCAAGACCATGGCACTGACGCTGCGATTGGGCATCTACCCTTTGCTGCGGCGCGAACCCGAAGCCTGGGCTGTGGGCTGGTTGCTGGAAATGGAAAAAGTCAGGGGGCGCTGGGATGCGCACCGCGGATCCTTGTTCATGGAATATGCCCGCCCTGGCGCACCCGCCAATGAAAAGTCCTGCCGCTAGGTCTCGCACCCGGCGCTTGCAACCAGACGTCATGGTGCATCGGGCCATGCGCCGATCCTGGCAACCGGCATGCCTCAGAAAAAAGCGGACAGCGTCATGAAGTTCAGTGATGGATCAGGATCGGCGTTCGACAGAATGCTGCGATTTGGCAGCGCGCTTTTGCCGACGATGGGCGCATTGGGATTGCAATTCGTCGCCTTTGCCTTGACCGCGCGCGGCCTTGGTGTCGCCCAATTTGGCGAATACGCGGCAATCCAGGGCGTGGCATCGATCTGTGTGGAGATGGTCGGCCTGGGCGGAGCCGATCTTCTGGTACGCGCAGTTGCGCGCAATCCCGAGGATTTCAGCCGCTATTTCGGCAACATGCTCAACCTCGTCTGGCTTACGCTGGTTCCGGTCATGGGAATTGCGTTTCTGACATTGATCTGGGACCCATCACTGACCCTGACCGCACCGCTGCTGCTTCTGGCGCTAGCCGCAGAAATATTGCTGGGCCGGATTTCGTCATCAATCGAACTGACGATGGTCGCGCACAGGCATGTGTTCCGCGCAAGCGTCACCCGCGTCATTCCTCCCCTCGCCCGCCTGATCTGCGCCGCTGCGTTTTTCCATTATGCGCATGATCTGTCCGGCTGGGTGATGACCGTCTTTGCCCAGGCCATCGTGGTATCGATCGGTCTGACAGGCTTTGCCATGGCGATTTACGGCAGACCCGCGAAAGTGCTGCTGCTTGATCAATGGAAGACTGGAGCGACCTTTTCCATCAACCAGTTTTCCAGAGCTGCGCAATCGAATCTGGACCGCGTTGTCCTGGCCCAGTTCGCCGACGCCACGGCGCTCGGCGTCTATGCCGCCGGTTCACGCGTGCTGCAACTGGGGCTCTTCCCGTTGCAGATCATGACCCGGATCCTCTACCCGCAATTTTTTGTGCATGGAGCGCAAGGGCTAGCGGCGACGCGCAGATATGCCCTGTCCAATCTGGCCACGATGATTGCCACAGGTCTGTTTGGCGCGGCCATCGTAGCCGGCGCAGGCTATTTTGCGCCTTTCCTCCTCGGCAAGGATTTTATCCATTCACGCCACTCAGCAATGCTGCTGTCCTTGTCAATCCCGCTTATTGCAATGCAATATCTGGCTGCCGACATTCTGACCGGAGCCGGCTATCAGCATGTGCGCGCCGTCATTTACGGCGCCGCAGCAATTCTCTTCGGACTGATTCTAGCAGCTTGCGCGCGCGCCGGCGGTGCCGACGGAATGATCGCGGGGTACCTGTTTGCGCATGCCTTGCTAGCAGCAATCCTCTGGATGACCTCGTTTTCGCTGGCCGACAAGGCTGTGACCGACTGATCATTCCATAAGTTGATACAACAGGTCGTTGCCCGCAAAAGCGTATAGCGCAAGGGCTTGGGTTAAATTTCCTTAACGCTATTGTGCGGTGCAGCTTAATCGCACCTGCTGCATAAATAGTCCCGGATAGTGGGGTGCTGCAAAGAGGCGTGACGCAACAAAGGCTGAGCCTTTGTTCTCTTGCTTCTGATGCAATCTCGCGCATTTGTCGGGTGCAAAACGTGCTATTTTTGGAACAGGACGATTTCAGCACGCTACTTGGTGTGCGCGGCGAGCGCATGCTTGGCCGCCCGGGCGATGAGGGCGCATGCGCGCCCGCTACGCCCGTAGGCAACAGCGCATTTTCAGCGGCCGTTCCTGGACCAGCGTCCACGCCGGGCCCGGCGCAAACGGACCTGAAGCAGCAACGTGATGCTGCGCAGTATCTTGTAATCCGCTTTCTCGACATTGCGATTGCACTTGTTGCCTTGGCATTTCTGGCGCCGTTGCTGCTGCTGGTCTCCTTGTCGGTGTTTGTCGCCGATCCCGGGCCTGTGCTGTTCCGGCACCGCCGCATCGGCAAGCATGGCGTGCCGTTCTTCTGCCTGAAGTTCCGCTCGATGGCGATCGACGCCGAAGAAAGACTTCGCGATCTGTTGCTGCGCGACCCCGAAGCACGCGCGGAGTGGGAGCGCGACCACAAGCTACGGAATGATCCACGCATCGTTGGCATTGGTCGATTTCTCCGCAAATCCAGCCTCGATGAGTTGCCGCAACTGCTGAACGTTCTCGCAGGCGAGATGAGCCTAGTCGGACCGCGACCGATCGTCGTAGCCGAAATCGAGCGTTACGGCCGATATTTCGAGAATTATTGCGCGATGAGGCCGGGAATAACCGGCCTGTGGCAAATATGTGGACGAAACGATGTGTCGTATCGCCGGCGTGTTGCTCTTGACGTCAGATTACATTCGACTTTTTCCCTAAAGACCTATTTTAAAATCCTGATCATGACTCCAATTTCCTTATTATTTTCAAACGATGCGTATTGAACCAATTATTTACAATTATACACGAGACAACTTTCATGGAAACTGTGTTTGATTGGATTTCGCTCGCTCTATTTTGCGGAATCGTAACCGGTTTTTACGATTACATTTCTCGTGGTAACACCCTTAAAATTGCCAGTTTCGTGTTATTTATTGCACTTTCTACTGATTGCGCGGCGGTCAATTACTTTGGAAATCACAAAAATTATATCGTCGCAGCATGTCTTACCGGCACATTATGCCTGGTTATTTCTGCGGTAATTTACCGATTAAGGAAACTAACTCGCTAAGCTCTGGCGCCGACTTAAATTTTTTCCGGCCCAAATTGGATGATTGTCGCATGCTGAACAAACGCAAAAGTCGGGGATACGCGCACAGCGTATTCACACCGGCACTTTTGCTGGCCATTGGCCTGCAGACCAGCTGTGTCGCTCAAACACCAGGCACACCGGACCCGCAGATCGCTGCTATGGTTTCCGCCCAGCCATTTTGGTCTGACGATTTCACTGCACCAACGACCGCGACAAATTGGGAACGCGGATTTGCACCGGTCGCCAATGCCATCGGCGACCGCATTCTGCCGACTGGCGAAGTTCAAGTCTACACTGACACGCCATACTTGAACCGAGACTTGCTGGCGTTGTCCACACACAAGGCATCGCTGGTTGCAACGCCAATGAACAGCGATGATCGCAAGGCGATCGATGCCCGGATGGCGAGCGCCAATATCGCGGTGACGCAACCAGTCCTTGCCGCCGCCTTGTCCAAAGCAACATGGGTCTCAACACTGCTGAAAGGCCGCACCGCCTTCGAGTATGGCTATTTCGAGGCCAATATTCGCCAGGATTCAGATCCCAGCGCGTGGGGCGGCATTTGGCTTTTGCCGCAGGCTCGTGCCTGGCCGCCAGAAATCGATATAGCCGAAATTCTTAGCAAATCCGGCACGAGCGTTGCGCACCAGACGCTGCATTGGCTTCCCCAAACCGGACCCGCAGCACAGGCAACAAGTCAGACGACACTGACTACACCTGGCTATCACACTTACGGTGTCTTGTGGCGGCCCGACTGGATCATGTTCTTTGTCGATCGGCAGCGAACGGCCTGTTTCGCAACCCCCGCCGACATGCACCAGCCGATGTACCCGCTACTCAATCTCGCCATCGGTGGCTGGGCGGCCGCGCCCAGTTCCACGACCGCAGAGAAGATCACAATGGATGTTACTTACGTCCATTATTGGTCTTTGCCCAATTCATTAACATTATACAATAGTATTTGCCCCAATATTTCATAAAACATCAACAATAATATTGAGAAATTAATACTTAAAAATGGCGGTTGTTAATTTATGCCGATTATTTGGACCAAAACTGACGTGAGGGATGCACCGCTTTTTGCGGTCGCTCTGCTGTCGCTGTGTCCAATCTTCGCGTCCGATGCGCACGGCGAATCGAGCGCAACACTGACAGTGCAGGCCGCTCAGGACAGCAATGTGTTCAGGCTTGACCCAGACGCAGCCACCATGGGCCGCGCGTGCCGATCGGACCAGTCAGTGCTCGCGCAAGGCCAGATCGATCGCACATTCGGTGCAGCATTGGCGCCATCGGGCAGCGTACCAACGACCTGGACGGGCACATTCTCAGGCGCATTGTCGGACACGAGATATCGCTGCAACAGCGCATTGGACAACACTGGCGGAAGCGCCACCTGGCAGTTGGCAAGCCCGGCATTCGGCCCCTTTGCTTTTTCGCTCAACCCGTCACTGGCTCGCCAGCAAACCTCGCTGGAATTCATCGGGACGACGGGGGTGAACTCGCAATTCCTTGGGCAACTCAACGCGCGCGCAGGACTGTATCTCGTCCCGGACGTCGCCCTAATCGTTGAACCAAAATACGTCTACAGTCGCAACTCGTCAAAAATTCTCAGTGCGCAGGACTACGACAAATATGGCGGACAAGCTGGCATTGCCTACTTGTCTGGTTTGGGAAATTCGATTTCGATTCTTGCGAAATACAACAAGGCACGAGGCCCTTATCAATCATTTGCAGATTATGAATCGCAAAGTTTTGATATTAGGACAAATTACCGCGAAAAAGGTGTCGACCTTTACGTAAATTATTCAATTTCCGCTTTGACCAGATTTAATCTGGATTTGGGCTATTTGTATTGGAAAGATCTCCGCAGTTTTCCGACTGCAATTTCCGGTTCTGAAAAAAAATATGGTCGGCTCGTAGGGAATTTTCGCGCAAATTATCAACCCGGAAACGGCACAGATCTCGAATTATCAGCGCTGAGACAATTTTCTTCGCTCGACCTGCTTTTGACTAATGGCATTATTGTCGATGATTTTTATTTCAAAATTCACAAACGAGTTACCAAAAAACTGTCCGCATCTCTCAAATTACAACACAGTCACCAGCACTTTCTGTACAACATAATTAGCAGAACAAATTTACCTGGGTCGAATAAAATTTCGAGTATTAACACAAACCTGCATTATAATTTCAATGACAATCTTCAAATTGACCTCAATTATTCCCATCAATCTCGCTTAAGCGGCGGCCTATTGAACCCGTTTTCGGAAAATTCCGTCGGGGTTCAGTTGGCGTATAAATTTGGAAAGTCGGCGCCATGCCTCCAATCTTCCTGCTGAAGCGGGATCGCACCGCTGTGTCCAAACCTGGATTCGGACCTGAACCGGAAATCCGCGCCAAGCGTCGATCGCCCCAAGTCGATTTGTGCCTTGCTGCTTTGCCAATGCTCTCACTTTTGGCAGGCTGCTCGTCGGGCAAGAATTCGCAAGACATTGCCACCGGATCACATTTTTCGGTTTCGCGCGTGGAATTCGACCACGCTCTCGCCACCATGGGCGCTGTGCCCAAAGGGTCTGAAAATGCGGCGAAGCGTGTCATGCTCGACCGCCTTGTCGAAGAGAAATTGTTTGCCAACGCCGCCGCCAGCGAAGGACTGGATCGCGATCCAAACGTGATGGTCGAAATCGAGGCAGCCAAGCGCGCAATTCTCGCCCGCGCCTATGCTGCCCGCGCCTCGGCAGCAATCGGCGCTCCGGCAGACACGGCCGTCAAGGCCTTCTACGATGCCCATCCAGAGGCGTTCACGCAACGCGTCGCAGTCGATTTTGATGAACTGGTCTTTGCCGGTCCATTTGCTGCAGGCAACGAATTGGCGAAACAATACTGCGAAGCGCAGGACTACGCCGACGTTGCCCGCAAAGCCGAGACGCGCGGTATCAACCTCACGGCGCAGTTTGTGGCCACGACTTCGGACCACCTGCCGACCATCGTGGCAAAAAACATTGGCCAGGTTTCAGCAGGCTCAAACGTCATTTTTGCTGTGCAGGAAGGGGTCGTTTGCGCCCACATCCGCACGATCCACCCAGCGCCAATGACCTTCGAGCAAGCCGCCCCGATCATTCGGGAAGGACTGGCTGCGCAAAACAAAAGCGCATTCCTGGCCAAGGATATGGCTCGCCTGCGCAGTGCGGCCGCCATCACGATCACCGAACCATCGCTCGCCCCAGTGGCCGGCAAACCTTGAAGAAAACGGATCACAGGATGAGCCCGATGTGTAAACCCTTTCAATACGTTGCACTGGTTGTGCTGATGGCCATGCCGGCAGCCGTGCTGGCGCAGTCCACAGCCGCGGGATTGGCGCCTCAGTCCGATGTGTCTCCGCAGTTTGCCTCTGGCGGTGCGTCGGCGGATTACCGCCTCGGCGCCGGGGACATGCTTGGCATCACGGTCTTCCGTTCGCCCGCTTTGGCCTCGCAGGTCATGGTCGACACCGACGGCTGCATTGGTTTTCCAGAGCTCGGCAGAGTGAAAGTCGCCGATCTGACAGTGGGCGAGATTACAGAAGTCCTGGCCAAAGCGCTCGCGCGCCGCGGCATTGTCATCAATCCGGTCGTCAATGTCACCGTGACCCAGGTGCGCGCCAAACGTGCTTCGGTAATGGGCGCAGTGGCCCACCCCGGCGACATTGCCCTCGACCGCGACGGCATTACGCTGTCGCAAGTCCTGGCGCTGGCTGGTGCCAATTTCGGCACGGGCGATGCGGTCGTTACCCTGATCAGCAAACAGTCCGGCGGCGAACAACGCGAACAATTCCGGCTGGCAGAACTGATCTCCGGCCGTGCCGATCGTCCGGCCAGGAATGCCGATGTGATCGTCGTACAGGCAGCGCCGCTGGTCTATGTCAGCGGCGAAGTTGGGCATCCCGGCGCATTTCCGCTGGAACCAAACATGACGCTTGAACAGGCGATCATCGTCGCCGGCGGGGCAACATTGCGCGGGTCGATCCATCGTGTGCGCATCACCCGCAAGGCATCCGACGGGTCTGCCCAGGACCTGAACCATCCTCAACTTCACACCGCGCTCGAACCTGATGACATTGTTGTCGTCAAGACCCGGGTGTTTTGAATTTCGGCTTGCGCGGCCCGTTTTCTAGGGAAAAATCAGTGGTTTTGCATAAGATGTTGATGGTGGTGCATGAGCACCGTCGTACCGTGCTGCTGCTTGGCACAGTCGGCCTCGTGGGCGGTGCTGTCGTCGGCCTGGGGCGTTCGCAAGTGCACAGAGCCGAAGCGCAAGTGGTCGCAGCGGTGATGTCGCCGCAGGATTCCGACCCGCAGACCTTGAATGCGGCAATCGCGCCAATGCTGCAACCGGATTACCTGGCAACACAAGTCGACATCATCAACTCCGATCGCGTGGCAGAACGCGCGGCCGAATTGCTGAAGATCGACACCGATCCAAATGCGATGGCTGACTATCGCAAGGCCGGCCAAAAAGTCTCGCCAGCTGTTTTCTTCGGGCGCCAATTGCATCAAAATCTGAAGGTTACACCTTCGATCGGCTCGCGATTGATCGCAATCGATTATTCTGCACCCGATGCGGCGGCCGCGGCAGAAGGCGCAAACGCCTTTGCCAAAGCGTATCTCGACGTCAGCCTTGACCTGATCGTCAGCCCTTCGCGCCAATCCGACGAATGGTACCAGCGCAATCTCGACGATTTGCGACACCAGCTCGAAGGCGCGCAATCCCGGCTGATTGCCCGCCAGCGCGAACTGGGGGTGACCGCACCGCTGACGACAAGCGCCGCATCGGTTTCGGTTGAACCCGAAGAAGCCAGATTGACGACACTGTCGCAAATGCTTGCTCAAGCGCAGGCAGCACAGACGACGGCGCAATCGCACACCGGATCGGGCGCCCTGCCCGACGCGATGGCAAACCCGGTGATCCAGGGTCTGGACGCCGACATCAAACGACTGGAAGCGCAACGTGCCCAAATGGCCGGGCATTTGGGCCCGAATTCGTCGGAGATGCGCGAAATCGGCGGCCAGATCGCCACTTTGCGCAGCGAACGGGACAAGCAGGCGTCAACCGTTTCGCGCAGCGTTTCTGCGGCTGCCGGGCAGGCCAGCGCCAATGTAGCAGGCCTCGAAAGCCAGTTGAGTGCGGAAAAATCGAGACTGATCCAAAGCCGCTCAGGCCGGGCTAAACTGGGCGTGTTGCAACAGGATGTCGACGGACTGCGTCGCGCCTATGATGACCTGGTCAATCGCCGCGCGAGTGCACGCGTCGCGGCCAGCCGCGCACAAACCAATGTGGCGATCCTGTCGCTGGCTTCACCGTCATCAGACAAGTCCGCCATCACGATCGCTATCGGCGCGATTCTCGGTGCGCTGGCGGGCCTGATCATCGGCTTGATATCCGCCGGAATCAGGGAACTCGCGGACCGTCGCCTGCGCGCACCCGAAGAGGCCGAATTGCTTCTCGACGTGCCGAATCTCGGCCCGCTGAGCCTGCAAGCATCTGAAACCAGAAATTTTTGGAACGGACGGCAGTCAGCTCTGCTGTTCCGCAAAGGATAAGTGACGTGACCATAAACGAACCAGCCATGCACGCAAGGCCGGCATCCGGTCCCCGCTTTTACGAGGCCCCCAGTGCGCATCCGATGGGCGAATGGCTTGCGCTTGCCGGATTGATCGACCCGACAACGATCGACGCCATCGAGAGACATGCCCAGGCCAACGACCTCCACTTTGGTGAAGCAGCGCTGCAACTTGGCAAGATTACCCAGGCAGACCTCGATCGGGCACTTTGTGCACAGTTTGACGCGCCGCCGCCCGATTTTCACTGCGGCGATGATACACAGATCGTGTTTCATCAGCAGCACTCGGTCGCAGCCGAGCAATTCCGCAACTTGCGCAATTCCTTGGCTTTGCGCTGGTTCAAGCACCCCAAAGGCGCGCGATCGCTGATGGTGACCGGCCCGACCGATCATCCGGCGCATGCCGCAGTCAGCGCGAATTTGGCAATCGCCTTTGCGCAAGCCGGTTTCAGAACACTGTTGATCGACGCTGACATGCGCACACCAAGCTTGCACACTGTGTTCAAGCTCGATGATTGCCCCGGGCTTTCGTCAATTCTGGCTGGACGAACCGAAGAGGCGTCCTTTCAACAGATCGCGTCCGTACCGTGCCTGACCGTCATTCCAGCCGGGATCATTCCTCCAAACCCGCAGGAATTGCTTCTGCGTGGCCGGCTCGACGATCTCATGCTGCAAGTCGAAGCGCGGTTCGAGGTCATTCTGGTCAATGCGCCACCTGCACCGGTTGCCGATGACTTCCTGCTGATCGGCGCTTCTACCGTGGGATCGATGATCGTCACGGTTCGTGGTCAGACCAGGGTGGCACAGGCAGAATCGATGATCACGCGTTGCCGCGAATACGGCATCCGTATCGCCGGCTCCGCCATGCTGGCGCTGTAAGAATCTGCGCAGTGGCACACGGTACCATCATGATGCCCGGACCGGCAGCAAAAAGTGCCTTCCCGCAAGACCGGGGAAGCGCGCGCTTTGCCAACTGGATTGTGCTGGCGGCGATTTGCGTCATGGCGGTGCCGACGCTGGTGCGGTTTGCCGCCACGTTCTGGTCGCAACCCGACGACACCCATGAGCCAATCGTTTTTGCGGGTGTGCTTGTCGCGTTATGGTGTGAACGCGCCCACTTCGGGTGGGATTCCGGCCGGTTGCGGCAAGGTTTCGGTGTGGCGGCAGCGTTGATCGGTGCGGTGCTTTACGCGCTGGGCAGAAGCCAGTTGTTTTATCAACTGGAGGGATTGGGCCTGATCAGCTTTGTCACGGGCTGCGTTTTGTGCCTGGCCGACAGGGATGCCATGCTGCGGATCTCAGCACTGCTTTTGCTGAGCTGCTTTCTCATTCCAATCCCTGGTACATTGGTCGACGGCATACTCTTGCCCGTAAAACTTTTCCTGACCGAAAGCATCGTCGTGCTGCTGTCGTGGTTTGGTCTACCGATAGCAAGCCATGGCGTGCTAATTTCCATCGGCTTTTATCAACTGCAAGTGGCAAATGCTTGTGCTGGATTACGCTCGCTGCTGGCGTTGACAGCAATTGGCCTGATGTTTGTCTATTTTATCCGGGAAAAAAACCGCTGGATCAGCGGCGCGATTATTGCACTGATCCCGCTGATCGCTTTGACAGCCAACTTCTGCCGGTTGCTCATGCTGGTGCTGCTTACTTACTTTTTTGGCGGCGATCTGGGCGAACGGGCACATGACATTGCCGGTTTTGGCGAACTGGCCCTGACGCTATTGCTGTTTGTCTGCGCGCGACTGGTCCTGACCTGGGCGCTAAGTCCGAAACTGCTGCCGACCGCACCGCATCGAGGTGCGGCATGACCAGAGTCCGTTACAGCCTGCGCCAGTCGCTGTTGCTGGCAATCATCGCGGTGTCAGCAGGTCTCGCCGCCCAGGTCATGGGGGCGCGGTTGCGCCCTGTTCCAGCCGCGCCGACAACCGATGCCATCACGCACGTGCCTCGCCGCATAGGCGCGTGGCAGGCCATCAATGATCCAACCGTGCCGGTCAACCCGGCCCGACCGGATTCAACCGGCAGGCCTGGGCAAGTCTACGACGCCATGGTTTCGCGCACTTATGTCGCACCTGACGGGACACGAGTCATGCTGATGCTGGCCTATCAAAACCAGCAATTTCAGGAAGATCGCGTCCATTCTCCAGAGCTTTGCTATTATGCGCAAGGCTTTATTCTGAATAATCAGAAATCATTTCAAATTAAATCCAAAATTGACAGCATAAATGCGCGATCATTTATAGCAAAATCCCTATCACGCGCCGAAACTGTCGTTTATTTTATAAGAACAGGAGACAATATCAGCGAACGATCCATAGATTCGAGAAATGAAATATTTCGTTCCGGCGTGCTCGGAAGAATTGATGACGGAATTTTGGTGAGGGTATCCATGATAGACAGCGACAGTGATAATCGTAATTCGGACGAAAAAATCCGACTGATGGTCGATTTTATTGAACAGATGGTTGCCGCCTCGCCGTCGGACAGCCGCACTGCGATGCTTGGTAGCCATGAACTCTGAAGCAATGCCGCAAGAGCGCGACCCCAGCGACGTGCTGATTGCCATCCCGACTTTGAATGAAGCTGGACGGATAGAACTGGTGCTCGATCAGCTTCGGCGCGATCTGCCGCAAGACCGGTCGACCCGGTTTCTGGTGGTTGACGGGGGCAGCACGGACGGCACACAAAGTCTGGTCGCCGCGCTGGCGCAGGCCGATAACAGGATCGAGCTGGTCGACAATCCGGCCCGCTTGCAGGCCGCTGCCATCAATCTGGCGGCGCGACTGGCGCGCCCACAAGAACGCTTTTTGGTGCGCGCCGATGCGCACACCGATTATCCGCCGGGCTTTGTTGCCGGCCTGTTGCGCGAATTCCGCCGCAAGCGCGTCTATTCGATTGTCGTGCCAATGGATTCAACCGGCGAGTCTTGCTTCGCCCGTGCCGTCTCCTGGATCTCCGACAGCAAAGTGGGATCGGGCGGTGCAGCCCATCGCGGGGGCGGCAATTCGCGCTTTATCGACCACGGACATCACGCAGCGTGGACGATGGATTGTTTCCGGGAAACCGGCGGGTATGATGAAAGCTTCAGCCACAACGAAGACGCCGAACTCGATTGCCGCATAAGCCGGCTGGGTATGGGCGTCTGGTTCGCGGCCGATATCCGGCTCACCTATCATGTTCGTCCCAGCATTTCCGCCTTGTTCCGCCAATACCGCAATTATGGTCGCGGCCGGTCGCGTACGATCCGGCGCCATCCAGGTTCTGCGCGACTGCGGCAACTCGCAGTGCCGACGGCGATCAGCGCGATTTTGCTCGCCTTTCTGACCGGCCTGCTGCTGGTACCCGAAGCGCTGATGCTGCCTGCGGCCTACATTTCGGTGCTGGCCTTCACCTCTGTGCGACTGGCGATCAAGCATCGCTCGCCATGCGGTTTGCTCGCAGGATTTGCCGCAGCGACGATGCACCTGGCATGGTCGATCGGTTTCCTTGAAGGCATTGTGCTGACGCGGGAACGGCCTTGGCAAAACGACGCTAGCTCGGCGCTCCTGGCAGACGCATGAAAGTCCTGCTGGCAGATCCTTCGTTGTTCACGGCGCCCTATGACGCCGCACTGAGTCGTGGACTGGAGTCAAACGGCGCGGACGTTGCGTGGGCACGACGCGATTTGCGCTCCGGCGAGGATTGCGAGCTGCGCGAAGGGCCTGGCGATGTCCGTTTCTATGCTTTCACCGATGGCGCCAACCGCAAGGTCGGGGCTTTCTGGAAGCTGTTCAAGGGCCTGGAGCACTGGGCCGGATTGCGCCGGCTGGAGCAGGCGGCGCACACTGCCGATGTGGTGCATTTCCAATGGACCCCACTCCCCCGCCTCGACCAGACTGCGATGCGCCGGATTGCCCGACTAAGACCGGTTGTGCTGACAGTCCACGACACCGAGCCGTTCAATGGCGCAACCGTCAGTGCGGTACAGCGCGCCGGGTTTGACGCGGTGTTTAATGCCGCAGACCATCTGATTGTGCACAGTGACGGTGCCAGGGCAACTTTGACACGCCGCGGCGTGCCGGCGGATCGGATCAGCGTCATTCCCCATGGCCCGCTGCATCTGCGCTGCCAGCCCCAACCGGCGCCGGACAAAGTGCCGGGCCGCTGGCGGGTGGTGCTGTTCGGGCGCTTGCAATCCTACAAGGGTGTCGATCTGCTGACCGAGGCGGCGGGCCAATTAGATCCAGCGGCACGCGACCAGCTCGAAATCATCGTCGCAGGCGAAGCTTTGATCGATCTTGCCCCATTGCAGGCGCGCGCCGACGAACTGGGCCTGACGACACCGGGGTTTCAGCTTCGCCCGGGGCGGCTCAGCGAACAGGCCATGGCCGATCTGCTGGGCAGCGCCGACACATTCGTGTTTCCCTATCGCGCGATCGAAGCCAGTGGTGTGCTGTTTCTGGTCGCCGGTCTGCACAAGTGGATCATCGCCAGCAACCTTGGCGCATTTGGCGATCTGCTGGCCCGCGGTCCCGACCACGGACGCCTGATTCCCGCTGGCGACATCACCGCTTTGGCCTCGGCGCTGAGCGAGTCTGTCGGCAGGCAGCCCGACCCTCTCGGCAACCGCTGGGCCCCCGAATGGGACGAAATTGGGGCTCGCACGTGCGCGGTCTATGAACGGCTGATCCGTCAGCGAGGCCTGCATGCCGCAGACCTGTGAGCCCATGTCGCAAACGCAGCCCGCTTCAGACACACCCACCGGTCAAGGCCGGCGCCATTTCGCCATGCTGGATGCCATGCGTGGAACCGCTGCGTTGGGTGTTGTCTGCCTGCATTTGCATGCGCTGCTGGCTCCAATCAGCGCGCCGCATGGCTATCTTGCGGTCGATTTCTTTTTTGGTTTGAGTGGGCTGGTGATTTCGCGGGCCTACGTGGCCCGTCTGGCGCAGGGGCTGTCCACGTGGCAGTTCATGCGGCTCAGGCTGGAACGGCTATATCCACTTTATATCCTTGGCACGGCCATCGGCGGTATCGCCCTCTTTTTGCCGATTGCCCTTCATCCATCGCTTGCTCCACCGCTGCCGACTTTGGCCAGCACGCTGCTGTCGTCGCTGTTCATGCTGCCCTCACCGTTATCGTCCGGCGAAAAACTATGGCTGATGCCTATGAACATCGCGGCCTGGTCACTGGTTCTGGAATTGCTGGTCAATCTGCTGTTCGCATTGGCTTGGCGCAAGCTGACAATACCGGTGCTGGCAGTGGTTATTTCCGGTTCCGCCATCATACTGGCCCTTCTCGTGCTGCGCGAAGGCAGCATCGATCTGGGCGCAACCTGGCCCACACTGCCGGCAGGCCTAGTTCGAACGGTCTTTTCATTCTTCTGCGGCGTCGCCATTGGGCGTTTGTCCTTCGCAGCACCACGCACGAACATCTGGTCGCCGTTGCTCCCTCTGGCGCTATTTGCCACACTGGTGCCAGATCAGCGCTTTGGCGCAACATACGATCTGCTTTGCACGTTCGCCGTCTATCCGACGCTGCTTTACCTGGGCGCACGGTATGAAAGTGCCCATGTCTCGGCACTGCGTTTTCTGGGCTCCATCTCTTACCCACTGTACGCTTTGCACAGCGGCGTCGTGTTCTTGGCAGGCGGCCTGGCACTAAAATGGGCCGGCCGTTCAGATGTGGCGCGGTTAGCTTTCGGCTTTGCGATGCTGTTCGGTCTGGTGCTGCTGGCTGCCGTAGCCGAAGCAAAATTCGATCGTCCCCTTCGTGACCAACTGGTCCGGTGGCGAAAAGCGAAATCTCGTGCGGCAAAACAGACTGCGACTCAGCGCGTCACCCCATCGCTACACAATCCATGACCGAGATCACTCCTATGCGCGCAACACTCACCCACCGCCCAAATATCTGGACGATACAGATATTGCGCTTTGTCGCTGCCGCCATGGTGCTAGTCGGCCACCTGAATCACGAAGCGCTTCAGCGCGCGACAATGAACACTCATTTTACGCCGTTTGAACCGGTCTGGTGGCCCGGCGGTGTCGACATCTTCTTTATCATCAGCGGCTTCATCATGTATTTTATTGCGCAGGATGAATTCGGCAAGCCCGGCGCCTCCGGCAATTTTCTGATACGCCGACTGGCGCGTCTGGTGCCTCCGTACTGGTTTTTTACTGGCTTGGCGGTACTGGCCATGACGCTGGTGAGCAGCCAGATGGCCCTGCACAGTTTTTCAATTCCGGAACTGGCGGGATCGTTGCTGTTCGTTCCCACCGCCAACCCGCAGGGGCAAGCTTTTCCAGTGCTCATTCTGGGCTGGACGCTCAATTTCGAAATGCTGTTCTATGCCATTTTCGCGATCGGCCTGATGTTCGAAAAGGCCCGCGGATTGATCGTTATACACGCCTTGCTGCTGGCACTGGTGATCGTTTCTCTGGCAGGACCGTGGCCCTTGCCGCTCGGATTCTGGGCAAATCCGCTGGTAGTGGAATTCCTGTTTGGTATTCACATTGCCATGGCGCGGGTGCGCGGAGTCGTCTGGCCACCCTCGGTATGCATTGCCGCAATTGGCGCAGGCATAACCGCGCTAATTGTGATGCAAGCGACCGGTATACCGGGCACGATGTGGCTCTGGCGATTTGCCTGGGCAGGCGCACCATCCGCCCTGCTGGTGGCAGGCTTTGCCTTCATGCGGGTTTCACCACGCCCGGCGAAATGGCTCAAGCCACTCGTGATCGGCGGGGACGCATCGTTCGCACTGTACCTGTCACACCCATTTGCCCTGTCAGCGCTGGCGATGATCTGCGAAAAACTGCATTGGCACGATACGCAACTCTATGTGATCCTTGGCTTTATCCTGTGCGTCGCCACCGCCGTCGTGATTTACCTGATAATCGAGCGGCCGGTCCACCGCGCCATCAGTCGCAAGCTGCCAGCGTGAATCGGCGTCTTATCGTGGCGAAAAACGCCTCTCCTGACATGCCCAGTTCAATCGCGCTGGGATCTGGCGCCGGCAACAGCTATCGACCGGATGTCGACGGCTTGCGCGCACTCGCCGTAATCCCGGTAATCCTGTTTCACGCCGGGATCGCGGGCCTGTCGGGCGGCTTTGTCGGCGTCGATGTCTTTTTCGTCATTTCAGGCTATCTGATCACTGGAATCTTGCATCGGGAATTGAGCCAGGGTTCGTTCTCGATACTGAAATTCTATGAACGACGTGTCCGCCGGATCATGCCCAATCTGCTGGCACTGTTGTTAACTGCGATTGTCGCTTTTTCAATCATCTGCATTCCGAACGATCTCTATGGTTTCGGACAGAGTATCATCGCAACACTGACATTTTCAGCCAACATCTATTTTTATCTCAAAATGGGCTATTTCGCGCCATTGGCGCAACAAATCCCCCTGCTGCATATGTGGTCGCTCGGAATTGAAGAGCAATACTATCTTTTATTTCCATTTATTTTGCGGTTTTTCTTCGGCCTACGGCGCAGCGTGTTTTTTGGCGTTATGTGGGTCCTCTTTTTTGCGTCCCTCGCTTTGTCGACCTGGTATGTCGCAGTCACCCCGGATGTGGCGTTCTACTCGCCGGCCTGCCGCTTATGGGAACTGATGACCGGGTCACTTCTGGCGGTCGGGGCCATACCTGGCATCACGTTTCGTCCATTGCGCGAAGCCGTGGCCCTGCTCGGACTGGCGGCGATCGTCGCTACGATTGTTCTGTTCGACGCGAAGACACCGTTTCCCGGCCTCGCCGCGTTGCTGCCATGCCTTGGCGCGGGTGCGCTGCTCCATACCAATCGCGTAACGAGTTTGACTTTAGCCGGTCGTGTGCTGGCTTGGCCGCCATTTGTCGCTATCGGCCTCGTTTCCTATTCGCTATATATCTGGCACTGGCCGGTAATCGTATTCACGCAATACCTGTTGCAACGTCCACTGCACCCGGCCGAGCTCGTCATCATGATGGTGGCAATCGCCGTTTTGGCAACCTCGGCATGGCAATGGGTTGAAAAACCGATGCGCGCGCACAGCATTCCGGTACGCCGGCTGTTGTTCGTGTGCGGAACCGGCGCAATGTTGGTGACGGTGCTTGCGCTGGCGATTGTTGGCACGCGCGGCCTGCCAATGCGCTATGACCCGGCCACCCGTCGCCTGGCAATGGCCGCCAACGACACAAACCCGATACGCGCCATGTGCGATCATCCATCGCCATCACGATTGAACGCGGGGCAGGTCTGCCATGTCGGGCCGAAGGGTCTGCCCCGGTTTGCCATGATTGGCGACAGTTTTGGTGACGCCCTGTTGCCAGGAATATCACGCGCCGCCGAACAGTCCGGGGTGCCCGGCATTGTCATGACCTTCAGTGGTTGCGCACCATTGCCAGATGTAGACGAACCTGCGGGGCTTTGCCGTCGCAGTGTTCAGGCGGCCTATGATCTGGTCGCACGTCAGCCCTCGATCACCTCCGTTATGCTGATCGGCCGTTGGCCAGCCATGGTCGCAGGCGCGCGTGAAGGCCTGTTCAAGCAAGACGGAATCTGGCTGAGCGATGCGCAGTCGCACAAAACCGGGCAGGAAGAAAACGCCCAAGTCGTTGCGCGCGGCCTCTTGCGCTCGGTTCAAGCGGCTGCACCTGCCAGACTGGTCATCGTCACAGGCATGCCCGAACAGCGCGTCGATGTGCCGCAAGCAGCAACTTTGGCGCAGATGTTCGGCTGGCGACAACCCGCATTGCCGCGTTCTAAGTTTGAAGCACGGCAGGCCATGACACGACGTGTCATCGCGCAGGTCGGCACGATGCTGCACCACCCTGTCTCCACGCTTGATCTGGCTGGCGCTATGTGTGGAGCCTCAGAGTGCCCGACAGTGGCAGACGGCACTGCGCTCTACGCGGATGACAATCATCCCTCGCGCACCTTTGCCGAGCGGCTGTCCGGCTCGTTCATGCCCTTTCTGGACGAGGCCACCGAGACGCAAAGCGTCGAGCAGAATCCTGACCACCCGCTTATGCACGCAACCGGAAAGACGATTCATGAATGACGCTCCGCTGGCGCGCAACGCGCATCTTCGCGTCGCTGACGCTCCGTTGCTGCGGATGGCAAGCCCTGACTACGACGAGGTGTCGGGCCGCCGTGCAGATGCAGAAGATCTGAATAAGACCGGCGGTCTCGCGGAAGCACGGCTGCATCAGGTCTTGCTCATGATGATTTTGCTGCATTTCTCGGGATACTTGTACGTCACTGAGGCTCCGAGCATTCTGCAAATCCTGGTTTGGTCACGCTATATATTTTGGCCGATCGTGATCTTATTTCTAATATATTATTATGCGAACTCAGAAAAAACCGGCCTTGCCAGAGCTATTGCGCCGTTTTCGCCCTATTTTTTCACCGGCGTTATTGCCACATTCCTAGGTTATTCGTTCCTCGGCGGAGCTCGCCTGTTGATATTTTGGGTGCTCGGTGTCGTCGCTTCCGCGCTGGTTGGTCTACATCTGAAACCCGGCACCACACTCAAGTCGGTACTCGCAGGCTTCTCGATCATGGTCGCCACTTCGGCCGCATTTGCCATCCTGGTCCCGTCATGGGGCACATCACCCGACAGCCGCATGACATATGGCATCGCCTGGCGCGGTCTTTTCGAGGGCAAAAACTTCCTCGGAGAGATGTGCGCCTATGTCATCCTGTTTGCAATTATGGCCCCAGACTCGCCACGATGGGGCAGGCTTGCAGTACTTGCATTGGCTGCGTTCACGCTGCTCAAGGCGGGTGCGCAAGGTTCGATGGTAACCACGTTGGCCATGATCTTCTATTGGCTGCTGGTGTGCGGACTGCGCCGCCTTGCCATCCCTGTTTGGACGAAAATCGCTGCCTTGCCGACCATATTGCTTGGCACCGCATCCATTATCGTTTTCGCGAGCGCACCTTTGCTGGCCTTGCTGGGGCGCGACACCAAACTGACTGGACGTAGCGACGTATGGCCCGTCTGGCTTGGCCGCGCACTGCAATCGTTCTGGTTCGGTGCTGGCCCAGGGTCGTTCACCGAGAACGGTTCACCTGTCACGGCCGATCTGGCGATAGCCTTTCAAAGCTACGGCACAATCCGCTCGCCACACAATATGTACATCGCCATCTTGGGCGAAGTTGGCATCGGCGGCTTAATGTCGATGGTTCTGATGTTGCTATATATGACAATGGTGTTGCCCTTTATTCGCACAGGGCGCCAGACGTTGATCTGCGGCATGGCGGCCTTCACTATGGCATTCGGCGGCATGTCGGATACACACGAAGTGTTTGGCCTGGGTCTGAACATGTGCCTGGTAGTGCTGCTCTATGCCAGCACGGTAGGGCCTTCACGCGATGCTTCATCTGCACGCACGTTGCTGGTGCCTAGATGAGCATGCCGCTTCAAAGCCAAAAGACCACAGAGATCGACCTGTTGCGCGTGCGTGACGATGATCCGTCCAACGCTGCAAATAGTTCTGCCCTCTTCGCAGCTCGCAGAAATATCGCTTCCATCCAGGTGCTGCGCGGCCTGGCAGCACTCTTGGTGGTGGGCTTTCACCTGACGCCTCGATTTGCCGTCGGTTCGGCAGGAGTCGATATATTCTTCGTTATCTCCGGCTTTATCATGGGCATGGTTGGCAAGAACGAACGTCCGACACAGTTTCTGATCAAGCGGCTGTCACGCATTGCACCGCTTTATTGGCTCGTCACTGCAACAATGTGCCTTGGCGCAATGATGGGCTTATTCCGCGGTTTTACTTTTAATTCACGCACAATACTCCTCTCATCACTCTTCATCCCCTATTTTAACCCCCAGGGCAAAATCTGGCCGTTGCTCGTGCCAGGGTGGACACTCAATTACGAGATGTTTTTCTATGCAGTATTTGCACTCGGCCTGTTACTGCGGCGTCCCGTGGCCACCGTTCTTGTCATTCTGATACTGGCCACCACGTGCGGCGCTTTTGGCGACTATCACAATGCCATCTGGTTGACCTGGACTTCACCTCTGCTGCTGGAATTCCTCGCCGGCCTGTTGCTGTCACAAGTGGACGGACGCTTTCTCAGTGTCAGGATCGGGATCGCACTTCTGGCATTGGGGATAGCAGGCTTTGCACTGGCCGGCCCAGTCCGCCAGATGCTTGGCGGCGATTTTCGCGTCATGACCTGGGGCATCCCTGCATTGCTGCTCGTCAGTGGCGCAATCGCAATCGAATATGCGGGATACTGGCCCCAAAAACTCGGCTGGCCGGTGCAGAAAGTCGGCGATTGCTCGTATTCTCTCTATCTCGTCCATGGACTGGTGATCGCGATCGGACATCGCTTCGTCGGGGACACCGTCATCAGCGCGGCGCTGCTTGTCGCAGCGTCCATCGCAATCGCGACTTTGACATTTCATGGTATCGAAAAGCCAATGGCGCGATGGGCGCGACAACTTCTGATGCGCCTAACCGCTCTCCAGCGCGGCGCTGTCGCATGACCCGCAGCGCGCCCAGCTCATTCCGCCCCCTTCCTTGATCACCGCACCCAAGCGGCATTGCATGGTATTGTCATTGTGACGAATAAAGTCCTGTTCCGCAGTCAACGGTTGCTTGCCCAATTGCGGGCCATTGCCTTCCTGCCTGCCACTGCCGGGGACACCCCCGGAGCGAATCACATACCGTATCGGCCTGACATCGACGGCCTGCGGACTCTCGCGATTTTGCCCGTGGTCTTGAACCACCTCGGCATACGGGGCTTTTGGGGCGGCTATGTCGGAGTTGACATCTTCTTTGTCATTTCCGGCTTTCTGATCACCAGCAATATTGCCAGCGAGGCAAAATCCGGCACATATACAATCAAGTCGTTCTACCGAAAGCGTATTCTGCGGATTTTTCCGGCACTGTTTGTGCTGTTTGCTGTTTGCACCGCGCTTGCCTGCCTGGTTATGCTGCCATCCGAACTGGTGCGTTACGCCCGGTCCCTGCTTGCAGCGACACTCTTCGGGTCGAACATGCAGTTCTACGCCGAGGCGGGTTATTTCGAACCTGTTGCCCGATTGAAGCCCTTGCTACACACCTGGTCGCTCGCAATCGAGGAGCAATTCTACATCCTCTGGCCACTGCTGGTGGCACCCGTGGCGTTGCGCTGGCCGGCGCGGCTGCCGCTGCTGACACTGGTGGTAGCATCGGTTTCTCTGGCCATGTCGGTCTGGATGGTCGGCCATGATCCATCGGGGGCCTATTATTTGCTGCCCTCACGGGCGTGGGAACTGTGCATTGGCGCATTGGTCGCGACATTGCCGCGACTTCGGATGAGGCCATGGTTGAACCAGACTGTGGCAACGCTCGCGCTTGCCGCCATTGTCGTTGCCATTCACAACTTCAACGAAACATCGGCTTTTCCGGGCCTGCTTGCACTTCTGCCCTGCCTGGGTGCTGGCGCATTGATAATGACCGGCGCCGGTCAAAGCTGGGTAGCACGCCTGCTGTCGTGGCGCCCCGTAGTGTACGTTGGCCAGATCTCTTATTCGCTGTACCTCTGGCACTGGCCCGTGATCGTGTTCGGCTCGATCGGCCTGTTTCTGCCATCGACAGCGACAGTCATCGTTGCCGAGTTTGCACTATCAATCGTGCTGGCCATGCTCTCGACCAGATTCGTCGAAAAACCGTTTCGAACCCATGCGCGCCACTGGCCGGTCAACCGGGTTCTGACAGGCGGGATTTTCGCCATGCTGATCACCACGCTCGTCGCGACCGGCTTGATCTGGTCAAATGGTGTGCCTGAACGCTTTAGTCCGCCCCAACTTGCGGTTGCCTCTTACGAGTCAATGGACGGTGATGCGCTCTATCGGCGCGGCACTTGCTTTGCCGTGGGCTCGCACATGGCTTTTGCGGAACGCACATGCCTGGCGCACAATCGGCCCTTGCCAAGCCTTCTGTTGATCGGCGACAGCCATGCCGCACATTATTGGCCAGGTCTTGCGCGCTATCAGGATCGCTTTGACGTTCTGCAAGCGACCCACACCGGGTGCAAGCCGGTCATTTACCTGCCCAGCAGTGATCCGTGTCGCGAATTCATGCGAGCCATGCTGTCGGAATGGCTTCACTCCAATCAGCCCGACCTGATACTGCTGGCAGCGCGCTGGCGCGCAGACGACCTGCCCCTGCTGGCGCAAACGCTGGCCGATCCTTACGTTCGCTCTGCGCATCCCGTACTGGTTGGTCCGGTGCCGCAATATACCAGCGGATTGCCACGCCTGCTGGTATTCGGCGCCATCCGGGGGCAACCCAATCTCGCGCAGCAAGCACTGGACCCCGATGTGGTCACGGTGGATCACAAACTGGCCGATTTGGCCAAACATATGCGCGTGCCTTACATCTCGATGCTGCACCTGATGTGCAGTGCAAATGGCTGCAGAGTGTGGGCGCAACCCGGCATTCCGATGCAGTTTGACTATGGCCACTTCACCCGCGAGG
>Ga0316218_1001131_pt1 | contig 30901 bp, 30 predicted proteins | sample TBH18003metaG_FD_203634 | JGI IMG/M metagenome (GOLD analysis project Ga0316218, IMG submission 203634) | Freshwater microbial communities from Trout Bog Lake, Wisconsin, USA - TBH18003 | ecosystem: Environmental > Aquatic > Freshwater > Lake > Hypolimnion/Profundal zone | place: USA: Wisconsin...
GTATACCAGTCAGCATCTGCGCCTGTTACTACACTATTCTCTTCCGCAGTGAATAATGTAACTGCCGAAGCCGGTAGCTTCAATGTATATCCTAACCCAGCTTCTAACACGGCAACTGTTGCAGTTAACCTGGTAGAAAGCGCTGATGTTAAGATAGAAATCTACAACGCAGTGGGCCAGATGGTCTTCGCGATGCCAACTGAACACCGCGATTCCGGTAGTTCATCTGCTATGATAGATCTGGCTGGCTATGCCTCGGGCCAGTATGTAGTAAGGGCTACCATCAATGGCCAGGTGTTTACTCAGAAACTGACGGTTATCAAATAACTAACTGAGATCGTTGTTATTAACGCGCTAAGGGCCGCCTTTCAGAGGCGGCCCTTAATATTTGTTAAAATCGAATGCCAGCATCATTAAGGACCGGATTTTGCAAATATTATTTTTGGATGTTTAAGTGCCGGAACTTAACTTTCCGGATTAATTGACCACAATCCTTGGAACATGAAGAAGTTTTTACTCTCACTCTCACTCGTAATCGGCTTTCTGGTGCCCCGGGCAGCTCAGGCTCAGTCGTTTACTACACAATATGACACTGTATATGCCACTGTAAACGGCATAAGTGCTGTATATGACTACATAATCAACACCGGTTCCACATCAGTTACACTCAACTGGAAAGTAATTGCCTGCAATTTTCCGCATGATTGGTTAGGCGTAACACAATTTGGCATTTGTGATAATCAATACTGCTATGGTAATAACTCCGATATGCATCTGTGGAACGACACCACAGATGTGGGCCAGACGTTTACCTCACTTCCTTACCCTGATACAACGACGCGCGGAAAATTTGACCTTTCTCTTGACTTGACCGCAACTACAAGTACAGGTACCTATTACGTGACCATTAACCTGGCGAGTGTTGGAATTGGGTCAACGTCCAGGAATATCACCTTTATCATCAGCAAATGGCCAACTAGCGTGCCTGGAGTTAGCCGTACAGATAACATATCCCTTTATCCGAACCCGGCTTCAAATGAATTGAATCTGGTTTATGAAGGCCTTCCGGATGTAAAGACCATAGCGGTTTACAACATCATCGGCAAGGTGATGTCTGTGTATCGTGTGAATGGTACCAGCGCTAACCTGGATCTTGAGAATGTACCTTCAGGCATCTATTTTGCACGCCTGATGAATGCACAGGGCGATGTGCTGGCTACCCGCAAGTTTGCGAAGCAATAAAAACATTAAAAGCTTACTCTAATAATTAAGGGAGCCCATGGGCTCCCTTAATATTTTGGTGAAAGACCAGTTCTATTGGTCCATCATTTCTTTGATGACGGGTGCTACAAACCCGGCCAGTTCCTGTACGTAAGCAGGCGAAAGATCGAAGCGTATGCCGGCTGTCGAGTATAGCTCCTTCAATGTTTTTGTGTAACCAAGGCTCAGCGCTGCCATGTAATTATCCAGCGCCTGTTCTTTATTGCTGCGGTATTGGCGCCACATGGCCATAGCCCCCAACTGGGCGATACCGTATTCGATATAGTAAAACGGAACTTCAAAAAGATGAAGTTGTTTTTGCCACAGGTTGGTCCGGTATTCCTCAAAACCTCTCCAGTCAACAATGCCCGTTGAAAACTCATTCAGTATGGCCATCCATTGCTGCTCGCGCTGTGCCACGGTGTGACCGGGGTTTGTGTATATCCAGTGCTGGAATTTATCGATAGTGGCTATCCAGGGCAGCACGCTGATGATGCGTTCCAGTTCCTCGAGACGGGCACGGTGCAATTCATGTTCATCTTTGAAGAACACATCCCAATGCTCCATGCTGAACAGCTCCATACTCATGCTGGCCAGCTCTGCTATTTCCATAGGGTATTCTTTGAATGCAGAAAGGCCCAGGTGGTGGGAAAGGAATGAGTGAACAGCATGACCACCTTCGTGCATCATGGTGATCACATCGCCCATAGTGCCCGCAGCATTCATGAAAATGAACGGTACGCCGGTCTCAGCCAGCGGACAATTATATCCGCCAGGCGCCTTGCCTTTCCTGCTCTCCAGGTCCAGGCGATCCATTTGCTGCATGGTTTGCAGGCAGCCGCTGAAGAACGGACGAAGTTTATTGAATACCTCTATCGCTTTGGCGCTCAGCTCGCTGCCGTTGTGGAATGGTTGCAAAGGCTGTGTGCCTGCGGGCTCTGCGTCTGAATCCCACGGTTTCATTACATCGAGTCCTAACCGTTTTTTGCGATAGGCCACCAGCATAGCATGCAGCGGGAGAATGTGTTCCCTTACCGCGTCATGAAATTTGAAGCAGTCTTCGATCGTGTAATCAAAGCGGCCAAGCTCCCTGAACTTGTAGTCGCGGTAATTATCAAACCCGGCGTTTATTGCCACCTGGTGGCGAAGTTGCAGCAACTGATCATACAGTTCGTTCAGCTTGTCTTTATCCTGTAGTCTCCTTTCCGCCATCTTTCTGAAAACAGCTTCGCGAATTGTGCGATCGGGGTTTTGCAGAAATTTGGCAGCCTGCTGCATGGTATATTCCTTACCATCTATGGTAACCGACATAGCGCCGGAAATAGCCCCGTATTGCTGTGCATGCATGCTCAACTCAGCTTGCAGCGGCACATTGGCTTCGCGGTACAGGCTGATCGAATTTTCTACACTGCGCAAATAAGGGAAGAAAGTGCCCCTGTCCAGGTCTTTTTCATAAGGGCATGCCAGTAGCTTCTTATTGAGTTCGAACGCATAGGGCTTCATCTTTGGCTCTATCTCCATGCAAAAGAAGGTAAAGGCATCCTCATACTGCTTGTTGGTCGTGTCGCAGGTCATATTGATCTGCCGCCAGCAGGCATCCTCGCTGATCACGGCTTCCAGTTCGCTCACATCGGCCAGCCATTTTTCCAGCTCGGCTTTGCCAGAGATATACCTTTTTTCCAGGTCCTCAAAAAAAGGCTGCAAGGTTTCCCAATCGGTCACCGTGAAGCCGGCAGGCAAAAAGTGTCTTTCTATCTTTTTTATTGGTTCAAATTCCTTTGTCATAGTTCTATTATCAGGTGCAAAATAAGCTATCCGTGTCATTGGCAATGCCATTATGGTTCCGGCAGGCAATTGTTTGCAGAAATTTCAGGCGCGCCCAGTATAGTTGAATTTTATCAATTTATAAAATATTTTATAATTAAAAATAGAAATAAAATATATTATATGTTTTGATTTGATTAGCAATTACAGGCTTTAATATGCAGCAGCAGATTGAAATATTAAAAAATACAATAGTTAAATATGGCTACAGGCTTTGATTGTAGGGGGGCAATGATTACTTTTGTGTCAAGTTGTGAATTTAATGGGTTAGTAAGTAAGAGCTGCCGGATTCTTCCGGCGGCTCTCAATTTTTTAGAAAGTCCTTCCTTCGCGCAGCTTCTTCTTCGTCCACGATCAACTTCATGTAACTTCGTTTTATGGCTAAGATAAAAACAGCTTTTTATTGCCAGCAGTGCGGCCAGGAATCGCCGAAATGGGCCGGCAAGTGTCCGTCGTGCGGCGCCTGGAATTCGTTTGTGGAAGAAGTGGTGCAGCGCGACGACAAACTGAAGAGCGTGAAAGAGTGGGACGCAGATGCCAAAGAAGCGAAGAAGGCGCATAAGCTGGATGAGATAGTGCAAACAGAGGAGGCGCGCATACCGGCGCCTGACGGAGAACTGAGCAGAGTGCTGGGTGGGGGAGTTGTGCCTGGCTCGGTGATATTGGTAGCAGGCGAACCCGGCATCGGCAAATCCACGCTGTTCCTGCAATGTGCGCTGCAATGGAAAGATGTGGTAACACTCTATATATCAGGCGAAGAGAGTGCACAGCAAATAAAAATGAGGGCAGAACGGATAGGCATCAAAAATGAAAACCTGTATTTGCTTACGGCAACTGATACTACCACGTTATTCCAGGAAGTAAAGAAAGTGATGCCTGACATCCTGATCATAGATTCCATTCAAACCCTGGAGTCGCCGTATGTGGAGTCGGCGGCAGGCAGCGTATCGCAGGTGCGGGAATGTGCTGCTGAATTGCAGCGCTTTGCGAAAGCCAGCGGCATACCGGTATTCATCATAGGCCACATCACCAAAGAAGGTTCAATTGCCGGGCCGAAAGTGCTGGAGCACATAGTGGATACTGTTTTGCAATTTGAGGGCGACCGTCACTATGCTTACCGCATATTGCGCACGTTGAAGAACCGGTTTGGCTCTACTTCTGAAATGGGGATATACGAAATGGCCGCCGAGGGAATGAGGCCGGTCACCAATCCGTCGGAGATATTGCTGTCGCAGCACGATGAGCCACTGAGTGGTATTGCGATCGCATCTACAATGGAAGGTATGCGGCCGCTGATGATAGAAGTGCAGGCATTAGTGACACAGGCGGTATATGGCACACCGCAGCGCACGGTGAGCGGCTTTGATCCGCGCAGGCTGCAATTGTTGCTTGCGGTGCTGGAGAAGCGCGGCGGATTCCACTTTGGTTCGAAAGATGTTTTTGTAAATATTGCCGGTGGGCTGAAAATAGAAGATCCATCTGTGGAGCTGGCGGTGGTATGTGCGCTGCTGTCGTCTTACGAGGACAAGGCGCTGCCTGCAAATATTTGCCTGGTAGGCGAAATAGGGTTGAGTGGTGAAATAAGGGCAGTGAACAGGATAGACCAGCGAATAGCCGAAGCTGAGAAGCTGGGCATGGATGCCATCTTCATTCCGCGGTCGAACGCCAAGGGCCTCAACGACAGAAACTACCAGATAGCGGTAAAGACCGTGAACAAAGTAGAAGACGTTTACCGCATGCTCTTCGGATAGCGGTTGATGGAATGATTTTTATGTCCGTTAATAATTTCTAAAAATACTGCCGCAGAAAACCGCGGAGGCTTTCCGCTCGTTTATGTTCTGTAGTATGAAACAACTGAAACTGATCATCGTAGCACTTTGCCCATTTTTGTTGTGGGAGTGCGCCAACGGACAAAACAAAAAAGACATGACCGGGCACAAGGGCAACCCCTATTATTCGCACACGGACACCAGCCACCTGAAGGTGACCGACGCGGAGTGGAAAAAGATCTTACCGAACGACGTTTACAAAATAGCTCGTGAGCAGGAGACGGAGTGGGCGTTTTCCGGCAAATACTGGAATTATGAGGGGTTGGGTACTTATTATTGCGCAGTGTGTGGTAATCCGTTGTTCCGGTCAGGTGCCAAGTTTGCCAGCACCTGCGGATGGCCCAGTTTTTATGAGACCATCAGGCCCAATAGTGTTATTTACAAATCAGACGACTCGCATGGTATGCAGCGCACGGAAGTGGAGTGTGGACGCTGCAACAGTCACCTGGGGCATATATTTGACGATGGACCCGCGCCTACCTACAAAAGGTTCTGCATGAATTCGGCCGTGCTGGAATTTGAGCCGGACAAGAAGTAATGGCTGAATTGGGGAAGTTCCGAAAGCGGTGAATTAATGAATGGTGGGATCGGTATGAAGACGAAACAATCAGTAAGGTATGGCCGTTGGCATGGGCTGCCGGGCTTCCGTTTCAATCGATAACAGGATTTTTCATACCTTTGCCTCTTCATTAACGCTGTGTTTCCTTCCTGGGGTCAGTTATCAAAAGTTTTCCCGCGTTTCCATTGCTTCAATGTTGCGTGCTGATTTTTTGCCGGCTGACGATCTTCTGTACCAGAAGATGTACTGCCAAGATAGTTGCCGGCTAAAAAACTATTATGACATTTAACGAATTACAATTGATCCAGCCCATATTGGCGGCACTGGAAACTGAAGGCTATAAACAGCCTACGCCTATTCAGGCACAAGCAATACCGATCGTATTAAAAGGACGCGACCTTTTGGGTTGTGCACAGACTGGCACCGGAAAGACCGCTGCATTCTCATTGCCCATTTTACAATTACTGCACCATGCGCACGCCGAACGCGCGCCAAGGGTGATCAAAACATTGATACTCACGCCAACCAGGGAGCTGGCCATACAAATCGGAGAAAGCATCTCTGTTTATGGAAGGAACCTTGGATTGAAACATGCGGTGATATTCGGTGGCGTATCGCAGGTGCCACAGGTGCAGGCGCTGAAACATGGCGCCGAGATACTGGTGGCCACTCCGGGCAGGCTGCTGGACCTGATGAACCAGGGCTATATTGCCCTGCAGCATCTGAGTATTTTTGTGCTGGATGAAGCCGACCGCATGCTGGACATGGGCTTTATTCACGACGTGAAAAAGGTGGTGGCCAAATTGCCCGCAAAGCGGCAGTCGCTGTTCTTCTCGGCCACCATGCCGCCAGAGATACAGAAACTTGCCAATACCATCTTGATCAACCCGGAAAAGGTGGAAGTAACGCCGGCTTCAACAACAGCGGAGACGGTGACCCAATCCGTTTATTTTACCGATAAGAAAAGTAAGCGGCAACTGTTGCACTATGTGTTGCAGAACCCGGCTATAGATCGCCTGCTGGTATTTACCCGTACCAAGCACGGAGCCGACAAGGTGGTAAAAGACTTGGTAAAGGAGGGCATAAAGGCGGAAGCCATACACGGTAATAAATCGCAGAATGCACGCCAGCGGGCGCTGAATAATTTTAAAGACGGCAACATACGTGTGCTGGTGGCTACAGATATTGCTGCCAGGGGAATTGATGTGGACGACCTGAGCCATGTGCTGAACTATGAAGTGCCGGAAGTTCCGGAGACCTATGTGCATCGCATAGGCCGCACGGGCAGGGCCGGGGCCAGCGGAACAGCGATGTCTTTCTGCGATGAAGATGAACGGGCAGACTGGCGGGCCATTGAAAAACTGACGGGACAAAAAGTGCCTGTTGTGGAGGGTCATCCCTACCCACCGTCAACTGAGAATATGGTGCAGATAAGGCCGCCAAAGAACAAGGAAACGGTGCACAGGCCGGATGCTATCCGCCAGCCGCAACAGCAACAGCAACGCCGGCATTTTAGCGGGCCGCGCCGCAATGGCGGCCACAGACCCGGCGGGCAATCTACCGGTAAACCTGGCGGTAACTGATCCCGTCTCCCGCGATAGCCGAAGAAACATTCACTGACACCAGTGTGGCACGTGCTGCACTGGTGTCTGCTATTTCATAAACAGGCAGTTGCGCAGCGGCATTATAGGCAGGGAAAGTTTTCAGCACCCATACCGCGGGGTCTTTATCTCCGGCATCGGTAACGGCCTGTTGATACGGGTATGCCACATCACGTGTTACCAGGATAGGTACGTTCTTTTGCTGTGCTTCTGTAATGGCCTTCTGTGTAGAGGTGTATATTGCCATCTCTCTCTTGTAACGCCCGCCGGTAAAGTAATTGACATAAACCGAGACGATATTGCCAATGACTCCTGCATACAGCAGGACGGGTAGCACATATTTTCCTGCCGGGGCGGCTATTGCTGCTGCCAGGTCGTTGAGGAGCAAAATGATGAGTATCGCGATGGAAGCAGTGGTAAACGAGTTAAGGCGCTGATTGCCCAGCGGCAGTTTTCCGGCAGCAAACAGGCCGATAGCCAGCAAGATGATGAGCGTGGAGTAGGCGTTGGCCACCACCGCGGGGTCATATATGCCTGCAGAATAGTTGCGGATCGCCCGCCTGATACCGGTCAGGAAACCCAGTATGCCCAGTATGCCAAATATCAGTTCAAACATAAATCCTGAGCCCGTTTGCGCGAACAGGGTATAGCAACCGCCAATAAATGACAGCCACCAGTGTCCTTTGTCCACCATCACGAAGCTCCAGCGATCATACATGATCCTATCGGTAGCCAGTTGCCGGCCATCGAAAAGCCAGAAACCCGCCAGCGCTATAACGCCGATGAGCAGCAGGAGCACAGGTGCTATCATTGCACGGCCCTTGCGCCATTGGCTTACCGTACTAAAGAACATAAGCAGATACAAAGGCGCTGCGGCCAGGCAATAAGTATAGCTGACGAACGGGGCGACCAGCAGGCTGAAGCATAACAACCAACTGAACCTGGCCGGAGCACTGCGCATCATATCTGTGAGCGCAAGTAATTGCCAGATGGCCACAAGGCTCATGAAAATATCCATAGGATATTGTTTTACCTCCACAAAATATTCGGTGAATGTGTTGGACGATGCGATAATAAGAATGAACAGGTAGCGCGAAAAAGAGTCTTTGCCAAATAACCTGCCGCAGAGCCGCCACCCCAATATCATGGAGCCGAGGCTTACCATAAAAGATGGCAAACGGAGCGCCCGGTAGCCGAAATGGAAAGGCGCGGTGATCTGCCGGAAAAGGACCAGATAGGCCCTGGGAAATTGCTGCAGAAAATGCAGCCGGCCTAAAAGCTGTGCGGGTGTTTTGCTCTTTAGATTGTCGATGATGAACCACTCATCTACCCAAAAAGGCTTTACCTGGAAGAACACCATCACCCCTCCCGTCACAGCCATAGCAGCAAGGCACCAGAACGCCACTTTGCGGATGATATTTGCAGCCTTATTGCCGGAAGATTCCATCCCGATAAATGTAATGCAAAAGATTTTTCCAGCCTCGTTTTCGTACCTTTATTGAAATGAATGTGCCGCCATGTGGAACCAGATACTGAGATATTTTTACCTGAGGAAACGCGATCCCAACGCTCCGAGAGACATCAACGTGAAGATGATGCACGGTATGAACCGGATATCACTGTTCATGTTCCTGGTGGGCATAGTGGTTATGATCTGGCGCCTGCTGAAGAAATAAAAGAAATGATCTCGTTTGCTGCAGTGGCCGAGGCGGGTGTGTCTCCCAGCTTGTGCCATAACTCGTTGTAGTCCGCCGCAAGCTGTTGCCTGTAGTCGGTATCATTCAGCAGCCGGTCCAGCGATTCTTTCAGCAGCGCTTCATTCAGTTCATGTTGAATCAGTTCCCTGATCACCAGCTTATCCATAATGAGGTTGACCAGTGATATGTATTTGACCTTGATCAGTTTTTTAGCCAGCCAATACGAAAGCTGGTTGCCCTTGTAGCAGACCACTTCCGGCACACCGAACAGTGCTGTTTCCAGCGTGGCAGTGCCACTGGTCACCAGGGCTGCGGACGACTGTTTCAGCAGCTCATAGGTTTGTCCTTTTACCATCTTCACCCTACGGCTGCCGATGATCTCTTCATAAATATTGTCTGGCTGGGATGGGGCCTGCGCGATCACAAATTCATGATCCGGGAAATGATCTACCATTTGCAACATGACCGGTAGCTTGAGCTTAATTTCCTGCAGCCTGCTGCCCGGCAGCAATGCAATAATGGGCTTTTGCGACAATGGTGCGGTTACTGCTTTGTTTTTTTCGTCTGCAACCACCTCTATCAGCGGGTGGCCTACATAGGTAACCGGGAAATTCCATTTCCGGTAAAAATCTACTTCGAACGGCAGAATGACCAGCATTCTGTCCACATCCCTTTTCAGTTTTTTTACCCTGTTCTCCTTCCAGGCCCACACCTGCGGAGAAATGTAGTACACTACCCGTATGCCCTGGGCATGTGCCCATTCGGCAATGCGCATATTAAAACCTGGGTAGTCTATCAGTACCAATACATCCGGCTTCCAGCCGAGTATGTCCTGCTTACAGAATGAAATGTTGCGCAGTATGGTGGGCAGGTGTTGTATCACCTCCACAAAGCCCATGAAGGCCAGGTCGCGGTAGTGCTTCACCAATTCCGCGCCGGCAGCCTGCATACGGTCGCCGCCCCAGCACCGAACAGCCGCCTGTGCATCCTGCAGGTGCAACGCCTTTATCAGGTTGCCGCCATGCAGATCGCCGCTTGCCTCTCCTGCTATGATATAGTACCGCATATTACCACACGTACCTTACCAGTACAATGAAAACAACGTAGAGCATAGTGGCAATGAGCGTCCCTTTACTGGCCTGATAGCTCCTGCGCCTGTTGAAAATATTGAATGGGATCAGGTTAATGAGCAGGGCGAGCGAAAATACTTTGAACATGGTCTCGTGGTCGTGCCGGAGCATGTCCACATAATCTCCCAATGGCCGGGAACTATACCAAACAAGTTTCATAATGAGCAGGCCGATCAGCGGGCCTGCTACACCATAAATGAACCCAATTACCGGGCGGTTTTTCAGCATACCAGAAAAATAAGACTGCAATATACAAAGTACTGAAAGGCCGATTGTTAAAAAGAATTAGCATTTGTTTTTCTGCATCTGGCACGCAGGTTGCAAAACAGTTAATAATCAATAAGTATTATTTAAATTGCAACCAACCAACCAACTAGTTATGAGAAAAACATTATTACTTCTGACGCTTGGACTATTACCGCTACTGTCCTTTGCACAGGGATGCATCACCATCTTTTCTGAGGATGGTGACCGGTTCTTCCTGGTGCTGAATGGCGTGCAGCAAAACACCGCGGCCCAGACAAACGTGCATGTAGATGGCTTGATGAACGATTACTATTCGGCAAAAGTGATCTTTGAGGACAAAACTAAAGGGGAGCTATCCAAGAATGTACCCGTAAAAGACGCGGGGTCGGGACAGTTTGCCGACATGACCTTTAAAATAAAGAAGACCAAGGACGGCGAGCTGAAAATGCGTTTCTTCAGTTCCACTCCGGTTCCCGTTGCCTACAATCCGCCGCCGGATATGTATGTTGTGCACTATGGCCAGCCTGCACCGCAGGCAGCAGCTCCTGCAAATACGGTTACTCAAACCACTTCCTATTCTACCACAACTACGTCGGCACAGCCGGGCATGTCAGTGAACGTGGGCGCAGGCGGAATGAATATGAATGTGAATGTGGGCGATGCGGCCAACAGCATGCGGATGAATGTGAATGTCAATGACCCGAATGCCGCACAGGCAACCAGCACTACCACCACCACAACAACAACCAGCACCAGTTACTCTACAACATCTTCTTCTACAGATGTGAACAGCGGCTATTCTGCCGCACCTGCCCAGCAGGCGGCTCCGGCCGGGTGTGGATACCCTATGGACTGGCAGAGTTTCAACGATGCCAAAAAGTCGATCTCCGGGGCAACCTTCGAAGACACTAAGCTCTCCACCGCCAAGACGATACTCAGTTCCAATTGTGTATCCACCGACCAGGTGATCGCTATTTGTAAATTGTTCACTTATGAGCAATCGAAACTGGATTTTGCCAAGTTCGCCTATTCAAAAACGACTGACCCCGGCAATTATTTCAAAGTGGGGAATGTATTTACCTACGATGCCAGCAAAACGGAGCTGAATAGCTTCATCAGCGGCAACTAAGCATAAGAAAAATGATGCAGATCCCCCGGCTCCGGCCGGGGGATCTTGTTTTGGCGTTATCTTACCATTAGATGAGAGAAACTACTTGCAATAAATGTAATTTTACCGGATAATGCTGGCCGAGGATACAACGAAACGCACAGGAGGTACTAAAGGGAAGATATTGCTGCTGAGTCTGGTTCACCCCGACTTTTTGCCCCCGGTATATACTTCGGCCCAGACGTTGCGCGATGAAGGATATGATATTCATTTGCTTACGTTTGACTCTTTTGTTCAGTCCTCAGCCGATTGTGGCCCGGGGATAGTGGTTGAGTCGGTAGGCAAGCACCACAATATTCCCTTTTTCACCCGGCTTAAAATGAGGCGGCAATACCGGAAGCGTGTCGCAGAATTGGTAAGCGAAAAGCCAGACGCCATCATTGCTTGTTGCCGGCATTCGTTTGTTTACGCAATAGGATATAAAAAGAGGTCGCCGGTTGTTTATTATGCACTCGAAATAGCTGATTTTAAGATAAGATCGCTGCTTCGGAGCCCCGTATCGGCGATCGGGAATTACAAGGCGCTCAGATCTGCACACAAGGCAAATATGGTCATAACCCCTTCTGTGCAGCGTTCGGCGTGGCTTGCAGGTCGTTGCCGGCTGTCTGATATGCCGGCTACTGTGCTGAATACCGCTTACGTGCCAGGCGGAGTTCCGGAAAAAACGTCATTGCCGCAACATCTCGTACCTCCGGCATTCATGGGAAAGAAAGTAGTGCTTTACACAGGCGCAATAAACGAGCGGCTGTGTGTGCAGGAGTCAGTGCAGGCGTTTGACCAGGTAAATGATCCGGAGGCCGTACTGATAATAACAGGGATGAAAGACAACGCCTATTGCAGGCAATTGACGGCAATTGTGGATACGTGTGCGTCCCGGGACCGTATCAAACTGCTGCCCTACGTTACCAGGGAGGAAATGTTGTACCTGCAGCAGGCAGCTCACATCGGCTTCTGCCTGGCGCGTGAATACAAGGGAAATCTTGATTCGCAGATGGGTGCGCCCAATAAAGTGGGTGAATATCTGGCGAAAGGCGTTTATCTTGTCGGCATTACGTCTCAGTACATGAGGCCGCTGCAGGAAAACCATGTGGCATCGCTTGCTGATTCGGCTCAGGTAACGGATATTGCACGGGCATTGAAGCACGCAATACAACAAACAGCAGAACCGGGTTGTGCAGAGAGAATTTCAAAATATGTGATGGAGGATTTCAGAATGGAAATACAATTGAGGCCGCTGGTCCGTTTCCTGTCCGATCTGCAACACATAGTTTAGAGTAAAGTGGCAAGCCAGCTTGCCAGAAAGTGATTAAGTGAATGGCAATACATCTCGTTTTTCTCTTCTTCTACCTGGTTTTCGGTAACGCGCTGTCCGGAATATGGATCAATGCGGTCTTTATTCTGCAGTGTGGGATGGCTATTTTTTTCGACAAGGGCATACGCGAGCGGAATGAGTTTGCCACACCGATAGTGGTGTACTATCTTATGAATGCGGCTATCTCGGCTGCCAACATCCATATCATCAACATCACAGGAACTTCCGAAAACGTCATCTATAATTACATTGTTCCGCAGTGGATAGATATGTCCTGTCTCATTTGGGTCATCGGTAACACGTGCGCTTTTGTTGGTTATATGTTTGTCCAGAAAAAGTCTGTTGCCCGTATTGATTATGACGTAAGCAGAACGACAATAGACCGGGCATTCATTGTGATATTGGCAATATCCATATTTGGTGTTCAGTTAAAACACGTCACTGCATCGTGGGGCTCGCTGCAAAAATTGCTGTTGCTCCCGTCTGTAATGGGTGTGCTTGTTTATTCGAGGCTGGCCAGCAGACAGAGAAGCCAAAAATACTTTTGGTATGCACTTTCTATAGCCTTTGTAAATACACTTGTAGCCATAGAAACATCGTATCTGAGGGCTGAATTGATCCTTCCCACATTCATCTTCTTTCTCGGATATTTTTCCGGACAAAGCAGCGTAAGATCATTCTTTAGTTTGAAAATTGTTCCGTTTTTGATCGTATTTTTCTTTTTTTCCAAAATGTTTTCGGCACTCGGGCATTACCGATCCAACTATGCAGTGGCATTCCAGTCTGTTTTTGTGGGAGATGATAACGAAGAGCAGGATGACGATAACATCAGGGATCTGCAGCAGGAGAAAACAAACGGGCTTGGCGAACGTTTGGCAGTCATAGCACAGCTGACAAAAGTGGTTTACCTGACAGAGAAAAACGGTTTTTATGAAGGCGCCACCTCAGCCCCGTTGCTTACTTCTTTAGTGCCGCGTGTTTTCTGGCCAGATAAGCCGAAGATCATGCTTGGGCAGTGGTTTGCGCTTGAAGCCGGCATCGCTTTTAAAAATGATGCCGGGGCGATCAACAACTCTGTAAATATGACCATACCCGGAGAACTGTACATGGACTTTGGATTTGCAGGTGTCGTCATAGGCTGCCTGATCTTTGGGATGATCATGGCGCTTTTTTGGAATAGTACAGGGTTTTACGGGTCGGAGTATAATCTTATAGGGCAGATTTTTGGAGGATTCATGCTCGCTACATCGTTATATGCCATCTCCGTTGACCTGCAGATCTCCATTACCATTATTGCGAATTACCTGGTCGTATTGCTCATCAGAACATTCCTGCCGAAGAAAAAGAAATATGAAACTGCTAACAGTAGGGCCGCTTTGGCGCGGCAGTAACGCAGGCGGGCTATTCCGCGCATTCAGCCGCAAGGGCTGCCTGATCGAAGTAATGGATGAGTTCTATTATGTGAGCCTGCAATCGCGCAATAAGCTCACCAAGGTTGCAGAGCGCCTTATCAGGCCTCGGCAGGTTACCGAATTCAACCTGGCGATGCAAAAAAAAATTGATCTGTTCAACCCCGACTTCTTTTTTGTCTATAAGGGCACGTTTGTGATGCCGGAAACACTGGAATATGCCCGTAGCAAGGGTGCCCGGCTGGTTATGTTCTATCCGGATGTCAGCACGACGGTCCATAGCCAGTACATACCCAAATGTATTCCCAAATACGAATTGATCTTTACGACAAAGACGTTTGGTATCACAGACATGCAAAACAACTACGGAGTTAAAAATGTGGCCTTTGTGCCGCATGGCTATGACCCGGAGATACATCGCCCGCTGCCCATAAATGAACGGGATCGCAAAGAATATGGGAATGATGCGTCATTTATCGGGACCTGGTCGCCTAAAAAAGAGCAATGGCTGGCACACCTGAAACGGAACATTCCGGGAATAGATCTGAAGATATGGGGTGCACAATGGTTCAGGATAACTGACCCTGTTCTCAAAGACAGCATCCAGGGCACAGAGATATTAGGTGACCTGTATTCTATGGCCATTCAATGTTCTTCAGTCAATCTGGGCATTTTGTCCGAGCAGCGCGCAGGCTCCTCCTCTGGCGACCTCATTACCTCGCGCACTTTCCACATACCCGGCGCTGCAGGCTTTATGCTGCACGAGCGCAATGAAGAGTCGGTTCAGTATTTCAAAGAAAATGAAGAAGCCGGCTTTTTTGAAGGCCCGGAAGAAATGACCGAAAAAGTAAAATATTACCTCGGAAACGCCGCCCTGAGGGACAAAATACGCATGGCTGGCCACCAGCGTGTTCTGGCAGAACATTCCCTCGATGCCAGGGCCGCAACCGTGCTGGAGCATTTAAATAAGATGTAATTCGCCGGCACAACCCGCAATTAGACCAATGTTTATATTTTTGCGGGCATTATGGCAAACGACAGTAAGCTGCAGAATATTATTGGCCACTGCAAAGAGTATGGCTTTATTTTCCAGTCGAGTGAAATATATGATGGCCTGGCGGCTGTATATGACTACGGCCAGAACGGCGCAGAATTGAAGCGCAACATCCGTGATTACTGGTGGCGCAGCATGACCCAGATGAATGATAACATTGTGGGCATAGATGCTGCTATCTTCATGCATCCTACCGTGTGGAAGGCAAGCGGCCACGTGGATAATTTCAGCGACCCGATGATCGACAACAAGGATAGCCAGAAGCGCTACCGCGTGGATCACCTGATAGAGGCTTTTGCGGAAACAAAAGACAAAGAGACAGCCGAGGCATTGCTGGCAAAGATGGATGAGTTGCTGGCCGCCAGCGATTTTGCCGGATTGAAACAACTGATAGAGGAGAACAAGATGACCTGCAGCGTAAGCGGCACCAGCAACTGGACCGATGTGCGCCAGTTCAACCTCATGTTCTCTACCGAGATGGGCTCGGTGGCTGACGAAGCCAATGTGGTGTACCTGAGGCCGGAAACGGCACAGGGTATTTTTGTGAACTTCCTGAATGTGCAGAAGAGCGGGCGTATGAAGATACCCTTTGGTATTGCGCAGACCGGAAAGGCCTTCAGGAACGAGATAGTGGCAAGAGGATTCATCTTCCGCATGCGCGAATTTGAGCAAATGGAAATGCAGTTCTTTGTGAAGCCGGGCACACAGAAAGAATGGTATGAACACTGGAAGGAAACCCGCATGAAGTGGCACCTGTCACTGGGCATTTCACCCGACCACTATCGCTTTCACGACCATGTGAAGCTGGCGCACTATGCAGATATGGCCTGCGATATCGAGTACGACTTCCCGATGGGCTTTAAAGAGGTGGAGGGCATACACAGCCGCACCGACTTCGACCTGAAGCAACACCAGGAATACAGCGGCAAGAAGCTGACCTACTTTGATACGGACATCAACCAGCATTATGTGCCCTATGTGATAGAAACATCAATAGGACTGGACCGTGCGGTAATGATGGTGCTGAGCGAAGCCTATGAAGAAGAGAACCTGAGCACAGAAGAAAAGCAGGACAGCCGTGTGGTGCTGAAGCTGCCACCAATGCTGGCGCCTATTAAGCTGGCCGTACTGCCGCTGACAAAGAAAGACGGGCTGCCAGATATTGCGCGCGAGCTGATTGCCGAGTGCAAGCCGCACTTCAAATGTTTTTATGAGGAGAAGGATACCATAGGCAAACGCTACAGGCGCATGGATGCACTGGGGACACCTTTCTGTGTGACGATAGACCACCAGACCAAGGAAGACCAGACAGTGACCATCCGCTACCGCGACAGCATGACGCAGGAGCGCATTCCGCTGGCGCAGGTAAAGAGCATTGTGGCTGAGAAAGTAAAGATGTTCTAACCTACAGGATAAAATGATCTTCAAAGGCAACGGTACTGGTTATCGTTGCCTTTTTGTTTTTGGGGAAGATGCCATATAGCGCGGATCCGCTGCCCGACATGGATGCATAAATAGCCCCTTGTGCATAAAGTTGTTCTTTGATCGCGGCAAGTTCGGGATGCTGTGCAAACACCGGCTGCTCGAAATCGTTGAACACGGTGTGTTTCCATTCGCCTATAGGTAGGGCGGGCAGCTCACGCAGATCGAATGATGCCGGTTTCGGGGTGATCATAGCGAACGCGTCTCTCGTGGACACGTGTACGTCCGGGCATATCAATTGCAGGCTGTAAGGGGAAAGGTCTATAGCTATGGGGCTCATGTCCTCCCCTCTCCCCTTGGCAAAGTGTGGCTGGTTGTAAATAAAGAAGGGGCAATCGCTGCCAAGCTGCAAAGCTTTGGCTGCCAGTTCATCTGTCGTAAGGGCCAGTTGAAAGTGATCATTGAGCAGGGAAAGCATAAACGCGCCATCTGCCGAGCCGCCGCCCAGGCCGGCACCCATGGGTATGATCTTATGCAGGTATGTTGCAATGGGCGGAATTTTGCCGGGACACTGTTCGCGCAGCAATGCCAGGGCTTTCAGCACCAGGTTGTCTGCCTCGTTGCCGGCAACTGCCAGCCCGCTCAGGTGCATAGCGTCTTCGGCAGCAGGCACTATTTCCAGCGCATCTTTCAGGGCTACGGGATAAAAGACGGTTTCCAGGTTGTGGTAGCCATCGGCCCGCTTGCCGGTGATGTATAAACCTAAGTTGATCTTGCAATTTGGAAAGCGCAGCATACGGGGGTAAAATTATACGTATTTTTGGAACACTACCGGTACCGAAGCCGGCTATAACGATGAAAGAAGTCATCAGGCTGAATGATGTAAGAAAGAGCTACTTCCTGGGTAAGCAGGAGTTACCTGTGCTTAAAGGCATAGACATGCTCATTGCCAGGAATGAGTATGTGGCGCTGATGGGGCCATCCGGGTCAGGAAAATCAACCCTGATGAATATTCTCGGCTGCCTGGATACGCTGACGGCTGGCCAGTACATACTCAATGGCAAGGACGTGAGCAATATGGAAGACGATCAGCTTGCCGATGTGCGGAATGTGGAAATAGGGTTCGTATTCCAGCAGTTCAATTTGCTGCCGAGGCTGACTGCCTGGGAGAATGTTGCACTGCCGTTGATCTATGCAGGTGTGAAAAAGAGCGAACGCGAAGAGCGTGCCCGCGCCATGCTGGATAAGGTGGGCCTCAGCGAACGCGCCCACCATAAACCCAACGAACTGAGCGGCGGCCAGAGCCAGCGTGTGGCCATAGCCAGAGCACTTATCAATAACCCTTCGCTGCTACTGGCTGATGAACCTACGGGTAACCTGGATACAAAGACATCTATAGAGATCATGGAGCTGTTTGGCAATATTCATCAGCAGGGCAATACTGTCGTACTGGTGACCCATGAAGAGGATATTGCGAACTATACCCAAAGGGTGGTGAGGATAAGGGATGGGGTGGTAGAGTCTGACAGGGCCAATGTTCCGGTAACACTATAACAAAAGAAATGTTCAAGATATACACAAAGACAGGAGACAAAGGAGGAACCAGCCTCATAGGCGGTGTAAGGGTGCCCAAGAACCATATCCGCATTGAAAGCTATGGTACTGTCGATGAATTGAACTCCTACCTCGGTGTGGTAGGCGACCTCTGTGCCAATGTGTCGATCAATGAAGAGCTTCGCGAAATTCAGGACCGTCTGTTCACCATCGGCTCCGCACTGGCTACCAACCCCGACAAGGAAGTAAAGATGAAACTGCCGGGCCTGCACGAGCGGGACGTGACCTGGCTGGAACAATGTATGGACAATATGAATGAAGGCCTGCCGGAGATGCGGTCGTTCATACTTCCCGGTGGCAACCTGGCATCGTCTATGTGCCATGTGGCGCGCTGCGTGTGCAGACGAGCAGAACGCATTTGCGTTGGCATGCAGGAACAGCAGGAAGTGATACAACCCCTCATCATACAATACCTCAACAGGCTTTCGGATTATTTATTTGTGCTCAGCAGGTACATCAGCCACATCAACAATGCGCCTGAGGTGCCATGGCGCGCAAGGCTGGATGATTAGGCCTTTGCCGCAGCCTCCTCATAGATCACCTGCAGCAGTGTCTGCCCCACAGCTTTAAGGGTAGCGCGGTCTATGATGTTCAGCTCGTCCTGGTGGGTATGCCAGTGTGGTGCGAATGGATCATTAGGGTCGTGGGTGAGGTTGATGATGTCTATGGTCTTTATACCCGCTATCTGGTTTACGGCAATGTGGTCATCGGTAATAGGGGCGCCTTCGGTGTAAGTGAAAAACGAGCCATAACCCGCATTGGCCGCAGCCTGCCATACCATCTGCTGCACATCAGAAGCAAACCGTGTTGACAGCCCCTCCATAGGGAATTGGGCGCCATGCGCGCCTACCATGTCCAGCAATATGCCGAAGTCTGCTTTATAGCCCGGTACGTGCGGGTGCTTTGCCCAATACTGTGTGCCCAGGCAATAAGACTCTTCGCCCCATGCACTTTTTCCATAATCCTCAACATCTTCAAAAAGTATGTCGATGCCTATATCTTTTGAAAGTCCCTGTTTTTTAAGCTCACGGGCCACTTCCAGCAGCACGCCCACGCCGCTGCCGGCATCATCGGCTGCCAGTATGGGTTTGTCTTTGTCTTTGGTATCCTGGTCGGCCCACGGGCGGCTGTCCCAATGCGTGAGGAAGAGTATACGGTGAGGTGCGGCGGGATTTATGGAACCGACAAGATTGATGCACGGCAGGCTGGTTTTGCCGTCACCGGCAGTTACATGCACATCCTGTTTGTAAACAGTATCGCAAACCTTTTTCAGCCGGGCCTCCATCCATTCCGCACATTTTCTTTGTGCAGCAGTGCCCGGTACCCTCGGCCCGAAAGCAACCTGCACGGCCACATCGGCATAGGCACTGTCGGCATCAAAGGCAGGGGTGCTTATTTTAGGTGCGCTGGTGGTATCTGCAGCAGTTGTTGTGTTGGACGATTCATTACCTCCCTTGCAGGAAAAAAGGAAACATGCGGCAACGGCCGTTATCAGCAGCGCAGGCTTTTTCATCGATATTTATTTTTTGCGGGCTATGGCTTTTTTGGCCGCCTCTGCAATGTGCTCTTTGGTAAGTCCGTATTTTTCCAGCAGTTGTGTTGGGGTACCGCTCTCGCCAAAAGTATCCATCACGGCCACATATTCGTGCGGCACAGGGCAGTGCTGCGCTGCAACATTGGCAATGCTGTCGCCCAGCCCGCCGTTTATCTGGTGCTCTTCAGCAGTAACCACGCAACCCGTCTTTTTGAGCGATGCGATCACTGCAGCCTCGTCCAGCGGCTTGATGGTATGCATATTGATGAGATCAACGGAAATACCTTCTGCTGCCAGCATTTTAGCGGCTTCAACAGCCAGCCATACCATATGGCCGCAGGCAATGATAGACACGTCCGTACCCTCTGCCAACACCTGGGCCTTACCCAGTTCAAATTTCTGGTCTTCGGCGGTGAAGTTGGGCCACTTTGGCCTGCCGAAGCGCAGGTAAACCGGGCCATTGTAATCGGCGATGGCTATGGTTGCAGCCCTGGTCTGGTTAAAATCGCACGGAACAACAACTGCCATACCCGGCAGCATCTTCATCATGCCTATGTCTTCCAGCACCTGGTGCGTTGCGCCGTCTTCGCCCAGCGTAAGGCCGGCATGCGATGCGCATATCTTTACGTTCTTACCGCTATAGGCTACCGACTGGCGCACCTGGTCTAATACGCGGGAAGTGGAGAAATTGGCAAATGTGGTTGTATAAGGCACCTTTCCGCCTATGGTGAGGCCGGCAGCCACGCCTATCATATTGGCTTCGGCTATGCCGCATTGTATAAAGCGGTCAGGAAATTCTTTGATAAATGCGTTCAGCTTCAGCGATCCTGCAAGGTCGGCAGTCAGGGCTACAACGTCAGGGTTGCGGCGGCCTGCTTCCAGAATGCCTTCTCCGAAGCCTGCACGCGTTTCTTTTTCATTTAATATTTTAATATCCTGCAACATATTGTGGAAATGTGGCGCAAAAATACGCTTATCATTTGGTTAAAACGTATCCCCAATCCTTTAGCCAGGTCACAATTTTTTCGCGGTAATCTCCCTGTACAATGATCTGCCCGTCTTTGGCGCTGCCGCCGGCGCCGCATTTTGTTTTTAGCTGCTTGCCCAGCGCCTCCAGGTCGTCGTTATTGCCCACAAATCCTTCTACCAGCGTCACCACTTTGCCTGCACGCTGCCTGGTGTCCAGCTTTATCCGCAGTTTCTGTTTATCCTTAGGCAGGGCATCTGCCTGTTCGTCTTCCAGGTAGTTATTGAAGAATTCTTTATTCGTGGAATAAGCCAGGCCATCAGGCCGGCTGAGGTTCTTTTTTGACATAGGACTTTTCGTTTTTAGTGCTCACACGACTGGTGACTCGCCTAGCTCCATGATTTCATTCAGTTTGTGCATTTCCAGTATGGTGGTATTGCCGTCCTCGCTTTCGCGGTACATGGGCTTGAATTTGGCATTTACCTTCATTTCTGAATAAGTATAAGAAGTACGCTGCAGCACCGGGCTGGAGAATACCTCATCAAATGCGGTGATCAGCACGTATAATTCCACGTCTCCATTGCGCAGGTCTTCATAGGTAAAGCCATACAGCGGGCTGTTCTCGGTAATAGGGTGCACCACCGTCCAGTTCATGGGCAGGTTATCCACGTGGCTGCGCTCCAGGTCCAGATCATAGAACATATACCGGCTGTTGCCGTTCTCCTCCACGCGCATGGCCACATTTACTTTTATGTCCACATTGGTAAGGGTATGATTGTCCTTATAGGTGGCGAAGCGGAACATGAGCGCCGTAATGTCCCTGAACGGGCTGATGAGCGCGAGGTCGCTGAAGGCCAGATAGGGGCGTGGTTTGGCAAAGCGTCCATAGATAAGACCGGTGGCAATGGCAAACGACAAGAAGCCGGTGAGCGCCTCTACCGAGGCAAGAATATTTGCAAAGTCGCTGGAGGGGTTGATGCGCCCGTAGCCTACGGTGGTAAACGTCTGTGTGCTGAAGTAGAACACTTCTTTGATGCGGCCCCACTGGCTGGCATTTTGCATGCCCTGCAGGCCATTGATGCCGGTGAGCAGGTAGGCCGCAGTAAACAGCACATTGGCCGCAAAGAAGAAAAGGAGGATGATGGCGATGAACTTCCAGCGGGGCACCGAGATCATTTTCTGATAGATGCTGATGCGGTCAAGGAAGGAGATGCCCTCGCGTTTCAGGTTGAAGGAGCCATCTTTATTGATGAACCTGCCACCATATGCACTGGGGTTCGATCCAAAGCCGGTATCGTTGTTCGCTTTAAGCTGCGGATTGTATTTTCTGGAGGTTGACATTTTCAGTGGTAATACTGCAAAAATAAAGTATCCTGCGGCACATTGCGCCACAGGATACGGAGTGAGTGTGTAAACGTAATTAAGCTTTTGCCGGCGACAGGGTTTTGCGCTTATGGTAAGCAAAATAAGAGCAAAACAACACTGCAATGAACAGGATCATCGGCGCCCAGCCGCTTGCCTTCTGGCCGCTCATGATCATTGAGTACATAGCCCCCGACAGATCAAAAAAGAAGCCTGCATAAGCCCACTCTTTCAGCCTTGGGAACCCCGGCACCAGGATGGCGATAGCGCCCAGTAACTTGGCCACGCTGAGGAATGCAATGATATACGCAGGATAGCCGAGCTGATGGTTCATCATTTCTGCGGATTGCTGTGGCTGCAGCAGGCTGGCAACGGATGAAAATGCCATGAGCAGGCAAATGAGAATGGTGGTTATCCAGTAAAAAATGTTTGTTCCTTTCATTGTTTGTTGTTTTTTATTGATGATCAAATGTTAACCAGTGATGTCCCGAAGATACGATTCAAGCTGCATAAATGTGCCCGCAAAGCCCTGCTGCATCATCGGCGCCGCATTCCTGAACAGGGCCATTTCTTCTGCTGTGGCATTGAATGGCCAGCCTGCCATTTTCACAATGGTCTTATTGCCATGGTCTTCAAATAGCACCACATTCATCACTTCCAGCGGCCACGCAGGCATAAAGGGATTGCGAACAGGGTTGCCGGCACTGTCGGCAAATGCATTGAGGAAAACCATGCGTTCAGGCGCCTGTATATCGCGATATACGAAGCGGCCCCACATTTCCTTACCATCAGGCGCTGCCATACAGTAGTGGAACATGCCGCCGGGCCTCAGGTTCAGGTGGGCTACCTTCATCTTCATGCCGGCCGGGCCCCACCATTTCGTAAGGTGCTCCGGCTTTGTCCATACATCATACACCAGTTCGCGTGGTGCGTTCAGTTCGCGGGTGAGGCTGAATACGCTTGCCGAAACCTCGTCGGTGTATTTGGCCATATTGTCCATGTGCTGCACCTGTCCTTCCCTTGCGCCAAACTGCTCTACTGCCGTCCTGAACTCATCTTCCGAATCAAAAACATTCTCCAGGGTTACAATGGTTTGTTCGCCATCTGCTTCAAACGCTACATTCATGGTAAATGTGGGGTGGGATACGTGCTTCAGCACCAGCCTTGCCGGTTCTTCCACCACATCAAACACAAAGTGGTTGTCATAATTTCTGCCGTCTGGCCCGTGCATCACAAATATCCAGTCGCCCCCTGGCCGCACTTCCATTTTTTCTATGGTGTTGGTGAAGCCGTTTGGCCCCCACCATCTGGCTACATGCCGGGGTTCTGTCCATAGGCGGAATACCAGTTCTCTGGGTGCTTTAAAGCTTCGTGTAATGGACATTGTCCGTTCCTGTACATTGCTCATGATCTCGTTTTTTCAATGGTTATGAATGTTTTTACTTTCTTTTTTTGTTGCCTTTTTTACTGGTAACCGCTTTTGCGCTTTGCAGTTCCTGCAGGTAGTTATCCAGCGCATCAAACCGCTGTTCCCACAATTGCCGGTATTGTTCTACCCAGTCAGATACTTCACTCAGGCGCTCCATCTTTGCTTCGCAGTAACGCTCGCGGCCGTCCTGCTTCATATTGATGAGGCCGCACTCTATCAATATCTTCATGTGCTTGTAAATGGCGGCCCTGCTCACGTCAAACTGTTCGGCAATGGTGTTCACGTTCAACGTCTGGTAGGCGGTCATCCCCAATATCTGCCTGCGCGTGGGGTCTGCTATTGCCTGGAAAACATCTCGTCTCATAAATGAAACCTTTTGGTTGCAAATTTATATGAAACCTTTTGGTTTCTCAAAATTTATTTTAAAAAAATCCCCACTGCTGCATGCAATGGGGATTGGCAAAAGGTAAAATGACTCAGCCATTCAAAAAGGCTTCATGATCGGCAAGCACGCGGGAGCGGATAATAAACCGCAGGCCCAGCGGTATCTCCAGCGAAAAGCTGGAACCCCGGCCGGCCACCACATCCAGCGTAAGCTGCGTATGTTTCAGGTATTCATATTGGTCTCGTGCTATCCAGAAGTTACAGCCATTTACCTGGCCGATGCACATATCGCTGCTGCCTGTCTTAAACTCACCCTCTTCAAAACACATGGGCTGCGAGCCATCGCAGCAGCCGCCGCTCATGTGAAACATCAGCGGACCATGTTTTTCGCGGAGCTGGTCAATAAGCCGGCAGGCTTCGGCCGAGGTAATTACTTTTTCTACGTATCTCATTGCGGCAATTTGATTAAACAATAAGGGAGGCCCACAGCAAAGGCCTCCCCTGTCACTCACTCCTTACGTCTAAAAAAATCCGAGTTTGTTCTTGTTGTAAGAAACCAGCATGTTCTTGGTTTGGCGGTAGTGGTTCAGCATCATCTTGTGCGTCTCGCGGCCAAAGCCAGATTTCTTGTAGCCACCGAACGGAGCATGTGCCGGGTAAGCATGGTAGCAATTCACCCACACGCGACCCGCCTGTATGGCACGTGGCACTTCATATAGTTCGTGCGCGTCGCGGGTCCATACACCGGCCCCCAGGCCATAAAGCGTATCGTTGGCTATTGCAATGGCTTCTTCGGTTGTTTTGAAGGTGGTCACCGAGGTCACCGGGCCAAAGATCTCCTCCTGGAAGATGCGCATTTTATTATTGCCTTTGAATATGGTAGGCTGAATGTAGTAGCCCTTTTCCAGGCCGCTGTTCTGGTGGTAGGCTGCGCCGCCGGTGAGGCATTCAGCGCCTTCCTGCTTGCCTATCTCCATGTATGACAGTATTTTTTCGTACTGGTCGTTTGATGCCTGTGCACCCAGCATGGTGTTCACGTCCAGCGGGTTACCCATTTTTATGGCCTTGGTGCGGGCCACCACGCGCTCCATGAATTTATCGTAGATGCTTTCGTGCACCAGTATCCTTGATGGGCAGGTACATACCTCACCCTGGTTCAGCGCAAACAATACGGCGCCCTCAACAGCTTTATCAAAGAAGGCATCATCAGCTTCAGCCACTGACGGGAAGAAGATGTTGGGCGACTTGCCGCCCAGCTCCATCGTTACCGGTATCAGGTTCTCAGATGCGTACTGCATAATGAGCCTTCCGGTAGTGGTTTCGCCGGTGAAGGCTACTTTGTGAATGCGTGGCGATGTGGCTAACGGCTTGCCTGCTTCCGGCCCAAAGCCGCTTACAATGTTCAGCACACCTGCAGGCAGCAGATCGCCTATCAGCTCCATCAGCACCATGATGCTGGTAGGTGTTTGCTCGGCAGGTTTTACTATGCTGCAGCAGCCTGCTGCCAGTGCGGGAGCTATCTTCCAGGCAGCCATCAGCAGCGGGAAGTTCCACGGAATGATCTGGCCCACAATGCCCAGCGGCTCGTGCAGGTTGATGCTCACAGTATGCTCGTCGTGCTCAGATACAGTACCTTCTTCGCTGCGGATAACGCCCGCGAAGTAACGGAAATGATCGACCACCAAAGGCAGGTCGGCTGCCAGTGTTTCGCGAACGGGCTTGCCATTGTCTATGGTCTCCACAACGGCCAGGTATTGCAGGTTGTCTTCTATTACCTGCGCTATTTTCAGCAGTATGTTGCTGCGCGTTGCAGCCGGGGTTTTGCTCCACGACGGGAATGCTTTTTCGGCAGCGTCTATTGCTTTTTCTATGTCGGCCTTGCCAGAGCGGGCTGCTTTGGTAAATACCTGTCCGTTAACGGGCGATATGTTGTCGAAATATTCGCCCGATTCCGGCGCCACCCACTGGCCGCCGATGTAGTTATCATATTTGCCTTTGAAGGAAGGCCAACTGTAAACATCGCCCAGTTTTTCAACAACAGGCGCTGATTTTGTGATCATACTCATAGTTGTAATGTTTTTATGTTTCCAAAACTATGCGTGTCCGTTTTCCTGCAATGGGTGAAACGTATCAATCTGTCATACTAAAGTGCCAAGTGTGCGTCAAACCACATTTATTGAAATTTAATCGGTAAATTGCTAACAGAGAATTGATTGGTATATGGGCTATTTGAATCCGATACAATTAACTGCGCCGCAGGACCTGCTGACGGATGTGGAGAACCGGAGTGTTTACAATCTCAGGAATTGTGAGCTGAACGTTTTTGAAACGTATCGTGCCTCTGAAAAAGTGCACCTGGCGTTTCACGACCTGGTGGTCACCAGCATGGTGCGCGGCAAAAAGATCATGCACCTGCCGGGCAGTAACAGTTTCGATTATTTTCCGGGAGAGACGGTGGTAGCCCCGGCAGGCACACACATGTACATAGATTTTCCGGAGGCGCAGGAAACCAATCCAACGCAGTGCATTGCATTGTCGCTTGACGGCGACTCTGTTACCAGCACCCTGCGCTATCTCGATGAATATTATCCGCGCACAACAAATGGTGAGAGCTGGAAGATCAACTTCAGTGCAGCGCACATCCGCAACAGCGATTCGCTGGCTGATGTCATCAACAAAATGGTGGTGGTATGCCGCGAAAAATCTACCGCAAAGGATGTGCTGGCAGACCTTACGATGAAGGAGCTGATCGTTCGACTGGTGCAGTTGCAGCACCTTACCTGCCTCGATGATCTGGCTTATAGCCGGCAGCACGACGGCCCTTTCCAGGAGCTGGTATCGTTTATCAGGGCCAACATTGGCAATAAGCTGGATGTGGCCTTGCTGAGCCGCAAGGCCTATATGAGCCGCTCGCAGTTCTTCCGCACCTTCAAGCGCGAATATGGCATATCGCCAGTTCAGTACATTATCAAAGAGCGCATCAAACGCGCCAAGCAATTGCTGTCAGATTCTACGTATTCTATCCAGCAGGTGAGCATTGAAGCGGGTTTCGATGACGTGAATAATTTCATTAAAATATTCAAGCGGGCCGAGGGCACAACGCCCGGCGCCTTCCGCCATATGGTGGCCACAAACAACCGCTGATGGCCCATCAGCCATTTTCAACTCCTGTCTTATGCAACAGATATACAGAGATATCCGGTCGCTTATTGAGCGCCACGATTTTGATGCACTCGCCAACCTCAGTATAGCAACCCCGGAACACTTTAACTGGGTGGCCGAAATATTTGAGGGCATACACGTAGCTGAAACCCCAGAAGCCACGGCGCTGTTATGGACCGATGGTGTGCAAACGGAAAGTTACTCGTTCCTGGAAATGAGTAAGCGCACCAATAAGCTGCTCAATTTTTTGCGCAGTAAAGGTGTGGTGGAAGAAGATGTGATACTGACGCAGCTATCACTGCAGCCCATAAACTGGGTGGCTATGCTGGCTACCATAAAAGGCGGACTGCGCATGATACCTGCCGCTACTATACTGGGCGTGCACGATATTGTGTACCGTTTCGGTAAACTGATGCCGCAGGTGGTGATAGCCGATGCTGCCAATGCAGACAAGATAGACCAGGCAGAAGCGCTGTCGGGCAACAACGTAGACATCAAGATAATAGCCGAAGGTACCAGGGAAGGGTGGTATGACTGGTCGCATATGGAGACCGCACACGACCAGGCAAAAGGCGCGAACACAAAGCCCGGCGATCCGCTGTTTCTTTTCTTTACTTCCGGAACCACCGGCATGCCCAAAGTGGTAACGCACACGCATTTGAGTTATCCGCTGGGGCACATGACCACCGCATCGTGGATAGGGATCAGGAAGGGTGATGTGCACTATAATATTTCGCAACCGGGGTGGGCTAAATTTTCGTGGAGCAGTTTTTTTGCGCCGTGGAGTGTGGGCGCAACCATATTTGCCTACCATGCCCCCGGCCGTTTTGACGCAAAGGCCACGCTGGCTATGGTAGAGCGGCACAAGATCACTACTTTCTGCGCCCCGCCAACCGTGCTGCGCATGCTGATACTGGAAGACCTGAAGGCATACCGGTTCAGCTTCAGGCAGTGTGTTGCTGCCGGTGAGCCGCTGAACCCTGAAGTGATAGAACAATGGCTGAGCGGAACAGGGCTGCTGATCCGCGATGGCTTCGGGCAAACCGAGAGCTCGTGCATGGTGGCCAACCTGCCGGGTTCAAAGGTGCGTTTCGGTTCCATGGGTAAACCTACGTTCCTGTATGATGTGGTCATTGCCGATGAAGAGGGCAATATTCAGCCAGACGGCGAAGAAGGTAATATTTGTGTGCGCATGCACGCCGGCAAACCCAATGGCATTTTCAAAGGTTACTTTGGCGACCCGGACAAAGAGAAGAGTGTATTTAAACATGGCCTCTACTATACCGGCGACAAAGCCTATCGCGATGAGGATGGCTATATATGGTTTGTGGGACGGGATGATGATGTGATCAAATCGTCCGACTATCGGGTAGGTCCATTTGAAGTGGAGAGCGTGTTGCTGGAGCATGAAGCCGTGCAGGAGTCGGCAGTGGTAGGCAGCCCGCATGCGGTAAAAGGTTTCGAGGTGAAGGCATTCGTAGTGCTGAACAAAGAGTGCGTGGCCGGGGAAGACCTGGCTAATGAACTGTTCCAGTTTGCGCGCAAGAACCTGGCGCCCTACAAAATGCCGCGCATCATTGAATTTGTCAGCGAACTGCCCAAAACCATCAGCGGGAAAATAAGGCGTGTGGAGCTAAGGGCGCGTGAAGCTGAGGCGAAGGCCCGGGGCATAAAGCCGATAGATGAATTTATTTACGTGAAGTAACTAATTATTTGGCGCGCCTGCGGCCACCCATTTTAGCACCTGGGTTATCTGGCAGTCTTCCAGCATGGCGCCACTCTGCGGCATAGCATTGTAGCCGGCAAGGTGCTGAATGTCGCCAATGAGCCGGCCATTTACGGCTGCGTTCTTCACGCTGGCATAATCGGCAAGGCTGCCCGAGGCAGATGAGGAGGCGTGGCAACCAATACAATGGGTCTGTATCATAGGGGCGATGGCAGTGCTGTAGGTAAAATTGTTGGTGTCGCAATTGCTGGTGCTACAGCCGCCGCTGTCTATGGCCCCGGTGGCTATCCATTGGCGCACCAGGTACAGCTCATCCTCCGTGAGGCCCGGCGCGTCCCTGGGCATAGGGTCCACGCCAAATACATTCATGCTTACTGATTGCCAGATAACACTTGCGGCTGGGTTGCCCGGTACTATGCCTTTTTTCATCACATTGGCATAGTTATCCAAAACGTACCCTCCTTTACGCGACCCTGCATCGTGGCAACCGCCACGGCTGCAGTTAGATTGAAATATGGGCAGTATATCCCGCTCAAAACAGATGTTAGGGTCGCCGGTGCGCTCGCTTACGGGCATTACCCAAGCGGCATGCTGGCACGATGGGATAGCGATAACTATTACAGTGAGCAACGTAGCGGCAATGATCAGTTTTTTCAGCATAACAGACTGAGGCACAATAAAAATGCCAAAAATATGTAGCTACACGCACTTTAACTATTCAATAAAAAAATTGATTGATCACTGCGAGGTTGCTCACAAAAACCGGGTCATTGCGATGACTTTGCCGGAGGCTTAGGAGAGAAGCAACCTCACGATAGCATGGACAGTTTTTCCGTCCTCGCCGAGTTTCTCCGCGATGGCGTGCGGGCTGGCGAGGCCAGTGCGATAACAACACGGGCCAGTGCGTTATTCCTTCAATACTTTGAAATTCCCCTTCCCACCTTGCTCATCCGTCAGCTCCAGCACATAAACCCCAGCTGAAAAATTACTCATAGCAATGCTGCCGCCGTTACTTACCTCGCCCTGCTGCATACATGTGCCCACAGCATTCATCAACTTATAGCTGGTTGCATGTATAAGCCCGGAAACTGTGAAATTGTCTACTGCAGGATTAGGGTACACACTCACATACTTAAAATTCTGTACCGCCTGCACCCCCGCAGGGTACACGGCAATGGTCACCGTATCATAGCTCAGTGTACCGCACACGTCCAATTCCATCACATAGCTGGTGGTAGTCGAAGGATGCACCCACATGCCAGCGTGGTTGCTGTCTATCAATGCGCCGGTTGATGCGTAGTACCATTTGCACGGAAGGTAATCATCCTGCGTGCCTATCCAGGTGCTATCACCAGCAGTTATTATCCTGTCTGGGCCGGCATCGGCTGTAGAGTCTATTTCTATAACACTTATATCATCAATCAGATACCAGCTTGCATAACTGCCAGAATGTGTCGTTGCGGTATATAAAACTGTATCGGTATGTGCACCGTCAAAAAAATTGCCAACGGTTATAAATTTTTCATTACCAGCTGCTGTAAATATCCCTTGAATTTCCGTCCACGCCGTATCACCTAATATGCTTGTTTCGTACACCTGCGGGACATGTGTTGTTTGAGGCAAGCCGCAATTATTAGTTGTATCGATAGACCCATCGTCAAAATATGCACCTATGTGATCTATGGCGTATCCGGAGGCTTGTTCCAAAGCAACATGAAACGTCACGCAATATTGCTTTGTTGCAGCTAAGGTATGTTTTAATCGTCCCTGCAAATAATCTCTTCTATACAAATTTGCTGTATCAACACTATCGACATAATACATATATGTTTGCGCCATGCCAAGCCCCATGTGGGGGTAATTGTAATAATGAGAACCGTGCGGAACTCCAAGATCATAGTAAGGAGAACATGCATGACAAAATTCTGGAGAACAATCTGGACCGAGCGTATCTGTTAGTGATAGAGATGTATCTTGAATTGGAGACCAGTAGCTCGCGTATTTAATATTATCGAGAGAATTGGGGCATCTCCAATATTGCTCAAAGCTTGGATTAAGCAGGTAATTTATCTGTGCTTCAGTATTCACAGAAGCACAAATAAGGGTGACAAAAATTAATAGTGTTCTCACTGCACTACAAATTTAAGGTTGTCTGAACCAGGATTTGCAGGAATTGAGGATTAACATGATCACTGTTTGATGACTTTGAAAT
>Ga0316218_1001143_pt1 | contig 30606 bp, 28 predicted proteins | sample TBH18003metaG_FD_203634 | JGI IMG/M metagenome (GOLD analysis project Ga0316218, IMG submission 203634) | Freshwater microbial communities from Trout Bog Lake, Wisconsin, USA - TBH18003 | ecosystem: Environmental > Aquatic > Freshwater > Lake > Hypolimnion/Profundal zone | place: USA: Wisconsin...
TCACATCCATACCCGTTATGAGCAGGTGTATATCGTGTGTACCCTCGTAGGTAACAACTGATTCCAGGTTCATCATGTGGCGCATAATGCTGAACTCGCCGGTGATGCCCATGCCGCCAAGTATCTGCCTCGCTTCGCGCGATACCTTCAGTGCTATATCACAGCTGTTGCGCTTGGCCATAGATATTTGTGCCGGCGTGGCACGGTCTTCATTGCGCAGCACACCCAGGCGCCAGTTCAGCAGTTGGCTTTTGGTGATCTCGGTGATCATCTCTGCCAGTTTCTTCTGCGTCAATTGGAAGCCCGCTATCGGCCTGCCAAATTGTACACGCTGCTTGGCATAGCGCAGCGCTGTATCGTAGCAGTCCATAGCACAACCCAATGCACCCCAGGCTATGCCGTAGCGTGCGCTGCTGAGACAAGTAAGTGGCCCCTTCAATCCCTTTATGGTCGGGAATATATTCGCCTTAGGCACCTTTACATTATCAAAAACTAATTCGCCTGTAGCCGATGCGCGCAAAGACCACTTGCCATGCGTTTCGGGAGTGGTAAAACCTTCCATGCCACGTTCTACCACCATACCATGTATCTCGCCCTGCTCGTCCTTCGCCCATACCACTGCTATGTCCGCAAACGGGGCATTGGATATCCACATCTTGGCGCCGTTGAGTATCACATGGTCGCCTGCGTCTTTATAGTTGGTGGTCATACCGGCAGGGTTAGAGCCATGGTCGGGTTCGGTAAGCCCGAAGCAGCCCATCCATTCGCCGGAGGCCAGCTTAGGCAGGTACTTCATCTTCTGCTCTTCTGTGCCGAATTTATAAATAGGGAACATCACCAGCGATCCCTGTACCGATGCCGTAGAACGAACACCCGAATCACAACGCTCCAGTTCCTGCATCATTATGCCGTAGGAGATATAGTCCAGCCCGGCGCCGCCATACTTTTGGGGTATAAATGGGCCAAAGCAGCCTAGGTCGCCCAGCCCTTTGATGATCTGCTTCGGGAACTCTGCCTTTTGGGCATACTCCTCTATTATCGGATGTAATTCCTTCTTCACATATGCACGTACCGTATCGCGGATCAACTTATGCTCGTCTGTCAAAAGTTCATCTACAAGGTAGTAATCCGGCTGCTGGTACTGGTCTTTTTCCATGTTTTGTTAAATTTGGTATCAATTTGTGGCGCAAAGGTAGCATTTTTGGCATATTGGTATAATTTTGCACCACTTTAAGCGTTCATTGTCACACAAGTTCTTTCACCTATAGGCGTATAATTATTATTCATACTCCCTGAAAATCAACCCCATCGGGCTTTCAGACGGGTTCAGCGAAATATATGACTGTATGTTAACAATAATAACAAATTGTGGAACGTATTTTGTGCTGTAATAATTTAGAAATATTTTGGTCATAGTATTAAACTTTTTACTCAAAAAGTACGTCTTTATAAAAACGATGTAACAACATGTAAATCATATGAGCATTTAAAGCCTACAACTATCACTGAAAACTTAAATTCATAATAAATAATATTCTATGAGGCAGTTAAAAATTGCCACCCAGATCACGAACAGGGATTCGCAGGCCGTAGAGAAATACTTGCAGGAAATCAGCAAGATATCTATGATCACTCCCGAAGAAGAAACGACACTGGCACAAAAGATCCACATGGGCGATCAACGCGCATTGGAAAAGCTGGTAAAGTCGAATCTTCGCTTCGTAGTTTCCGTGGCCAAGCAGTACCAGCACCAGGGCCTTTCGCTCAGTGACCTTATCAATGAAGGCAACCTCGGACTTATCAAGGCAGCACAGCGCTTTGACGAGACCAAGGGCTTTAAATTTATCTCTTATGCCGTATGGTGGATCCGTCAGTCTATCCTTCAGGCGCTTGCAGAGCAGGGCCGCCTTGTGCGCCTGCCGCAGAATAAGATAGGTACCTACAACAAAGCGAATAAGGCATTTATAGCTTTTGAACAGGAAAACGAGCGCGAGCCTTCAACCGAAGAACTGGCCGACATCCTGGACATGAGCGAAACTGAAGTGACCAATATCTTCACCAGCAACACCCGCCACACCTCGCTTGATGCACCCGTGCATGAAGCAGAAGACGTGGCTATGGGCGACCTGCTGGCCGGCAGCAGCGATACTGATGATGATGTGATGAAGGACTCCCTGAGAAACGAGATCCGCCGCATCCTCAAATCATTGAGCATCCGCGAAGCAGAGATACTGGCAGCCTACTTCGGACTTGAGGGCGACAACGGCCCTAGCATCGAAGAGATCGGCGAGAAATACGACCTCACCAAGGAGCGCATCCGCCAGATCAAGGAAAGGGCCATCAAGCGCCTGCAAAAAGCACGCTACAGCAACGCCCTCAAAGTGTACTTGGGCTAAAGCGACATAGTTAAACAAAAGAGAAGCGGCTCCCGGATGGGGGCCGCTTTTTGTTTTTAATACTTTGTCAAATACCAGTACTGCCCGGCATCTGTTCTATCCAACACCATAGTTGAATCCGTAAGGCTTTTTATAATGAACAACTCATAGTACGCAGAGTCAGCAGCAATGGATAAAGAAAATTCGCTGCCGGTTACATGGCGCCATAGCCCGTTACGTGCCATAGCTCCGGTACCTAAAGAGGTATCGCCCAAAGTGCCATTACTGAAAAAAGTATACACCTGTACCGTATTAAACGGAAATATAATCCACTCATGAGCCGAGTCAATTACGCCGTTTCCGTTGTCGTCACTCCACATCTTATAAAATGCCCACCTATTAGCGGTAAGTATGTGTACCGTGTCTACAGAGTCAACAACAGGAGTAACGACCTGCCTAGTACTTTTCTTCTTGCAGGAAGTCATGCACATAGCCACACACACCATTAATGCGAACGCGATCTTGTAAAGTTTCATAGTAGTGAGGTTTTAGAATTCCAATGTACTCACCACCATTTATACTTTCAAGCAGTAACTCAAAGAAAATATATGGTACTATGTAAATAATTGACGGGAGTATTTGTTCAATTGCTGACAACACAGCGAGTATCAACTCTTCAAAACGTCAATTTATTAACAAAGGCACATATCGACACAATCCCCACCCTTTCCACACTTGTCAAATCCATAACAATAATTCCAAAATAATCTCCATACCTTTGCGCAGTTTTTTTAAGTAGGTTGGGCATAGTCTTTGCAGTAAAAAGCTTTAGACTTTCTACTTACTACTTTCTACTGAACACCATGGCTAAATATAACGAATATAAAGGATTAAATATGCCCTCCATAGAGCAGGACTACCTTGCTATATGGAAGAATGAACATTGCTTTGAAGAGAGTGTGACGCTGCGCGATGGTGCGGAGCCGTTTGTGTTTTATGAAGGCCCCCCGAGCGCCAATGGTATGCCCGGCATTCACCACGTTATCAGTCGCACATTAAAGGACCTCGTATGCCGTTACAAGACCATGCAGGGCTACCAGGTAAACCGCAAAGCCGGCTGGGATACTCATGGTCTGCCCGTGGAGCTGGGTGTAGAGAAGGAACTGGGCATCACCAAGGAGGATATAGGCAAAAAGATCACCGTAGAAGAATATAATAAGAAGTGCCGCGAGGTGGTGATGCGCTACAAGGACAAGTGGGAAGACATCACGGAAAAGATGGGCTATTGGGTAGATATGACCGACCCATACATCACTTTCGATAATAAATACATAGAAACCCTTTGGTGGGCATTGAAGCAGTTGTATGATAAAGACTTCCTCTACAAGAGTGTCAGCATACAACCCTACTCGCCAGCAGCAGGTACCGGCCTCAGCAGCCACGAACTGAACCAGCCCGGCACTTATAAAGATGTAAAGGACACAACAGTGGTGGCTATGTTCCACCTCACACCTGCACAATCTGAAAGGGAAGGCGATATTGAGTACCTCAACCCGCTACAGTTCAAGCTGCAATTTCTGGCACGCAATGCGTGGGAGCCATTCATAAAAATGCCCATAGGTGGCGGACTGATAGAAGCCAATAAAGCAGGCGCTGTATATTTCATGGCGTGGACCACTACCCCATGGACCCTGCCCAGCAACTGCGGACTGACCGTAGGCCCCAATATAGACTATGTATTGGTGCAGACATTCAATCCCTATACACACCAGCCCTGCAATGTAGTTTTGGCAGAAGCGTTGATAAACAAATACTTCAAGCAGGAAGCACAAGAAACTGATTTTACAATATATACGAGTGAAAGCAAGGTGCTGCCGTGGAAAATATTAGGCAAGTTCAAGGGCAGTGAACTGGAGGGCATACGCTATGATCAGTTACTTCCTTTTGATGGCAATACCCGCGAGGTAACCGGCGGCGATCCATGGCGCATCATCACCGGCGACTTTGTGACCACCGAAGATGGCACCGGCATAGTACATACTGCGCCGGCTTTTGGTGCAGATGACTATCGTGTAGGTAAAAAGAACAATATCGGCATCCTTACCATGGTGACCAAGGAAGGTAAATTCAACGACTATACCGGGGAATTTAGCGGCAGATATGTAAAAGATTATAAGAACGACCCTGATTATAAAGATGTGGACGTGGATATAGCTGTAAAGTTAAAGCTCAGCGGACATGCTTTTAAAGTAGAAAAATACGAACACACCTACCCCCATTGCTGGCGCACTGATAAGCCCATCATCTACTATCCGCTTGATGCCTGGTTCATACGTACCACTGCGGTAAAAGACCGCATGATAGAGCTGAACAAGACCATCAACTGGAAGCCAAAGGCCACAGGCGAAGGTCGTTTTGGCAACTGGCTGGAGAATATGGTGGATTGGAACCTGAGTCGCAGCCGCTTCTGGGGCACTCCACTGCCGGTATGGGTAAGCGACGATGGCAGCGAAATGAAGTGCATCGGCAGTATCGAAGAATTAATAACAGAAGCCCAGAAAGCCAATAAGGTATTGGGTTTGAACCAACTACTTGAAGAAGAACATAAAGTAAGCGCGCACAATCCATATAGTGCCCCCAATATTACACCAACCAAAAAAGAAGACCTTGACCTGCATAAGCCATTCGTGGATCAAATCGTACTGGTATCTGATACAGGTAAGCCTATGCGCCGAGAGCCTGACCTGGTAGATGTATGGTTTGATAGCGGCGCTATGCCATATGCACAATTGCACTATCCGTTTGAGAAACACGCAGAATCCACATTAAAGAAAAGCTTTCCTGCCGACTTCATAGCCGAGGGCGTAGATCAGACCCGTGGATGGTTCTATACCCTCCATGCTTTGGGTGTCATGTTATTTGACAGCGTAGCATATAAGACCGTTGTAAGCAATGGCCTGGTGCTGGATAAGAACGGAAATAAGATGAGTAAGCGCGTAGGCAATGTGATTGATCCGTTTGAGACCATAGAGAAATACAGCGCCGATGCTACCCGTTGGTATCTTATTACCAACGCATCACCATGGGATAGCTTACGATTTGATACAGAAGGAATTAGAGAGGTTCAACGGAAGTTTTTTGGAACGCTTTATAACACTTACCAGTTCTTTGCTTTGTACGCCAATGTGGATAACTTCACATTCAAGGAAAGCTACATACCTGTAAGCCAGCGCCCGGAGATAGACCGCTGGATACTCTCCTCGCTCAATACCCTCGTGAAGACCGTAACCACCGCAATGGAAGATTATGAGCCTACGCAGGCGGGCAGGGCCATGGAGTCTTTCCTTGATGAGCAGTTAAGCAACTGGTATGTACGCCTCTGCCGCCGCCGGTTTTGGAAAGGTGAGTATGAACAGGATAAGATATGTGCTTACCAGACATTGTATGAGTGCCTTGAAACATTATCACTGCTTATAGCGCCTATAGCACCGTTCTTTGCCGACTGGCTATACCGCAACCTGAACAGTGTTACTAAGCGCGATAAGGTAGGCTCCGTACATTTGGCAGACTATCCTGTAGCAAGTGATGATTGTATCAATACCGACTTGGAAGAGCGCATGCGCCTGGCACAAGACATTTCATCGCTGGTGCTATCTGTACGTAAAAAGGTGAATATAAAAGTACGCCAGCCTTTGCAGCGCATACTGATACCCGTACTGGATCCGCATATAAAGGACCAGATACAGCATATCGAAGAGTTGGTAAAGAACGAAGTAAACATAAAATCAATTGAGTATCTTACTGATACAGAAGGCTTTATAAAAAAGAAACTAAAGCCAAACTTCAAGACATTGGGCGCTAAGATGGGCGCTAAGATGAAAAGTGTGGCCGCAGCCATAGGCCAGATGAGCCAGCACGACATTAGCATATTAGAGCAGAATAAAGTCTTTGCTTTAACTGTTGATGGCGAGCAGGTAGAGGTAGGAATAGCCGATGTGGACATTATAGCCGAAGATATACCCGGATGGTCTATAGCAAATAAAGACAATCTGACAGTAGCGCTTGATGTGACGATAACACCGGAATTAGAAGAGGAAGGCAATGCCCGTGAGTTGGTAAACCGTATCCAAAAGATACGTAAAGAGAGTGGTTTTGAGGTTACAGACCGTATCAAGGTAGAAGTTCAGGAATATGAGCCACTTAAAAGTGCAATAATTAATTATAGTGATTATATTTGCGCGGAAATTTTGGCGGATGCTATAAAAATAGTGCCGCAGACAGAACTGGACAATGCTATTGAGATAGAGGTGAACGATGTAATGCTTAAAATTCAAATCTTCAAAAACTCTTAAAAGTCATGGCTACACACACAAAACAGGCAGCCAAGCCAACGAAAAATGCCAAACCAGCTTCTGTTGCTAAAAAAGCTGCACCTGTAAAAAAAGCCACGAGCAATAGCAAACCACCTGCTGCTGCGCCCAAAAAAGCGCCGGCAAAACCCATAACAAAGGCAGCCCCCGCTAAAAAAGCAGCTGCCCCCGCTAAGAAACCAATGCCAAAACCGGCAGCCAAGGCTCCCGCAAAAGCACCTGTGAAACCCGTAGCCAAAAGCGCTCCGGCTAAGAAAGCAGCGCCAATTAAGAAAACTGCAACAAACAATAACCAGAAAACTGTGATCAAGAAGAGTAGCAAACCAGCACCACCACCAGCCAAGAAATCAGCGCCCGTAGCAGCAGCAAAAAAAGCGGCTCCCGTGGCAAAAAAAGCAGCACCGGCGCTGCCCGCCAAGAAAGCGGCACCCGCAAAGGCACCTGTAAAACCTGTAGCTAAAGCAGCACCGGCTAAGCCAGCACCCAAAGCGCCAGTAAAACCGGCTCCTAAAGCAGCACCGGCTAAACCTGTAGCAAAAGCGCCTGCAAAGCCGGCACCTAAAGCTCCCGCGGCAAAGCCTGTGACCAAAGCAGCACCTGCAGCACCCGCCAAGAAAGCACCTGCGGCACCTGCTGCGCCGGTTAAAAAAGCGCCAACCAAGAAGGAGCCACCAAGAAAGATACTCACCAGTATGCCCGTAAAGGCAGGCCCGCCGGTGCCAAAGCCAATGGCCACGCCCGCAGCCCGCAGCCTGGAGAAAAAGCCAACCGTGATCATAGCGCACCGCAAGTTGGAGAATAAATCAAAAGGGGTAAAGGAATCAATAGGTATTGCTACGCACTACCAGCCCGATACTTACCGCTCCATACTTGATGAACCTATACAAACACAAGGGCCCCAATTCCGCTACAGTGATGAAGAACTGGGCGAATTCAAGCTGATCATTGTGAGCCGCATAGACGCAGCCCGCAAAGAGCTTAACTACCTCCAGGGCCTCATTACCCGCAAAGACGAAGCCGGCACCGAAGATACCGAGAACCGCTACATGAATATGGAAGACGGCAGCGGGGCTATGGAGCGTGAGCAAATCGCTCAACTCGCCAGCCGCCAGATACAATTCATGGGCCACCTCGAAAAAGCCCTTGTGCGTATTGAGAACAAAACATATGGCATCTGCCGTGTTACCGGCAAGCTCATTGACAAGGCCCGCCTGCGCGCAGTACCACATGCTACCCTCAGCATAGAAGCCAAGAAATTGATGAACACCAAATCAAACTAAGAACAGATAACTATTAAACGAACGGCCCGCTACATGCGGGTCGTTTTCGTTTCTTTGACTAACACGAATACTTTGCGTCTTCGCACCTCTGCGGTTGTAATATCAATGCTGGAATTTCTTCTCTCCCGCATTGATCTCCACATGCAGGCGGTTCTCGGTGGGTGGTATGGGACAAGAGAAGCCATCGCTGTACGCACAATACGGATTGTAGCACTTATTGAGGTCCAGCAGTATTTTATCGTCCTTCACATCATTCAGGCTTAGGTCTATGTACCTGCCGCCGCCATAGGTCTGGTCGTAATTGGTCTCGTCATTAAAAGGCACGAACAGCTCATCTTTGTGTGCGCCGCTATTCAGCATATCCACGCTTTGGTACACATGCAGTTGCAGCGGTGTGCCGTTTAATGTAAAGCTAAGTATGCCATATTCCTTAAAAGGCTTTTGCTTGCCACTGTGGGTATTCACTAAGAAGGGCTCTGTGCCCCGCTTCACAGTAAGCGTAGCCCACACACAATAATTCTTATCCGGTTTAAAGAAGCTGATGTACTTCACCTGCGATGGCTGCACCGGCTTCCTCGGTTCTGCAAGGAGGTCTTTTATGTATTGGTCCCTGTATTGCTTTAGACTATCCTCATACGATTGTCCCTTAGCACCAAATGCCAATTGTAAAAACAATAAAAAGAGAATAGCAGAACGTAGCATAAATTCCAAATTCCAAATCCCATCCAGGTAGCTATCGGGACCCAATCCCGTAGCTATCGCAACTTATCAAACTATCATTGGCAGCCTCGAACGGCAACCTATCAACCCTCCAGCTGAACATCAGCTAATCATCAAATCAGCTAATTAGCTAATCAAACCCGCTCTGCCCTCATTTGCGGGAAGAACAGCACATCCTGTATAGATACCTGCCCTGTGAGCAGCATAGCCAGGCGCTCTATACCGAAGCCTATACCAGCCGTTGGCGGCATACCGTACTCCAACGCACGCAGAAAGTCGTAGTCTATGAACATCGCCTCTTCGTCACCACGCTCCATCAGCTTCACCTGGTCTTCAAACCTGTCGCGCTGTTCCAGCGGGTCATTCAGTTCGCTGTAGGCATTGGCTATTTCTTTACCGTTGATGATCAGCTCAAAACGTTCTACCAGTCCGGGTTTAGAGCGGTGCTTCTTCGTCAGTGGGCTCATCTCCACCGGGTAGTCTATAATAAAGGTGGGCTGTATGTAATGCTTCTCGCACTTGCCGCCAAATATCTCATCCACCAGCTTACCCTTGCCCATAGAGGCATCCACGTCTATATGCAGTTGCTTGCACACGCCGCGCAGGCCGTCTTCGTCCATCTCACTGATGTCTATTCCCGTATGTTCCTGTATGGCATCATAAATGCTGATGCGCTTGTAAGGCGCTTTAAAATCAACTGTTACTTCATTGATCGTTGTTGTCGTAACGCCATTAGTAGCTATGGCGGTACGCTCCAGCATTTGCTCGGTCGTATCCATCATCCACAGATAATCCTTATAAGCCACATAAAACTCCAATATGGTAAACTCAGGATTGTGCGTGCGGTCCATACCCTCATTCCTGAAGTTGCGGCTGAACTCATATACCCATTCAAAACCGCCCACTATCAGGCGCTTCAGGTACAGCTCATTGGCTATACGCAGGTACAGCGGCATATCCAGCGCATTGTGGTGTGTAACGAAGGGCTTGGCCAGTGCGCCACCCGGTATGCCTTGCAGCACAGGCGTATCCACCTCCAGCGCGCCACGCTCATTCAGGAAGGTGCGTATGGCATTCTTCATCTTGGTGATCTTGGTAAACACATCGCGCACCGAGGGGTTCACTATAAGATCGGCATAGCGCTGGCGGTATTTGAATTCCAGGTCGGTAACGGCATCAAACACCTCGCCATCCTTCTCCTTGGTCACCGGCATGGGGTGCAGGCTCTTCGTCAGTATCGTGAAGCTTTCTACGTGTATAGAGGTCTCCCCTGTCTTGGTAATGAACGCAAAACCCTTGATCCCTATGATGTCGCCTATATCCAGCAGCTTTTTCCAAACGGTGTTATACAGTGTTTTATCTTCATCCGGGCAAATCTCATCCCGCTTTATGTATATCTGTATGCGGCCGGTATGGTCTTGAAGCACGGCAAAGTTGGCCTTGCCCATATCTCGCACGCTCATAATGCGGCCTGCAAATGATATAGCCTTGAACTGGTCGGCCTTCTCGTCTGTATATTCTTCCTTTATCTGCTTGGCAGTATGCGTGATCTCGAATAACGGTGCCGGGTACGGGTCTATACCCATTGCCCTCAGTTCGCCCAGCTTTTCGCGGCGAACGATTTCCTGTTCACTAAGTGTTGCAATCATGGCTGCAAAAATAGTTGATAAGTTGGTAAGTTTAAGAGGTAATTCGTTAAAAGGTTACTGGTCTGTATATAAATAGGTAAGTCTCGGTGAGCCTCAGGTAGGTGTCATTGTAAGCCTCGTCGAACCGCGACACCGTTACCGGACAGACAATAAGTAAACATTCAATACCTAACCTCAATAACCAAGAACACTCAACGGTGCCATGGTTCGACAAGGCTAACCATGACACCTATCTGCACAAGCGTTCTTCGCTGGCTAGCGTCTCTGCGGTAAAACTGATTTTGTGTTAATTTCACTGTTGATAAAATTTATGTCGAAATATTTTTATACCACACTTTCTTTTATACTTTTATTGAAAATCCATAGCTCATGACACACCTCTTACTGTACGCACTACCCTCCTTCATTGCCGACAACGAAGGCCTGCTCATCACCCTGCTCATTGGTGCCATAGCGGGCTACCTGGCAGAATACCTGGTACCCGGCCCCGGTTACGGCTTCCTGGTTACCATCATCATAGGTATGGCCGGAGGCTGGCTGGGCAGCATAGCTTTCAAGGGCCTCATCAACATCAGTACCGACATACCCCACCTCAACGAGATCATCAGCGCCACCCTCGGCGCCATGATAGTGGTCATCGTCGTCAACCTCATTATGCGGGCAGTAAGAGGCGGCAAAGGCAATGGCAGCAGGGAGAAGAATGTGTATGATTGGGAGAATGAATAGGCTCTCTCCCCTACCTCCCCTGCCGATGTTGGTGGGACACCAACATATTGCTCACGAGGTTTATTGCTCACTTTTATTGCTCACTTTTTTATTGATAATCAATGGTATAGACTGAGAATAAGCAATATAGTTGCTCACTTTTTTGCAAAGTATTCTTGTAAAATAACCACTTAAAAACTTCCATAACCCTCCTACGCTCAAAAGCTACGGCGGACAAAGAAGGTTAATTTCTCTTCCGGAAAATTAATTTGTCTGAACCTGAACTTGCCTACCGGCAGGCAGGTTTAAAGAATTGATGGAAATTACAGAATTGAAATAATCCAGATTAAACTTATCTAAGGAAAAAACACGCTCGATACCACTCTTTGATAGCACAAAGGTAAAGCAGAAAATAATACAGCACAACACCTTTTAGTTATGGGCAGTTTTGTTTTATTGATAGTGTACTGTCTGCTATCCGAGTGCCTATATCCGGCACAAAAAGAAGACCCACACATTCGCGAGTCGGGAGACTCGCTACCGAGAGACGTAGTCTGGAAGACTACGCCCAACAACCCATTTTCCAACAACTCATTTTTTGGAAAACTACGGGCAACGGGGGGAAGTAACGCTAAAGGCTTATATTTGCACAGTGCACCCTGCTTCTTTGTAGCCTGCGTTTTGATAGTTGGCCTTTTGTTTGCTGCAGGCATCCATTGCCTGGGATTCGGTATGGAAGGTTTGCTTATAGAATAATTTAGCAGGTACAGTAGTTGATGAGTCTATAGCGCCACAGGTACAGGTGTAGCTGGTATAGCAGGATGTGAACGGAAATAAAAATGGCAAAATGGCCAGTACAAGGATAGCTTTCTTCATAAAGGTCGGGTTACTACTTGGATATAAGTTATGGTAAGGCAATAACTGTGCCATTTATTTTAATACTACGCCTTGCAGAAAAATGATCTTGAGGAAATTCTCCGCTGTATTCTAAGTTGAGAATTTATACATAAAAAAAAGCCCCGAACTATACAAGTCCGGGGCTTTTCAATATGCAGCAGGATAATTACTCAATATACCTCATCATGAGAGCCAATATCTACAAATATTGCTTTAGGAGGTTTGTCTTTTGTAAAATAGAATACTACCCTCAAATCTCTCTCTACCGAGAAACTCCATAGATCTTTTAATTTTCCGGACAGTTTATGTGTTTTCAATTGCCAATGGTAGGGATCATTGATAAACATATCAACCTTCTTCCAAAAAGCATCCTCAGACCCTATACCTTGAATCCTTTTCTTAAATGATTTTTTAAATGAACTGCTAAATGAAACCTCCATTATAGCATCTTTTTAAGATCCTGAACTGATGAAGAAAATTTCAATTTCCCAGCCTTATGTTCTTTTTGAGTAGACTTATAATTACGTTCAATTTCACTGCGGCGGGCATCAGCAATATTATGCTCCAACAGATCCTTCAACTCTTCTTTATACTCCAATGGAAGGTTGTAAATATTTTCTATAATGCTATTGAAACTTGTTGTAGCCGCTTTCATGACTTTATAATTTTAGTAAAGTTAGCATAAAATGGAAATCATACCACATAATCTAAAGAAATAGGAAATCAAAAAAGCCCCGAACTCTCACAAGTCCGGGGCTTTTCAATATTTATTAAGAAGTTTTACTTCCTCTTCCCTTTATAACCACCGCCGCCGCTGTAGCCGCCGCCATCACGGTCGCGGCCGCCACTGTAGGGCCTTGCATCTGATGAGCGTGGGCCGCCAAACTTTGGCTTGCCGCCAAAGTCCCTGCCCTTGCCGCTGCCGCCGCCACCCTGGCTTTGCTCAGCCTGGTCTACACGTACTTTGCGGCCCTTGAATTTCTTCTGGCCCAGGTGTTCCAGTATGTACTCTGCTGCATCGCCGGGCACGTTAAAGAAGCTGCTCAGGTCGCGCACCGTTACACGGTCTATCACGTTAGCTTGTACGTCCACACTTTCGGTGATGAACTGTACCAGCTTAGCTGTATTCAATCCGTCCTTCTCACCGAGGTTGATGAACAGGCGCACATAGCGGTTGCCAAAGTTGCGGTCCTTGTCCTTGCTCTCGTAGCCAGCGTTCAGGTCGTCAGAGTCCTGGTAAGCATCAATGGCCTCGCGAAGTTGCAGCCATATCAGCTTGCGTATCAGCTCGTCCTTGTCCACGTCGGCAAAACGCTCATGTATCATATCATGGTACAGCTTAGCAAAGTCGGGCTGTGGCTCGGCCTTGGCTATCTGCTCCAGGTGAAAGAATAATTTTTTACGGATCACTTCAGCACCATCAGGTATATCGCTCTTGTGGAACTTCTGCTTCACGAGGCGCTCTATCTGCCTGATATTGGATATCTGCTTTGGCGACACGATAGACATACATATGCCCGACTTGCCGGCTCGTGCTGTACGGCCGCTGCGGTGCGTATATACTTCGGGGTCATCCGGCAGCTCATAGTTGATCACGTGGGTGATGTCATTCACATCTATACCACGCGCAGCCACATCGGTAGCTACTATGCACTGCAATGTTTTGTTTTTGAAACGCTCCATTACCTTGCTGCGCATCTTCTGGTCCATATCGCCATGCAGCGGGCTCACGTGATACCCCATCTTCATTAGCTTCTCAGATACCTCCTGCGCATCCTGCTTGGTGCGGGTAAATATAACGCCGTATATGCCGGGTGTAAAGTCGAGCAGGCGGCGCAGTGTTTCAAAACGGTTGCTGTGGTTGGCTACAAAATACTGGTGGTCTATATTCTCGTTGGTGCTGTTGGCCGCCGCTACCGAGAATTCTTTCCAGTCTTTCATAAAGCGCTTGGCTATGCCGCGCACTTCATTGCTCATGGTTGCAGAGAAAAGCCATGTGTACTCGCGCGCAGGTGTGTTCTTCAGGATCACATCTATATCCTCGCGGAAGCCCATGTTCAGCATTTCGTCGGCCTCATCCAGCACTACGTACTGCACATTATCCAGCGATATCGCTTTGCGTTCCAGCAGGTCTATCAGGCGGCCGGGGGTGGCTACTATTACCTGTGGGTGGCTCTTCAGCTCACGGATCTGGCCCGTGATGGGCACACCACCATAAACGGCCGTTACGCGCAGGCCACGAATGTGGTCGCCGTACTTGGTCATTTCTTCCTGTATCTGCATACACAATTCGCGTGTAGGGCTTAATACAAGGCACTGGGCATGGCGATGCGCCACATCCACATGATGCAGGAGCGGCAGGCCATAAGCGGCCGTTTTGCCGGTACCTGTTTGCGCAAGTCCAATGATATCGATCGGCTCAGTAAGTAATTGAGGTATTACTTTTGATTGAATAGGAGTAGGGGTCTCAAAGCCAAGGTCAGAAATTGCCCGCGTAAGTTCTTCCCTCAACGGGAAGGATGAAAAAGAATCTAACATTAAAAAGAACTTTTATGAAAATTTGCCCTGCCTTAATTGGCAAAGCGGTTGCAAAGGTACACCAAATAAATGAGAAAAGTATTAATTGGTTATATGGCAATGCGCAAATGCAACCCATAAAACACTTTCTTAACAGTAATTTAAGGCTAACAGTTAATGTACGTGTCCCTTGCCTGCAAAAGAAGCTTTTTCTGTATTAATAGACCCATTCATTTGGTTTATGGTATAAAAGCTGTCACTTTTAAAAACATACACAGAATCGACATAGTAATCTATCGCAGACACATCAAACGCATAGGTCCTCATCGAATCATAGTTAAACGTGACCTCTAAAGGAAATACAGTAAATGATCCACTATTAGGATTGAACACTTCCCGGTAGCGGGAAACCACGCCCTCTACATCTACGGTGCCAGCTGTCAAATGGTTTACATAGCATACTCTTGGAAAGGAAGTATCTCTAAATACACCATTGACATAATCATGAACACTATCATTAAATACCCCATAAAAAGTGTCTATATAAGGGTAGCTTAACGCAGCAGGCGCAGTATTCTTTTTCTTTTCGCAGCCATAGCAAAAGCAAACAGCGATAATAAAGAAAGTGCAGATGAGTTTCATAAATATCGGTTTAAAGATTAGTGTTTATGAACATTGCCTTTGCCTGCGAATGTGCCGTTTTCATCCCAAAGATGGCTTTGATATGTTTTACCAAAGTACAGACTATCGCCTGTAAATAAAAAGGAATTGGTGATATTTACTTTCTTTATTGGAGTACTCTTGAACATATAGCTTTGTCCAAGGGTGTCGGCAAATGAGTAATTATAGTTTGAAGTATCAAACGCCGTGGGAATCGTATAACCACCGCTCGCATTATCATTAAATTTTGTTATCTAACTATTTACATTCACGTTATCCGAATCTATGTGCAAAACATAGACCGTAACTCCAAAGGACGTGTCGGGATTTGTAATGTAATAATCAAAACTGTAAACATCATCCATCCACACACCATAAAACGTATCAGTATAAGGATAAATACTCGCTACCTTCGTAGTGTCTATAGGATGCGTGGTGGTCGTCACCGTTGATGGCGCAGCATTCTTCTTCTTCTCGCAGCCATAGCAAAAGCAAACAGCGATAATACAGAAAGTGCAGATGAGTTTCATAAAGATCGGTTTAAAGATTAGTGTTTACGTACGTTCCCCTTACCGGCGAAAGAGCCACCATTTATCCAATTAGCACAATCAGCAGATAATTCCCGACTGAAAAATAAACTATCATTGCTAAAAGAAACTTTGATAGCGGAGTCTACGCCTTCTATGATATAATAATTGGCACTATCCATAATGAAACCCATAGTAAAGTTAAACCCTTGAAAGTAAACAGGTCCATCAACACTAACCATAGAGGCACTTGTAACCGCCGCAGAAATCAGCATGGAATCAAAAGTAACATGCTCAGCATAACAAACTGAATAAAAGGTAGTGTCTCTGTAACATGACCCGTCAAATCCTTCGTATGTACCCACATTATACCATACTCCATAAAAGGTATCAGTATACGGATAAATACTCACAACCTTTGGAGTATCTATTGGCGGCGTGGTGGTCGTCACCGATGATGGCGCAGCATTCTTTTTCTTCTCGCAGCCATAGCAAAGACACACAACAGCAATAAAAGCAAGGTAAGCAGGTCTCATACGGGCGAATTTATATAACAATAACGGCACTATCGTTATTTTATTGCAATACAACCAAAATGAAACTAATCTCTGTGATTTTCTAACGAACTTATCAACTTGTCAACTTATCAACCCTTTAACGTATTAACAGCGTCAGAAACACTCACCATTTTCTGCTCGCCGGTTACAAAGTTCTTTACGCTCACCATGCCCTTCGTGCGCTCTTCGTCGCCGGGCAGTAGTACATAGGCTATACCTCGCTTATTGGCGTACTTCATCTGCTTGTCGAATTTCGCAGCATCAGGGTATATCTCTGCAGCAATGCCGGCATTGCGCAGTTGCGTGAGCAATTGCAGCGCATATGTCTCATTCTCGCCGCCAAAGTTCACCAGCATGGCCTGGGTGCCTTCTGCCAGTTGCTCGGGGAAAACGTTCAGTTCATCCATAACATCATAGATACGGTCTATGCCGAACGACACCCCTACCCCCGATAATCCCTTCAACCCGAATAGCCCCGTAAGATCGTCATACCGGCCGCCGCCGCCTATGCTGCCCATCTTCACATCGGGGTGTGCGCATACTACCTCCACGATCACACCTGTATAGTAATTGAGCCCGCGTGCCAGGCTGATGTCCACCACCACAGATGAGGCCTCGGGAAACAGCGTTTTATAATAAGCCAGTGTTTTACTCAGTTCGTTGATGCCCTCCATACCTGCGGCGCTGTGCTGCATGATGTCGCTGAAGGCTGCGAGCTGCTCGTCATTCGTGCCTTTTACATTGATCACCTTTTCTATCTGCCATATACCGTCGTCGCTGATGCCGCGCTCCTTCAGTTCATTGGCCACACCTATCCAGCCTATCTTGTCCAGCTTGTCCATGGCAATGGTTATGTCCATCATCTTATCGGGCATACCACATAGCTCGGCCAGTGCGGCCAGCAGCTTGCGGCTGTTGATCTTTATCGTTACCGGCACCTGTAGCTTTGCAAACGCGCTCTGGTAGATACATAATAGCTCCGCTTCATTGATGAGCGATGTACTGCCCACCACATCGGCATCACACTGCCAAAACTCGCGGTAGCGGCCCTTCTGCGGCCTGTCGGCGCGCCACACGGGCTGCATCTGGTAGCGGCGGAAAGGGAATGCAAGCTCATTCTGGTGCATCACCACATAGCGGGCAAAGGGTATAGTAAGGTCGTAACGTAACGCACGCTCCGTCACCACTGGGGTAGAATATGGCTTGCTCACCACCTTCTCCCATTCGGCATGTAGTTTGGCTTTGTCTTCTTCCTTCTTTTCGTGCAAGCCGTTGTTCAGTATCTTGAAGATGAGGCGGTCGCCTTCCTCGCCATACTTTCCGGTGAGCGTCACGAGGTTTTCCATAGAGGGTGTCTCTAGTGGCTGAAAACCATACAGTTCAAATATCACCCGGAGTGTATCAAATATATACTGGCGTTTCCGCACCTCGGCCGGCGAAAAATCGCGCGTACCCTGCGGTATCGATGGTTTAGACATAATGGGGGCAAAGATAGGTTTTTAGTAGAAAGTCGTTAGTAGATAGTCGTTAGTCGTTAGTAGAAAGTCAAAAGTAGAAAGCTGGTGTGTATTAAAGCGTAAAAGTCGGTAGTCCTAAGTCGAAAGTAGAAAGTAGAAAGTAAAAAGCTGTTGCGTAGTTGTTAGTAGATAGTTGTTGCGTAATTCCTTAGCGTCTTTGCGCCTCTGCGGTAAAATAAACATCCGCGCCGGAAAGTCTTTCTACTTTCTACTTTCTACTTTAGACTACTTATATTTCGCCACGATCGCATCACACGTCTTATCTATCATATCATACACGATCTTGTATCCATCCTCATCGCCATAATACGGGTCCGGTACCGACTGGCCTCTTGGTGTCTTCCCGAGCCCCGCCGAGGGGAGCTCATCCAGGAACAACCCTACCCTGCTCATATCCGCATGGCGGCCACCTATGGCTTCTATCTCGCGATACACATCGGTAGCCATGGCATACACATGATCGTAGGCGGTAAGGTCGGCTTTGGTAAATTTTTTGGCGCGCTGGTCGCTTATATCTATACCATGCTTCAGGCATTCCTTTTGCGACAGCCGGTGAGGCGCCTCGCCTATATGGTAAGACTCTGTGCCGGCCGACTCCACAGTCCAGTTCAGCCCATGTTCTTTTATCTTGTGCCTCATCACGCCCTCCGCTATCGGCGAGCGGCATATATTCCCGAGGCATACCATCAGTATGCGCATAACGTATTAAATTCCAGTGGACAAATTCCAAATTCCAAAAGACAAATTCCAAATCCCAAATCCCAAGTGAATCACGCGATATTTTTTACCACATAGGCACATAGAAAACATAGCCTATGTGGTCTGATCAGCGCGAATTAAGTGCACATAGCCCTTTCTTACTCCCACTATGTGGTCTATGTGCCTATGTGGTGGCCCTAAGTAACACTTAACTACTCCACCGGAGATTACCTCGCGACTATCTACTAACGACTAACGACTCAAATCAACTATCCAGCTTCAGCACTGCCAGGAAAGCCTCCTGCGGCACATCCACACTGCCTATCTGCCTCATGCGCTTCTTACCTTCCTTCTGCTTTTCCAGCAGCTTACGCTTACGGCTAATATCTCCTCCATAGCACTTGGCCGTTACATCCTTGCGCATCGCGCTGATGGTTTCGCGGGCTATGATCTTGGCGCCTATGGCGGCCTGTATGGCTATCACGAATTGTTGTTTCGGCAGCAGGTCCTTCAGTTTGGCGCACAGCTTGCGCCCGAAGTCTGCCGAGCGGCTGCGGTGTATCAGTGCGCTCAGGGCATCCACGCTCTCGCCGTTCAGCAGTATGTCCATGCGGGCTATATCGCTCTCGCGGTAGTCCAGCGGATTGTAGTCAAATGATGCGTAACCACGTGTGCAGCTCTTCAGCTTATCGTAGAAGTCAAATACTATTTCTGTCAGCGGCATTTCAAATATCAGCTCCACGCGCGTAGGCGTCAGGTAGTGCTGGTTGATGAGCAGGCCACGCTTGCCCAGGCACAGGCTCATGATGTTGCCTATATAATCCGGCAGGGTTATTATTTGTGCGCGGATGAACGGCTCCTCTATGCGGTCCAGCCTGCTGGGCTCCGGCATTTCGCTCGGGTTGTTCACAGTGATGGCCTTTTCCTTATCCCGCGTCAGGTAGGCGCGAAAGCTTACGTTGGGCACAGTGGTGATCACCGTCTGGTTGAACTCGCGCTCCAGCCTTTCCTGTATGATCTCCATGTGCAGCATACCCAGGAAGCCGCAACGGAACCCGAACCCAAGCGCCTGGCTGGTTTCCGGCTCAAACGTGAGCGAGGCATCATTGAGCTGCAGCTTTTCCATGCAGTCGCGCAGGTCTTCAAAGTCGTCTGTCTCTACCGGGAAGATGCCGGCAAATACCATCGGCTTCACATCCTGGAAGCCCCGCACCACATCAGTAGTAGGGTTGGCAATAGTGGTGATGGTATCCCCTACCTTCACATCCTTCGCCGTTTTGATGCCGGTGATGATGTAGCCCACATCGCCCACGCTCACCTCATTCTTCGGGGTCAGTGTCAGCTTCATTACGCCCACCTCATCGGCAGTGTAGTCGGCATCGGTATGTATGAATTTGATCTTATCGTTCTTGCGTATAGTACCGTTAAACACACGGAAGTAAGCGATGATGCCCCTGAAGGAGTTGAACACACTATCAAAGATCACCGCCTGCAGTGGTGCATTCGGGTCGCCCTTGGGGGCCGGTATGCGGTCTATGATGGCCGCCAGTATCTCCTCAATGCCTATGCCGCTCTTGCCGCTGGCCAGTATGATGTCCTCCGGCTTGCAGCCTATCAGGTCCACTATCTGGTCAGTCACCTCAGGTATCATGGCGCCATCCATGTCTATCTTGTTGATGACCGGTATTATTTCCAGGTCATTCTCCAGCGCCAGGTATAGGTTGCTTATGGTTTGTGCCTGTATGCCTTGGCTGGCATCTACCAGCAGCAGCGCGCCCTCGCAGGCCGCCAGTGCGCGGCTCACCTCGTAGCTGAAGTCCACGTGGCCGGGGGTATCTATCAGGTTCAGTACATACTTCTCGCCCTTCCACACATAGTCTATCTGTATGGCGTGGCTCTTGATGGTGATACCCTTTTCACGTTCCAGGTCCATATCATCCAGCACCTGCGCCTGCATATCCCTGCTGGATATGGTTTTGGTAAACTCCAACAGGCGGTCGGCCAGGGTACTTTTACCATGGTCTATATGGGCGATGATACAGAAATTGCGAATGTTTTGCATATATAAATTAGAGGGTGCAAAGGTAGGGATTTAATGGGGGAATTCGGCAATTTGGGGATGTGAAAAATGGCTGTTGTTATATAACACAATCAATCAGCGCTTTTTCTTGCCGACGATAGGAGAGATCTACACTCGCGAGACAAAATGTGGAAAGAATTATAATGCAACAGCCACTTTCATCGCATAATACACAATATGCCCTGTAAGCTCCCTCTTCTCTTTAACCTCGCTTTTGCTTTGCATGATCACATCGAAGGGCAGGTCTAAAGAATATACAAGGGCCTTTCTTATCTTATTCTCCCATGCCATTTTTTCGCGTGGGTCATAGGTATCGGCAGTAATGATCAGCAGGTCGTAATCACTCTCAGCATGTTCATTCCCCTTTGCCCTGGAACCAAAAAGAAGCACCTGCGAACCCGGCAAAAAGGAGTTCACAGTTGACTTAATGGCTGTCAGCGTTTGAGGGGAATTCATGATACAAATATACAAAAGGGTTTAATGATACGCAACAAATGTGAAGGTAAAATATCATTTCAAGTCCTCGCCAATCGGGATTAATCGGGTTCCCTTAGCAAATGTTCCACCACCCGCTTGCACACTGCGAAATTCTTTATATTTTTGAAATGGATTTATTTGGCACGATACTTGCAATTAAGCCTTTAACATACAATTATGAATTATGAATGTCCAAAAACAAACCATTAAGAAATATGCTCTTATTATAACTTGCCTACTACTAACTTTGGACACAAAGGCACAATATTGGCATGCCGTAGGCATAACAGGTTTTTCGGAAGGGCCAATCGAAGCTCCAACAATAGCAATAACTGGAAGCGGCATCCCTTATGTGGCATATACGGATTGGACTGCGGGCGTGGCAATTAATGCAATGAAATTTGATGGCAGTAATTGGATATTAGCAGGTGCCGAAGCGTTCTCTGGTGACGAGGCACATGGCCCCACTCTTGCAATAGACAGGAGCGGAACACCTTATGTAATTTATCAGGATTTCGCATATGCGTATAGCTATGCTACTGTAATGAAGTTAAGTGACACCAGTTGGACATTTGTGGATACCCCAGGTATTTCGGCAGGGTGTTCAGATTTCAACTCAATAGCTATTGGGGATTCCGACATGCCATATATCGTGTTAGGTTTTGATAACACAAGTTGCACTGGCCAATCCAGTGTGATGAAATATAATGGCACCGCCTGGGTAACAGTCGGCAGCCCACGCTTTACTGCAGGTGATGCATGGAGCACATCCTTAGCGATAGATACTACTGGAACTCCATATTTGGCTTATGAGGATTTTGGAAATAGTAAAAAAGCAACGGTAATGAAATTCAATGGCACAGATTGGGTAAACGTTGGTATCCCAGGGTTCTCTGCCGGTTCGGTTTTTCAAACTTCTATAGCCATAGACCAAGGAGGCACACCGTACGTTGTTTACCAGGATTCGGCCAATGGTGAAAAAGTTACAGTGATGAAATTCAATGGTACCGATTGGGTAACTGTAGGCAGCGCTGGTTTCTCAGTTGGTATAGCCGGGCTGGGTGTTCGGTCAATAGCCATAGACGGCGCAGGCACACCTTATGTAACTTACGAAGATGGTGGCCACGCGAATAAGGCTACTGTGATGAAATTTAATGGTACGAGTTGGGCTACCGTCGGCAGTCCAGGAATCTCGACTGGTGGGGTGCAATACCCATCAATAGCTATAAATGGCAGCGGCACGCTCTATGTAGCTTATGCCGACAGTGTCGATAGCGATAAAGTTACAGTAATGGAGTTTAGCACAGCCTCGGGAGTAAAGAACACGGGCAATCAAGCTGCAACATCAATGTCGCTATTCCCCGATCCGAACCACGGAATATTTACACTCAACCTGTCTTCTGCCGTAACAGAGAACGCAGCAATAACCATTACTGACATGTTCGGTAGAAAAGTAAAAGAACTAACAACAATAACAAATACAAACACGGAGTTGCAACTGGATGTACCAGCCGGCCTTTATTTTATATCTACAATTATTAATGATGAGAGTATAAACGCAAAAATAATTGTAGAATAGATTTTAGCCCCCACGTTGCCCGTAGTCTTCCAAAAAAAATAAGTAGTTGGGCGTAATCTTCCAGATTACGTCCTTGCCGATATCCGGTCTCATGACCGGCGTATACAGCACACCACAAACGCTTCCCAAAATCCCAACCCACTGCACATAAGGGACTGTTGATGAGCCTGTGGAACCTATCCCAAAATGCGTCAGGGCAAAAAGCCGTGCTGACACTATTAGACTGAACAAGTCCCTACCCTCTCATCTTATTCCGTATCCTGCTCATTGTTTCGAGGGTGATGCCGAGGTAAGAGGCGATGTGCTTGAGGGGTACTCGCTGTAGTAGTTTGGGGTAGCGCTCGGTGAAGTAGCGATAGCGCTCTTCGGCCGTTTGCTTGCGCAGGAGGTAAAGGCGCTCCTCGCTTTTTACAAAGTAGTTCTCTGTGATGACGCGGGAAATGAAGTTGAGCTCGGGATAGGTTTTGTAAAGCTGCTGTAGCTCATCGTAGTGTATGCGCGCCAGCACCGATGGCTCCAGGGCCTCTATAAATTCGTAGCCGGGCCTGCGCAGGTAAAAGCTCTGCGGTGCATTGAAGAGGTACTTCTCTTCGATAAAGAGCGAGGATACTTCTTCATCGTCTTTGATGTAGTACATGCGCACCAGGCCGTCCAGCACCAGGTACAGGTGGTTGCAGGTATCGCCGTCCTTCAGCAGCAGGTGTTTTTTGGGTACTTCTATCACCTCAAAGCTGTTGTCCATGGCGTGGGTGAGACCCGCACTCATGGGGTAGATGTTGTTCATGTACTCAAACAAAGTGTTCAGCATAGCAGGATGTTATGTTTGGCGGCTATAACAAATATAGCACTACTGCGGCAATTGATATTTATCAAATTCTTTTTCCCGCTGGTGGTATCATTCCTATGTGGTGGAGCTTCTCGCGCAGAACGGTATAATTGTTTACAACCTGTATCTTTGATCGTTATGAAGCCATTAATAGCCCTTACTGTCCTTTGCATGTTTTGCGCCAGCGCTCCTGCGCAAATACGCAAGTTGCCACAACTCGGTATGCCCAACCAGCAGATACCGGATACCAACATCGTAAAAACCGGCATGAGCAAGGTGAAGATCGTGGCCCTTGTACCCCGCAACAACAAGCTGGACACCGACTACATATTCACGATCAGCTATACACCTGCGGGCTATTTGCAGCAGACCGAGGAATACCAATACGACAGCGTGTTGCACGAAGCCGATGCGGACTATACCAGGATATCAGGCAAGCTCTATGACCGCTACAACGATTGCAGCCGCATTGAATATACCTATGATGCACACAATAACATCCTCACGAAAAAACTGTACGAGGTAAAGCCCGCAGGCTCTTACGAAGCTTTTTTTGAGGATCTGGCTGCTATTGTGAACAAACGAATGAACCCGAACAAGCAGGATACTGCACAGACAGAGCTAAAAATGATAGCCGACTCGCTGAAACAGGCAGGCATACCCGCACACGAAAAAGAAGGAAAATGGAGCATCTTTAAATACGATGCCGATGAAAATATGACCTATAGCTCAGAAGGCAGTGATGAGCGCCACTATGCGTATGTACATGATGATAAGGGGCGTGTAAAGATAATGCGGGAAATGTATAACAGGAACGGCCCCGGCTCGCCAAAGGATGTAGCCGCCGCAGAAACATGGTTTACCTATACACCGGATGGCCTGCCAGCAAGCATTACCACCTACCTGGGCCGTGGCGATACCGGCGATATAGCTACTGACAAACACATGATGAAGAAGGAAGAGATCAGCTACAACAAGTACGGGCAGGCGGTGCGTATACTCACCTCCAACTCGGGCAAGCCCTACCACAAGGCAGAGGTGCGAACCTACAAAGGCAATGTACTGATGAGCGATGCCATATATGAAGTGAACCGGCAAACACAGAAGAACGACACCACTACCCTCACTACCTTCACCTACCGCAAGGGCTACAAAGCCAGCGCGCTGCACAAATACTATGATGGCAAGGTAATGCACATAGAGCGCGAAGAGGTGTACCTGGATGATAACGGCCTGCAAACGATGTCACGGCAATACGCCAAGGCAGGCGCAAGACCTGAAACATTGCTAAGTGAATCACGATCGTATTACAGCAAATAAAAACTACCCTCAGCATGAAACAACTACAAGGTAGTAATACCGGCCCGCAATGGAACAGCACGCTGCTCCATGACCTTGTGTTCATCAAGCAGCACCTGCGCTACCCATTTAGTGAGAAGACGCTACCAAAAACGTTTATCGTGGCATTTTTACTGATCATCGGGGCACGTATGATGGGCTTTGTTTTCCTGGCCGCACACAGCAACAACCTGTTCTTTAAGCTCTTCATCATTCCACTGCTGGTAGTTATTATTATCGGGTCTTTCTACCAGTACTACCGCACGCTGCAATTCCGGAGCATACCTACTCCATTCTTTGCGGCGGAGAATACGAAGTTGATCGAGGTGTTCCTGCGGTCGCAGCAACTGATGCTATACCAGCACCCTGATGCGCCGGAGGTATTCCAGATAGCAAGCAGGGCCATAGGCGGCGGCAAAAACCCGCAGCGGGAGATCATGATATTTATAGCAGATGATAAGCGGGTACTCATCAACAGCCACTTCGTAAACCAGAAATATACCATCACCCCGGCCTCCCGCAATGCAGGAAAAATGGCTAACCGCCTACAGGAATATATTAAGATCCATTGCACTACACCACGGCAGGATGTGGTGCACCTGTAGCTCATCATAAATTGCCTAACTTTGCACCCATTATGCACAACCAGGAATTACTGCAACTATTACCCGAAGGCTTTACTGACAATACACGCGTATGGGTGTACCAAAGCAGCAGGGCATTTATAGAAAAGGAAGAAAGAGAGGTCAATGAGCAACTGTACCAGTTCTACAGCCAGTGGCAGTCGCACGGCGAGCCGGTACAGGGCTGGGCAAAGCTGTTGTTCCGCCAGTTTGTGGTGATCATGGCCAATGAAACTGAGGTAATGGTGAGCGGTTGCAGCACCGATGGCTCTGTTCGATTGATCAAGAGCCTGGAGCGCCAGTACGATGTCAATTTCTTCGACCGCATGATGCTCACCTTCCTGGTAAAAAACAAGGCCGAGATGCTCCCCTTCAACCAGGTGCAGTACGCGATAGACAAGGAGTATATAGACGAGAACACACCCGTATTCAATAACATAGTAACCACTCGCAAAGAGCTGGAAGACAACTGGCTGGTGCCTATGAAAGAAAGCTGGCTCGCCGGCAAGGTTACTTTTAATACCCCTGCATAACAAAGCCGGCAATATGCCGGCTTCAATTATTTTGCTGTCTTGCATTTCTTTTTAATCTGCTGCGTGTCTATCAGCTCATTAAGCTGCTTTACCGAGTTTTTGCCCGCCTGCTTTATGCCACAATCGCATAGCTCCCTGATCGGCGCTTTATCTACGATCATCTTGTACAGCTCTTCCGGCGTGGGTACATCTTTCAGCTTGCTGTATTGCGCATAGGTCAGGCTTATAAAAGCCGTACTCAGGTTCACCCCCCTTTTATCCAGGTAGTAACCCTTATGTAATGCAACAGGAAGCGGGTAGCCGCTTCCTGTTGTTACATCTGCCGGGGCAGGATATGATGTTATGGTACTCTTATCTGCCGAAAGCTGCACGGGCACCAGTTTCCTGTACTTGCTCTTTGCTTTGTATACCACCACATGCGGCATTGCCCCGCTATGAGTTTGGGCATTAGCAGCGGCAGGTAAAAGATATGCCGCCGCTAATACCGCAATAATTGATCTGATCATTTAGTTACTACTATTTTCTTAGTGATCACACCGGTTGGCGTCATGGCCTGTACAAAGTATACGCCTGTAGCATAGTTATCTAATGATACCGATACCATTGACTGGTTTGTTGGTGTAATGGTCTGCATTTCGCGGCCCTGCACATCAGAGATACGTATTTCAGAAACCTCAACTCCTGTCATGGCTATGTTGATGAGGTTGGTGGCCGGGTTAGGATATACATTGATAGCATCAGTTACATCAGGTACTGTATTTACAGACACAGGTGAATAGATGTTGATCATGATCGGGTTGGAGAATCCACCATCACCGGTTACGAAAAAGTTAGTACCTATACCGTAGCTATGCTTTACCACAAACGCATACTTGCCGGGTGCAATACCGGTAACGGTATTGGTAAAGCTATAACTGTTGTAATAATAAGAAGCAAGTGATACACTCGACAGCGTTTGTACGGTAAATACAGCGCCTGTAGCCGTATTGATCAGTAAGCCTTCCAGCTTACCCGAGTAAGAACCTGATCCATAATTTACTACCTGAGTATTTACCGTGATGGTGTGGCCAAGGAGTATGGTATGGCTTGGTGTTACCGCAAGCGAATCGTAAAGCGTGACATCCGTATCATCTTCCACATCAATAGTATTGTAGTTAATGAATGTGCCATTATTTGCTACAGGTGTCCATGCAGTAGTGCCGGTTGGGCGATACATACACTTTATATGATAGTAAGACTCGGCAGGCATAGCCCAGGCACCAGATTTGGTGAATGTGAGTACCGCAGTGCTATCGCCTGCTGTTACCGTTTGGCTACGGATCGTTTGTATAGTATCGATCATTACATTGTTGGTATCAAAAACCTCAACAGTAAAGTCGCCTTTAAATGTAGCGGTAGCAGAGTTCAGTATCTTGGTAGTAACAGTGATCGCTTGTCCGTATTCGCCCGGAGAATTGAACGGGCAATTGAGGTGGGCCAGCATTTTCAGGTTACCTGTGGTATTAGGAAAGCTATCCGGCTCAATACCTATGATGGCGCATTGGTCATTATCAAAATTGTTACCTGTGCCACCACCACCTGTGCCCAGGGCTGCAGGCGCAATATTGTTTACAGTATAGAAGCCATTTGATTCGCCGCTCCAGCCAAAGTTAAAATGAAAGAAATTGCTTGAATTATAGCCGTCGCATACCCAGCAATGTCCGCCATCAGAGCCTGAACCGGAATAAAGGACTGGCCTCTGCGCGCTGATCTCTGTTTCCAGCATGTTGATCCATGCGCTCGTAGTCATACTATCTACATAGTAAGTTGGCGTGCTGCCGACGAGGTAGTACTCACCAAAACGCGGGATGCCTTTCAGGGTTGAGGGTTTGTAATGAAAATAATTTCTAAGTGCATATTCTGCGCAATTGGTCACCGGGCTTTCCAGCGCTATTACATAAGCGCCACTTTCTGTGGGGCTGTAATCCATATTTACACTGATGCCGGCATGGAGCATTAACTGCGCTACTGCATTATTTGTAGCCGTCACGCTGTTGGGCATAGAACTCCATTGGTAGGCAGTATTGCCATAGTCGGCAGTAAGTGCGCCATAAGTAGCTGCAGTATAGGTATGATCGCCTGTGCCTATAGTTGGCCAGTTGTTGTACTTCATTACCTGAGCCATAGCGGTAGCTACGCAACCGGTAACAGCCCTGCCGCTGCCTGTGCCGGGGCACTGGTCGTTATAATGTGCGGTCTGGTCCCACAGTGTGGTGCAGAGGAAAGCAGTAGAAGAAGGAAAAGTAGTGGCGGTAGTACGTGCTGCCGTTTTAGGCACACCAGCAATAAGATCGCTCCATTGCTGTGCAGTGCCTGCTTTTGCGGGCAGGTTGTTGGCTATCACATAAGTGATCTGGTTGGCTTAGCCCGTAACCCAGTAATTAGCCTCGGGCGACATATTATCCACCTTGTAGGTACGCTCGGCAGAGTATGCCAGAACAGGTATAACGAGATCATCGGCAGATACCATTACAAAGCCATTACCATTCACGAAATTGAAAACATAATAGTCGGCTACGCTTTTGCCGTTAACTGTACCATATTGTATATGGCCAACAGTAAGGTCGGCAGCGCTGCTAATACCGGGTATATTTTGCGATAAGAGGTAGTTGCAACCCACTTTTTGCGCGGTAGCAACATCTACGGTCTTTGCCTGCGAAGTGAACGCATTGCACACCAGCATGGCCGGGACCGCTAAACTAAGTAACACTTTTTTCATAGAATCTTAACTTGAAATTTAGTGATAAATATTGTTTTGATAACCTTTATGAGAAATGTATAGGCGCAAGTTAAATTATCTGTGATGATAAAAAAAATTATACTGATCTATTTCATTCGCATCTACAAAAATATGACAATCTGCATTTCTTCAATTACTAAATAAGGGGCTTCCGCCCCTCATTTAGTATCATTTGCCACAAATAATTTACTTCTTATTTTTTATCATGCTTTTATACACGGCATCATTCAATTTGAACGGATAGTCGCGGCGCATTTTTTCGTTCCACTGTTTTTCGAGGTAGTCCTGGTATTCAGCCACTGCGTAGCCACGAGCCTCGGCCAGCGTCTTCTGTGTAGCTGTCGGGTACACCTCTTTTGCTGCCACTACTGTGTAGGGCGCACCTGTGCCAGGCACAATCCTCATTTTTTCCTTTGTAAGATCGGCAAGGGTAGCATCTTTAAAATGCGAGAACTCGAAATGCCCACGCTGGATAGTTACCCCATCGGTATGTGCCGGTGTGTTGATCGCCTTCACCATATCTTCATCGCTTGTACCAGCCTTCAGCATTACGATACCGGAATCCAGTAATGCCTTTGTTTTGAATTTATACACAGCTCCTTCAAAGCCGGGTTCCCACATATACTTGCTCTTGTGGTTCTCATAATAGGCAGCCAGGCCCACAGAATCGTGCGACGCCTTGCTCCATACATTACGGTCCATCAATTCGAACAGCATGATACCATCGCGGTACTCTTCCATAAGGGCTTTGAACTCGGGGTTCTCGTCTACCAGCTTGTGTTCTTCAAAATCGTTCACCACACTATTTACATATAGATTGTATGCATCGTGCACCACCATTGCTTTCTGCCCGTTTAGCTTGCCATGTGTCAGCATTTCGGCAAACTTGGCAAAGTCGCTTTGTGTGTAGTTTTTGCCTGCCAGTGTAAATACCGGCTTGCTCATATTCTTATAATCGGCAGCATTCATCATTTTGGCATTCTTGCCTGAGTCAGGAACTGTAGCTACTATCTTATCCGCTATCTCTGTGATATTGGCCGGGTAGTCTTTAAAGCCGTTCTTTTCTTTGATCTTATTAAAGAAGTGTTCTTTAGCTGTTTGCGAGCGGGAGTCGTACTCTACTTTATGCTTCAATTGCGGGTACAATGTATCGTATGGGGCCAACTGCGTTTTGCTGATCAGCTTGATGATATGAAAGCCATAATCTGTTTGCACAGGGGCAGATATATCGCCGGGCTTCTTCAATGCAAATGCAGCGTTCTCAAACGGCATCTGGTACTTGCCGGCACCAAAGGGCTTCATCACACCACCATCTTTAACAGTGTATTGGTCATCAGAATATTTGGTCACCAGCTCTGCAAATGGCACTCCGTTCTTCAACATTACTTCTATGCTATCGGCGCGCAGGCGGGCTGCGGTTATCCCCTCATCACCCTTGGCTTTCGGGGTCATCAGCATGATCTGTGCAACAGTCACCTGTCCACGGTCGGCACGTTTGTCCAGCACCTTTATGATGTGGTAGCCAAACTGTGTGCGGAAGGGCTTGGATATTTTGCCAACAGGTGTTTCATACGCCATGTTCTCAAAAGGATAAACGGTTTGCAATGCAGAGAAATACCCAACATCACCACCATTATCTTTAGATCCTTTATCGGCAGAGAATTCCTTAGCCATAGCCTCAAACGAGGCACCGTGCATGGTTATCTGGTTATAAATGCTGTCTATGGTTTTAACAGCGGCTGTAGTATCCGTTCCGGGAGGGCAGCTGATGAGGATATGTGCTACATGCACATTCTCCTTCATGCGGTCATAGGCTTCGTGTATCAGCTTATTGGTTACCTGCTCATCAGTGAGGTAGTTCTTGGCCAGTGTCTTGCGGTAGCTATCCAGCTCGTGGT
>Ga0316218_1001144_pt1 | contig 30592 bp, 13 predicted proteins | sample TBH18003metaG_FD_203634 | JGI IMG/M metagenome (GOLD analysis project Ga0316218, IMG submission 203634) | Freshwater microbial communities from Trout Bog Lake, Wisconsin, USA - TBH18003 | ecosystem: Environmental > Aquatic > Freshwater > Lake > Hypolimnion/Profundal zone | place: USA: Wisconsin...
CCTCCACGCATGATGAAAAGTTGGATTACGGGCGGTGCGTCGATCCGAAGGGGAGCGCGGGCATCTTGCCCGCATCAGCCGGCATCCTGCCGGCGTGCTGGTGACGGCGTCGGATTGCACTCGGCGCACGCCGAAGCCTCCGGCAGGATGCCGAAGGCAGCAGGCTGGAAGCCCGCGCTCCCCTTCGGATACACGCGCTTGGCTATTTTCGGAGTAGCGCTAAGGATGGTCCGGCGTCCGAAGGCGGCACTGGACTCTTTCTATTACCCTGCGGCTCTATCTCGACTTGGCCGACTTGCTGGCCAGCTTCGCTTCGGCGACCAACTGGCGTTCGGCTTCGAGCCAATCATGAGCGGAGTCGCCTGGCAAACCGAGGCGCAGCCGTTTCTCGCCCAGATAGTAAGCGCGCAATGCGATGTCGTCGGAGGAGATCGCCGGGGCGGGAACAACCGTCGGAGTCGCTTTGACCGTGGCGGCAGTCGCTTTAGGCTTGGAAGCGGTCGCCTTTGGCTTGGCCGATGCGGCAGAGGAAGCAGGGGCGTTCGATTTGGCCTTTGCGGGTTTTGACGCCTTGGTTTCCGGCTTGGAGACTGGAGCGGCCGCCTTCCTTCCGGCGGGTCTGGCGAGCGGTTCCGCGTCCGAAATAGGGGCGGAAGCAGCGTTCGCTACGCTGGCGGCGGAGTTCTTGGCGGCTTGGGTTGTGAGTGTTTTCTTTGGCATCTTACTATGGGATTTCCTGAGTTTATGCGCTGGGGATTAACCGGAGGATACTGAAACTCCCGAGCCCGGCAACCGATTTTTTCCGAGGCCGCCGCCAGCGTGCCTTGCGGGGAGCGGGAGGCTGGAGCCTCCAAGACAGGAGGCGTTCCCAGGCAGGAGCCTGGGAACGAGGCCGCCAAATCTGCGTAATCTGCGTAATCTGCGGACTCTCTGCTTCTTCTTTTCGTCCTTTAAGTTCGCGCCGGGCGTCGGTATCGTTGGCCCAATGAAATCGTTTGTGATCCGCTGGCTGGCGACCTCGGTCGGGGTCCTGGTCGCGAGCGTTCTGGTCAGCGATATCCATCTGGGGGGCATTCTCGGGGCGCCGCTGGCGGGTCTGCTGCTGGCGCTCTTCGACCTCGTTCTGCGGCCGTGGCTGCTGGCCATCAGCATGCCGCTGGTCGTGCGCACCCTCGGTTTCTTCTACCTCGTGCTTAATGTGCTCTTGCTGAAGGCGGTCGGCTGGATCGTCGGCGCGATCGTGCCCGGCTTTGCCATCGCCGGGATTGCCGGGGCCGTCTGGGGGGCGCTCTGGATCGGACTGGTCTCCTTTGGGCTCACCCTGTGGCTGAATCCGGGTCAGGGCGGCATCCGCATCGTGCGCCGGCGCCAGGAACCGATGGAGGGCGGGAGTTCTCAAATCAAAGCCGTGAAAGGACGGGTGATCGAGCCATGACCGCCTCGGAGACTTGCCGCGTGCGGGTGAAAATCTGCGGAATCACCAACGAGGCGGACGCGCTGGCGGCGATCGAAGCGGGCGCCGACGCGCTCGGTTTCAACGGTTATCCGGGCTCGAAGCGCCACATCGACCTCGCGGCGGCGTCGGCATGGATTTCCCGGTTGCCGCCGTTGGTGACGCGGGTCGCCGTTCTTGTGAATGCGACCGAGTGCGAGGCGGCGGCGGTTCTCGGGCTGCCGGGGATCGATCTCGTGCAATTTCACGGGGACGAATCCGTGGAGTATTGCAGCCGGTTTGCGGGCCGGTTTATCAAGGCGGTGCGGGCGCGGGACCGGGAGACGTTGCGGCAGTGCGCCGGGTACGGGGACGCGCTGCTCTTGGATGCATTCGTGCCGGGGGTGTTCGGCGGCTCGGGTCAGCCGATCGACCTGGAGCTGGCGGCGGAGTTTGTGCACGAGCATCCGCGGGTGCGCGTGATCTTGTCCGGCGGCCTCGCCCCTGAGAACGTCGGCAAGGTTGTCCGGCAGGCAAAACCGTACGGGGTGGATGTGGCTAGCGGCGTGGAATCGGAGCCGGGTCGGAAGGACCGAAATCGAATGCGTGAGTTTATGGCAGCCGTGAAAGAGTTTTCTTGCGAATGAAGCGGAGATAAGGCTAAGTAATCGCACGTGGCAATTGTATTGCCGGAGCCGATGATCAAATTGGGTCTTTTATAAAAAATTAGAAATCGAATCGACGTGCTGGTTCGGTTTCTGCTATAAGCTTATCACCACCAGCAGCTTTTACCTCCTATGCGGAAACATCACGTCTTTATCTGCTCAGTGCTCTCAGTTGCCTCAGTGGCAGGTCAACAACCGGCCCCCAGGGGCGCTCAGCCTGCCGCGGCCACGGCAACCCCGGCGACGGCTACTCCGGTAACCCCGGTGGCGCCGACGACCGCGTTGCCGGCGGCTTCGTCCGCCCCGGCCATGCCGGCGGTTTCGGCCGCGCCCTCGGCCACAGCTTCGGGAACAGCCCCCGAGTCGATGCTCCCCGTTGCGGTGGAGACTCCGGCGCCCATTCCGGCGCCCGGAAGCACCCCCGTGAGCACCCCGACCCCAGCGCCTCTGCCGACCGCCATGCCGACGGTCCCGGCGACGCCCGACAAAAACATCGGGACGCCGCCGTCGCTGGAAGTGCCGGTGCCGATCGAGCCCCCCATGGTGACGCCGGCGAATGCGGCGCAGCCCAGCCCGTTTGCCCCAATGCCCGACCAGAGTGTGCCGGTGCCGGGCGCGCCCGCGCCGGGTATCCCGACGACGGTGGCGCCTCCGGTGGTCCCACCTTCCCCCGCGTTGCCCGGGGTTGTTGCCCCGCCCGGAAGCGAAGCGCCGGGAGCGGCTCAGCCCGGAGGGGCCGTCAGCGCCGCCGCGATGATGAGCAGCATGGGCGCCGGTGGCGTGCATGACTTTCAGAACGAGGACATTGCGCAAATTCTGCGGTTGCTGGCGCGGCAGGCGAAGGTCAACATCGTCCTGAGCGATCAGATCGCCGGCGTCATCACCATGCGCCTGGAGAACAAGACGCCGCTGGAGGCCATCAACGTCATTGTCGAACTCAAAGGCTTCACCATCGAGCAGCGCAACGGCGTTTACTTCGTCAAGACCCTGGCCGAAAAACAGAAGGAACCCACCGAAAGCGGCAATTTCACCTTCAGCTATGCGCAGGCGGACAAGATTCTTCCCCTGCTGGCTTCGCAAATCCAGTGCGGGGTGCCTCCGCAGTTCGACTTGCGCACCAACACGGTCTATTACCGGGAATTCAAGTCCAACCTGGAGAACATCAGACTCTTCCTGGCTTCGGTGGACCAGCCCACCCAGCAGGTGATGATCGAAGCGCGCCTGGTGGAAGTCACCGCCAACCCGAAACAGAGCTACGGCATCAACTGGGCCGGCACGGTGGGCGGTTCGGCCTCGCCTCAGGTCTTCCGTTATGGCGGTTCCGGTTTGGGCACGGTGAGTTTGCAACCCAGCACCCATACCGACCCCATCACCGGGCTGCCCGTGCAGGTTCCCAACTTAAGCCAGTATCCGACGGTCAACGCGCCGACCAACGGGATTACCAGCCTTCAGGATTTCGTCATGAATGGCAACAGCAAGAACCTTCTCAACGCTCTCAACGGCCAGTTTGCCATCCTGACCGCTCCGGAGATGTCCGCCACTCTGCGTCTGCTCAACGAGGACGCCGACGCGGAATTTCTGGCCAATCCGCGCATTGTCACCGCCAACAACCTCAAGGCAGACATCAAGATCACCCGCAACCAGCCGGTTCCGCAGTTGAACTTCAACGAACAGACCGCCCAGGCGGTGTTCGGCGGGTTCCAGGACAAAGAGTTCGGCAACACGCTCACCGTCACGCCCACCATCAACAAGGACGAATACGTCACCTTGAATGTGAAGCCTGAGATCAGCAACAAAGTGGGCGACGCCAGCTTCGCCTTCGGCGGCGCCAATGTCACCAGCCCGATCATCGACAAGCGCTCGCTCGATTCCACCGTCCTGATTCGGAGCGGTAACACCCTGGCCATCGGCGGTCTGCTTCAGGATGAAACCAGCAAGGCTACCACCAAAGTGCCCGTGCTCGGGGATATCCCGATCCTCGGATACGCTTTTCAGGAACACTTGAACGAACGCACCAAGCGCAACCTCCTGGTCTTCGTTACTCCCACCATCATTCACGAGGGATACGGGACCGGGTTGGAAGACCAGGTTTCCGGGATCAAGAACAGCGGCGAAGAGTATGCCGATCCGAACGGCTGGCGCAATAACGCCAAGGGCGCCCTGCGTCTGGCGCCCACCTCCAACCGCCCGATCGCCGCGGATTATCCCAAGCCGGGAATCGCTCCCGCTCCAAAGAAGAAATGGTTCGGGCGCAAGCCAAAGCCGCTCAAGACCCCCAGCCCGGACGGGTCCGATCGGAGCGCCCGGACGGAAGAAAAATCAAAACAGGAATGAAGCAGTTCAAGATTGCAGTGCTGGCCGGTGACGGAATCGGCCCTGAAGTCATGCCGCAGGCTCTCCGCATCCTGGACGCGGTGGGCCGGAAATTCGGGTTTGAGTTCGAGCGAACCGAGTGCCTCGTCGGCGGGGCCGCCATCGACAGCGACGGCTGCGCCCTTCCTCCGGTCACCCTCGAAGCGTGCGAACAGGCCGACGCCATCCTCTTCGGCTCGGTCGGCGGCCCGAAATGGGAGTCCCTCCCTCCGGAGCGGCAACCCGAGCGCGCCGCGCTTCTGCCGTTGCGCAAACATTTTTCCCTGTTCGCCAACCTGCGTCCGGCCATCTGTTTTCCGGCGCTCACCCATGCCTCTCCGGTGAAGGAGTCGATTATCGCCGGCGGCTTTAACGTCCTTTGCGTGCGCGAATTGACCGGCGGCCTCTATTTCGGCAAACCGAAGGGCCGGCACGACGAAAACGGCGAACCCGTCGCGGTGGACACGATGGTGTACCGCAAAAGTGAGATTGAGCGGATCGCCCACGTCGCGTTTCGCGCGGCGCTCGATCGCAATCGGCGGGTGACCTCCATCGACAAGGCCAATGTGCTCGAAAATGGCGTGCTCTGGCGGCAAACGGTCACCGAGCTCGCCCGGCAGTACCCGGACGTGGCGCTCAATCATCTCTACGTGGATAACGCCGCCATGCAGCTCATCCGCAACCCGAAGAGCTTCGACGTGGTCCTGGCGGAAAATCTCTTTGGGGATATCCTCAGCGACGAAATGGCGATGATCGCCGGTTCCCTGGGGATGCTCCCCAGCGCCAGCCTCGGCACGAAGGAGACTCCGCTTGGCCGTTTCGGGTTGTACGAACCGAGTGGCGGCTCCGCCCCGGACATCGCCGGCAAGGGCATCGCCAATCCGATCGCCCAGATTCTTTCCGTGGCGATGATGCTCCGTTATTCCTTTGCCGAACACGGGGCAGCCTCCGCCATCGAGCAGGCTGTGCGCACCGTCATCGACCGGGGGTGCCGCACCGGGGACATTTTCACCGAGGGCGCCCGTCGGGTGAACACCGCCGAAATGGGCGAAGCCATCGCAGCCGCACTGTAGCACCGACTTTGCGTAACCAAGCGCCAGCAATGAAATTTGGGAAGGCGACACAGGCGTCCCGTCTGTGCGGAACGCGCACCCACGCCCAGAACACAGGCGTCTCGCCCAATCCTGTTCGGATAAGCAGCGGTTTCGAGAACGGGTGGGGCTTTGATGGTCGCGCCAGCGTCTTGGAGTGCGGCAGTCCTCTTTTTGCATTACCCACAAGTCCGAAGCCGAGCAGGGAGACCAAAGCGGCCCTCATTATTTGTCATCCTGAGCTTGCGAAGGATCTCACGCCACGCCAGCCAGCGTTATGCAACCATTTACCGTTCTCGAAGCTGACAGCGCCACACAATGGGTCGTCAGTTCCGATTACGTGCCGACTGAAAAGATCGTCCGAATCGCCTCGTGAGATTCCTTCGACAGACTCAGGACAGGCTCTTCGCAGGCTGCGAATGAACCTGCCGGTTGCGGACAGGCGTTCAACGCCAACGGCGCGACCGCAATGTAGCCTAGTATCCTGTAACACGAGAACTTTCGCCTTACAGGAGTGGCGATGGAGCCGGGTGGGGCTTCCGATAAGCGCGACAGCGTCTTGGAGTGCGGGCAGTCCTCTGCCGCTTTCGCAAGCCGGAGAATCCCCCGCCTACGGAAGCTTCCCTTTGCCATCAGAGCATTCCGCATCTCTCCGACAGAGGATGTTGCGCTTGGAGTTGACGCCAGACGTAGCCAGGCGCACTGCCAAAGCGGTAGAGGACTACCCGCACTCCAAGACGCTGACGCGCCCGCCGAGCCCCTCCCGATTTTTCGAGCTTTGCCATCATCTAGCGATCCGAACTGGTCACTGTTACAGCCTACTAGGGCAACGCCCCACAGGCATATACTTAACGGGTGGCCGCGCTGAAAGCGCTCTGTTCTGGGGAGCGCACGCGTCTCGCGTGCTGGCTTTGGCGTCTCGCCAAAGCGTTCCCAAGTTGCACTTGGGAAGGGAACCCCTCCCTTCTCCCCCTCGGCCATGACCTCCTTCTAACCAACCAACCCATGGCATTTCTGCGACCAGCCAGTTTCGTGCCCCACGGATAAATACTTCCCGCTTCTTGCGCCTTAACTCTATTTAATACACTCATGAAAAGAGCAGCAATCCTCACACTCCTCGTGTTGACCTCTCTCTGCGCCTGGCATCTCTGCCGTTCGCATAAACCGCCGCTCGCCGGCGCTCCGCACCCGACCGACGCGTTGTCGCGCGCGGCCGACCCGCTCACCCATTCGCCCAAGGGCGTCGCGATGGCCCATGTGCGCCCGTTCACGGTCCCCTCCCGCCAGCTCGCCGGCAAGCCCCCGCGCATGATCCTGGCCAAGCCGCCGGTCTCCTCCGAGACTGACCCCGCCCGCTTTGCCGCCGTCAAGTCGAACTTGCTCGCCATGCCCCTGCATTTTGAGGAAAACCGCGGCCAGGCCCCGGCCCAGTACGATTACCTCTCCCACGGGCGCGGCTGCTCGGTCTTTTTGCGCTCCAACGAGGCGCGCATCGTCGTCGCAGACAACAAGGGTTCCGCCTCCGTCGGTCTGACGCTCGAAGCGGCCGCCAACGACCGCAAGGGCGTCGGCCTCGAGCCGCTCGCCGCGAAAATGAACTATTACCGCGGCAACGACCCCGCCAAATGGCAGGTCGGCGTTCCGACCGACGCGAAGGTGAAGTACCCGGGCGTCTATCCCGGCATCGACGTGGTATACTATGGCAACCAGCGGAAGCTGGAATATGACTTCGTCGTCGCGCCTCACGCCGATCCCACCGCGATTTGCTGGAACGCCGAGGGTGCGGATTCGGTGAAGCTCGACCAGGAAGGCGCGCTCGTTCTCACCATCGGCGGGCATGACGTCCGGATTCAGAAACCGCTGGCTTACCAGCTCGAGAACGGTAAACGGAAAATCGTCGAGGCCGGGTTCCGCGTGGAGCGGAACCGCATCCGGTTTGCGCTCGGCGGGTACGATTCGGGCAAGGCGCTGGTCATCGACCCGATCGTGCAATTCGTCTATTCCACGTATCTGGGCGGGACCACCGGCGACGCGGTGAACGCCGTGGCCGTCGATCGTCAGGGGCGCATCTACGTGACCGGCTGGTCGCTGGGCACCAACGCTTTCCCGGTTGCCGGCACGCCGCCGCCGACCGGCACGTTCCCCATCGGTACTACGCCCGGGTACGTCGCGCCGTTTCAGGCGACCCATGCCGCCGACAGCAACAAGGACGCATTTTTTGCGATTCTGAGCGCGGACATGAGCGAGATTCTCTATGCCACCTACCTTGGAGGGAGCGCCTCGGATGAGGCGACGTGTCTCGCGCTCGATCCCCAGGGCAATGTTTACATCGGCGGCAAAACTACGTCGCCCGATTACCCGACGATGAATCCCGCGCAGTCGGCGAATGCCGGCGGCATGGACGGGTTCGTCACGAAGCTCGCCAACAACGGGACGATGATTTACTCGACCTACATCGGTACCGCGGCAGACGATTGGATCAACGGAATCGGAGTGACTTCAACCGGAGACGTTCGGGTGGTGGGAAGCACCGGGTCGCCGTTCTTTTACGGGCATACCCCTGCCCAGCCCGGAACGACGCAGGATACGTTTACGATTTCGGTAAAAATTGCCGCTCAAATAGAAACAACGAACCCTATTTACGAGGAGGAATCTCCTTGGCAGGAACCGGACATTGTCGGTGCGTTGAACAACGTGCCCATTGTCGGAAGCCTCGGTTACTTTACGGCTGCTTACCCGATGCATAAGGATCCAAGGACGAACACCACGCAGCGGACCTACGAAGTGACATTCCTTCAGACCACCGGAACGACTTCCTTAGGGTTGTTGGGCGGGACGACGACCGGAGTCTTTCCCAGCGTCACCCTCGTCTCCGAGCCGAATTCGAACAGCAGCTATGTTGTACTGCCCTATGGGACGCAGGGCTGGCCGGAACGGTATTATTACACAAACCAGTACTTTAGTTACAACGGCTCGGAATGGCCGATTTACAGCGGAACCCCTTGTATTACTTCAACGACCGCCTACCCGGTCGTCGGTGGAACCGCGGTGATTATAGCTGGGACGTCATACCGCGTACTGAACGACGGAGTAGGCCCCTGCATCAATTACAATGGCGCGGACTGGCCCGTTTACAGCGGAACGGCCTATGTGACCACCGCAACTACTTATCCGATCGTCAACGGGGCGGTTAGAATCGCGGGTGCGAGCTATCCGATTTACTCTCAATTCATTCAGATCGACAATACCACATATCCGGTTGTAGGCAATTCGGTAACGGTAAACAACATTAGTTTTACAAGTCCGATCGACGGCGCGGCGGTGACAATCTCGGCCGGCAGCTATCCGTGGGCAGGGGGGGTGGTAAATATTCCAGAGCTGGATGTTTATACCGTGACTGGCAATACGGTGGATGTCGGCGGCACCACCTACCCGGTTGTGACCGATACTACAACTACTCCCGCTTCCCTTGTCGTTACGATCGGAGGTGATACCTACACGGTGACCAGTGGAACCTTCGGGCTTTCAACAACAACAGCGTGGCCAGTTTACAACGGGCTTATCAATATTGACGGGCATAACTGGCCCGCTTACGGCGGCGGCGCATTGGTTTGGGGGAACTACTACCACGGATACACTCTCGACATCAGGGTAGCGTCGGGTCTGTCGGACGGATTTGCCTTGAGCCTTACCGGGACCGCTCTGCCCACGATCGACACCGCGGGAAGTTATATCATTGGCGGCCCCGGAGAAGACAGTATCAACGGGATTGCAACCGACCTCAACGGAACCTTCTATTTCGCGGGTCAGGCCGAAGACCCAACCAAACAGGGTACCGTTTCCGGAAAGTTCTACTATCCGATGATCGGTCAGGCGACCAGAGGCGGCATCAACGTCGTGGAGTTCCGAAATGAGGGACAAATGAACGCGGTCGCCGTCGATCTGAACGGCTACTCGTACTTTGCCGGCACGTCGGGAGGGCAGGACTTCCCGACGTACAACGCATTCGAGACCTATCCGCAAACCCTTGACCGAAGCGCTCCGGGCGAAACGATGGGCAGCGGGTACAACGGAATCGTGGTGAAGATGGACCCGGGGTTTGCGAACACGATCTTCTCCACCTACCTGGGCGGGAGCAAGCACGACTATGCCACGGGGATCGCGGTCGATTTCCGCGGCTATGTGTACGTTACCGGCGAGACTGAATCGATCGACTTCCCGACGCTGGGCGACGCTTCCCAGCAAAGCTCCGACCGCAACCACGGCAACGCCTTTCTGAGCGTATTGGTTCCAGCCGGCAACGAGCTGCGGTACTCCACCTACTTTGGCGGGGCCGAGGTCGATTGGGGCTTCGGAGTCGCCGTCAGCCCGATCCGCAACCCGATCGCCTACGTCGTCGGGTACACCAATTCGGACGATTTCCCGACCACGCCGGGCACGATCTATCCCACTTCCCGGCAGCCGGACACCTATACCTCTGGATTTGTCACGGCATTCCAGGATCCGACGGTGGATCTGGAACTGGAATCGATCACCACCGACCTGCCCGTGCCGATCGCCGGCCAGCAGATGACCTATACCGTGACGGTGAAGAACCTGAGCACGGCGGTGGACTGCCAGGACGCAAGGGTTTCCCAACTCCTGTCCAGCAACTTGACCTTTGTGTCCGCGCAGGGCGCCAATATTCAGAACTTCACCGGCGGTTCGGTGGATACCACCACGAACACGGTTTCCGTCGATCTCGGTCCGGTGCTGGCCGGTCGTGAAGTGTCTTACACGGTGACGGTGTTGGTGAACGCGCCGGAGGTCATTAGTACAACGGCCACCGTTCAGGCCGAGTACGACAACAACTCGACCAACAACAGCCTGACGTTGCAACAGATCGCGCGGCCGCTGGTTTCGCTGGCGGTGACCCAGCCGCAGGCATCCGAAGACGGGACGCCGGGGATCTTCACGGTTTCCCGCCTGGGCGATCTGAGCACGGCGTTGTCGATCAAATATACAATCAGCGGGAGTTGCAATTCCACCAATGGCGTGAACTATCAATTGCTGAGCGGCAGCGTGGCGCTCCCCGTCGGCAGCGCCAGCGCGAATATCGTGATCGCTCCGTACGCCAACACGACCGCGCCGAATCCAGCCCTCCCGAAGACGGTTGCGCTGACGATCCAGAAGGGCGTCAATTACGAGTTGGGAACGGTTCTCAGCGGCACGGTGACTATTGCCGATGTGACCGCCGATGTGGTTAGCCTGGCAATTCCCGATCCGACCGGGTCCAAGAATTCCGGCGACCCGATCGGGTTCACCATCAACCGCACGGGCAATCTCGGCCAGGCGATGACGGTTACCTATAATCTTTTCGGCACGGCAACCAACGGGATCGACTACCAGATCACCGGCGACAACAACACGCTGGTGACGGGGACGACGGGCACGGTGACCATTCCGGCAAACACGACCTCCGTCAATATCACCGCGGTTCCCATTCCCGACAGCATCAGCGGGCAGCCGACTCAAACCACGAGCATCGGAATTGCCGTAGCGATGGTGGCTCAGACCGGCACCGCGCCCGGCAGCGCCTATGTGCTTGGGGCAGTTTCCAGCGGCACGGCCACGCTCCTGGATGTCAATCCGGATACGGTGACGGTCGCAAAAGTCGCCGACGCTTACGCTTCCGGCACCGCCGGCAAGTTCACGATCACCCGCAGCGGCGATGCGACCAATCTAACCAACGCGCTGGCGGTGCAGTACACCATGGGCGGCACGGCCATCAGCGGGTCCGATTACACCGCGCTGAGCGGGGTCGCGACGATTCCCGCCGGCTCGGCGAGCGTCGATGTGGTGGTGAACCCGATTCTGAACATCACCGGTTCGACCGACAAGACCGCCATCCTGACGCTCTCGCCCACGCCGAATCCGAAAGCCTACACGCTCGGGGCGGGCATGACCGACACGGTCACCATCTGGCATTATGCCGGGACGGTCCTCACTGTTGCGACTCCGCAGCAGGTTCCGGCCACCGCCACGGCGACGGGCACCACCACCGGCATGTTCGTGATTTCGCGCACCGGCTCGACGACTTTGCCGGTGACGGTGTACTACTCGATGGGCGGCTCCGCCGCCAGCGGCGTCGATTTCCAGCCGCTGCCGCTCTCCGGCACGATTCCCGCCGGGGCCGCGCAGTTGCCGGTCATCCTGACGCCGCTTTCCAACGGCCTCACCAGCGGGAGCGAAACGGCGACGTTGATTCTCCAGCCGACGCAGGCGGGCGATTATCTGGCCGGCACTCCCGGCAGCGCTTCGGTGACGATTATCAACAACAGCGGCATTGTGCGCCCGCTGGTGACTTTGAGCGTGATTAGCAACGACGCATCGCTGACGTCGGGCAGCGGCGTTCTCGTCTTCCGCGTCACGCGCAGCGGCGATCTTTCGCAGGCGATTTCGGTGAACTATACAACCGGCGGGTCCGCCATCAACGGGAGCGACTACCAGGCGTTGACCGGCGCGATCGCCCTGCCCGCCAATGTCGCCACCGCGGACATCGTGGTGACGCCGGTCTGGAGCAACACGGTGCAGCCGGTGAAGATCGTCAGTCTCGCGCTGGCGGCCGGCAACGATTACGACTTGGGTTCGGTGGTCTACGGCACCGGTTCCATCGATTTCCCGAACAACCCGGTCGTCAGCCTGAGTGTGGTCACCGGCTCGGCTTCGGGCGTCTCCGGCTACCTCGACTTTTTGGTGACCCGCTCCGGGAACACCGCGCAGGCGATTTCGGTCAACTATGCCACCGGCGGCTCGGCGGTGAACGGCGTGGACTATCAGCCGCTGACCGGCGCGATCGCCCTGCCCGCTGGCGTTGCGAACACGCATATTATTGTCACGCCGATCTGGACGCCGGGCGTCAAGCAGGCGCAGGTGTTTACGGTGCAACTGGCAACCGGCAGCGGCTACGGCCTCGGCGCCAATACCTTCGGCAGCGGCGCCATCGGTTATGTTCCGTGGGATGTGGTGAACGTCTCGGTTCCGGTTTCGTCGATTTCCGAGTCCGGCTCGACGAGCGCCGATTTCCAGGTTACCCGCACCGGTGACACAACGCAGCCGATCACGGTCAACTATACCATGGGCGGCACCGCCGTTAGCGGGGTGAACTATCAGCCGGTGACCGGTTCGGTGGTGATCCTGGCGGGCACGACCAGCGCCGATGTGCTCATTGCGCCCATCAATGCGCACTCGAGCGTTTCGGTCAACACCGTCACGCTGGCGCTGGCTTCCGGCACGGGGTACACGACCGGCGCCGCGTCTTCGGGCCTGGCGACCATTTCCAGCGCCCAGCCGACGGTGTCGCTGGCGATCGCCGGCACGAGCACCATCACTCAGACTTCCGGCACGCTGGTGTTCCAGGTCTCCCGCACCGGCGACGTTACCAGGGCGATCTCGGTGGGCTATACGATGGGCGGCACCGCCCTGAACGGCTCCGATTACGTCGGCGTCCCCGGCACGGTGGTGCTGGCGGCGGGCGTGTCGTCCTCCAATATTCTGGTGGTGCCGATCTGGACCGCCGCGAGCGCGGCCAAGACCGTTTCCGTGCAGCTTGGCGCCGGTTCCGATTATGTGCTGGGCGCTTCCACAGCCTATACGGGCACGATCCTTCCCGTACCCTGGGATACGGTCTCTGTCGGCAATGCGGCGGGCGCCGTTTCCGAAACGGGCACCAGCGGCAACCTGACGTTCCAGGTGACCCGCACCGGCGATACGAATCAGCCGATTACGGTCAACTACTCGATGGCCGGGTCCGCGGTGAGCGGGGTGAACTATCAACCCCCGACCGGCTCGGTGACGATCCTGGCGGGCACCGGCGGCGCGACGATTCAAATTGCGCCGTTGAACGCGGGCTCGACGGTTCCGTATAACACGGTGCTGGTTGGCCTCGCCGCGGGTTCGTACAATATCGGCGGTGCGGCGGTGGGCTCGGGCACGATTACCAGCGCCAACCCGGTGGTGAGTCTCGCCATCAACGGCACCAACACGGTGACGCAGACCAGCGGCACGCTTGACTTCCGCGTAATCCGCGGCGGAGATACCTCCAACGCGGTGGCGGTCGCCTACACGCTGCTGGGGTCGGCGGCCAACGGCGTCGATTACCAGAGCCTGCCGGCGACGGTGGCGTTTGCCGCGGGCTCCTCGACGGCCGACATTTTGGTGAGCCCGGCGTGGACCGGCGGGCCGGATAAGGTGGTCACGGTGCAACTGGCGGCGGGCTCGGGTTATGTGCTGAGCACCGGCGCCATCGCGGCAAGCGGGGCGATTCAGCATGTGGATCTGGACGGGGTGAGCCTCTCGGCGCAGACGGGGTCGGTGTCTGAAACCGGCAGCAATGGGAGCTTGAGCTTCCTGGTGACGCGCACCGGCGATACGCATCAGCCGCTGGTGTTTAACTATACCTTGGGCGGCAGCGCGGTGAGCGGGGTGAACTACACTCCGGCAACAGGGTCGGTGACGATTCCGGCGGGCACGGGCACCGGGGCGATTTCGATCGCGCCCATCAATGCCAACAGCACGGTTCCGTATAACACGGTGATCGTGAACGCGGCCTCGGGCGTTGGATATACGGCTGCGGGCATCGCTTCGGTGCTTGGAACGATCGTCAGCGCGAATCCCGTGGTGAGCGTGGCGATTACCGGCACCAGCACTGTCACGCAGACGGCCGGGACGCTCAATTTCCAGGTGGTCCGCGGCGGGGATATTTCCAAGGCGGTCTCTGTCAGCTATACAATGGGCGGCTCGGCGTCCAACGGCGTGGATTACCAAAGCCTGCCCGGAACGATTGCGTTCCCTGCGGGAACGGGCACGGTGAACATCCCGGTGAAGCCGATCTGGACCGGCGGCCCGGACAAGGTTGTCAGTTTGCAAATCGCGGCGGGGTCGGGCTACGTGGTTGGCAGCGGAAATAGTGCCAGCGGGGCGATTACCAGTGTCGCTTTGGACGGCATCGCCCTTTCTGTGGTGACCGGCCAGGTGTCGGAGACCGGCACGTCCGGCAACGTCGTCTTCGAAGTCACCCGCACCGGCGATCTGACTCAGGCGATCTCATTCAATTACTCCCTGGCCGGCAGTGCCGTGGCCGGGGTCAACTATGTTCCGGTAAGCGGGTCGGTGACGATACTGGCGGGGAGTGGCACCGCCGGGATCTCGATCGCGCCGATGAATGACTACATTACGGTGCCCTTCAACACGGTCGTTCTCAATGCGGCGTCGGGCGGCGGATATGTCGCGGGCGGAGTTCCCTCTGTGAGCGGGACGATCATGAGCGCGAGTCCGGTTGTAAGCATCGGCGGAGTGCTGGTGAACGGGACCGCGGGGAGCACCGTGACGCAGACGAGCGGAACGCTGGACTTCCGGGTGACGCGCGGCGGGGATTTGTCGAGGGCGGTGAGCGTGAATTACACGATGGGGGGCAGCGCGCTGGCCGGGGTGGACTATGTGAGCCTGCCCGGGAGCGTGGCGTTTGCGGCGGGGGCCTCGACGGCGGATATCTATGTGGCGCCGGTGTGGACGGGCGGAGCGGACAAAGTGGTGAGCCTGCAATTGGGGACGGGGAGCGGCTATGTATTGGGCAGCGGCAGCACGAGCGCGAGCGGAGTGATTGCGAGCGTGGCGTGGGGGCCTGTGACCGTGAGCGTGACGCCGGCGTCGGTGTCGGAGAGCGGAAGCAACGGGAGCCTGACCTTTGCGCTGACGCGGATCGGGGATTTGAGCCAGGCGGTGAAGGTGGGCTACAGCCTGGGCGGCAGCGCGGTGGCCGGCTTAAACTATATTGCGGCCAGCGGGACGGCGACGATCCCGGTCGGCAGCGGCAGCGTTGGAGTGGTGGTGACGCCGATCAATGCGGGCTTGAACGTGCCGAGCGCGACGGTGGTGCTGAGCGTGAACGCCGGCAGCGGGTATTCGCTGGGAGCGGTGGCGAGCGCGACGGCGTCGATCACGAGCGCGGCGCCGGTGGTTGGCCTGGGCGGCGTCCTCGTGAACGGGACGAACTGGAGCACCGTGACGCAAACAAGCGGGACGCTCGATTTCCAGGTGACGCGCGGCGGGGACCTTACGCATGCGGTGGCTGTGAACTACTCGCTGGGCGGCAGCGCGTTGAACGGGGTGGACTATGCGAGCCTGCCCGGGAGCGTGGCGTTTGCGGCCGGCGCCTCGACGGCGGACATTTATGTGAAGCCAATTTGGACCGGCGGCGCGGACAAGGTGGTTACTATCAACCTGGCGGCGGGCGCGAGCTATGTATTGAGCAGCACCAGCACCTCGGCCAGCGGCGCGATTACCCAGGTGATGCCGGACGGTGTCAGCCTGCTCCCGGTGGTCGGCATGGTGTCCGAGACCGGAAGCAACGGAAACCTGACGTTTGCGGTCAACCGCACTGGAGATAACAACCAACCGCTGGCGTTTAACTACAGCCTGGGCGGCAGCGCGGTGAGCGGGGTCAACTTCGTGCCCGTAAGCGGATTGCTGACGATCCCTGCCGGGGCGACGAGCGGGACGATTTCGATAGCGCCGCTGAATGCGGGAATCAACATTCCCTCCAACAGCGTTGTGGTGAGCGCGGCAGCCGGTATCGGGTATACGTCGTCGGCGATTACATCGGCCACCGGTGCGATCACCAGCGCCGCCCCATGGGTAAGCATCGCGGCGCCCGCCGCCAACGTGACGCAAACTTCCGGCACCCTTGATTTTGTGGTGACGCGCGGCGGCGACCTTTCGAGATCGGTGGCGGTGAACTACAGCCTGGCCGGTTCGGCGGCCAACGGCGTCGATTATCAAAGCCTGCCCGGCAGCGTGGCGTTCCTTTCCGGATCGACGACGGCGCACATTTTGGTCAAGCCGATCTGGACTGGCGGACCGGACAAGACGGTCCGAGTGCAGCTCGGGACCGGCGTCGATTACGCCCTGACCAGCGGCAGCACGATCGCAACCGGGGGGATCTCCGGCGTGGCATGGGACGGCCTGAATCTTTCGACCAACGGCATCGTGTCCGAGACCGGCAGCAATGGAAATCTGAATTTCGTGGTTACCCGCACCGGCGACATGAACCAGCCGTTGGTGTTTAACTATACCCTGGGCGGCAGCGCGGTGGCCGGAGTGAACTACCTGCCGCTGAGCGGGTCGGTGACGATCGCGGCGTTGAGCACGAGCGGAACCATCTCGGTGACGCCGGTCAATGCCAACATCACGGTTCCATGGAATACGATCACGGTGACACCTGCGATCGGGCTTGCCTATACGGCGACGGGCATGCCGTCGATTACCGGCACGATTACAAGCGCCAATACGGTGGTGGGCCTCGTCGTCAACGGCACGAGCAATGTGACCCAGACCTCGGGGACGCTCGATTTCCAGGTGACCCGCGGCGGGGACATCTCGAAGGCGGTGGCGGTCAACTACACGATGGGCGGCTCCGCGTTGAACGGCGTGGATTACCAGAGCGTGCCGGGGACGCTCACCTTCGCGGCGGGCAATTCGACGGTGGACGTTTTTGTGACGCCGATCTGGACTGGCGGCGCGGACAAGACGGTGACCATGCAGCTCGGAGCGGGGACGGGTTATGTGCTGGGCGGCAGCAACACGTTTGCGAGCGGGGCTATCACGCGCATCGCTTTGGATTCGGTGAGCCTCGCGGCGCAGGCGGGGACCGTGTCTGAAAGCGGCAGCAATGGAAACCTCGCCTTCCTTGTGACACGCGGCGGCGACATGAATCAGGCGCTGGTGTTTAATTATACCTTGGGCGGCAGCGCGGTGAGCGGGGTGAACTACACGGCGGTGAGCGGCTCGATCACGATCCCGGCGGCGATCGCGACCGGAACGATCGCGGTGACGCCGATCAACGCCAACCTGACCATTCCCTGGAACACGGTCGTCGTGAGCGCCGCATCCGGCATTGGATATTCGGCGGCGGGCATTTCGTCCGTGACAGGCACGATCACCAGCGCGAATCCGGTGGTGGGCATCGCCATCAGCGGCACGAGCACTGTGACTCAGACCTCCGGGACTCTGGACTTCCAGGTGACGCGCGGCGGTGACATTTCGCACCCGGCGGCGGTCAACTATACGCTGGCGGGATCGGGCATCAACGGGACCGATTACCAGATGCTGCCCGGCACGGCGGTGTTTGGGGGAAGCACCGCGACTGCGCACGTCTATGTCAGCCCGATCTGGACTGGCGGCCCGAGCAGGACCGTCATCGTGAACCTCGGTGCGGGCACCGGCTATGTGCTCGGCAGCGGCAGCACGTCGGCTGTCGGGGCGATCACCCATGTGGATCTCGATACCGTGAGCCTGGCCGTGCAGTCCGGGTTGGTATCGGAAACCGGCACCACCGGCAATTTGGGTTTCGTGGTCACCCGCGGGACAGACACCAACCAACCGATCACCTTCAACTATACTCTGGGCGGCAGCGCGGTGAGCGGGACCAACTATATACCGGTGTCCGGGTTCGTGACGATTCCGGCGGGAGCCACCAGCGGGACGATCGCGGTGGCGCCGATCAACGCCAACAGCACGGTGCAGTATGCCACCGTCGTGGTGAGCGCCGCCACAGGCAGCGGCTATGTGTCCACCGGAATCCCGTCGGTGACCGGCACGATCGTGAGCGCCAATCCGATTGTGAGCGTTGCGACCGACGGCACCAACAGCGTGACCCAGACCACCGGACCGCTTCTCTTCCGCATAACCCGCTCCGGCGACATCTCGAAGACCGTCGTGGTTAACTATACACTGGGCGGTTCGGCCGTCAGCGGGACCGACTACCAGTCGCTGCCGGGCTCGGTGGCGTTCCTTGCCGGTATCAACGCGGCGGACATCTCCGTCTACCCGATCTGGAACTCCGCCTCGGTGAGCGCGAAGTCGGTTTCGCTGCAAATCGGAACCGGTTCCGGCTACGTGGTGAGCGGCGGCGGCAGCAACGCCAGCGGATGGATCACGCAGGTTCCCTGGGATAACGTGGGCGTCACCGTTTCGAGCACCTCGGCGCTGCCGGGCAGCGTTTCGGAGACCGGTTCGAATGGCAACCTTATCTTCACCCTGACGCGCAACGGCGACACCAACGCGCCGATCACGGTCAATTACACCATGGGCGGCACCGCGCTGAGCGGGACGCACTATGTGCCGCTCAGCGGCGCAGTGACAATCTCCGCCAGCAGTGCGAGCGCCACCGTGCCGGTGATCCCGATCAACACCAATTCGAGCGATCCCTTCAAGACCGTCACGATGACCGTTGCGCCTGGGACCGGCTATGCACCTGGGACAGGCGCGATCGCCAGTGGCACCATCATTAGCGCCAACCCAACCGTCAGCGTTGCCCTCAATGGAGCCGCCGCGATTCCGCAGACCTCCGGTTCGCTGGTGTTTCAGGTCAGCCGTGGCGGCGATCCGACCAGGGCGATAGCGGTCAACTATACGCTGGGCGGTTCGGCGGTGGCGGGCGTGGATTACCAGAATGTCGGCGGTTCGGTTGCATTCGTGGCCAACGCTTTGACAGCGAACATTGTCGTGAGGCCGATCTGGACCGGAACGACGGTTGACAAGGTGGTGTCGATTCAGTTGACGAACGGCGCCGGGTACGTCATGAGCGGCTCTTCGATTGCCGCCGCGGGAACGATCCAGGGCGTGCCGTTCGACACCGTGAACGTGGGGCTGGCGTCGGGCTCGGGGAGCATTGTCGAGAGCAACACCACCGGCAATCTGCCGTTCCAGGTGACCCGCACCGGCGATGTGACCCAACCGATCACCGTGAACTACCTGATGGGCGGTTCGGCGGTGAGCAACGTTAACTACCAACCGGTCACCGGCCAGGTGACGATCCTTGCGGGCACCACCAGCGCGACTATTCCGGTGACGCCGATCGACGCGCACACCACGGTTCCCTCGCGCACGGTGAGTGTCACGCTTACCTCCGGAACTTACTATAACATTGGAACGACGCCGTTGGTTACCGGTACGATCACCAGCGAATACTCGGCGGTCAGCATTATCGCGCTCAACACGGACGCTTCGCAGACCGGTTCGGGCGCCATCGTCTTCCAGGTGAGCCGGCCGTCCGATTCCTCGGCAAACGCAATCTCGGTCAACTACACCCTCGGCGGCGGCGCGGTGAACGGGGACGACTACCAGACAATCCCGACCTCTATCGCCCTCGCGGCCGGGGCCAGCAATGCCAACATCACGATCACTCCGATCTGGGGTACCACCTACAAACCGGCGAAGGCCGTGACGGTGCAAATGATTGTCGGCACCGGTTATGTGCTGGGCGATAGCAGCCTGGCCAGCGGCTATATCAATTTCCCGAACTTCCCGCAGGTGAACCTGGCGGTTCCGACGCCCGAGGCTCTCTTGGGCAGCGGGCAGGTTGTGTTCCAGGTGACGCGGCCGGCCACGTCGGCCACCAACGCGATCACCGTGAATTACACGATGGGAGGAACCGCGGTGAGCGGCTCCGACTTCACAGCGCTGCCGGGGTCGGTTTCGCTCGGGGTCGGCGTTTCTAGCACGACGGTCGTCGTTATACCGAACTGGACCGGCAATCCGCGTCCGGTGAAGACAGTCAGCATGCAGTTGACCACCGGAAACAACTATGTGCTGGGTTCGACCACCTACGGCGCCGGAACCATCGACTTCGTGGAGTCGCCGCTAGTGAACGTGAGCGTGTATGGCAACGGCATTGCCAACCCGCCGAGCGTGTCCTCCAGCAATAACGGATTTTGGTTTGTTGTGACCCGGGGCAGCGACAGTGCTTCCACCGCCAACGCGATCACGGTGAAATTCAACATGGGCGGGTCTGCCGTCATGGGCCAGGATTACATGTCCTTTGGCACCGCAGTCGTTCTCCCTGCCGGCGTATCCACCGCATACGTAGACATCGTTCCGCTCTGGGCCAACACCGCCAAGACCGGTCCGGATTCGGTGACGATTCAACTCACCGACGGGACCGGATACAAGCTCGGCGGCACAACTTATGCCAGCGGGGTAATCAACTGGCCGAGCGAGCCGATCGTCGGTGTGTTTACCTCCGGCAGCGGCATTGCATCGCTGAACGGCAGCAACTCGATCACGTTCATGGTTGTCCGCGGAACGGACGCAAACAGCGTGTCTCAGCCGATCCAGGTTTCCTATGTCCTCGGCGGCAACGCCGTCTTTGGAACGGATTACCAGGCGTATACCGGAACGATGGATCCCACTCACACCGTCGTCCTGCCCGCAGGCAGCTCAACGGCGGCGATCACCGTCGTGCCGAACTGGTCGAACCAGGTGCAGCCGGTCAAGTTGGTGACCATCCAACTGCTCGGCGGCGCCAGTGGCGGTTATCTGGTTTCACCGTACAGCTTTGCGCAGGGCACGATCAATTTCCCCAACGCCCCTGAGGTGGACTTGACCCTTGCGTCGGGCTTCGGTGTGGCCATGCAGGGAACCGGGTCTGGAACGGTGGTCTTTAATGTGACTCGCACCATCGGGAATAACGCGATTTCCGTGAACTACACGATGGGCGGGTCCGCTTTGAACGGTTCGGACTATCAACTGCTCCCCGGCACGATCTCGCTGGCGCCGGGGGTATCGAGCACCACCATCGTCGTTTCGCCAAGATGGGCGAACGGATCCAATAGCGTGCAGCTGGTCTCCGCCCAGATTACCCAGGGCGTCGGCTATGTGCTCGGCCCGAACACTTACGGAAGCGGCTTGATCGACTTCCCGAACTACCCCGAGGTGGACATTAGCGTTGTCGCCGGCGCAGCCACCGCCACGTCCGGGACGCTTGGGTTCCAGGTGACGCGAACCGGAGGCGACACTTCCAAGGCGATCGCCGTGAGCTACACCATGGGCGGCACCGCTGTGAACGGCGTTGACTACCAGTCGCTATCCGGCAATGTCACGCTCCCCGCGGGCGTCGTCAGCGCGAACTTTGCAGTTTGTCCAATCTGGACCAACGCGGCGGCGGCAGCCAGCGGCAGCGCCGGCAGCACAGGCACGACAAGCATGGTTCCGCTCAACGTCGACGTGAGCCTGGCGAACGGAAGCGGCTACGTCGTAGGTCCGAACAACAGCGCCATCGGCTACATTGCACCGGTGCCGTGGGATGTCGTGACGGTCGCTACGCCGCAACCCGCCGCTTCCGAGACTGGAACCAACGGGCTCTACCGTGTGACGCGCACCGGGGACACCACCCTGCCGATCACGGTCGATTACATCATGGACGGCTCCGCAGTAAACGGGGTCAACTACCAGACACTGAACGGGACGGTGACGATTGCCTCGGGCAGCGCCAGCGCCGATATCGTGCTGGCGCCCATTAACACCGGCGTCAGGCAACCGCTGAACACCGCCGTTCTGACGGTCGTCTCCGGAACCTGCTACCAGCCGGGCGTTCCCGCTTCCGGCACGGCGACCATCGCCAGCGCCAACCCGTGGGATACCGTCAGCCTGACGACCACCGTCAACGATGCCTCGCAAGCTTCCGGCACCGGTTTGCTGATCTTCCACGTCAGCCGCAGCGGAAGCGCCACCGCTCCGGTTCAGATTCCGTTCGTTCTTGGCGGCGACGCGGTCTCCGGGGTGGATTACCAACCGATAACCGCCTCGATCGACGGTGCGTTGGCCATTGTGCTGCCAGTCGGCTGCTCCGGAACGGACATCGTCATCACGCCGATTTGGACAACCCAGGTCAAGCCGGTGAAACTGGTGACTGTGCAGATTCAATCCGGGAACGGTTTCCTGGTGGGGGCCAACTCGTTCGGCCAGGGAACGATCGACTTCCCGAATTATCCCGAAGTCAACCTGAGCATCCTAAGCAACAATGCCAGCAACAACGCCTCCGGAACTTCCGCATTGATCTTCCAGGTCACGCGAACCGGGGACACTTCGAAGGCGATCGCGGTCAGCTACTCGCCGGGTGGCAATGCGTCGCCCGGAGACGATTATCAGGTGTTGCCGGGGACGATCAGCCTGCCCGCCGGCGTATCCTCCACCACCATCGTCGTCGTTCCGAACTGGAGCAACAGCATCAAACCATCGAAGCTGGTTAGCATCCAGCTTACCGCGGGCGCCGGTTATGTGCTGGGTTCGAACATCTATGGCGCCGGGACGCTCAACTTCCCGAACGACCCGGTGGTCAACGTGAATGTGCTCAACGCTGTGGCGTCGCAGACCGGCACCAGCTATATCGCCTTCCAGGTCACCCGCACGGGCGATCTTTCCCAGGCGGTCGCCGTTAATTACCAGACCGGTGGCAATGCCGCCCCCGGAACCGATTACACCGCGCTGCCCGGCTATGTGGTGCTGTCGCCGTCGGTTTCCGCCGCCAGCGTGATCGTATTACCGACATGGGCCAGCGGCGCTTCGCTCTCCAAGCTGATGAGCCTGCAAATCTCGGCGGGAACCGGTTATGTCCTCGGCTCCAACACCTACGGCGAGGGATTCATCCAGCTCTCGTCCTCCACCGGCGTCAGCCTGGCGGTGATCCGTTCCGCCGCCACGTCGGGTTCCGGGACCCTGGTGTTCCGCGTCAACCGCACCGGCGACTTCAGCCAGTCGGTCTCGGTCAATTACAACATGGGCGGCAGCGCCGTCAGCGGCGCCGATTATGTGCCGGTGGCCGGCTCGGTCACGCTTGGCATCGGCGTCCTGTCGGCGGACATTGTCGTCACGCCGATCTGGACGGCCGGCGCGCCGCGTCCCGACCGCACCGTGACCGTTCAGCTTAACGCCGGGGCAGGGTATGTAGTGACCGGCGCCGGCGTCGGCACGGGCTCCCTCTCCGATACGCCCTGGGACGTCATCAACCTCTCGGTTCCGCAGCCGAATGCGTCGGAATCGGGAACGACCGCCATCTTCCGCGTGGCGCGTTCCGGCAGCGGCATCCTGAGCCGCGCCCTGACAATCAACTACACGACGGGAGGAGACGCCGTTTCGGGTCTCAATTACCAGCCGCTCTCCGGTTCGGTTACGATCCCCGTCGGCGGCACCTCGGCGGATATCGTCGTCGATCCGCTGGACGACCACGTTAACACGCCCGATCGCACGCTGACGCTGACGCTCGCCACCGGCCAGTACTACCTGCTCGGCTCCAGCACGACCGGACTGGCTTCCATTGCCAACGTTCCCGACAACTCCCTGGTGAGCCTCTCCTCGGTCGTCTCCGGTTCGGCCGTGAACTCCTCCGGCACGGGTTCCCTGGTCTTCCAGATCACGCGCACGGGGAACATCAACAACGCCATTCTGGTTAACTACAGCATCGGCGGTTCGGCGGTGGACGGTGTGGACTATCAACCGGTGGCTGGCAGCGTGGCGATGCCGGCTTTCCAGACCACCGTCGATATCGTCATGGTTCCCATCTGGCTGGCGACTGCGAAGTTGCCGCAAGTCGTTACCGTCCAGCTCGCTTCCGGAAACGGATACGACCTCACAGGAAACACCTTCGGCACGGGCACCATCTTCTATAATGCGTGGAATAGTGTCAGCCTCTCGGTATTGCAGCCGGCCGTCAATGAGACGACCCCGCCCTTGGCCGTGTTCCAACTCAACCGCACGGGCGATCTCAGCCAGTCGATCGTGGTCAACTACACGACGGGAGGCTCGGCGGTCAGCGGCGTCAATTATGCGCCGCTGAGCGGTTCGGCCATCATTCCGGCGGGCGCCAGCGCGGTGCCGATCGTCGTCACGCCTCTCGACGACCATGTCAATACGGCGGCAAATACGCTGACGCTGACGCTGACAGGCGGCACCAATTATAATCCGGTCGCCCCCGTCTCGGGCGCCATGACGATCGCCAACGTGCCCGACAACACCATTAGCGTCGGGGTCTCCTCGCAGGCCTCCGAATCCGGACGCCAGGGCGTCTTCACGATTTACCGCACCGGGTTGGTCGACAAGGCTCTGCCCGTTTACTACTCCACCGGCGGCAACGCTGTTGGCGGCAGAGACTACGCCTGGCTGCCGGGGGTGGTAACCATTCCGACCGGAGCGACCTCGGCAACTGTTGTGGTGAGCCCGTTGGCCAATACGACCACCAAGATCAGCCCGACGGTTAAGATCGCGCTGAACCCCTCGATGAACTACACCATCGGCGGCGCCGGTGCCGGCATCGTCACCATCCAGCACTACACCGGGCCGGTTCTCTCGGTGAAGGCCCTGGTTTCCTCCGTCAGGGTCACAGGCGGGCCGAAAGGCGTTTTCCGCATCTCCCGCGGCGGTTCGATGTCTGGCAATCTCTCCGTCCGATACAGCCTTCACGGAACTGCAACCAACGGCTACGACTTCAAGAAGCTTTCGGGCACGGTGACGATACCGGCTAGAAAGACCTATGTCGATTTGACCCTCGTGCCGATCAATCGCAGTCAGCCCTCCGGCATTTATGCCGCCACGCTGACGCTCGCCGCCAACAGCCATTACGTTGCCACCCCGGCAAACGCGGCAACGGTCAACATCCGCAGCTTCGGGCCGGTGCCCGTTTCCGTGGCCGCCGACCCCACCGCTGCCTCCAACTGGGAAGGCTACGGCGTTGTGCGCGCCATCTTCACCCGCACTGGAAGCTCATCGGATTGGCTGACGGTCTACTACACTACCGGCGGCACGGCTGTTGCGGGCGTGAACTACACCGCGGTCAGCGGCAGTGTGAGCTTCCCGCCGGGGCAATCCAGCGTCGGAGTGGATTTCAACACGATCGACGATCAAAGGATTACGCCAGACATGGCCCTGATTATCTCCCTGAAAGCCGGGGGCGGGTACACCATTACATCGCCGAGCCAATGCACCCTCACCATTAAGGACGCCGATTTGAAGGGGCCGTCGTTCTAACTTCAGACCTCTTGACCCTGTGGAATGGCGATGAGCCGACAAGCCTGCTCGGGCGCCGCGCTCAGTGAAAGCCTGGCGGTCGCGCCAGCTTCCGGGGAGCGCACGCGCCCTCGCGTGCGGCCTTTGGCGCCCTCGCCAAAGGCATCTTCGCGGCTGATCGCGTCGGAATGCGAGTTCCGGGGAGAACAACATGCCTCGCCAAGCGAGGCGCCACGCGGGATGAAAATGAAGCTTGTTGACGCTTGTTTGTCACTCTGTTTAACGCGCCTCATCTTTTCGTCTATTTTCGAGTCAGCGCACCCGTCCCGGGTGCTGGCCGAGGCGTCCCGCCTCGGCGAACTTTGCGCGAGGAGTCGCCGCAATGCACTGGGGAAACTGGAAGTCCGCGTCGGCGGGACGCCGACGCCAACACGCGAGACGCGTGCGCTCCCCGGAGTCCCGCTCCCGAACGCCTGTTGTTTCCGGCAGGTTCATTGGCAGCTTGCGAAGAGCCTGTCCTGAGTCTGTCGAAGGAATCTCACCGCAGGCCAGCCAGCGGTACGTCACCATTCACCGTTCTCGAAGCTGACAGCGTTAGCCGCTGACGACGTCTTTTCCCAAGGCGGCAGAGGACTCTTTCCAGTACCCACAAGTTTGCAAATCGGGCGCAGGAGTGAGAACGGAGCCCCGAGCGTTGTCATCCTGAGCCTGCGAAGGATCTCACGAGGCGATCGCGACGTTCGTTTCAGTCGGCACGTAGTCGGAACTGACGGCTCGCCGGGCGGCGCTGTCAGCTTCGAGAACGGTGAATAGTGACATACACGCCGACTGGCCTGCCGTGAGATTCCTTCGACAGACTCAGGACAGGCTCTTCGCAAGCTCAGGATGACAAAATAATATGGGCCGCTCCGGTTTCCGTGCTCGGTTTCGGTGTTGTGGTTAATGGAAAGGGCACTTCACCGCAGTCCACGGGCCTCCTCTGCCGTTTTGGGTTCATCCATTTCGGACCGTCTCGAAGTTGGGCTCATTTTCACTCTCCAATCCGGCCGTTCCCTCCAGAAGGGGCCAGAATATCCGATTCTGCCAGCAGGCGCCAGAACGTCTTCTCCACCGGGTCGATTTTCGCGCGTTTCAGGAGCGTCTTCAGCTTGGTCATTGCGATCGATTCCCGGGCCACGTAGGCCGAGGGATGCTCGATGTTGCGCGGGGTCGCCGTCTCGGGAATCCACGGGGTCAAGGCGCCGTTGATCTTGCGTTCGACTCCGGCCATCGAGAACAGCGAGAAGTATTGCCGAAAGGAAATGCCGACAAACGGCTCGAACTTGATCGCCTTGCCGGCCTCGCCTGCGCCGTCGATCCAGACGGAGTCCGAGTAGAGCTTGAAGGTGAAGCTCTTCGGGTAAGGCTCCACGTAGACCACGCGGCTGAGCCCGGAGGCGACGATGTGCTTGGCGCAGTTGTGGCAGGGAAACGTGGTGGTGTAGAGCGTGCAACCGGCCACTGAAACGCCCCGTTTCGCCGCGTCCATCAGCGCGGCCATCTCGGCATGAACGGAGCGGCCGAAATCGATCATCTTCATCATCTCCGCCTTGCGAAGCAGCGAATCCTCGCGCATGGCCATCTGAAACAGCTCGGGTTCGTCCATTTCCGCCAGATCCGCCTTGAGCCAGCCGCTCTTCTGGATGCGCGCCAGCACGTCGCGCAGGAAGTGCATTTTCATTTGGTCGTTGGAATCGTACCCGCGCAGGTGATCCCGCGAATCCCCCTGGTCGCCGTCCCAATAAAGGCCGCCGCCGGCCTTGGGGACGTCATTGCAGCCCAGGGCGATCAACTCCCCTTCGGCGGTGCAAATCGACGCGCCCACCTGCCGGGCCAGCGACGAGGAGCGGAACCCGGCGGACACGGCGTGAAACATGCCGTATTCGTCCCTGGTCGGCGCATGGGTGAAACTGCCGAAGGTGAGTTCGACGATGCGCGCGATGGACTTGCGCAACGCCTCCACGCCGGCGCCCACCTCGACGAAGAAGTCGGCCAATGGAAAGGTCCGCTCGACGTTTTGCCCAAACGGTTTGTCCCGTTCCGATTCCTCCTTGCCCAAAATGAACGCGACGAGGTTCTCGGCGTCGCAGCCGGCCTGGTCCATTCCGTGGGATTCCGCGATGCGATCCGCCAGAAACCGTTTGCGGGTGTCTTTGGGGGCGTAGGCGGCCAGGGCGATGAAGCTCTTGCCGTAAACCTCGCGCAGGGCGATCACCTCGGAGGCCGTCTTCAGGGACCTGATGACATACGCGGTGCGGGGAGCGGGGAGTGCGAGCCCGGCCTGCGTGGCAAAGCGTTTCTCGCGAATGGCTGCGATGGCCAGCAACGCGAGCACATCGGACGCTTCCACAGCGCAGCGAAAACAGTTCCCGGCGTCCATCAGCGCCCGGTAATACTCGTCTACGCGGACAGGAGGCGATTTCGGTCCCCAACCGTCAAATTGGGCCAGCAACTCGATGGCGTGGAGTTCGTGCATGGCGTAGTTCACCCGGGCCAGTTCCTCCTGGAGCAGGCGGGTTACCAGATGCGTGTTGGTGCCGGTTGCACCAATCAACCCGATGAAAAGTTCCGGACCCATGTTGGATTGTTTGCCTCTTTCCAATAGCAGGGATCAGGCGCAAATCAATCAGCCTGACCTTTCCGCGGAAAAAATGGCGCAATTGCGGATTCGATTTATTGACTTCTCAACGGCCCGCCATCTGCTACGGTTCTTCCACACCTATGGCAGCCAAGACTGAAACGCCCTCCGACGACAAACAGATCATCCTTCGCAATAAGAACCTCGACCTTGCCATTCAGCAGATCGAAAAGGACTACGGAAGCGGGGCGATCATGCGCCTCGGCGCCAAGACCTCGATGGAAGTGGAGATCATTCCCTCGGGCAACATTCTCATCGATCGCGCGCTGGGTGTGGGCGGGTTCCCGCGCGGGCGCGTCATCGAGATTTTCGGGCCGGAATCCTCGGGCAAAACGACGTTGACGCTGACCATCATCGCCCAGGCGCAACGGCGCGGCGGCCTCGCGGCATTCATCGACGTCGAGCACGCCCTGGACCCGGTCTACGCGCGCAAACTCGGGGTCAACATCGACGATTTGCTGGTGTCCCAGCCCAGTTCGGGCGAGGAAGCGCTGCGAATCTGCGAAACCCTGGTGCGCTCGAACGCGCTGGACGTGATCGTCATCGACTCCGTCGCCGCCCTTGTCACCAAAGCCGAGCTGGAAGGCGAGATCGGCGATACGACCGTGGGTGCTCAGGCCCGCCTGATGAGCGCCGCCCTGCGCAAGCTCACCTCGCTCATTTCCAAGGCGCGCACCTGTTGCATTTTCACCAACCAAATCCGCGAGAAGATCGGCGTAATGTTCGGCAATCCGGAAACGACGCCCGGCGGCAAGGCGTTGAAATTCTATTCCAGCGTGCGTTGCGACATCCGCCGCATTGGCGCGATTAAACAGGGCGACGGCGTCGTGACGGGCAACCGCACCAAGCTCAAGATCGTCAAGAACAAGGTGGCCCCGCCGTTTACCGAGTGCGAGTTCGACATCATGTACAACGAGGGGATCTCGCATACCGGTTCGCTGCTCGATCTGGCGCTGGAAAAAGGGATCGTCGAGAAGCGCGGTTCGTGGCTCAGTTTCAAGGGAAATCAACTCGCCCAGGGCCGCGACGCCGCCAAGGAGGTCCTCAAGGGCGACGCTGTCATTTACGAGGAAATCGCGGCGGCGGTGACCGCGAAGATGGACGAGGCGGAGTAGCGATCGTTGACGAAGCCGCTGAATGGGAGTATGTAATTGGCGGTCCTCATGCGCCATCCGGTCAAATTAATCAATCTCCCGCCGCTTTTATGCGCGGCTTTGTGCGTGGCCACAGGGATGGTTTGCGCCGCCGAGATTCCCACGGCATTTCCCGCATCGCGTTATCAGACGATGATCGATAAGTCGCCGTTTACGCTCGCAACACCGGCTGTGGCGCCGTCGGCTCCGACCGGGCCGCCTCCCGATTCGTTCGCGAAGGATTACTATCTGGTCGGTATTGCCAAGCTGAACAACAAAGAGTTCGTGACGATCGCCTCCCATGTCGATCAAACCCAGCGCTTCTCGCTTTTCAAGGGCGAACAAGGCCCGGAGGGAATCACCGTCGCCAGCGTCAGTTGGGAGCCGGGGATCGCCAAGAGCAAAGTAATGCTCAAGAAGGGGACTGAATTCGGGAGCATCACTTTCGACGAAGCGGCGCAAGCGGGAGCGGCGGAAGGACAAGCGCCTCCGATGCCGCCTCAGCCGGTTCCGGGAATTCAACGCCCCGGAATGCGGCCTCCGTTGCACAATCCCTACCAGCCGCCCAACATGGCCAACCGGATGATGCAAAACCGCTCGATGGTGCCGAATGTGAGGCCGTTTCGTCCCGGGGTGAACCCGCCGGGCATGCCGCAAAGCCGCATCCGCCGACCGGTAATCCCGAGTCCGCGATAGAATAGTCCGCAGATTTCGCAGATTTCCGCAGATTTTCTTCATAATGCCGGGCAAAAAACCCGCGAAAATCTGATAGTCTCAGATCGCCTGAGCCGGTGGGATGGCGAAGAGCCGACAGACCTGCTCGGGTTTCTGCCTAGGAAAATCATTTCCGCTACCAAAACCTCCTCGCGCTACTGAAATCGAGCGCGATGAGATCCGTTCTGAACGCGCCGACCGCAGCCGCGCATCCCCTCAAAGCGTTAAAGGATTCTTTCCATTACCCGCAAGTCCGAAACCGGGCACGGAAACCGGAGCGGCCCATATTATTTTGTCATCCTGAGCTTGCGAAGGATCTCACGGCAGGCCAGCTGGCGTTAGGTCACTATTCACCGTTCTCGAAGCTGACAGCGCCGCCCGGCGAGCCGTCAGTTCCGATTACGTGCCGACTAAAACGAACGTCGCGATCGCCTCGTGAGATCCTTCGCAGGCTGCCAATGAACCTACCGAAAAGATGGGGCGTTCGGGAGCGGGAATCCGGGGAGCACACGCGTCTCGCGTGTTGGCGTCGGCGTCCCGCCGACGCGGACTTCCAGTCTCCCCAGTGCATTGCGGCGACTCGATGAGCAAAGTTCGCCGAGGCGGGACGCCTCGGCCAGCACCCGGGACGGGTGCGCTGACTCGAAAATAGACGAAAAGATGAGGCGCGTTAAACAGAGTGACAAACAAGCGTCAACAAGCTTCATTTTCAT
>Ga0316218_1001146_pt1 | contig 30540 bp, 26 predicted proteins | sample TBH18003metaG_FD_203634 | JGI IMG/M metagenome (GOLD analysis project Ga0316218, IMG submission 203634) | Freshwater microbial communities from Trout Bog Lake, Wisconsin, USA - TBH18003 | ecosystem: Environmental > Aquatic > Freshwater > Lake > Hypolimnion/Profundal zone | place: USA: Wisconsin...
GGCAACAGGGGGTTCCATGTGGTGGTGGAGCAATAACGATCAGGATATTCATTAATTGATAAACGATAAAACCCGCGCATAGCGCGGGTTTTATCGTTTATCAAACTTACGTTTATGTATCATTACGAACGACAGTGATAGTCAAGCCGTTCTTGTGCATATTCTGCGCCCAATTCTTTGGCTATCATCCAATCTTTACATGCACCGTCCTTATCGTTTTTATTGAACTTTGTATTACCTCGATTGAAATAAGCTATTTCATCTTTTGGTCGTATAGCAATTGCCAGGTTGTAATCTTCTATAGCACCATCATATTCCTTCATCTCATCTTTATTTGCAGCTCTATTTACAATTGCATCTACAAAGTCTGGAGCTAATTCAATTGCCTTATCATAATCGTTTCTCGCAGCTTTCAAAGTATGGAGTTTATCCTTGGCAATGGCTCTTGAATACCACGAATTAGGGTCATTTGGATTAATTTTAATGGCCGTTGAAAAATGGATGATTGCTAGTCCGAAATTTTCTTTATCGTAGGCCTCCATTGCGAGGTCAAAATAGAACTTATCTTTCCCCGCGGCCATTATCGGAAATATTTGATTCTTGGGATCAGCCAATGCGCCATACCCATCAAGTATACAATCAAATTGATATCCTTTGCAATACAGATCAATTACCCAATACATTAGATTATGCTCATCAACAGGAAATTCTGTTGCCTCGCCCGCCAACTCCCAATTTCCGTCAACTTCATCTACCCTACTAATAGCATAGCCATAATTTTTAGTCAGGAATTCTCCCAGAGATTCAAGATTACTCTTCTTGTCCGACATGAAAATGAAATCATAAGTCGCAAGTGTATATTCCTTCATTCCACTCTCTTTTCTGCGCACATAGACACTACAGGCGAGGTTTAGTTCTTTACTGAAGCGACTATAAAATAGATCTTCGGTTAAGTAAGTATTTATCATCGGATATTTTTGTAGAATGTCTGTAAAATAATAAATCCCGCACAAGGGCGGGATTTATTATTTTATGTAATGAATAAATTATGCTTCCATATAAGACTCAGTAGGCTCGCAGGTGCAGATCAGGTTACGGTCGCCGTAGGTATTGTTTACGCGCGTCACGCTTGGCCAGAATTTGTTGTGCTTCACCCATGGCAATGGGTAAGCTGCCTGCTGGCGTGTGTAGGAGTGGTTCCACTCATCGGCAGTTACATCATACTGTGTGTGCGGTGCATTCTTCAATGCGTTATCCACCTTGTCGGCCTTGCCTTCTTCTATCGCCCTTATCTCGGCGCGTATGCCCAGCAGGGCATCGCAGAAACGGTCCAGCTCGGCTTTGTCTTCGCTTTCTGTTGGCTCTATCATTATAGTGCCTGCTACAGGGAAGCTCATAGTAGGTGCATGGAAGCCGTAGTCTATCAGGCGCTTGGCCACATCCTCAGCTTCTATCTCTGCGCTCTTCTTGAAGGGGCGCAGGTCTACTATAAACTCATGTGCGCAGGTGCCGCCATTGCCGGTGTACAGTATTTCAAAATCATTTTGCAGGCGCGCGCGCATGTAGTTAGCATTAAGTATAGCGTACTCGGTAGCCTTGCGCACGCCTGTGGCGCCCAGCATACGTATGTAGCCATAAGAGATCAGCAATATGCTGGCCGAGCCATAAGGCGCAGCAGATACCGCATTTACAGAATGGCCGGTAGATTTGCCATCGGAGAAGATAACGTGGCCGGGCAGGAAGGGCGCCAGGTGCTGCTTCACGCAGATAGGTCCCATGCCGGGGCCGCCGCCGCCGTGTGGTATGGAGAAGGTCTTGTGCAGGTTCAGGTGGCACACATCAGCGCCTATGAGGCCGGGAGCAGTAAGGCCCACCTGCGCGTTCATATTGGCGCCGTCCATGTATACCTGTCCGCCGTGCTGGTGCACTATGTTGGTTATTTCTTTTACTGATTCTTCAAAGATGCCGTAGGTAGAAGGATAAGTGATCATGATGCCCGCAAGGTTGCCCGCGTTCTGATCAGCTTTCAACTTTAGGTCTTCCACATCTATGTATCCGTTCTCCAATGCCTTTACCACTACTACCTTGTAGCCCGCCATTACAGCGCTGGCAGGGTTGGTGCCGTGTGCTGAAATTGGTATCAGTATTACATCGCGGTGTGAGTCGTTGCGGCTCTCGTGGTAGCTGCGTATGGCCAGCAGGCCGGCATATTCGCCCTGGGCACCGCTGTTGGGCTGTAGGCTACAGGCATCAAACGCGGTGATCTCGCAGAGGTATGCGGAAAGGTCTTTTACGATTTGCAGGTAGCCTTCGCATTGGTCGGCAGGGGCAAAGGGGTGCATCTTACTCCAGTGCGGCCAGCTCAGCGGCATCATTTCCGATGCGGCGTTCAGCTTCATAGTGCAGCTGCCCAACGATATCATGCTGGTGTTCAGGCTCAGGTCTTTATTCTCCAGCATCTTCAGGTAGCGCATCATCTGCGTTTCGCTGTGGTGACTGTTGAATACCTGCTGCGTGAGGAATTCGCTGGTGCGGGTAAGCGATGTAGGTATGTGCGTGAGCGCGGCATTATCATCTACATTAAAAGAAGAAGCCTCGCCCGCCGGTGCAAATACACCAATGATATTCAGCACATCACTTGGCGATGTTGTTTCATCGAGCGATATGGATATGCTGCCATCGGGGTGGTAGCAGAAGTTGATGCCACGCTCGTTGGCTGCTTTGCGCACAGCATCAACAGACGCACCGGTAACGGTGATGGTGTCGAAGTAATTTTTGCTATGCAACTGCACGCCCATTTCTGCCAGCGCATCGCTCAATGACTGAGTAAGCATAGCCACACGCTTGGCGATATTGATGAGGCCGCCCGGGCCATGGTATATGGCATACATGGCCGATATATTGGCCAGCAGCGCCTGCGCCGTGCATATGTTCGATGTTGCTTTTTCTCTTTTGATGTGCTGCTCGCGTGTGCCCAGCGCCATGCGCAGTGCGCGGTTGCCGTGCGCGTCTATGCTCACACCTATAATGCGGCCGGGCATCATGCGCTTAAAGTCGTCCTTGGTAGAGAAGAAGGCTGCGTGCGGGCCACCAAAGCCCATTGGTACGCCAAAGCGCTGCGCGGTGCCTATAGCGGCATCTGCGCCCAGCTCGCCGGGAGGGGTGAGCAGCGTTAGCGCCAGCAGATCGGTAGCCATAACCACATAGCCGCCTGCCTCGTGCACTGTAGCAATGAAGCCGCGGTAGTCTTCCACGCTGCCTTTGCAATCGGGGTATTGTACGAGTGCGCCAAAGTAAGTAGTATCTATATCTGCCACACGGAAATCACCAAACACCACTTCTATGCCCAATGGCAATGCGCGGGTGATGACCACATCTTTTGTTTGCGCAAACACACCGTGGTCTACGAAGAACTTAGGGCGCTCGGGATTATCATGGTTCTTATTCAGTGTGTGGTAAAACATGCTCATGGCTTCAGCTGCTGATGTGGCTTCATCCAGCAGCGATGCGTTGGATAAAGGCAAGCCGGTGAGGTCTGCCACCAGTGTCTGGTAGTTGAGCAGGCTCTCTAACCTTCCCTGGCTGATCTCGGCCTGGTAAGGAGTGTACTGTGTGTACCATCCCGGGTTCTCGAATACGTTGCGCAATATCACGCTGGGGGTATGCGTATCGTAGTAGCCCTGGCCTATATAGTTCTTGCACACTTTATTTTTCTCCGACACTTCTTTGAGCTCCTGCAGGTACTGCGCTTCGCTCTGTGCTTTGGGCAGGCGCAGGTTGTGGTCCATACGTATGGATTGCGGCACCGTGCGCGCTATCAGTTCTTCCATGCTGCCCAGGCCGGCTACGCGCAGCATCTCTTTAGTGTCTTCGGCGCCGGGGCCTATATGCCTGCCGGTAAACTCTTCATTCTGAATGGAAAATAAGCTCATGATATCTGTATGATGTAATTAAAAAGAATAACCGTGTATAAGGAACGTTGACAAAATAAAGTATACGATATGGCGCAGTTATTTTTCTTTTTTACAAGGCGTAAAATCTGCGAATAATGAATTATTTAAAGACTTTTACAACGACGTAAAAATGGAAAAGAACAAGTCAGATGGTGTACTTTACTTTGTCATCGTTCCTAAATAAGGTGCAAAGGTAATTTAAATGCAGGAATTTGGGGGAAACGGAACATATTGTATTTATATCTATGCCTGCCTGATTTAGCAAGACGTTATTTCCTAAATTTGTGAACAGAAGTATTGTAGCCATGAAAAAAGATCGCCTAAATACAATGGAAGCAATTCCCTTTACATTGCCACAGATTGAAATTATAGAGCAGCGTAGAGCCGAACTGCTCAGCGGCGCAAACAAAGGTATAGACTGGAAAACGATGCACGATAACATAAGGAAAAGCAGGCAGGCGGCCTCCGGCAAATAACCTTACTTCTGCTAACAGTTCCTTTATCCCCCAAAATATTATAATTTTATACTCAATTATTCATAGCCCCTCATGAAAAAACTCTTACTGCTTACCTTTCTTTTCGCACCATTCCTCGTTAGCGCGCAGTTCATTTCCACCTTTGCGGGTACGGGCATACCGGGCTTCAGCGGCGATGGCGGCATGGCCACCAATGCGCAGTTCAGCCAGCCTGGGTCTATAGTTACCGATGCTGCCGGCAATGTGTTCGTCACCGATATGGTCAACCATCGGGTGCGAAAGATAGATGTGTACGGTACCATAACCACCTATGCGGGCAATGGCAACATAGGTTCATCAGGCGATGGCGGACTTGCTGTTAATGCTGAATTCTTTGGCATCTGCGGACTGGCGCTGGACAATGCGGGCAACCTGTGTATAGCCGATGAGCTGAATAACCGCATACGCCGCGTAGATGCCAATACGGGCATCATTACCACCATTGCAGGCACGGGCGCAGCGGGCTTTATGGGCGATGGCGGCCACGCCACAGCATCTACCCTGCACTGGCCGGGATGGATCACTTACGACAACAGCGGCAACCTCTATATCTCCGACATTGGCAACAGCCGCATCCGCAAGGTGAACACCTCGGGTATCATTACCACAGTGGTGGGCAATGGCATCATCGGCTTCTATGGCGATGGTATGCAGGGCACCGCAGCATCGCTGAACCAGCCGCACGGCCTGGCCTGCGATGCCGATAACAACCTGTACATAGCTGATGAGCACAATGGCCGCATCCGCAAGCTGAACACCGCTACGGGCGTGATGAGTACCTTTGCGGGCAATGGCACTTATGTGTTCAATGGCGATACTATATCCGCACTCGCGGCAGCTATAACACCGGAGGGGTTGAAGTTTGATGCCGCAGGCAATCTATACGAGGCCGACTCGGCCAACAACAGCACCGGCAACCGCATCCGCGAGATCACTACCGCGGGTATTATCTATACCGTGGCAGGCAACGGCATTGCCGGCTACAATGGAGAGAACATGCACGCCGACTCTGCGCTGCTCAGCGGCCCTACCGATATGGCGTTCGACCCGTGCGGAGGCCTCCTCATTTCCGATATGAACAACAACCGCATCCGCAGGGTCATCTACGACTCGGCCTGCTATGCCCTCAGTGTGCGCACCGTAGCCAATAGCAATTTGAGTATATACCCCAACCCCGCTACCAACGTGCTGCATATAGATGGCATAACCACACCTGCTACGTACACCCTGTTCAATGCAATAGGCGCACAAGTGCAGCAAGGTATTTTGAAGCCTGGGAGCAATGACTTATTGATCGGCACATTGCCCGAAGGATTATACTTGCTTCAGGTCACTGATGACGCGGGAGGAAGAGTGGTGCGAAAGGTGATGAAGATGCAATTATAGTGACCTTGTACTCTAAACGACGGTGCTATACAAATTTCGCTGAGTTTTACTCGCTGAACTATTTCCCTCCTTGCGAAAATATCCTTGTTCTAATAAACAGATATGGAATATATGCCCCTGCGGTTTATGCACATAAAATTGCATAAATATGCCATCTGATGCATTTTGGGGAGCAGTAAATAGCAGGTAACGCATATTTTTCCACAGGGTGGTTATTGTCTTTCGCCAAAGTGCGGGAGAGAAACGATAAATTTGCCCCATGCAGAATTATTTAGTGGGATTGAACGAGGAGCAGCGCACAGCCGTGGAACATATGGACGGGCCGCTGATGATAGTGGCAGGTGCAGGCAGCGGCAAAACCAAGGTGCTCACCACGCGCATAGCCCACCTCATGTACAACGGGATAGATGCGTTCAATATACTGGCACTGACGTTTACAAACAAGGCGGCGGCAGAGATGAAGGAAAGGGTGGAGAAGGCGCTGGGCAATACCGAAGCGAGGAATTTATACATAGGCACCTTTCACTCCGTGTTCGCAAGGATACTGAGGGGGGAGGCCAACAGGCTGGGCTACCCCAACAACTTCACGATATATGATACTGATGATGCTAAAAGCGTGATCAAGGGCATAGTGAACGAGATGAACCTGGACGACAAGCACTACAAGGCCGCCTATGTGTACAACCGCATCAGCGCAGCCAAGAACAGCCTTATAGACCCGGCCATGTACAAGCTGGATACGACCATACAGCAGGAGGATGCACGCGGCAACCGCCCGCAGATGGGCGATATATATGAGGCATATGCCCGACGCTGCTTCAGGAATGGCGCTATGGATTTTGATGATCTTTTGTTCAAGATGTATATACTGCTGACGCACCACCCCGAGGCACTGGCCAAGTACCAGGGCCGCTTTCAGTACATACTCATAGATGAGTACCAGGATACCAACCTGGCGCAGTATGCCATTATCAAGATGCTGGGCGCACGTCATGAGAATATATGTGTGGTGGGCGATGATGCGCAGAGTATCTATTCCTTTCGCGGGGCTACAGTGCAGAACATACTGCAATTCCAGGATGACTATGAGGATGTGAAAATAGTGAAGCTGGAACAGAACTACCGCAGCACACAAACCATACTGAATGTAGCCAACAACGTAATAGGCAATAACAAGAACCAGATAAAGAAGTCGCTGTGGACGAGTAACGATGAGGGCGACAAGATAATGCTGGTGCGCACCATGACGGACAATGACGAAGGTCGTTTTGTAGCCGATTCCATAAAGGAGCAGCAGATGCGCAACCATTACGCCAACCGCGACTTCGCTATACTGTATCGCACCAACGCGCAGAGCCGCTCTTTCGAGGAAAGCCTGCGGCGCATGAACATACCTTACAAGCTGGTGGGTGGCACTTCCTTTTACCAGCGCAAGGAAGTGAAGGACTACCTCGCCTATATGCGCGTGGTGGTGAACACGCGGGATGAAGAGAATATAAAGCGCATCATCAACTACCCCACAAGGGGCATAGGCAAGACAACGATAGAGCGCATACTGGTACGTGCCAATGAACTGAACACTACCTTCTGGGAGGTGATCGCTAACCACGAAATAGATGGCATACGCTCCACGCAGCTGGACAACTTTGTGATGATGATCCGCAGTTTCCAGGCTATGCTGGAGAAGCACACGGCCTATGATGTGGCCTATGCGGTGGGCAAGCATACCGGCCTGGTGCAGGAGCTATACAATGATAAGACAGTAGAAGGTCTGGCCCGCTATGAGAACGTGCAGGAACTGCTGAACTCTATAAAGGAATTTACAGAAACACCGGATGAAGAAGGCGAGCTGCGCGATAAGAACCTGGGCAGCTACCTGCAACAGATAACCCTGCTCACAGATGCCGACCAGAACAATGACGAGAACGCAGACGTGGTGAAACTGATGACCATACATGCGGCAAAGGGCCTGGAGTTCACCTGCATATTTGCTGTGGGGCTGGAGGAGAACCTCTTCCCGAGCGCCATGAGCCTGTATGACCGGGAGAACCTGGAGGAAGAGCGCCGCCTGTTCTACGTAGTGATCACACGGGCGAAGGCTAAACTGTGGGTGACCTATGCCAACAGCCGTTACCGTTTTGGCACGCTGGTGCAGAACGAGCCGAGCCGCTTTATAGAAGAGATACCGGCAGCCCACCTCGACAAGACATTTACCGGCACCAGCAATAAAGCGCCTACGAGCCCAGGAGGCTTCGGCGGCATGATGAACCAGACCTTCGACAAAATGCCATCGCTGAAGAAGTTGGCTGATAAACTGGCGCAGCCTGCCCCGCCTGTACACACGCCATCTGCCAACTTTGTACCTGATGATGCTATGGCTATGGAAGTGGGTATGCAGGTGGAGCATCAGAAATTCGGATTAGGTAAGATACTGACCGTAGAAGGTGGTGTGCAGAACAGGATCGCAGGCATAGACTTTGGCACCGGGCATGGTGTGAAAAAGATCATGCTGAACTTTGCGAAGCTGAGGATAGTGAGGTAAAGTTAAAAGGCAAATGTGATCCCGATAGCTATCGGGACTAAAAGTGAAGGCTGGCTACTATTTTCTATCTGCGATAGCTGCCAGCAGGCAAAACACCCCAATGCCGAGTAATCCGCCGATGGCGTCGGCAACAGCATCCATGAGCTCCATGCTGCGGCCGAGGAAAGTGAGGAGCCCCTGCATGATCTCGATGAAGCAGCCAAGGGCAACGGATACGAGGAACATAATGAGCAAGCGTGGGATGGTACGTATGGGATAGGCGCAGAGCCAAAACAACGTAAACCCGCCGAAAAGGACAAGGTGTACCCATTTATCAATAAGTGGCACATCTACTTTGGGGAGGTCCTGGCCGGGGGTGAAGCAGCCAATAAAAATAAGCAAGGTCCACAGGATAGCTATGAACCTTGCTTGCTTTGTATAAGGAGAGCCGGGCGTGAATATCCGCAGCATCTGTATTAACCTACTAATTTCTGGTATGCTTCCGCATCCATCAGGCCGCTTGCCTGTGCAGGGTCGGTGAGGGTCATTTTTACGATCCAGCCTGTGCCGTATGGGTCGCTGTTCACGTTCTGTGGGTTGTCGTTGAGGTCGCTGTTCACTTCTGTGATGGTGCCACCTACCGGCAGGTACAGGTCAGAAACCGTCTTTACTGCTTCCACGCTGCCGAAGATGGTGTTAGCTTCCAGGGTCTTGCCCACCGAAGGAATATCAACGTACACAATATCGCCCAACTCATGCTGCGCAAAATCAGTGATGCCTACAGTAGCTGTGTTGCCTTCTACCAATACCCATTCGTGGTCGTTGGTGTAACGTAAATTTGCTGGAAAAGTCATTGTCTCAGATTTTGAGGTAAAAATAGGGGAAAAATTTAGAAAAGGTAAATGGTTAATTGGTTAATTAGTTAAAAGGTTAATTGGGTAAAAGGTTAATTAGGTAACAAGTTAATACTTTGATTAATATTTGGCTATAATGTGCCGTTATGGTTTTATGGCACCTATGTAGAAGTCAAGGGCTTTTTTCCGGAGCATCATATTTACCGAAGCTTGTATTTTATCCTGTGCGGCCTGTAATAGTACCAGTTGGGCATTTGACTCTGTGATGAAGTCTGTAGCGCCTTCTTTGTAGAGGCCGCTTACGGCATCAAACGCTTTTTGGGCGGCATTAAGGCCTACGCCTACTGTTTCCATCTGCTGTACGGCATTGCGGTAGTCGTTGTGGGCGAGGCGGACATTAGCTGTTATGTGTGTGAGGGTATCCTGCTGGTCTATGCGGGCATTATCGGCAGCTATCTTAGCCATGGCCACATTCGTTTTGGTGTAGTAGCGGTCAAAGATATTCCATACGGCATTGACCCCCACGAGCCCATAAGTATATTTATACAGCTGTGTAGGAATGTTTTGCTGTGTCTCGACCGGATTTGTCGCACCATTCACTTCAAGTGTATTGAAGTAGGCTCCATTATTGTACAGGCCTGCCGACAGGCTTACCTGTGGCAGGTAGCCGCTGCGGTATTTTTTGATGTTCCAGTCGGATATTTCTGTATTGATCTTGGTTGCGCGCAGGTCTACCCTGTTTTGCACGGCTTCCTGCACCAGCACTTCGCGGTTGCCATAGCGTGCGGCATCAGGGTTGTCATCTATGGCAATATCGGCTATGTCGTAGTTGTCGGTAGAGTCGATGCGCAGTTTTTCGAGCAGCATGATCTTGTCATTCTGCATTTTGCTCATAGCATTGATGAGCAATAATTTGTTGCTGCTGGTTTGCGCCTGTTGCTGGTACAGGTCGGTCTTTGCTTTACGGCCTACCTCAGTGAGCATGGTCAGTTGGTCTTCGCGCTTCATGGAGGTGCTGAGGTTGCTGCTGTCGAGCGACACTATTTTTTTGTCGAGGATCACCTGCAGGTAAGACTGGGTGATGTCCAGTTCGATCTCTTGTTTGGCGTAGTCAAGAGTTAGCGTGGATATGTCTTTGTTCAGCTTAGCCGCCTTCCAGGTGGAGTAGTTGTAGTAGCCGGTGAAGATATTGATGCTGCTGGTCACCTGGTAATTGAACTGGCTGCGGTTCTCATTGACAAGAGTAGGGCCTGTAGAGGCATAAAAGTTATTGCCCCTGTCGTAGTTGTAGCCGCCTGCCGCTGCGAGGTTGGGCAGGTATTGGCCATATGCTGCAAGCACCTGCGCACCTGCATTGGCTACATTATTATTGCCCTTGAGCACGGCTGTGGAGCGCTGTATGGCTATATCCACGCAATCGGGAAGGGTGAGCACCTTTACGCCTGTTTGCGCGTTGAGCATAGTGGCACATAATAATGCAGCCAGTATGCCAGATGATATGGTGTATCTCTTATTGCTGATCATAGTTGTACGTTTACTTTTTGTCCTTCAGGAAGCTCCGGGCTTACACTGATCCCAATGAGATCGCCCTCGCTGATGCCACTGATTATAGAAACATGCACGCCATCGTTATTATTGACCACTACAGGCTGGTAGTGCAGCTCGTTATTGCTGTTGATCATGGGTACGAAAAATTTGCCGCCTTTTACCACCAATGCTTCAGAAGGTATGGTGAGGAATTTTTTTGGTGGTGCCTGGAAATTTACCTGTAGGTAGCTGCCGGGTATAATGGCATTGTCTTTATTGGGCAGATCTATTTCTGCAAGCATCATACGGGTTTTTGGGTCGAGTTCACCGGCGATGCGGGTGAGGGTGGCGCTTATCTTCACGGAGGGGTTCTCGGTCATGGTAATAGTAACCGGGTAACCCTCGCGCAGGAAAGCAGCATCAGACTGGGCCACGTAGACGTAGATACGTATCTTATCCAGTTGTGATAGCGTAACAACCGGCTGGGCGCTGGTTTGCGAGTTGGTAGCGTTCTGCACCAGCGCGCCGGGATCGGCGAAGCGGGCTGTGATCGTACCGGAGAAAGGAGCGGTGATGTTCTTGTACTGCATCTGCTCTTTCAGCGATTGCACCTGCGCCTGGGCTACTTCCACTGCTGTTTGGGTCGCCTCGGCATCTTCTTTAGAGATATACTCTTTTTGTACCAGGGCCTCATCGCGCTTGGCGATCTTCTTTTTATTCTCGAGATCGGCAACAGCGGCTTTGTAGGACTGGTCTATTTCGGGGGAAATAATAGTAGCCAGCAGCTGGCCTTCCCTCACTTTGTCGCCTTTATCCACCAGTATCTTATTCATATAGCCACTGGTCTTGGCATAGAGCGTTACACTCTGAAAAGGGCGCGTCTCACCGATCAGGGTCAGGCCTTTATCGGCAGAAGACATGCCCACCTTGATGGCCCGGACCACAGGGCCTGCTTTTATTTCTTTGATGCGCCTGTCGGTCTCTGCGGCAAGGGCAGCTTTCTGTTTCATAAACATATACATCAATCCGGATGCTGCGATCAAAATGACGATGATCCCTCCTATCCAAAGACGCATTTTGCGGTTATCGTTGTTTGTATTCATAACTATCGTTTTAAGTCTTGTTTTTTAAATTTCGTTCGTGTCTATAGCTGTACCCGGTTCCAACATGGTATGCGCTCCTGATACCTCGTCATATCTCATGGTTTCGAGCGCAAATTGTTTATCCAGCTGATCGCGTTCGGGCGGATTTTTACGTAGCAGGGAGTATATAACAGGAACGATGAACAACGTAACTACAGTGGCCACAATAAGCCCGCCCATTACGGCCCGCCCAAGTGGCGCATTTTGTTCGCCACCCGCACCTGTGCCCAGCGACATGGGTATCATACCAAGCACCATGGCCAGGGCTGTCATGAGTACAGGGCGGAGCCTGGTTTTACCTGCTTCGAGGGCGGCTTCTATGGCGTTGAGCCCTTTTTCTACCCGCACCTCATTGGCAAAGCTGACCAGCAAAATGGAGTTGGATACTGCTATGCCAACAGCGACAATGGAACCCATGAGTGATACCGTGTTGATGGTAGTGCCGGTGAGTGCGAGCATCCAAAGGATTCCGACAAAGGCACCGGGTACTGCAAACAGGATGATAAAGGGATCGAGCCATGTCTGGAACAATACTACCATGAGTAAGTAAACGAGTACGATGGAAATAATAAGCCCGAGTCCCAATGTATTAAAAGTGGTACCCATTACTTCCGGCTGGCCGTGTATAAATATATGCATACCCTTTGGCATCATGGGGTTGATGGCGCTGATCTTCTTTTCTATTTCGTCGGCAACAGAGCCCATATCTCGGCCTTCCACATTGGCGGTAATGTCCATTGCGCGTTGTACCGTATAGTGATTGATCACGTCGTACTCGTTCTGATAATCTACGGATGCGACATTTCCCAGGGTTTGTGTTTGGGCATCGGGCAAGTCGGTAAGTGATGCTCTATTGGCAGACCCATTGCCGTTAGTAACAGGCATGTTCATGATATTGTTGATCGAACTGAGCTGATCGAAAGGCACTTTCACTGCCACCGGGTAGTTGACGTTATTTGTAGGATTGATGTAGAAGGAAGGAGATACAGTAGAGTTGGAAGACAATGCCACTAAAAGGGAATTGGCCACATCCTTCTGGCTGAGGCCCAGTTCCTGCGCCCGCTGCCTGTCCACGTTGAACTTCATGGTAGGGTAATCCAGTATCTGTTTGATATTGGCATCCACAATGCCGGGTATTGTGCGGATGGCATTTTTGATCATAATAGCATACTTATAAGAACTGTCATAATTATTGTTCTGTATCTGTATGTCTATAGGAGCGGAGACACCGAAATTGAGTACCTGGCTGACAATATCAGCTGATTGAAAGTATATGGCGCAGCCCGGGAAATGCTCATTCAGGTCTTTGCGTATCAGCTTTATATATTCGCCTGTAGGCTTATGGCCTTTGTTGAGCGATATAAGGATATCCGCATCCATGCTGCTGGTGTTGTCGGTAGGTACGAATGCAAGGTTGTAGAACAATGGTACACCGATCATATCATTGACAGTGGTAAGGTCTTTTTTGCCAATGATATCCTGGATACGGTGTTCGGCGGAGTCAACAAGGCGTTCTGTTTCTTCGATGCGGGTGCCTACGGGTGCCCTGAAGTGTATCTTCATCATACCGGTATCTGTGGTAGGGAAGAAGTCTGTGCCAATGACCTTTACCAGGAATACAGAGATGACCATTACGCAAAGTGTAATGAGCAGCAATGCCCGCCTGTTCTTTAAAAAAGTATGCAGGATGCGGCCATACCTTTCTTTGAATTTATCAAATCGCCTGTCGCGCTCCATATTGAATTTGAAAGAGAGCATTTTGAACTTATTGCCGTTTACAGGTGGCTCAGTACCGTGATGCTCGCTGGCCATAAGCATACGCGCTAATACGGGTACCAGTGTACGGGATAAGATGTAAGAAGCCATCATGGAGATGACCACAGACAGCGCCATGGCCTGGAACAGGAACTTAGATGGCCCCGTCAGCAATACCACGGGGAAGAATACGATGCATATAGCGAGTGTGGCCATAAGCGCCGGCACAGCTATCTGCTGCGCGCCATCAAGTATAGCAATGGTAAGTGGTTTGCCTAACGCCCGGTTTCGATGTATGTTCTCGACCTCCACAGTGGCATCATCCACCAGCATACCGATGGCGAGGGAAAGGCCGCCGAGCGTCATGATATTGATGGTGTTACCTGTGAGCTTCAGTACAATAATGGCCACCAATATAGAAAGCGGAATGGAAGTGCATACAATGACCATGCTACGCCAGCTGCCGAGAAAAAACATGATCATGAGGGATACGAGTATAGCTGCGATGATGGCTTCGTGCAATACGCTCTCTATGGAATTTTCCACGAACACCGATTGGTCGAAATCCACCCTCAGGTCAAGGTCTTTTGGGGCTGTTTCCTTGATCACCGGTATCATGTTCTTGGCAGCTTCTACCACCATTATTGTAGAAGCATTTGATTTTTTAAGGATGGAGAGGTAGGCCGCTCTTTTACGGTCCACACGTACCACATTGGTCTGGTCGGCATAACCATCCGAAATGTGCGCCACCTGCCCGAGTGTGACTACCTGTCCACCGACAGATTTTATGGGGAAGCTGTTGAACTCGCTTATTTTTTCCGGGCTGGAGTTGAGTTCCACAGCATATTCGCGCGAGCCGATGCGGGCGGTGCCCGCAGGGATAATAAGGTTGGCGTTTTGTAAGGCATTCAGCAGGTCGACCGGTGAGAGCCCCTTGGACTGCATGGCCTTTGGATCTGCATCCACAACTACTTCCCTTGTTTTGCCTCCAAAGGGGGCTGGTGTAGATAAGCCCGGAATGGTGAAGAGCCGGATACGAATGAAGGCCAGGCCGTAGTCGAATATCTTATCCTCACTCATGGTCTTGCTGCTCATGGTGATCTGCGCTACCGGCACATTAGTGGCATTGAACTGCAGGATGACCGGCAACTGCATACCCGGCGGCATATTATGTATAGAAGTTCCTGATACGGCCGACATCTGCGCGATGGCCGCGCCAATATCCGTACCCTTCTCAAAATATATCCTTAATATACCAATACCCGGTTGCGATTGCGACTCTATGCGCTCCACGCCATTAACGGAAGTAGAGATACCACGTTCGCTGAGGTACACTACTTTCTTTTCCATATCGGAAGCAGAAAGGCCGGGGTAGCTCCAGATAACGGATACTACAGGAATGTCTATGACAGGGAAGATATCGACCATCATGTATCTGACGGACATGATCCCCATCATCAGTATAAGAAAGGCCATGACCCCTACTGTATAGGGCCGCCTTAAGGCTAATCTAACGATCCACATTACTTTAAAAATTGAGCTTTGAAACTTATAGAAATTGTTTCCGCATCACCTGGCATACGCATATTGGTACGGTGGGATGAAGGGAATGTGCGGGGCTTGCAACACATAAAGATGCTGCCCATGGATGGTATGGATATCAGACCCTGATGTGGCGATGCATCAGGTAAAGCGGTATGGCGCTGAGGCCGCCGCCGGGATCCTGCCCGTGCGGAATGTGTGTTTCTTCTTTTCTGCCTGTGATAAACCGGAAGGCAGTAAAGATGAGTGTAGGTAATATAAAGAGCAAAAGCCCATCGCTGCCGGCTAAAAAATGATCGGCAGTGGCAGTAATGGCCAAAGCCTGGTTGTGCTTATCAGCAATGCTGCAATCTTTTCCTTCGGGGATGCCCAGGTGATCCAGGGAAACCTGCTCAGTGGGTGGGTAATGCTTATAAAGCTGCATCCGGATGTATTTCTTTACCGGGGTGGAGCAAACGACAAAAAACATGGCAAGCCCCATCCATAATGAACGGGTAAGCCGTGATGCCCATTGTTGGTCGTTTTGCATAAGCAGGTGCAAAGTTATATGTAATAACATTCATTTAATGCTATTGTACCTTGAAATCTTTCTTAAAGAAGTCTTAAAACCCTGATCGGATATGAATTTACGCCATTTGGCCTGCATCAGGTGCTGTTATCGGCGGTAAAAATGCCGGTGAAAGTTATACAGGTATGTTAAAACCCTGAAACCTTTGCCCGTATTGACTTGCAGGCTATGTTAAAGGGGTTGCTTTTTTTGGCTGCCGAGGCAAAATGTAGTAAATTGCATGGTATAGTTATTAAAAGTTCTGCACATTTTATTATAAAAATAAATATTCTTATCTACCCGCTTGAACTTCAACGGTTATCCACAGCTATGTTAATTTCTTTCTGCCCCAAGGCCGTATGTTTTTGATAATTTAGCTGTCCCCAATAAGAAATTTCGACCCAAACAATAATTAACTGCTAAATAATATTTATCCATGAGTGCCACAACCAAACAGGGCCTATCCTTCGACCGCCACTACACCCGCGATGGAGTTAGCCCATATGACATGTTTGAGTACGATTACCGTACCTCAACGATCCGTAACCCGAACGGGGAAAAGGTATTTGAAATGACCAATGTGGAAGTACCGCACCATTGGTCGCAGATAGCCACGGACATACTGGCGCAGAAATATTTTCGTAAAGCAGGTGTGCCGCAGGTAGATGGCACCCTGGGTCGCGAAAACTCTGTAAAGGAAGTGGCGCACCGCCTGGCCGATTGCTGGCGCACCTGGGGCTTTAAATATGGCTACTTCTCATCAGAGGCAGATGCGAAGGTGTTTTATGACGAGCTGGTATATAGTATACTACTACAGAGCTGCGCACCCAACTCGCCGCAATGGTTCAACACCGGCTTATATAACAGCTATGGCATCAATGGCAAAGCGCAGGGCCACTACTATGTAGACCCGCTGACGAGCGTACTGGAGCGCTCGAAGAATGCTTATGAGCGCCCCCAGCCACATGCCTGCTTTATACTGAGCGTAGATGACGACCTGGTGAACGATGGCGGCATCATGGACCTGTGGGTGCGTGAGGCGCGTATCTTCAAATACGGATCGGGTGTGGGTACCAACTATTCTAATATAAGGGCAGAAGGCGAAAAACTAAGCGGTGGTGGCACATCGAGCGGGCTGATGAGCTTCCTGAAAATAGGCGACCGCGCAGCGGGTGCTATAAAGAGTGGTGGCACCACGCGCCGCGCAGCCAAAATGGTGTGCCTGGACCTGGACCACCCGGAAGTAGTGAACTTCATAGACTGGAAGGTAGAAGAAGAAAAGAAAGTAGCCGCCCTGATAGCAGCAGGATATTCATCGGACTACGAAGGAGAGGCATACAGAACAGTATCGGGCCAGAACTCTAATAACTCGGTACGCATACCTAATAAATTCTTCCAGGTACTGGAGCAGAACGGCGACTGGGAAATGACCGCCCGCAGCACCGGCAAAACAATGAAGACCATACCCGCAAAAGAACTGTGGGAGAAGGTATCTTATGCTGCATGGCGCTGTGCTGACCCCGGTACACAATATGATACAACGATCAATGAATGGCATACCTGCCCGGAAGGCGGGCCGATAAGGGCATCGAACCCATGCTCGGAGTATATGTTCCTCGATAATACCGCATGTAACCTTGCCTCGCTGAACCTGCGCCGCTTCTATAATGAAGAGACCGGCAAATTTGACGTAGAAGGATTTGAATACATGGTAAGGCTGTGGACCGTGGTGCTGGAAGTATCTGTGCTGATGGCACAGTTCCCATCGCCTGAAGTAGCACAACTGAGCTATGACTACCGCACACTGGGACTTGGCTACGCTAACCTGGGTTCTATGCTGATGGTGAGTGGCCTGGCCTATGACAGTGAAGAAGCCCGCGGCATAGCAGGCGCTATCACTGCCATCATGAACGGTGTGTCTTACAAAACATCTGCTGAGATGGCAGCTACCCTGGGCGCATTCCCTCGCTACGCAGAGAACAAAGAACATATGATGCGTGTGATGCGCAACCACCGCGCGGCTGCATACGATGCTGCTGATGCGTATGAAGGACTGGAAATTAAGCCACTCGGCATCAATGCCAAGTATTGCCCCGACTACCTGCTGAAAGCAGCTACCAGGGCATGGGACGAAGCAGTGCAGATGGGCGAGCTGTATGGCTACCGCAACGCACAGGCTACCGTGATAGCGCCTACAGGCACTATAGGCCTGGTGATGGATTGCGATACCACAGGCCTGGAGCCGGACTTCGCGCTGGTGAAATTCAAGAAGCTTTCGGGTGGCGGTTATTTCAAGATCATCAACCAGTCTATACCTGCGGCGCTGAAGAAGCTGGGCTACAGCCCGGAGCATGTAGATGCTATCGTAAAGTTTGCGAAGGGCCATGGCACATTTGCAGGCGCACCTTACATCAATCACCAGAGCCTGAGTGAAAAGGGCTTTATAGCTGAAGAGCTGAAGAAGCTGGATACGCTGGTAGAAAGCGCTTTTGAAATAGGATTTGTATTCAATCATTATAACCTGGGCGAAGAGTGCCTGCAGCGTATCGGCTTTACACCGGAGCAGTATTTTGCACCGGACTTCAACCTGCTGGAAGGATTAGGCTTCTCTGATGCGGAGATAGATGCAGCCAACGACTACGCCTGCGGTACCATGACAGTAGAAGGCGCACCATTCCTGAAGGACGAACATTTGTCTGTATTCGACTGCGCTAACAAGTGTGGCAAGAAGGGCGAGCGTTTCATACACGCACATGGCCACATCCGTATGATGGGTGCTGTGCAGCCTTTCATCAGCGGCGCGATCTCTAAAACGATCAACCTGCCGAACGAGGCTAACATAGAAGAAATAAAGGATTGCTACTACCTGAGCTGGCAACTGGGCCTGAAGGCTTGCGCGCTGTACCGCGACGGATCGAAGCTGAGCCAGCCGCTGAGCACCAAGAGCGATAAGAAACAAAAGACAGACGCTATAGAAGCGGAAGCAGCAGCAGAGATCAGCCAGATAGTGGATATGAGCAAGCTGACCGTGCATGAGCTGTTTGAAGAAGTGAACCGCCGCGTACAGGATAGCCCCGACACACAGCTGAAACGTGAGCTGAGCCGTATAGTAGAGCGTAAGCAACTGCCCGCAAAACGCCGTGGCTATACCATTAAGGGTAAAGTAGGCGGCCAGGCATTGTTCCTGCGCACAGGAGAATACACCGATGGTACGCTGGGCGAGATATTCATAGACATGGCCAAGGAAGGCGCTACGATGCGTAGCCTGCTGAACAGCTTTGCTGTGGCCATATCGGTAGGCCTGCAGTATGGTGTGCCGCTGGAAGAGTATGTAGACAAGTTTGCCTTCACACGCTTTGAGCCATCAGGTATTGTAGACCATCCGAACATTAAGAACGCAACATCGGTACTGGATTATATCTTCCGATTGCTGGCGTATGAGTACCTGGACCGCGAAGACCTGATACATGTACCGGACCCGAACAAACGCCCGCACATGGAAGAAGTGCAGCAGGCGATACAGCAGGAGCTTTCCCAGGTGAGGGTAACAGCGCCGCAATCGCAGGTGGCCAAGCCTAAGCCGGTAACCGCACCAATAGCCGTAGGCGTGAGTGCCCAAGCCACAGCCGACATCAAGAAGTTGATGGGCACCAGCGCCGATGCGCCTGCCTGCCGCAACTGTGGCAACATCACCCTTCGCAACGGCACCTGCTATATGTGCCCGAATTGCGGAACGACTACAGGTTGTAGTTAGTCTTGAAGTGAAAAGTCAAAAGTGAAAACCTTAAAGTGAACCACCGCGAGAGCGGTGGTTTTTTTGTTTATATAATGTTTACAGAAAAGCAGTATATTGTATTTGTAAAATATTCTTATGCACAAATTAAAAAGCTTTGGTATAATGGCGGTGATGTTATTTATCGCATTTGATTATTCTCACGCTCAGATAAATGAGACTAAAATTTCGATTCCAACATTCAATGATGAATATACTAAAACAGTAGTAAAGCTTGAGTCTGGCACGAAAGATGTCGATTTTGTTAAGTTTCGTTTTTCTTTTCTTGATAGCAAACAATATGATGTCAAAAATGAACATTTCTCTGAATTTGATAGTTTGCAAAAATTAATGTTCGCAGAGGTTGAGAATAAGAATTACAAAGAGGTTATTGCGGTTGCAAAGAAGATACTAAGTATTGATTATACAAACCTGTGGGCGCAGAAATTCTTACGCCAATCCTATGCAGTTATTGGTGATTCTGCGAATGCAAACAAGTATAAGAATATAGAGCTAGGGTTATTAAGGTCAATATATAGACATAGTAGTGGGGAGGAATGTGGTGATTCCTGGGAAGCTGCACAGGTCTACGAAGAGTATTTTGTACTGGATATGATCGGAGCACATCTCAAAAAGCAGTCAATAAATCAATCTTCAGGTAGCATTTGCGATGAAATGGAGGTAGAAGAAAAGGGGGTAATAAAAAAGTACTATTTCGATATAGAAAAAATGATGCTGAAAAAAGACAAGAAACTGAGCAAATAGATAAATTGAACTCATTACTCAAGCATGTGAACATATTATGCTCTATAAAGACCACCTCGAATCCCCTCGCCTAACGACCCGCTTCCTTACTAAGGAAGATGAGGAGCCGTGGATGGAATATTGCAGTGATCCTGTTGCTACAAGGTTTACGGGTATACCGGGTAAGACACCTACTGAACTGGCGCGCTTTATGATAGAAGTGGGGATGAAGCGGTATGCTGAGGGCAGGCTGGGGCCGCAGGTGCTGCTGAGCAAAGAGACGGGTGAAATGGTTGGTATGTGTGCCTTGCTGGTGCAGGAGCCGAACGGTAAGAGAGAGATAGAGGTGGGCTATCATTTGCTGCGCAGGTTTTGGGGCAAGGGATATGCTACGGAGGCGGCACAACTGCTGCGCGATTATGGTTTTGAAAATGGAGATATGGATTCTATCATTTCTATCATTGATCCGCTGAATGTGGCCTCACAGGCTGTGGCGCTGCGAAATGGTATGCGTGTAAGTGAGCGGGGTGTGGAATTTAAGGGTAATACTTACGATATTTACAGGATAACACGCAGAGAATGGGAACAATTAAAAACAGGGCAGCAAGGTGCTTAAGTGTCTGTGGGCTATTATTGCTCGTGTGCATAACGCTGGTGGCGTGTGGCGGCCATGCGGGGAATAATGCAGGCGATACAGGCAGCATAGCCTATAAGGCATATACCCTTTCGGGGCAATGGTACAGGCACTATACGGGTACTATAGCGGGCAAGCCTGTGCACCTGAACCTGACCTACTATAGCCAACAGCTGAGGGGCACGTATTACTATGGCAACAGCGGCTTACCTATAGGCTTGTACAATGGCGAGGACACGACAAAGGGCGATACGAGCCAGTACATAACCGAAGATGCCGAAACAGAAAGGAACGACAATAATGACTACACCAATAACCCGCACTGGGTGGTGACCTTTGCGGGCAAAAGTATAACGGGCAAATGGGTAAGCAGGGACGGCAAGAAGATGTACGACATCAACCTGAAAGAGGACTACCCGGAGGGTACATATCAATTTGATATAGCAATGGCCGATAGCGGCGCAGGTATGGGAATAGCTACTGCTGTTACTTCTTACCAGGTAAGTATGCCGGGGGTGGAAATGAACAAGGACGACAAATACTTCCTGGACACTTTACTGATACGCGACCTGGGATGTGAGCCATCGGCGAACAATGATTTTGTGGCGTGTATGCACCGGAGGAATGGCGACTACCTACAGACAGTTTTTGAGGACGCAGACACTACAGACCATGACCCTGCCGACAGTTTATCGCTCCACAACGAGTCGTCGAAGAATAGCTGGGTAATGTATAATGAGCATGGCATGGTGGTGTTTGAGTCGCTGGGGTATAGCTATACGGGCGGAGTGCATGGAATGTACGGCAGCTCCTATACCTGTGCCGATGTGCAGGGCAGGCGGGTATGGAAGCTGGAGGACATTATGAAGGTGGATACGGTGAAGCTGATGGCCCTGATAGAACTGGAAGCAAGGCGGCAATACAAGATCAAAAAAGGAGAGAAGCTGAGTACCCAGCTGCTGGTGGATACGATACCTGTGACGGATAATATTTATTTTACCGAAAGTGGGATCACCTTCAACTACGGGATATACGAGATCGCCAGCTATGCGGATGGGCAATCATCGTTCTATATACCATTCTCAAAGGTGATGGATATGCTGCTGCCGGATTTTAAGAAGCGGATGGGGTTGTGAGGTAGTGATTATAATATTTATTCCTTAAATTTGTATCATGACAACGATAAACCTACAGATACCGGATGATCTGGCTGATAAAATACGGAGGCTTACCGGGAATGCTGAAACATACATCATTGAGCTGCTTCGCTCTAAAGTAAAAGAGTTGGACAAGCCTAAGTCATTAGCTGATGAATATCGTATGGCTGCCTCTGAGAACGGAGATATAAGGAGAGATTTTGCACATACCGATTTAGAAGGTTGGGACGATGCATATTGAACGTAACTCTATCTGGCTGGCGAATCTCGATCCCACAGTTGGCAGCGAGATCCGAAAAACGAGACCTGTCGTCGTTGTTTCCAACGATGTTAACAATGTGAACAACAATGTAGTAACTGTATTACCGGTTACATCAAATACTACACACGTCTTTTCATTTGAAGTGTTTTTACCAAAGGGAGTGGCTAACCTGACCAAAGATTCAAAAGTCAAATCAGACCAAATCCGCACACTTGACAAAAGTAGATTGGTAAAGCATGTTGGCAGACTTCCCGATTCTTACGCTTTGCTGATAAATGATGCAATGAAGCTGCATCTGGCGCTGAGATAAATCCTGTCTATAAGACTTTTTTGGCTTTTGGCGCTATCAATGAATAAATGGCGGAGTCATGGTACTCGCCTTCCCAGAAGAAGTCTTCTTTGAAATAGGCCTCACGCACAAAGCCGTTTCGTTCCAGTAGTTTTATGGATGCGGCGTTTGCGGGGTTTACACCGCCTTCTATAGTGTGTAGGTGCATGCTATTGAATGCGTAGTCGAGCGCAGCTGTCAGCGCTTCCTGCATAATGCCTTTGCCCTGGTGCTGCGGGTGCAGCAGGTAGCCTATCTCGGCGCGGTGGTGTTCTTTTATTATCCGCCAAAAGCCTATGTGGCCGATGATCGTTTCGGGTTTATCGTTAAAAGCTATTGCCCAGGTGATGCCTTCGTTGTTAGCTGCGGCATCAGTGAACATGGTGATATACCGGGCGGCATCTTCGTAGGTTTTGGCGCGTGGCCTGCTGATGTACTTCACGGTTTCTTCGTCTGAGCGCAGGAAGAACATTTCAGGCAGGTCGGCCATGGTCATTTGGCGCAGTAGCAGCCTTGACGTGGTGAGTATGGGGAACGGTGTGAAATTGATGTTCAGCATTTAATTCTTTTTCGGGGCTAATAGTGAATACACGACAGAATCGAGGTACTGGCCTTCCCATAAGAAATTTTCTTTGAAATAACCTTCGCGTGCAAAGCCATTTCGTTCCAGGATCTTTAGCGAAGCGTTGTTGAGGGGGCTTGCGATCGCCTCTACAGAGTGCAGCCCCATAGTATTAAACCCATAGTGGAGCACGGCGCTCAGGGCTTCGCTCATAATGCCCTTGCCATAGAAATCGGGGTGCATCATATAGCCTACCTCGGCCCTGTCGTGCTCTTTGATGAGGCGGTGAAAACTGATATGGCCCATCAGCTTCGGATCATCTTTTAATGTCATTGCCCAGGTCACACCTTCATTGTCGGCTACCATCTTCCTCATTTTTTCAATAAACGCCAATATATCTTCAATGCTGTTTGGCCTGGGCCGGCCAATGTATTTCATCACCCTGTCATCAGTGCGCATGGAAAACACTTCGTTTGCGTCATCGTTAGTGAACTGTCTTAGTATTAACCGATCGGTGGTGAGTGTGGGAAAGGGGGTGAAGTTGACTTTCAGCATGATCGGTCTTTGTAGGTGCCAGTAGCGAATAAATTACAGAGTCTATGAAGCGGCCATTGAAGTAGTAATTCTCTTTAAAGTGCGCTTCGCGTGTAAAGTTATTTCTTTCCAGCAATCGGATAGATGCAATATTTTCTTTGTCCACATTTGCCTCAACCGAATGGAGCCCAATGGTTTTGAAACCGTAATCAAGGACTGCTGTTAAAGCCTCCTGCATGATGCCGTTGTGCTGGTGGCCGGGGTATAATCCGTACCCTACCTCTCCCCTGAAATGCTCTTTGGTGAACTGGCGGTAACCGATGAGGCCAATGACCTGCGGATCGCCCTTGAGCGTAATGGCCCATAGGATACTTTTTTTACGTGCCTGCCCGGCACGTTGGTCTTGTATGTACTTGAGTATTTCGTCATAATTTTTCGCAGGTGCCTTGCCGGTATATTTCATCACCTCCTCGTTGGATCGGAGAAAATATATTTCCGGTATATCGCTGTCGTATACCTGCCGGAGTATAAGCCTCGGGGTAGATAGCACAGGGAACGGATCGAAGCAGAAGTGAAGTGTCATCTTTCGTTTTTTGATCGGTAAATACTGGCAACTGCGGGAGGGTCATATCAAAGATAAGCGTTTAAATAACAAATCATAATGTATAGTGCATAAAAGATGAGTGGTATATTCCTGATCATTTCAGAGATACTTAGCTTTTGCGGGTATAGACCAGCACATACATAGAATGAAAGCGGTAAAAAGTAGTATTTTTACACTCCTAAACAATACATTAATGAGGTTCAAGATCGTCTTATGTCTATTTATTGCCTTTGCTCCCCTATTGGTAAAGGCGCAGGGTTGTATCACCATATTCTCGGAAGACGGCGACCGCTTTTTTCTGGTGCTGAATGGCGAGCGGCAAAATCCGGAGGCGCAAGTAAATGTGCGTGTGGATGGCCTGACAAATGACAGCTACAATGTAAAAATAATTTTTGAAGACAAGTCAAAGTCGGAGCTAAGCGAGATAGTACCTGTTAAAAACACTGAAGGACAGTTTGGCGAAATGACTTACAAGATAAAGAAATCTAAAGACGGCCAACTGAAGATCCGCTACTGTGGTACCACACCGGTACCTGCAAATTATACTGCGCCTGCAAACGTGTATTCTATGCACTATGTGCAGCCTGTAACGGTGTCGAATGTAGTTATGAGTACAGCGCCCAATGGAGGTAATGGCGGGGTGTCATTCACGCCAGCCGGAGGCTCGGTGGGTATAACCCCGGTACAAAATAGCGCTGCTATGGAAACTACAACCACCACTCGCAGCCAGGGTGGTAGTGTGGGCATACGGCCAATAAGAGCTGCTACGGCCTGCCAAACCCCTATGGACCACAACACCTTCTCCTCGGCAAAGACTACGGTGGCCAATGCGGGCTACGAAGACACAAAGCTATCTGCAGCCGAAAATATACTGACGGCAAACTGTATGAACACAGACCAGGTAGTGGCTATGTGCAAGTTGTTTGGTTTTGAAGAGACCAAACTGAAATTTGCGAAATTTGCCTACTCAAAAACAACAGACCCCGATAATTATTTAAAAGTGAGCAATATATTCAGCTCCGATGCCAGCAAAACAGACCTGAATAACTTCATCAGCAATGGTGGACGGTAATTTATACGCTATTATCCCATCTATATGCCCCTGCAAATCATGTGGGGGCATTTTTGTTGGCCCGATTTCTGTAAATTAGGATTGTATTAGGAATAATATTTTAATCTTTGCTTGTTGCTGATAGTCTAATTTGCAGATAGGGTAAGGGATGAAGGGGTAAACTTAAAAAGTCCGCTAATTGAAAAGTGCCATATACATAGCCACCATTACAGCGTGGCTATTTTCATCGGTTGCCCTTTATGGCCAGTCGGATAGCATCCCTATCCCCCTGGTGCCGACGAATGTGGATACGGTAGTAAAACTAAACCCTGTAGATACGATCAACTATAATGCCCAGATGGATGTTGTAGACCTGTTCAGGGAGATAGCGCACAAGGGCGCAGGAAAGCGTGCAGATACAGGCAGTGTAAAATCGAAGAAACTGCGCATATCAGCAGTGCCTGCCGCGGGCTACACATTACAGACGGATTTTGCAGTGATACTCAGCGCTAATGCGGCGTTTTATACAAATAAAGATGCCAACCAATCCACCATCCTCACCAGCTTCACGTATACAGCACGCAACCAGATCATTCTGCCATTGCAAACAAGCCTGTGGACGGCAGGCAACAAGTACAATATAGTAACAGACTGGCGCTACCTATACTTTCCTTCCTATACCTATGGCCTGGGAGGGTTTACAAAAGCCAGCGATGGCTACATCATAGATTACTCTACCATACACCTGCACCAGGCAGTATTGCGCGAGCTGGCCGAAGATATGTATGCGGGCATTGGCTACAATATGGACTACTACTGGAACATAAAAGAAGTAAACCCACCCGGTAATAAGGTGACCGACTTTGAGAACTATGGTTTTTCAAATACAGAATTTGCCTCCGGCTTTACGTTCAATTTCCTGTACGACACCCGTAAAAATTCGCTGAACCCGCTGAAAGGAAATTTTGTGAATGTGATCTACCGGCCCAACCTGACCATATTTGGCAATACAGCTGAATGGCGCTCGCTGGTGGTAGACCTCAGAAAGTATATACCCTTCCCTGCAAGCTCTACAAATGTGCTGGCCTTCTGGAGTTATGAATGGCTGACCTTACAGGGCAAGCCCCCTTACCTGATGCTGCCCAACACAGGTGGCGATCCGTACAGTAACACAGGCAGGGGCTACATACAAGGCCGCTTCAGGGGCAACAATATGGCCTATGTGGAAGGTGAGTACCGTTTTGGCATTACCCACAATGGCCTGCTGGGTGGCGTTGTGTTTGCGAATGCGCAGTCTTTTACAGAAGTAACCTCGAATCAGTTTGAAACCATAGCGCCGGGTTGGGGCGCCGGCATAAGGCTGCGGCTCAATAAATTCTCCCGGTGCAATGTGGCGCTCGATTATGCGTTTGGCATCAACGGCTCCAGTGGCCTGTTTGTGAACCTGGGCGAGGTGTTCTAAATACAGGTGATGGATAATCTGAAAAAATTCCTGGACGCAAAAGTATTGATCTACAACAAGCCCGGCTTTATAGAGAAAGACCCGGTGGTGATACCACATTCCTTTACAAAGCAGCAGGATATAGAAATAGCAGGCTTGTTTGCAGCATTGCTGGCGTGGGGCAACCGTACTACCATCATTAATAACTGCCGCCAGTTGATGCTGCTTATGGGCAATGCGCCGCACGACTTTATACTCAACCATAAAGACACCGACCTGAAGCCATTCACACACTTTGCGCATCGTACCTTCAACGCCACCGACCTGCTTTATTTCATAGCTTTCCTGCAATACCATTACCGGCAGTATGATTCGCTGGAAGATGCTTTTGTGCCGGGTAAGCAATACAAAGAAGAAAACGTGGAGCAGGCCCTCATACATTTTCACGACTACTTTTTTTCTATTGAGCATCCCGAAAGAACGAAGAAGCACATAGCCACACCTGTGCGCAATTCGGCATGTAAGCGCATCAATATGTACCTGCGATGGATGGTACGCAAGGATAAGAACGGCGTGGACTTTGGTATATGGAAGAAAATAAAGCCGGCGCAGCTAATATGCCCGCTGGATGTGCATGTGGCCAGGGTAGCAGAGCGGCTGGAACTGATAGATAACATCAAATCGAACTGGGCCAACGCGGTAACGCTTACGGCGAGGCTTAAAGAGCTGAATCCGGCAGATCCTGCGGTATATGATTATGCGCTCTTTGGGTTGGGTGCTGAGGAGCGTTTTTAGCATAATGTGCGCGAGATTTTCTGCCATATAGGCACATAGGTCACGTAGCCTATATGGTCTGCCTCTTTAATTTTCAAAGTACACATAGCAGCAACTACTTCCACCTATGTATTCTATGTGCCTCCTATGTGGTGGCTTTTAATAACACTAAACCTTCCTGTATTTTAGGCAAAATAAAGGCCTGGTTGGTATTAGATAGCTTTTATCTATTTTTGCCGCACTATGGCAAATGAAAGTAAGCTGCAAAACATAATAGGACATTGTAAGGAATATGGATTTGTATTCCAATCGAGCGAGATATATGATGGCCTCAGTGCCGTATATGACTACGGCCAGCTGGGCGTAGAGCTGAAGCGTAACATACGAGAATACTGGTGGAAGAGCATGACGCAGATGCAGGACAATATAGTGGGCCTGGACGCAGCTATATTCATGCACCCGACAGTATGGAAGGCCAGCGGCCACGTAGACAACTTCAGCGACCCGATGATAGATAACAAGGACAGCCAGAAACGCTACCGTGTGGATCATTTGATAGAGGATTTTGCAGATAAGCTCATTCGCGAAATTCCTCAACAAGACATAACTGCGAGATCTCATCCTAATTGGGATAGATCAGTAAACCTCAAAAATGACATGGACCGTATGCTTGCTGATAATGATTTCGCAGGTCTGAAAAAGCTTATTGAGGATAATAATATAACCTGCGGCGTAAGCGGCACTTGCAACTGGACCGATGTACGCCAGTTCAACCTCATGTTCTCTACAGAGATAGGCTCTGTGGCTGATGAAGCCAATGTGATCTACCTGCGCCCGGAGACCGCGCAGGGCATTTTTGTGAACTTCCTGAACGTACAGAAGAGCGGCCGCATGAAGATACCTTTTGGTATAGCGCAGACGGGCAAAGCATTCCGTAACGAGATAGTGGCACGTGGCTTTATATTCCGTATGCGTGAGTTTGAACAAATGGAAATGCAGTTCTTCGTGAAGCCCGGCACACAGAAGGAATGGTATGAGCACTGGAAAGAAACACGTATGAAATGGCACCTGAGCCTGGGCATAGCACAGGATAGCTATCGCTTTCATGATCATGTGAAGCTGGCGCACTATGCCGATGCAGCATGTGATATAGAATATGATTTTGCAGGCATGGGCTTTAAGGAAGTAGAAGGCATACACAGCCGTACGGACTATGACCTTAAACAGCACCAGCAATTCAGCGGCAAGAAGCTCACCTATTTTGATACTGATATTAACCAGCATTATGTACCCTATGTAGTGGAAACATCTATAGGGCTGGACCGTACAGTGCTGATGATATTAAGCGCAGCCTACAAAGAAGAAGACCTGAGCGCAGAAGGCAAGGAAGACAGCCGTGTAGTGCTGAGCCTGCCGCCAATGCTGGCACCTGTGAAGCTTGCTGTGCTGCCACTGACCAAAAAAGACGGCTTGCCGGAGATAGCAAAGGAACTGATAGACCAGTGCAGGCCCTATTTCAAATGTTTTTATGAAGAGAAGGACAGTATAGGCAAGCGCTATCGCAGGCAGGATGCCATAGGCACACCTTTCTGCATCACCATAGACCACCAGACGAAAGAAGACCAGACAGTAACCATCCGTCATAGGGATAGCATGACGCAGGAGCGTATATCGCTGGCGAGTGTGAAGGATATGGTGATGGATAAGATCAAAATGTTTTAGCTGTTGTTAATGAATAACTATTAGCGCAGCTAAGGCGATATAAAAATCATTGGGCGCTGCACAGCACACTTTTTATGAGCGACAATATTTTACAAGACACAGCTATAGCGCTACAAAGCGATTGGGATATACAGCTTCCTGAGCGCCTTACGGAAGAAGCAATATTAAAATTGCTGGCAGCTAAAATCGTTGCTGTACTGGAGCGAGGGCCTGATGCTTTTTTTCAGCTAATGTACCGGCTGGATATCTCTGAGCGAAAGCTGAATGCAGTATTGCTGGACCAGGACGTGGCCATGAAAACAGCGAAGCTTGTATTCGACCGGCAATTGCAGAAGATACAGAGCAGGCAAGCGTTTCGGGGAGAGAAGAGCGATGACCCGGAACTAAAATGGTGATGCAATTGCATCACCATTTTAGTTTTATATTGTAACAACAGAATTAATTCTGCGCGTAGTAATAACTGAAATAAACGGTTACCTGGTCGCCGTTGATGACTACAGTACCCGGAGTAGATGGTAGTATAGCAGCATTTGGTAAAAGGTTTAATTGCTGAAAGCCAGGAGACGTAAGATCGTACTCGGCATCAAACTGGTATGTGCCTGCTGCGTTGGTGAAGAGGGCTACCTGGTCGGGCTGGCTGTTCTTCAGGTCATTGAGGCTAAAGGTCATGATCAATGTAGTAATGTCGTTTGGCGCTGTAGTAAATGTAACATTGATAGCTTCCGGGTTAGAGGAGTTTGGAATGTCAGTAACACCCTCTACACATACACCTGCACCTACACATACACCACCCTTTATCAACGGTCGTCCAAACGTTAAGCCGGAAGAGTAGCCCTGAGCCTCAACTGTTGTTGCTGCTGCACAAAGTAAAGCAAGTCCGCAAAATGCGCTTTTGATGATGGATTGTATTTGCTGTGCCATAAGTGATTGTTTTTTCTAAAGCAAAAGTAAGCATATTTTCAGTACTTTGTTAAAATGGAATACACAAAATGATAAATATTATGCGTAATACATTGCATAAAAATATATTTTTAGAATGAATGCTTATTTTTTTTGTAGCTTGCATCTTGAAGACATTTTAATTTTAATGACTATCGGGTTAAGTGAACCTAACGAAAATACTGACAATGAGTCAGAGGGTGGGTCGGAAAATTACCGTCTTGTGGAGCGACACTTTAATTCCCTAAATCAATCCCTAAGTATGAGTCGATTC
>Ga0316218_1001153_pt1 | contig 30438 bp, 33 predicted proteins | sample TBH18003metaG_FD_203634 | JGI IMG/M metagenome (GOLD analysis project Ga0316218, IMG submission 203634) | Freshwater microbial communities from Trout Bog Lake, Wisconsin, USA - TBH18003 | ecosystem: Environmental > Aquatic > Freshwater > Lake > Hypolimnion/Profundal zone | place: USA: Wisconsin...
CAGCTTCCTCGACCCCGGCCGGAGTCTCGGCGGCTTCTTCGACCTTGGCGGCAGCGGCTGGAGCCGCATCGGCACCACCCTTGCTGTCGATAAGGGCCGAGAGGCCGTATGCGAAGTTGGTAGGCACCGCCTTGAGCAGGCTGGCAAAGGTGCGCATTGGTGAGGCAATGAGTCCAGCGAGCTGGCTGAGCATGACGTCACGGCTTGGCAGATCTGCGAGAGCGTTCAAATCCTTGTCTGACAAGGACTTTCCGTCCAGCACGCCGCCCTTAACGACGAGCTTTGGGGTCTCCTTCGAGAAGTTCTTGAGCGCCTTAGCAACGGCTGAAATGTCGCCGTCTACGAAGGCAATGGCCGTTGGGCCAGCCAAGAACTCGGAAAGTGGCTCTACCGGCGTGCCGACAATGGCGCGCTTTACGAGGGTGTTCTTGAAGACCTTGTAGTCGGCGCCCAGCGTACGCAGCTGGCGACGAAGTGCTGAGATCTCAGCAACCGTCATACCGCGGTACTCGGTGACAACGGCGGTCGTGGTGCCTTCAACGCGTGAGGAAACCTCATCTACGGTGGCGACCTTTTCGGGACGAACCTTGCTCATACTGACTCCTTCACCGGATGCCGCCCGGGACGGGCCTCAACATCTGAAGTGAACGAGTCTTCGCAAGAAGACTCGAACTCCTCGTCAGGCGGGCTTTTTAGGCCACTTCTGGGGAACTTCCCCACCGGATGTCTTCGGCGTTCTTCTAAAACGTGGTGCACAAACTTCGTGCGAGGTACTACACCTTAGTCAGAGACCGGAGTCTCGTCAAAACGACTTAGGCTGAAACGAGCTCTTCTGAATCGAGCGATGGGTCGATCTTTACGCCAGGTCCCATGGTTGATGAGATGGTGACGCTCAAAACGTACTTACCCTTGGCTGATGCAGGCTTCACACGGTTGATCTCTTCGAGAACAGCTTCGATGTTCTTGACGAGGTCTTCCTTCGAGAAGCTGACCTTACCGACGCGGAGCTGTACGTTACCGATCTTGTCGGTACGGTACTCCACGCGGCCACCCTTAAATTCGGTGACAGCCTTAGCAACGTCCATGGTGACGGTGCCGGTCTTAGGGTTAGGCATCAGACCACGAGGTCCGAGTACGCGACCAAGGCCACCGACCTTACCCATGAAGTCTGGGGTTGCGATAGCGATGTCAAAGTCGAGGAAGCCGCCAGCGACCTTCTCTACGAGGTCGTCGCCGCCAACGAAGTCAGCGCCTGCGTCGCGAGCTGCCTGAGCAAACTCACCAGCGGCGAAGACTGCTACGCGGTTGGTCTTACCGGTACCGGCAGGCAGTGAGAGCGTTCCACGAACGATCTGCTCGGCCTTACGTGGGTCAACACCAAGACGTACGGCGAGTTCGACGGTCTCGTCAAACTTCGCGGTGGCGATGGTCTTTACCTTGTCGACAGCAGCGCCGACTGAAAGGAAACCTTCGCGGTCTACCTGTGCGAGTGCGTTGATGTACTTCTTACCGTGCTTCATTGTTCTCTCCCTAGCCCGCTACCGAGATGCCCATTGAACGAGCGGTGCCAGCAACCTGGAGCTTCGCTTGTTCGATGTCATCGGTGTTGAGGTCCTTGAGCTTGGTCTGTGCGATTTCTTCTACCTGTGCCATGGTCACTGAAGCAACAGTCTCACGACCGGCTGTGTGTGCACCCTTGGCAACGCCAGCTGCTTGACGAAGCAGTACTGGGGTTGGAGGAGTCTTCAGGACGAAGGTGAATGAACGGTCTTCGTAGATCGAGATGTCGACCGGAATAACCGTGCCCTTCATTGACTCAGTTGCTGCGTTGTACTGCTTGCAGAATTCCATGGTCTGAATACCATGGGGTCCAAGCGCAGTACCTACTGGTGGCGCAGGGGTAGCCCCGCCCGCCTCGAGCTGAATCTTTACTACTGCGACAACCTTTTTCGCCATGAGTTTCTCCTTATGCCGTTCTCTTAAAGCTTCGTGACCTGAGTGAAGTCAAGTTCAACTGGGGTTTCACGTCCGAAGATGTCCACCAGAACCTTGACCTTGAGTTGGTCTTCGTTGATCTCGGCCACGTGACCTGAGAATGTTGCAAACGGACCGGTCTTAATCTGAACGGTGTCGTTGATGTCGAATTCGTGCTTGGGCGCGCGACGCTTGGTAGCTGGCTGCTCGACGCCTTCGACATGTGGGCGAATGATGTTGTCTACTTCACGGCGAGTAAGAGCGGTAGGGCGAGTCTTCTCAGCACCTACGAAGCCAGTAACACCAGGGGTTGAACCAATGACGTAGAAGATTTCTGGATCTGGTTCGCAACGAATGAGCAGGTAGCTCGGGAACATGCGCTTGGAGGTCGTGACCTTCTTGCCGTTCTTGAATTCGGTGACGTCTTCTTCGGGCAAGTAGATCTCGTAGATCTGCTCGGTCAAGTCGCGACTCTTCACAATGTTGTTGAGTGCGCCAATGACCTTCTGTTCGTGACCGGCAAACGTGTGCACGATGTACCAGCGACCAGGACGGTCAAAGGCACTGTCCGCAACAACGTCGTCGTCAGCGTCGTCTTCAATGATGGTGACGTCGAGAATGTCGCCGCCGTCCACAACGTCCGTCGTGTCGAACTCTTCTTCGTTAGTGATTTCGATGTCGCTCATGATTGCCTTAGTGCGTGTAGAAGAACGAGACGAACTTCGAGAATCCGAAGCCGAGGCCGAAAATTAGAAGACACATGAATACGAGAACGAAAAGAACGATCGATGTGTAGTTGCGAAGCTCGGGACGAGTTGGCCAAGAAACTTGACGAAGCTCTTCACGAACCTGCTTAAAGAATTCACGCGGCTTGGCACGCTCAGCACGACGACGTTCCTGAACGTCAGCAACCGAGGAGCGACGTGACGAGGCAGCGCCGTCGGCGCCTACTTGTCCCTGTCGCTGCATCATGCGCTTTTGTTCGCGGTTCATTTCAATCTTTCGTTCGTACTTCGTTTACTTCAGCCGAAAAAAATCTTCGAGCAGGGCAGGAGGGACTCGAACCCCCAACCACCGGTTTTGGAGACCGGTGCTCTACCAATTGAGCCACTGCCCTTTGAGACTTCTCACTAAAAAATCGTGAGTCGTCGCAGGGAGATAAATCTTACCACCCCGCCGGGAGGTGCTCCTTAGCGGGTTTCCTTGTGGACGGTGTGCTTGCGCTCCCACTGGCAGTACTTGTTCATTTCGATGCGCTCACGGTCGTTGACCTTGTTCTTCATCGTGATGTAGTTACGGCGCTTGCACTCTTCACAGGCCAGGGTGACCTGTACTCGCTTTTCGTTCTTAGCCATCGTTCTCTCCTCTAGTTACTGCAATCACTGCGTAGGCTCCGGGGAACCTGCCTGGTAGCGGCGGCGGGAGTCGAACCCGCGACACCACGATTATGAGCCGTGTGCTCTAACCACCTGAGCTACGCCGCCTGGCGAGCCCTCTGTCGGGATTGAACCGACGACCCCTTCCTTACCATGGAAGTGCTCTACCACTGAGCTAAGAGGGCATTCACATCTAAAAAAGATGCGAAGGCGAATTGTAGTCTCAGATTGCCCCCCGTTTCCAACTGGGCGCCACTAGCCTTGGAAAATATGAAAACTCGGTTAGTGGAAATTGACGATGCGCAGGCATTGATCAACATCTACAACCCCGAAGTAATCGAGACCACGGTCACCTTTGACCTGGTTCCGCGCACCCTCGAGGAGCAAAAAGCCTGGATTTTGGCCCACCAAGTGACCCACCCCTGCATTGTGGCGGTCAACGACGAGGACGATTTGGGTGAAATCGGCGCAAATGGGGACAAAATCCTAGGATTTGCCGTTGTTTCGCCCTACAGGGAGCGTCCAGCCTATTTTACGACGGTTGAGAACTCTGTTTACGTTCATCGTGGGGCCAGAGGACGTGGCGTGGGCCAGAAACTCATGGAAGAGCTGGTCAAAACCGCCACAGAATCGGGATTTCACTCGATTATTGCCCGCATCGTGGGAGAAAACAGCGGTTCGATCCGTCTGCACGAGAGCGTTGGCTTTACCCTGGTCGGAACCGAAATTGAAGTTGGCCGCAAGCACGGCGTTTGGCTCGACGTGGTGGAGTACCAGTACGTCGTACCCGACAAGGCTAAGCAGTAGGCAGTTCTTCTTGTTCGGGCCAGGACCACTGAGTCCAACGCCCCATGGGGAGTAAGAGCACCCCGCCCAAAATGGCCACCGCCAGGGCAATGAGCAATAAATTCGCGTGCACCAGGCCACTCAGCAGCTCGCGACCACCCGGTAGTCCAATAAAAGGGCCCGTAATACTTAGGAATAACAGCCAGAAGTGCTCACGCCCCTTGTAACTGGCGGCCAAGAGCACGAGGCCCCAGGACAAGTACCAGGGTTGGACCACGGGACCGAGTTCCACGAACAAGATGAGCGCTACGCCGAGAGACCGGACCCAGCCCCGTTCCTCGCCGTGCCAGAGCAGCCAGAAGAAGAAGGCCACCGCAGCGGCGAGTCCGATTGAGCGAGTGACTGACAACGTCTTCGTGGTCGAGATGGCGGTGAGACCCACCGCGTGCAGCGCGTTGGCGAGCGCCATACCCGCGGCCGTAGCCGGGGCGGCCCACGAACGCACGGTGCCGTTGGAGAGGAGGTTCTTCACCCAGCCAAATCCGAAACCCGCAAGGAACGTCGAGACGCCGAGAACGAAGCCCACCACGACTGCACCAATCGCGAAAGGTTTTGCTCGTTCACGAAGTCGCGCGTCGGGTCGAGCCCACGTCCACGCCACGAAGGCGAGGCCGAGCGCAGCGGGCGCTTTGATGGCGGCGGCCAGTGAACAAAAGAACAGCGCCCAGATGGGACGCTTCTTCACCGCGAGGGCAATACCCACCACTAAGAAGCCGGCCATGATCGCGTCATTGTGTGCCCCCGCCACGAGCGTCAAGAGCACGAGCGGATTGAGCGCGGCGAGCACGAAGGCCTCCCCCGCGTCTCGGTTAAGCGCTCGAGCCAGAAGCACGACACCATACCCAATGAGCACTACTGCGAGAAGTGCCAGCAGTCGAAGTCCGAGCACGGTAGAGAGTTCGTTGTGTCGTGTGATCTTGGCCATGGTGCCGTCAAGCCAGAGAAACAACGGGCCGTAGGGTGCTGGGGCGTTACCCCATAAGGGGTCAACGGGATTTACGTAGGGTGATGAACCAAGTGAGAACGGTCCCAAGATGTAGGGGCTGAGGTGGTAACTGGTCATCTCGCCTTGGGCGGCGTAACTAAACACGTCGCGTGAGAAGAGTGGTGGCGCAATGACGTAGGGGCTCACCCACAGCACGAAGATCCACCAGAGCTTCTTGATTGATGCACCCGGGTGCAACTTCATCACTTCAGCCAGACGCAACCACACACGCATCAAGAGCAGCAGTCCTCCGTAGACGAGGACGATGGAGAGAATCAGTTTTGTTTCGCTCGGGTTGTTCGACGGGTCCTGCGCTGGTTCACCGAAGAACCACGTGTTGTAGAGATTGAGCTTGAAGGGTGAGTTCGTAAACGAGCAGCCCGCGACAATCAGCACCGAAGAAATAAATCCGAGGACAGCCGGCTGCCACAGAAACGACCACCCTTCAAAAGGTCCAGGAGTGAATCTGCCCAGCGGGGTGTAGCGACGCTCGAGAAGTTGGACTCCCGATTCAAACTTTCCGGCGACTCGGTCATAGGAGCGACGAACGAAACTGGCGATGGACTTCAGTCGATTCACGTGGCTCCTTACCCGAACAGTGCAACGGTAGTCGAACTCGTTTTGGGCGTCGACAATTCAACCTAAGTTGAATTGTCGGTGGTGGGCCAGGAGGGATTTGAACCCCCGTAGGCTAAGCCGTCTGGTTTACAGCCAGATCCCATTGGCCACTCGGGCACTGACCCGTCGAAAATCCTACTAGCCCGAGGGCACCCACTTCCAACCGACCGTCAGGCTCTACGATTTAGGCATGCCTAGTTTTGACATCGTCTCCGAAATTGACCTCCAGGAAGTCCACAACGCCGTAAATCAGGCGAACAAGGAAGCCTCGACCCGCTTTGACTTCAAGGGCACCGACGCCGACGTTGAGTTCGGTGAAAAGGAGCTGACCCTGAAGGCCTCGACTGAGGACCGCCTGAAGGCCCTCTACCAGTTGCTCGAAGAAAAGATGGTCAAGCGCCAGGTCTCACTAAAGACCCTCGAGCCGGGCAAGATTGAAGTCGCGAGCCACAACTCTGCTCGCCAGAAGGTGGCTCTCAAGGCCGGTATCTCCCAAGAGGTCGGCAAGAAGATCAACAAGTTGATCAAGGAGAGCGGTCTTAAGAACCTCAGCTCCTCAATTCAGGGCGACCAGGTTCGTGTGACCGGTAAGCAGCGTGACGACCTTCAGCAGGCCATTGCGTTCTTGAAGGAAGCCGACATCGACACTCCCCTGCAGTTCACGAACTTCCGCGACTAGGAGTTCTGTTCTTCAGCAGTCAGGTGCTCGTCGAACTCTTCGAGTTCTGACGGGTGAAAGATGCGGTTGAAGACCATCATCTTCAGTACCCAGAAGATTGCGAAGCTCGCGAGGTTGACGCCGGTGACAAGACCGGTGTCCAGAATGTGCTTCCAGTGGTGCGTCTTGATGACTGACCGCGCCCAGTAGGCGCCCACCTGGGAAACGAGAATGCCCAGGAAGGACATGAACCAGAACGGGAAGACTTCCTTGCGAAAGTGACTACGGCCGGTTTTGCCCCACGCCCACTTGCGGTTGAGGTAGTACGAGGGCACGGCGGCGAGGACGTTTCCGGTGAGCGTGGCCCAGAGGACACCCGGAATGATCTTCAGTCCGTAGACGAGGGCGATAGTAATGAATGAAACGGCCGTCGAGATAACCGACACCATCGAGTAGCGGAATATCTTTCGTCCCTCATGCGTCTTGGTCCAGGCAATGAGGTCACGTGGTTTCAATTTCATTGGGTCAAGCCTATCTGGGCACCCCTAAAGAATTTGGGTCTCAACGAGTGCCAGAATGGAGCCATGTCCCAGGCGCTCGACTTTCTCATTGATTTATTAGACATTGAAACCATCGAAGTCGATACCTTTCGGGGCAAGCACCCCGAAGAAGAGCGTCAGCGCACGTTCGGTGGCCAAGTAGCGGCGCAGGCACTTATGGCCGCGGGGCGAACGATTGAAGGCGCTCGCGTGCACTCCCTGCACTCGTACTTTCTTCGTCCGGGCAATCCCACCATGCCAATCCTGTACGAGGTCGACCGCATTCGTGACGGTAAGAGCTTCTCGACGCGTCGCGTCGTGGCCATTCAAAAGGGCAAGGCCATCTACAACATGCAGGCCAGTTTTCACAATGACGAAGAAAGCTTTGCGCACCAGCTCACCATGCCCGATGCCCCCGACCCTGAGTCAATCCTTCCGATGTTCGAACGAGTCGAGAAGGAAAATGGTGCCATCGACGAATGGTTCAAGCGCCACCACCCCATTGACCAACGCTTTATCGGAGAACTCCCGTGGAGCCCGAACCGCTCGACGGAACCGAAGCAGCAGATCTGGATCAAAGCCGATGGTGTCTTGCCCGAGGACCAGCTACTTCACGACTGCGTTGTTACCTACGCCAGCGACATGAGTCTGTTTGATTCAATCATTGCGCCTCACTCGGTGCGTTGGGACGACGGCACCTTCATGGGTGCGAGCCTCGACCACTGCATGTGGTTCCACCGTCCCGTCAAGGCTGACGAGTGGATGCTCTACGACATGGAGTCGCCAATTGCTCACGGTGGCCGTGGCCTCGCTCGAGGTTTCTTGTTCAATCAAGCTGGTGAGTTGAAGGTGTCCATGGTCCAAGAAGGGCTCACTCGTCGAATTGCGGCTCAGTAATACGCATGGCCGACTTCAACGAACTCGTCAACGCCTACGAAGCATCAACGGCTTTCTTCCTCGAAGCGTTGACTGAGGTCACACAAGAAAACATTGATCTGCACGTACCCGGTGGCTGGACTGCTCGCCAGGTGGTGCACCACGTCGCTGACTCCGAAGCTCAGTCCTACGCCCGACTTCGTCGACTGCTCGCAGAACCCAGTGGTTCGGTCATCCAGGGATACGATGAGGCGGCCTGGGCTGAAGCCCCCGAACTCGGCTACCAGACCTTGCCCCTCGAGACATCGGTCGACGTCGTTCGTGCGGTACGTGCATCGTCACTCGCCGTGTTGCGAGGACTCGACGCCAGTCACTTAGAGCGAGAAGGCGTCCACACCGAAGGCGGTCGGTACACCCTCGCGATGTGGCTCGACATTTACACTCGTCACCCTCGCGAGCACGCCGCGCAACTGCGCGAAGCACTCACCGAGGGTCGAGCGTCGTAGTTCGTTACTTACGCTGGGCCATTGGTACGTAGTCACGTACCTCTGAGCCGATGTACAACTGACGAGGTCGGGCAATCTTCGAGTCCTGGTCGAGCAGTTCCTTGAAGTGTGCGAGCCAGCCCGAGGTACGTGGGATCGCGAACAGCACCGTGAACATTTCCATTGGAAAGCCCATGGCCTGGTAGATCAGACCCGAGTAGAAGTCCACGTTCGGGTAGAGCTTGCGGCTGATGAAGTAGTCGTCCTTCAGGGCAACTTCTTCGAGCTTGAGAGCAATGTCGAGCAGTGGGTTCTTGCCGGTTACCTTGAACACTTCGTCCGCGGTCTGCTTGATGATCTTGGCGCGAGGGTCGAAGTTCTTGTAGACGCGGTGACCGAAGCCTTCGAGCACGGTCTTGCGCTGCTTCACCGTTTCGATGAAGGCGGGAACGTTTTCGATGCTGCCGATCTTGGTGAGCATACGAATAACTGCTTCGTTCGCACCACCGTGACGAGGACCGTAGAGAGCGGCGGTGGCGGCAGCGGTGGCGCTGTAGGGGTCACCGTGGGCTGAACCAACCACGCGCATTGCCGTGGTGCCACAGTTCTGCTCGTGGTCAGCGTGCAGGATAAACAAAATGTCAAGCGCACGGGCCAGCACGGGGTCTGGTTCGTAACGTGGCTCCGCCACCTTCCACATCATCGAGAGGAAGTTCTGGGTGTAGCCCAGCGTGTTGTCCGGGTAGACAAAGGGCATACCCACTGAGAAGCGGTGAGCGGCTGCCGCCAATGTTGGCATTTTGGCGATAAGGCGAACAATCTGACGGTGCAGAATGTCTGGATCGTCCAGAATCTTGGCGTCCTTGTAATAGGTCGAAAGTGCAGCGACTGCTGACACCATCATGCCCATTGGGTGAGCGTCGTAGTTGAAACCTTCGAGGAAACGCTTACGAACATTTTCGTGAATGAACGTGTGGTACGTAATCTCGGTCTCCCAGGCCTTGGCCTGTTCGGCGGTGGGCAGTTCGCCGTGCATGAGCAGGTACGCCACTTCGAGGTAGGTCGACTGTGCGGCGAGCTGTTCAATTGGGTACCCGCGGTAGCGAAGGATGCCCGCGTCACCATCAAGGTAGGTAATTGCTGATTCGGTTGCGGCGGTGGCCATGAAGCCAGGGTCGTGAAACCAAACACCAGGGACAGCCTTAGAGAATTCGCTAGCGGGAACGCCGCCATTGGTAATAGGAATCTCTCGCGTCTCACCAGTGCGATTGTCGGTCACGGTTATGGACTGGGACACAGTTCCTCAATTCAAATCAGGGGGTTCTCTTATCGTAGGCGAACTTTCGAAGAAGCAACTCAGGCACTACTGGCCGGAGGGTGAGATGACAACCTTGTACGTCCGCCCACGCGAGTAATCCAATGCCTGCGGAGCACCCGAAAGAGTAATGGCCAGGGTGGCCTTTTCTCCAGTCACCACTGGTATTCCCTTGGGAGTGAAGGCGTATGCCCCGTCGGGGCCAATGACGCCAACCATTCGTTCCCCGTACGCCTGGCCGCGGCCGTTGGTTGGTCGTAACGAGATTGTAAACGTGACGGGCTGGTTGATGAAGTTCGGATTCTCCGCCGAAACATTGACCTGGAGGCGCGAGGTCGGCACGATTAACAACTCACCCGAGGTTGCCGGCAGTGGTGTTGGGAGCACTTCAACTGCCCCGAGACCAACGCCCCTCGTAGGTTGCAACGAGTTCACCTGGGAGACCGACAACTCGGCGTCGGTCGCCACACTCGTCCAGAGTGCGTCCAAGTGGACACGACCTGGCTCCTTCACGAGCGCGAAGCGCTCCGTGTCGTTCCATTCAGTCACGATGCGCTGCAGATCTGACAGCGGTGACGTTACGAGGGCACTCTGGCTTGCGTCCAAGTGCACCGTCTGGCTCGTCGGTGGCGTCCACGGTAACTGCACTGACGCGGCGAGATGCGCGAGAACGGTCGTGTAGTCGTCAACTTCTTGCTCAGTCATGTCGGCCAACGTCTTATTGATGTCGTGGGCCAAGTTTGGGCGAGCGAGCAGGTTCGCTTCGTTCTGCCAGAGTGCCACCTGTCCGTTCAACTGGACCAGCCGTGCGTCAAAGAGTGACCGCGTCAACACCGGACTCGTGCCCACCAATTGGCGAAGGTGGAAGGCGAACGAATTCTCCTGGCCAATGAGCGTGTTAGCCAGGACCGCGAACGTCTGGTTCTCGCTCATTCTCGAGGACGTGGACTGGTGGGCGGACCTGTTGACGTCGCGAGCAAAGAGCAACACCAGCAACGTGAGTGCGAGAGCACACGTGAGAAGTACCGTTTGTCGGCGTCGCTGTGCTCTGGTCCGTGCCACGAAACCAAAACTACTAGTCCTCGTGATTAGAACTCTTCGGTGCTTTCGAGGTCAACAATGTCACTCGTTCCCGAGGGCAGCTCGAAGTCACCTTCGCGTCCCCACTTCGCCGGGATAATCGGACGCACCGCCTCTTCCACCATCTGCAACGTTGGCAGTTCGCGTGCGCCGCTTAAGAAGTCCTCGTTCTTGAACTTTCGTGCGGTAGCCGACAGGTTGGTCTCAACGGATGCCACCATCTTGTTGTAACTGGCCACGGACTGGCGTAGGTGTTTGCCCAACGTTTCAACTGGTTCGGACACGTTGCGAATGCGGTTGTAGAGCTTGGCGGCGTCGTCGTAAATCATCTCCGCGCTTTCAACGAGACGTTGGCGAGAAAGCACCATGCGAGCGGTCCACAGGAGTGAACGGAGTGATGTTGGGCCCACCACCAGAATCTTTTCCTTGGCCGCGTACTCCAGAATCTCGGGGTCGACTTCGAGCGCAGCGTTGATTGCGGCGTCACTCGGCACAAAACACACGGTGAACTCGGGCGCGTGACCAATCATCGAGGCGTAGTTGCGATCCTTCAACGTCTTGATGTGACCACGAAGGTCCTTAGCGTGCTTGTCGAAGTAGGCACGACGCTGGGCGGGGTCTTCACTCGCAACACCGGCGTCAAAGGCGTCGAAGGGAAACTTCGCGTCAATCACAATGTGCGTCTGCCCGGGCATGTTGATGACGCAGTCGGGTCGCTGCGACGCACCGTCGTCGTTCATACCAGTGTGCTGCAGGGTGTAGTCAATCGTCTCTTTCAGTCCCGACATCTCGAGAATGTTGGCGAGCTGTACTTCACCCCAGTGACCGCGTTGGTCTCCGCGCCCCAGGATCTGATTCAGACGACGGGTCTCGTCCGTGCTGCGAGCCTGTGCTTCGAGCAACTCTTCGGCGCGGCTCTTTACCTCTTGGAGCGCTCCCTGATTCTTCTCTTGAAACTCGGTGAGCTTCTCGCGGTACTGACCAAGGAGCTCCTCGAGGGGCTCGAGCTTGGCGTCAATTTTCTCTTCGCGCTTTTGAGCCAAGTAGTCCTGGCTCTCCGAGAACTGTCGGGCTTGCTGTTCGAGGATGCGCTTGGAGGAGAGTTCGAATTGATTGGTCATGGCAGCCATGGCCTCATCGTGCAAGTGCTGCTGGCGCTCGAGCTGGCGCTGAGCATCTTCGAGTTGCGCCTCTCGTACTTTGAGGGTCGCCTGGGCCTCGTTAAGGGTCGCCAGTGAGTCCTGGGACTTCTTTGTCATGAGAGCCCAGGCCACAACGGCACCGAGCACGAGGCCTACGAGGCCGGTGAGAACTGAAATCATGTGCTTCCTTTCGCTGACCTCACCGTAGACAGCGGCTGTGACATGGCCTAGCCTGGAGCCGTGCACCGCTTGTTTGCCAACAAATCAACGCCCGCCAACCCCACCGACAGCACGGCCACGTTGGGCGACAACTTGCGACCAGTGATTGTTCAAATTTTCGCTCTCGTGGGAGAAGCCATCGCCGAAGCAACGCACGCTCTCCTCACTGGTGACCGCGAACTCGCTAAGCACGTGGTGGAACAAGACATCCTCATCGACCAACTCGTGAATGATCTCGTTGCTCGCACCGAAACCACGCTTCTCGAAGAGAGTGACCTGTCGTTCGAAGACCGTCGCAGTTTGCTGACCTTGCTGCGCATCTTGCCCGACGTTGAACGAAACGGTGACCTCGCCGAACACATCGCTCGACGTGGCGCTCGTGGCTTGGGTATGGAAATGTCACCCCGCAGTCGTGGGCTCATCGAACGTATGGGCGAAGTGGCCTCAACTATTTGGCGTGAAGCAACTGACGTGATTGTCGACGCCAAGCTCGAAGCCGTCGGCGCCATTGAAGAAATCGATGACGAGCTCGACGATTTGCACGTGTCACTCACCGCGGAACTCACGTCAGGCTCCATGTCACTGCCGGTCGCGGTGGAGGTGTCGCTACTCGCTCGCTTCTACGAGCGATTTGGTGATCACTGCGTCAACCTGGCGCGTCGCCAAGTTGGTCGCAATGGCGCTGACTAGAGCAGTTCGAGAAGTGCTTCGGCAATCTGCACTGCGTTGAGGGCAGCACCCTTACGCAGGTTGTCATTACTGATGAAGAGCGACAGACCATTTTCGAACGTGGTCGCGGGACGGATACGACCCACGTAGCTCGGGTCCTTGCCGGCACTGAGTCGTGGCGTTGGAATCTCGGCGAGTTCAACGCCCGGAGCACCCGTCAGCAAAGCAGTTGCTTCGTCGACGGAAAGTGGACGGTCAAAGCCGGCAGTGATGGCCAGTGAGTGTCCCGTGAAGACTGGCACGCGGACACAGGTACCGTCAACGAGTAGTCCGGGGATCTCGAGAATCTTACGACTCTCGTCGCGCAGCTTCTGCTCTTCACCAGTCTCGAGTGAGCCGTCATCAACAATCGTTCCGGCCATGGGCACCACGTTGTGGGCAATGGTCACGGGGAACTTCACGCCGGCGCCCAGTGGGAAGGCGGCGCCGTCAAACGTAAGAACACGGGCATCGCGGTCACTGGTTGCTTCGAGTTGCGTGGCGAGTTCGTCAACGCCGTCACGTCCGCCACCACTCACTGCTTGGTACGTAGCGACCGTCATGCGGTTGAGACCAGCGGCGAGGTGCAGTGGCTTCAGCACCGGCATGGCCGCCATGGTGGTGCAGTTCGGGTTAGCGACAATGCCTTTCTTAATGTCACGAAGTGCGTGGGCGTTTACTTCCGGCACGACGAGTGGCACGTCTGGGTCCATGCGCCAGGCGGAGGAGTTGTCAACCACGATGGCGCCCGCTTCCGCGAGACGAGGTGACAGGGTCTTTGATGACGTTGCCCCCGACGAGGCCAGCGCAATCTCGATACCCGAGAAGTCGGCCGTCGCGGCGTCTTCGATTTCAATCGCTTCGCCGTTCCAGTCGAGCGTGGTGCCCGCGGAACGAGCCGAACCGAAGAAACGAATGTCGTCGACCGGGAAATTACGCTCGCGCAGAATGGCGCGGATGACTGTTCCTACTTGACCTGAGGCTCCAACAATGGCGATTCGCATGAAGGAAGTCTAGAACTATGCGGCGTCGAGACCAAAGGCGGTGTGCAGCACGCGCACCGCGTCGTTGACCTTGTCGGCACGAATCACACACGAGATACGGATTGAGCTGGTTGAAATCATCTCGATATTGATGCCGTTGTTCGAGAGAGTTTCAAACATTTGTGCGGTTACTCCCGGGTTCGTCTTCATGCCCGCGCCAATGGCCGACACGCGACCAATGTTGTTGTCACTCTCGACTGAGGTGGCACCGATTTCGTTCTTGACGGTCTCGCAGGCCTTCATGGCGTCGTCGAGGTCGGTCTTGGCGACGGTGAAGGAGATGTCGGTCAGTCCGTTGGCACCGGTGTTCTGCACGATCATGTCCACGTTCACGCCAGCGTTGGCGAGTTCACGGAACAACTGAGCCGCGACCCCGGGCTTGTCCGGCACACCACCAACGGTGATCTTGGCCTCTGACGTGTCGTCGGTGATAGCCGTAACGATTGCTTCTTCCATAGTGGGGTCCTCCTCCACAATCCAGGTTCCTGGTTCCCAGGTAAAACTTGAGCGAACGTGCAACGGCACGTTGTGACGACGTGCGAACTCCACGGAACGCAACATCAGAACGCGGCCACCGGTAGCGGCCATTTCCATCATCTCGTCAAAGGAGACCTTGGGGAGACGACGAGCCTTGGACACCACGCGGGGGTCAGCTGAGAACACACCCGTCACGTCGGTGTAGATCTCACACGAGTCGGCGTTAAGGGCCGCAGCGAGCGCCACGGCCGTTACATCAGAACCACCACGACCGAGGGTCGTAATGTCGCGTTCCGTTGAAACTCCCTGGAATCCTGCAACCACCGGCACCTGACCGGCGTCGAGGGCTTCACGGATTCGGTCCGGACGCATTTCGAGAATCTTGGCGCGGGTGTGGTCGGTGTCGGTGATGATGCCGGCCTGGGAACCAGTGAAGGACGCCGATTCAACCCCCAACGCTCCAAGGGCCATGGAAACCAGAGCCATAGAAATGCGCTCACCAGCGGTGAGGAGCATGTCCATTTCGCGGGGTGGTCGGGTGGGAGAAACATCGTCGGCGAGACGAATGAGGTCATCGGTGAATTTGCCCATTGCCGAAACAACAACTACAACGTCATTTCCCGCGGCGCGCGTGCGAGCGACGTGCTCAGCAACGGCGCGGATGCGCTCAGCGTCTCCCACTGAGGTGCCACCATACTTTTGTACGATCAGTGCCATCACTCAAGGTTAGTTGAGGATGCTGGCCGCCTTCATCTGGCCACTAAAGTCGTCCCTATGGCAACTACCAAGCGTGAACGACAGAAGGCGGCTCGCCGCGAAAAAATGGCTCGACTCCAGGCAGCGCAGAAGCGCCGTCAGGCAACTCGCCGCATCATCATTGTCGCGGTTGTGGCAGCCGTAGTCATTACTTCAGCAGCACTCCTCTTCGCGGGAGGCTCGAGCAAGTCAACAACTACAACAACGACCATGGCGACAACCACCACGATGGCCTCGACGACCACGACTATGGCGGGCTCGACTACCACGTCAACGACGCCAGCGAGCACCACCACCACGGCTGGCGCTACGTCGACGACGGCGGCTGCCTCGGGTTCAGTGACCGCCCCCACCCAGGCTGAGGCCGACGCTCTAGCGAAGGCCGCCGGTTGTCCCGCATCAACGGCGACCCGCGTGAACACCCTGCAGTGGTCTTCGGCTCCAGCGATGACAATCAATACGTCGCAGAACTACTACGCCCACTTCCACACGACCGCGGGTGACTTTGTCGTGAAGCTTGACGCGAAGTCGGCTCCCATCACAACGAACAACTTCGTGTTCTTGGCGCAGCACAACTACTACCACTGCGTGATCTTCCACCGCGTCATTCCTGGCTTCATGATTCAGGGTGGTGACCCCACGGGCACCGGCACCGGTGGCCCTGGCTACACCATCGCTGACGAGTACCCCGCTACCGGCAGCCCAACGTACCCGCTCTACTCAATCGCCATGGCGAACACGGGCTCACCACACACCGGTGGCTCACAGTTCTTCATCGTGACTGGCTCGACCGGTGAAACACTGCCCGCTTCCTACTCACTGTTTGGTCAGGTCGTGAGTGGCACCAACGTTGTGATGGCAATCAACAGCGAAGGTAACGCCAGCCCATCATCCAACGGTGAGCCACCAGCGGTCACCAACCGCATGCTCAACGTCACCATCAGCAATTCCGCCAACTAACCCTTAGGACTATTTATGTCAGCACCACTCCCAAACCCCGATGGCTCGAGCGAGCAGCGTCAGAAGTTTGACCAAGCTCCTCCGATGATCATCGACAAGAACAAGACCTACACCGCCACCATGGAGACCTCCAAGGGAGCGATGGAGATTGTGCTTGACGCTCTGAACGCACCAGTGACGGTCAACAGCTTCGTCTACTTGGCTCGCTTCCACTACTACGACGGCATTGTCTTTCACCGCGTCATCCCCGGCTTCGTGTTGCAGGGTGGCGACCCCACCGGCACCGGTGCTGGTGGCCCCGGCTACCGCTTCGACGACGAGCTCCCTAAGCCCGGTCGTTACGAACTCGGTTCACTGGCGATGGCCAACGCTGGACCCAACACCAACGGTTCACAGTTCTTCGTGATCTCCGGACCCGACGGTGTTCGCCTCCCGCCGCTCTACGCACTGTTCGGCAAGGTAGTGAAGGGGCTCGATGTCGTTGAAGCCATCAACAACATCGGTACGCCGTCCGGCCGCCCACGTGAAGACGTGGTCATCAAGTCAGTCACCATCACTGAGGCCTAGAGTTCCTCGCCCACTGCGGGCGACACGTTGTGAGCCAACCCCTCCGCTTCGGCGGAGGGGTTTTGTTCATTTCAAAGGGGTTTGACCTCGCCATTGGCAAAGGAGTTACTCGTCAGTATCCTTTGGATTATGACCGTTCAACGGGTGGGGATTCTGGGCTCAGGCATCATGGGCAGTGGCATTGCGCAGGTCGCCGCGTCCTCAGGCGCTGACGTGGTGCTGCGCAGTCGCTCACGCGAGTCGGCCGAGCACATGTTGGAGGCTCTTCGGGCCTCACTCGCCAAGCAGGTAGCCAAAGAAAAGTGCACTCAGGCGAACGCCGACGAACTACTCAGCCGCATCACCCTTACCTGTGACCTCAACGACCTCGCCGACTGCGACCTCGTTATTGAGTCCGTGGTCGAGAACCTCGAGGTGAAGCAACAGCTCTTTCGCCAGCTTGACGCGGTCATGAAGCACGACGCCATCCTCGCCACCAATACCTCCACGCTTTCGGTCTTCGCCCTGGCGTCCGCCACCAATCGCCCCGACCGTGTCTGCGGGGTCCACTTCTTTAACCCGGCCCCGAGCATGTCCCTCGTTGAAATCGTTCGCACGCTGAGTGTCAGTGACGCCACCATTACCACCGTTACTGAGTTCACCGTGGCGTGCGGCAAAGACGCCGTGATCGTTGCCGACGAAGCCGGCTTCGTGGTGAACGCACTGCTCTTTCCCTACTTGAATGACGCCGTTCGACTCGTTGAGAAAGGTGTCGCCACCGAAGCCGACGTCGACACCGCCATGAAGGGTGGCTGCGGATTCCCCATGGGACCCTTCGCACTCCTCGACCTGATTGGCCTCGATACGTCAGTGGCGATTCTCGACGCCCTCTTCAACGCCTTCGGCGATGACAAATACCGCGCCCGGCCAACGCTGCGTGAACTCGTCGCCACTGGCCGGCTCGGTCGAAAGAGTGGAGCAGGTTTTTATGTGTACACCTCCTAGGAGCACCCCATGACGGAACGATCAAAGCCCTGGGTCATGCGAACCTACTCGGGTCACTCCACGGCCGTTACCTCCAATGCGCTCTACCGCTCGAACTTGGCCAAGGGGCAGACCGGGCTCTCAATTGCCTTTGACCTCCCCACCCAGACGGGGTACGACCCGGACGACCTCGCCGCCGCGGGCGAAGTTGGCAAAGTCGGCGTGCCGGTAGCGCACCTGGGACACATGCGCCAACTACTCGACCAGATTCCCCTGGACGAGATGAATACCTCAATGACCATCAACGCCACCGCCGCGTGGCTGTGGGGTCTCTACCTGACCCTGGCGGACGAACAAGGTGTTTCCTACGCCTCACTTCAGGGGACGACGCAGAACGACATCGTGAAGGAGTATCTCAGTCGAGGAACGTACATCTTCGCCCCGGCGCCTTCGAAGCGTCTCATTGTGGACATGATTGCTTTCGCCATCAACAACGTGGCCAAGTGGAACCCGATCAATGTCTGCAGCTACCACCTCCAAGAAGCTGGTGCTACTCCGGTGCAGGAGATTGCCTACGCCCTCGCTACGGCCATTGACATCCTGGACGCCGTCGTTGATTCAGGCAAGGTACTCCCCGAACAAATTGGAGACGTGGTCGGTCGCATCTCTTTCTTCGTGAACGCCGGTGTTCGCTTTATTGAAGAGACCGCCAAGATGCGCACGTTCACCGCCCTCTGGGACGAAATCTGTCACGACCGTTACGGCGTGACCGACCCCGCCAAGCGACGCTTTCGCTACGGCGTTCAGGTGAACTCATTGGGTCTCACCGAGCAGCAGCCAGAAAACAATGTCCAGCGGATCGTGCTCGAAATGCTCGGTGTCTCGCTCTCGGCCAACGCCCGTGCGCGGGCCATTCAGCTCCCCGCTTGGAATGAAGCGTTGGGACTGCCCCGCCCCTGGGACCAGCAGTGGAGTCTGCGCATGCAACAGGTACTCGCTTACGAGAGTGACCTCCTCGAGTATCCCGACATCTTTGAAGGTTCTGTGGTGATGGAGCGAAAAGTTGCTGAACTCACCGACGCTGCCCGAGCGGAACTGAACGACGTCCTCGAACTCGGCGGTGCCTTCAACGCGATTGAAGAACTCAAATCTCGTCTCGTCCAGAGCCAGTCGGAGCGCGTAGCCCGCATCGAACGGGGTGAGCAGATTGTCGTCGGCGTGAATGCCTACACCGAGACCGCCCCTTCACCACTCACGTCTGACGCGTCACTCGAGAGTGTTCTCACCGTGGACCCCGCCGTTGAACAGGAACTGAAGGCTGACATCGCTCAGTGGCGCAGTAATCGTGACGAGGCTGCAGTCGCTGCTTGTCTCGATGAACTTCGTCGAGTCGCCCAGAGCACTGACCCCAACGACAACATCATGGTGTCCACCATTGCTCTCGCCAAGGTCGGTGGCACCACGGGTGAGTGGGCCGAGACTCTCCGAGACGTCTTTGGTGTCTACCGCGCGCCAACGGGTGTTGGCTCAGCGGTGGCGTCGCGAGGAGAACACTTCACGCAGTTACAAGCACGCTCGCGGGCACTGCTCGAACGACGTGGCGCACGTCCGAAGCTCCTCGTCGCCAAGCCCGGACTCGACGGTCACTCCAATGGAGCCGAGCAGATTGCCGTGGCCGCTCGCGACGCCGGATTTGAAGTTGTCTACCAAGGCATTCGCCTATCCCCGGAAGAAATTGTTGCCGCCGCTCGTGATGAGGACGTGGACGTCGTTGGTATTTCCTTGCTCTCGGGTTCACACTTAGCGCTCGTGCCTCGAATTCTTGAAGGACTGAGGGCCGCTGGTGTTACCTGTGACGTGGTCGTTGGAGGCATTGTGCCACCGAGTGACGAAGCAACGCTACGGCGTCAAGGCGTGAGAGCGGTCTACACCCCGAAAGACTTCTCGCTCGCCGCGATCATGGATGATTTGCTCGACATTGTCGAGCAGCGTGCTTAGTACGGACGGCGGTGGGCGAACGGACCGGCGTGGAACCAGCGCCCCGAAAAACGCCAGTTCGAGACGTCGTCGTCAATCGGCGTCGACTGTGCAGCCAGTAGCTCCTCGGCAACCGCAATCAACACCGCAACTTCTTCCGCGGGTAGTTCAGGGCGAGGAGACAGGCCGTACATTACAGAGGAACGTTCCCGTGCTTACGCTTCGGCAGGTCTTCACGCTTGCCACGAAGAAGGTCGAGTGAACGACTCAGGATGGCCCGTGTTTCGGCGGGGTCAATCACGTCGTCAATGAAGCCTCGCTCGGCCGCAATGTACGGCGTCGAGTAGCGCTCTTCGTAGTCCTCAATAAGTTGCGCACGCGTGGTGTCAACGTCTTCAGCAGCCGCCAGGTCTCGACGGTAGACAATCTCCACTGCACCGGCGGCTCCCATAACGGCAAACTCAGCTGTGGGCCACGCGTAGGTGAGGTCGGCGCCAATGGACTTCGAGTTCATCACCACGTACGCGCCACCGTAGGCCTTACGAGTGGTCACCGAAATACGAGGCACCGTCGCTTCACAGAAGGCGTAGAGCAACTTCGCGCCGTGGCGAATAATGCCGTTGTACTCCTGATCGACACCGGGCATGAAGCCAGGCACGTCAACGAAGCTCACGATTGGAATGTTGAACGCGTCACAGGTACGCACGAAGCGTGCGGCCTTCTCACTCGACTCAATGTCGAGCACACCGGCGAGCACATTGGGCTGGTTCGAAACGAGACCAATCGTGTGACCGTCAATTCGAGCAAAGCCACACGTCACGCTCTGGGCAAAGTTGGCGTGCACTTCCATGTAGTCACCGCCGTCGACCACTGAGGCAATGAGCTGCTTCATGTCGTAGGGCTGGTTGGGCGAACTGGGCAAAATGTCGCGCAGGTCTTCGCACGAACGGTTGGGGTCGTCACCAGTCAAGATGCGTGGTGGCTCTTCCATGTTGTTCGATGGCAAGAAGGAGAGGAGGTAGCGCACTTCGTCGAGCACGCTCTTCTCGTCAGGCAGCAAGAAGTGTGCCACACCCGACTTGGATGCGTGCGTGACCGCACCACCAAGTTCTTCGAGCGTGACGTCTTCACCGGTTACGGTCTTCACAACGTCTGGTCCCGTAATGAACATGTGACTGGTGTCGCGCACCATGAAGATGAAGTCGGTCAGGGCCGGCGAGTACACGCCACCACCGGCGCATGGTCCGAGGATGACTGAGATCTGTGGCACGACGCCGGACGCGCGCGTATTGCGAAGGAAGATGCCACCGTACGCGTTGAGGGCGGAGACGCCTTCTTGGATACGAGCACCGGCTCCGTCATTCAGACCAATGATCGGCAGACCCATCGTCGTGGCGAGGTCCATGATCTTGTGGATCTTTTCACCGTGCGTCTCACCGAGCGCTCCACCGAAGACGGTGAAGTCCTGGGAGTAGACGCAGACCTTGCGACCGTCAATCTTTCCGAATCCGGTGATGATGCCGTCGGTGTAGGGACGGGAGTCTTCGAGCCCCATGCCCGAGGCCACGTGGCGGTTCAGCATGTCGAGTTCTTGGAATGAGCCTTCGTCGAGCAAGTACTCGATACGCTCGCGGGCAGTCATTTTGCCCTTGGCCTTGTGGCGCTCAATCGCCTTCTCGCCGCCCGCGTTGCGCGCTTCGTGCTTACGAGCCTCGAGCTCGGCCAAACGTTCTGCCATTGAATGCTCCATAGCCAGATACGCTACCCAAGTAGTCACCGCAGAAACGGACGCGAAACCGAGGAAAACCTACTGATTCAGCCAAAAATGGCTAAATACTTGGACTTACTACTAAGTAGGAAATTACGAAGATCTTTTGTCTTGAAAAAGCGCTCAGCTCGGGTCTTCGACCAGTTCAATGAGGGTCCCGAACGAGGTTTTCGGGTGAACGAATGCCACAATCGTCCCGCGTGAACCTGGTCGTGGCGCCTCGTCAATAACGCGTCCACCGTTGGCCTTAATTGACTCGAGAGCTTGCGCACAGTTAGCAACGCGGTAGCCCACGTGGTGGAGACCTTCGCCCTTCTTCTCCAAGTACTTCGCAACCGGTGAGTCGGCTCGCGTCGGAGTGAGTAGTTGGATGTAGGAGTCAGCTACTCGCAACAAGGCTTCAGAGACTCCATCAGAGTCGACCACCTCGCGGTGCTCGACGGTGGCGCCGAGATTTGTTTCGTACCACGCAATGGCGTCCTCGATGTTGTTGACGGCAATTGCCACGTGGTCAATTTCAGTAAGCAGCATGTCCATAGTTCAGTCCTTACTCGGAGCGGCGAAATAACGTAAGTCGTTCTTCGCCAATTGTGGCACGCAGACCCGGGTCACTCACGCCAAGGCCTTCACGTTCAGCGGCGCACAGCACGCCGATCTTTCCTTCGTGCAAATTGCGGTGCACCTGATAGGTCGCTTCACCAACGTTCTCGAGGCTAAAGACCGCCGAGAGCGGAGGAATCACCTTGCCGTCGACAATCGTCTGGTTGGCAGCCCAGGCCTCGCGGTAGTTGGAGAAGTGTGAGCCCTTGATGGTCTTCAGTTTCATCCAGAGGTGACGGTTGTCGTACTCAATCATGTAGCCACTCGTGGCGGCACACGTGACAATGGTTCCCGCCCTCTTCGTGACAAACACGCTGGCGCCCATGGTTTGGCGCCCCGGGTGCTCAAAGACAATGTCGGGGTCGTCACCACAGAGCTCGCGAATGTCCTTACCGAGACGACGCCACTCGCTCTCGTCCTGGGTGTGCTCGTCCTTCCAGAATCGGTACTGCCGCTCAGAGCGGTCCAGCACGTACTCACAGCCCAGGTCGTGTAGGAGCTTTACCTTGCTCGGGCTCGAGACCACGCCAATGGGCGTCGCCCCGGAGTTAAGGACGTGCTGCACCGCAAACGATCCAATGCCTCCCGAGGCACCCCAGATGAGTACGCGGTCACCTTGGGTCACGGGCGCACCATTGCGCGACACGAGCATGCGGTAGGCGGTGGAGTTACAGAGACCATTGACGGCCGCTTCTTCCCACGTCAGGTGCTTAGCCTTGGGCATTAACTGATTAGCCTTCACGACCGTGATGTCGGCCAGTCCACCAAAGTTGGTTTCGAATCCCCAGATGCGCTGGTTCGACGCCAGCATGGAGTCGTCGTGAGCGCTCGGATCTTGATCGTCGACGTGGTTGCACTGCACCGTGACCTCATCACCAATCTTCCAGTTACGCACCGCTGAGCCCACGCGCACCACCACACCGGCGGCATCAGAACCAATGACGTGGTAATCGAGCGCGTGACGCTTCCCCCACATGCTCTCTTTGCCGAGTCGGTCGAGGAAGCCGAACGTTGGTACTGGTTCGAAGATGCTCGTCCATACGGTATTGAAATTGATGGACGACGCCATCACCACGACAAAGACTTCGTCCGGCGCAAGCTCAGGGATTGGCACTTCGTCGACGTGCAGACTTTTGCGCGGGTCCTTATCCTTTGACGCCAGACCCTCAAACATGTTCTGCTCACTGCGCTTCACGAAGACTGCTCGTGTGTGCTGAGGCATGGGCGTGGTGGCGAGTACTTCCGTAGAAGCACCGGCTCGGACGGCTTCAATAATGTCGCTCATTGGCTAACGATACGTCTCGCCGTCAGGAATATCTGTGCAGCCCGTAACCCCATTGGTTCCTTAGACTTAGACGATGTCACTTCTGCTCGTGCTGCCCGGTTTTGCCCTGACGGCACTGCTGCTGGCGGTCGTCCCCGGGCAAGGGGTGGCAATGATTCTCCGCCAGTCTCTTATTGGTGGACGCCGCTGTGCCCTCATTTCCGTACTGGGTAACACCACTGGACTGCTGGTGTGGGGGCTCGCCTCGTCGATTGGTCTGAGCGCCGTTTTTGCTCACTCTCCCCTGGCCTACAACATCCTTAAATACCTCGGCGTCACCTACCTCTCAGTGCTGGCGATTCGAACGCTGTTTGAACTGCGCAACGTTGCTGGCAAGTTCGACTTCAACGGCACCGCACAGACCTCGTCGTGGTCCGCTTACCGTTTAGGTCTTTTCACCAACCTCACCAACGTCAAGGCAGCCGTCTTTGCGGTGGCCTTTATTCCCCAGTTCGTGCCCAATGGCTTCGCCCTCGCTCCGGGCATCATGATTCTGGCGGCAGTCCAGTCAATGGTGTCGACCTCGTGGTACTTCACCTTGATTGCCGGCATTGGCCGGGCCGAGAAGTGGCTGTCCCAACCCAAGGTACGCCGGTGGCTTACGGGCTTTTCGGCGCTAGGAATCTTGTTCCTCGCCGTGGTGCTCCTGCTGTCCTCATCGCGCTAAACGTGGTCTAACGTAACCACGTAAGGCTTACTTTGCAAAGGAGCGACCAATGTCTCGAAGCGTCATTGTTGCTGGAACCAGAACCGCCATCGGAAAACTCTCGGGCGTCTTTTCGTCACTGAGTGCCCAGGACTTGGGTGGTGCGGCCATCAAGGGCGTCCTCGACGCGACTGGTCTTGATCCCGCAACGATTGATGTTGTCCTTATGGGTCAGGTCATTGGTGCTGGTCAGGGTCAGATCACTGCTCGCCAGGCCGCAGTCGCTGCTGGCATCCCAATGTCAGTAAACGCCACCACGGTTAACAAGGTCTGCCTGTCAGGTCTTCAGACCATCTACCTCGCCGACATGATGGTTCGTTCAGGTGAAGCTGACATTGTGATTGCCGGAGGCATGGAGTCCATGACCAACGCGCCCTACCTACTCCCCGGCGCGCGCGCTGGCTACCGCATTGGTGACCAGAAGGTCATTGACTCCATGATGTACGACGGACTGACCTGCGCCTTTGAATCCTGCGCTATGGGTCTCTCGACTGACCGCTACAACGCGGGGCGTATTTCCAGGGCCCGTCAGGACGAGTTCTCCGCTCGCTCGCACCAACTCGCCGCAGCCGCTACCGCTTCGGGTCGCTTTGCTCAGGAAATCACCCCGGTCTCGGTGCCCCAGCGAAAGGGCGAGCCCCTGGTGGTCGCGACTGACGAAGGAATTCGTGGCGACACCACGTTTGAGTCATTAAGTGGCCTTCGCCCCGCCTTTGACAAGGAAGGCACCGTCACCGCCGGTAACGCGTCACAGATTTCTGACGGAGGCGCCGCTGTGCTCGTCATGTCGGCAGAACGCGCCGCCGCTCTCGGTCTTACACCGCTCGCCGAGCTCGTCAGCTACGGACAGGTCGCCGGCCCTGACACGTCACTCCTCACGCAGCCCTCTCGGGCTATCGCGAAGGCCGCCGCACGGGGCGGCGTGGACCTCTCGTCGATTGACATTTTTGAAATCAACGAAGCCTTCGCCGCGGTCGGACTCTCGTCAGCTGACGAACTGGGCATTGACGAAAACAAGATCAACGTCAACGGTGGCGCTATTGCTCTGGGTCACCCACTCGGCATGTCGGGCACCCGCGTGGCCCTCACTGCACTCCTAGAACTGCGCAACCGTGGTGGTGGCACCGCTGCGGTAGCGCTGTGTGGGGGTGGCGGTCAGGGTGATGGCGCCATCTTCCGTTCGCTCTAATCAGGAATAAAACTGGCCACGCACTCGTAGTGGCGTAGCCCAATCTGCTCCGTGTCGTTGAGCGCAAGAACAAACGCGCCAGCTAGTGGGTAGGAATCACTAGCGAGGGGCGCCGGAAGTGTTTCGCACAACACCGCCATCAGTTCGTGCACGGTGGGATTGTGAGCAACCACGAGCAACGATGTTGTCACTGGGTCAATGGCCGCTAAGTCGATGAGTAGGTCTTCAGCGGTCACGTCACGTCGGCCGTTATAAATCAAACTGCTCGTTTCAACGCTCTGCACGAAGGGCGTGTCCTCGAAACTCCGGCGAAACGTCTCCATTGTTCGAGCGGCCGTGCTCACCAGAGCCGTAGTCGGACCATACTGACCGAGTTGCTGCTCGTCACTCGCCCATGCACGCAACTGGTCGCACTGCGCCCTGCCTCGGTCGCTCAGGTGACGGTCGTAGTCACTCTGGCCACCGGTTGCCGGGAGCGCTTCAGCGTGTCGAACAATCGTGAGGTAGCGCATCACTTAGTCGTTGAGAATGCGCCGTCCGTCAAAGGCACGGCCCAAGGTCAAGTCGTCAGCAAATTCCAGGTCACCACCAACGGGTAGACCGCTCGCGGGTTGTGAGACAACAAGACCCGGCATCTGAAGCAGACGGCTGAGGTACATGGCGGTGGCGTCACCCTCAACGTTCGAGTTAAAACAGAGAATGACTTCCTTCACGGGTCCACTCAGTCGCTTCAAGAGCTCCGCAATGCGCAGGCGGTCTGGCGTAATGCCTTCGAGGGGGTTAAGGACACCGTGGAGTACGTGGTAGGTACCACGGAACGCGCCCGAGCGCTCAACCGCCGCCACATCCGGTGCACTTTCCACCACACAGATAACACTGTGGTCGCGACGTTCGTCAGCGCAAATGGGGCACAGTCCACCAGTTTCGGCGATGTTGCAGCAGTCCTCGCAGAACGACAGTCGTATCTTCATCTCGAGCAGTGAACTGGAAAGTCGGGCCACGTCTTCGCTGGGCTGACGCATAAGCCAAAAAGCAATGCGCTGGGCTGATTTTGGACCTACCCCAGGAAAGCGGCCGAGTTCGTCAACGACCGCTTGAAGCGGTGGCGGATAACTCACGAAATCTCCTCAGCGCCTGGGAACATCTCAGTAATGAGGTGATCACCAATCGACTCAACGTTGACGACAGTTTCGCCCTCACCGTCAACTTCAATGCTTTCGGCGACCGGGCGAGTGGCCACAGTCGGCTTCACGCGAGCGGTGGGGGCTTGGGTAGCAACGCTCAGCGTTCCATCCACAACCCAGGTCACCTGCAAGGACGTCTTGAACTCGTGTTCGAGAGCACCCTTCAGGCCTTGGGCAATCATTTCAGTGTTGCTACGCATCTCTTCAGTGGGAAGAGCAATGGTGAGACGCGTTCCGTCGAGCGAGCGAACGTCGGCCGACTTCAACAGCAACTGAGCTGAACGTGACGTGCGAGGAACGACTCGCTCGATGAAGCGAGTGCGAACATCGTTGAACTCCAGGTCCGTAGGCCCCGCTGGCGTTGGCGTTGGTGCCGGTGCCGGAGCGCCAACTGAACGTGCGGGAGTAGCAGCCTCGGCAACTGGAGCTGGTGTTGGTTCAGGTACTGCTGCCGGTGCCGGTGAGGGTGCTGGAGCAGCTGTTGGTGTCGGTGCGGTTTGACCAATCGGACGCAGAACGGGAGCGGGTGGGGGCGTTGGTGCAATTGCTTCCACACGAACACCACCGCGCTCGAGCTTCGTGATGCGTTCATTGATCGAGTCGTAGGTGGCGTCGAGTTCGGGTCGAACGAGTCGCACCATGGCGATCTCCAACATGACGATTTTCTCTGGAGCACTCTTCATCTCGCGCATGGACTTTCCAACGGTCTCAAGAATGCGAACCGTACGGGCAAGTCCCAGTTGCTCACCCCACGACGAAAGACGCTGGCGGTCGGCATCAACGGCGTCGGCAACTTCTGGGGCTACCTGTAGCAAGAAGATCTGGCGGATTTCAGCGGCGAAACTTTCGGCCAGCTGCTCTGGGTCCCAACCTTCGTGGGTGAGGCGGGCCAGGGCGCGGAGGGCTCCTGAAGCGTCGTTGCCAGTAAGGGCGGCGAGTAGATCATCGAACTCTGGCTGGCTCTCGTTTACCGAACCAGTAGCAATGAGTTGGTCGAGTGCACTTAGTGCGTCACGAGCAGAACCACGGCCGAGGCGAACTGCGGCTTCGATAGTGGCTTCATCAGCATTGAGTCCGGCTGCGCCCTGTACGTCTTGCAGCAACGTGTTGAGCGTCTCTCCACCAATGAGTCGGAACTCGAGGTGCTGCGTACGCGAACGAATAGTTGGGAGCACCTTGTGAGGGTCAGTCGTGGCGAGTACGAAGACCACGTGGTGTGGTGGCTCTTCGAGCGTCTTTAGAAGGGCTGCCGACGCAGCCTTTGAAAGTTGGTGGACTTCGTCGAAGATGTAGACCTTCCAACGACCCGGGTTGCCGTGCCACGCACCGGCGGTGATTTCGCGAATGTCGTCAACACCGTTGTTCGACGCTGCGTCGAGCTCAATGACATCGAGCGACGAACCCTTGGTGATCGCCACACAGCTGGCACAGACGCCACACGCGTCGCCGTCAACTTGTGCTTCACAGTTGAGAGCCTTCGCCAAGATGCGAGCGGTTGTGGTCTTTCCCGTTCCTCGTGGACCCGAGAAGAGATAGGCATGGGAAACGCGGTCATTCTTCACCGCACCCTGCAGCGCACGAACGACGTGGTCCTGGCCCCGCAGTTCGGCAAACCGGCCCGGACGGAACCGTCGGTAGAGAGAGGTCACTCCGTCGAGGGAAGTGGGAGTCGAGGATGCATCAGCCATGGCACCAAGGCTAGTGGTGCGCTGTAGCAAAGGCCGAGGTTCAAAGCAGTGGCCAGGCTGACCGTGGCACCCAACCAAATCTGCTGAGAGCTGCTGGCTTCCACCCCTGACTCGGTTCACAGACGGTCGTCGCACGGGACCCGACCACCGCTTTGAACCTCGGCCTTTCCAGGATAGTTGAGGAGCACCTCCCCAGACTCAGGTAACCTTGCAAGCCGGTGTTGCTTTGGCAGCGCCGGAAGATGGATGAGTGCGAGAGTGGCCGAATCGGCACGCTTGGAAAGCGTGTGAAGTGCAAGCTTCCGTGGGTTCGAATCCCACCTCATCCGCCACTGCAGTTGTCAGCACTCTCTGACTTCGGCGATTAGTCCCGGCAAACCTTGGTCGACCGGGTCGAGCCTTACCGACGGCGTTCGAAGAACGAACTGAGAAGCGCCGAAGACTCTTCGGCGAGCACCCCGACTGACACCTCAGCTTCATGAAGTAGACGAGGGTCGCTTAGAATGTTGTAGCGCGAACCCACGGCTCCAGTCTTTTCTTCCATGGCGCCAATCACGACGCAACCAATCCGAGCATTAAGTAGTGCGCCTGCACACATGACACAGGGCTCCAGAGTCACGTAGGCGGTCACACCATCGAGCCGCCAACGATCTCGAGAAGCAACGGCGTCTCGGAGAGCAACGATTTCGGCGTGTGCGGTGGGATCACAGTCCACTTCACGGCGGTTTTCTCCACGTCCAATGACCACGCCATTTTCCACGAGAACGCAACCAACTGGAACGTCCTCGTGATCCGGGGCCTGGCGCGCCAGGTCAAGAGCCTGGCGCATAAAGACTTCGTGGTTCTCGTCGTAGTGCACTAAGCCAATCGTAAAGTATTCATTGGCCACGAAGCCATAGATTCCCGATGACCAAGGCTTAGGAGCTTTCGATGTTGAACTCAACGGATACCGGTCGATAGTAGTAGTAATTAACAAAAAGAATAGTCTTTTATATTTCATAATTCCTGGTCAAAGAATTTATTATGTGATTGGCGAGTGCGAGTCGTTCAAGAAGCGACTCGCACTCGATTTCTGAACAACTCGCACTTGTCTTAACCGACAAATAGGAGTTGCACATGAATAAATTCCGCATTTTGACCTCTAGCGCCATTGGAATCTCACTCACAGTGGTTATTACTTCGATACTTGCTGCACCTGCAGGTGCGGCACCACCCCCCAAGGCTCCGATTCCAGTTGTAACCGCTCTCACCTTGCCTTCACTCAACACAATGCTGGAAAATTTGAGTGCCCCATTAATCACTTTGGTTATTGGTTGCGCAAATGGGTTGAAAGTGCCTGGTGGAGCAGAGGTACCAGAGGGAGGCTGCTTGGCAGGAGTGGGTGCAGCTATGGCTGACTCACTGAAAGCTGGGGTAATTCAGGCCACAATCAACAATGCTATCGATCGGGCTTCGCCCTCAACTTCAACAAAGCAAATTCTTTTCGCACCTGGGCCCTTTGGTTCCGGCGCCCGTAACATGATTTAAGATTACAAGGCGATGCAGTTCTCCTTTTGAAGATGAGAGGCAGTTCGAATTGAGAAAAGGCCACGAGAACGTTGGATTCAATCTAGGTCGTTCACTTATGGTTGGACTGTTACTTTCAGGTCTTGAGTTCCTCCTCGGTGTGAGGTTTTCGGATAGGGACGGTTCGCTGTATCTGATTGTCATGCCTCTTGTACTGACGATTTTGCGTTTCAGATATTTGTCGAGAAATCTTAAGTAAGAGCGGGAAGCTTCGTTGCAGCGAAAGAAGTATTCGTCTCCGAAAATCTGAAAAAATGGTAATTGGATTCAAACATCGCCCTTGAAAGTCAAGAGAAAATGACCCCAATACCCGCGTTGTAGGCTGGTAGGCGGAAGCGTGCGAGAGCGGCCGAATCGGGCAGTCTCGAAAACTGCTGTGTCTACGGGCACCGTGGGTTCAAATCCCACCGCTTCCGCCATAAAGAACGGGTAGCCAGTAAGGCTGCCCGTTCTTTCTTTTTCTGACTAGGCAACCTCCCAGGGCCGGCGATACGCTGGAAGTGTCTATCGCGTGATAGCGAACTCGTAGGAGAACCTCATGGTTTCATCAGTTGAATCAGTCGTTGGCACCGAGCGCAAGGTCGTTACCGAAATTCCTGGACCAAAGTCCCAGGCCATGCACGCTCGTCGCAAGGAAGTTGTGAGCCACGGGCTTACCCAGGGCTACCCCATCTACATCGACCGTGCCGAAGGTGCCATCCTCCTCGACATCGACGGCAACCGCATTTTGGACCTCGGTTCAGGTATCGCCGTTACGACGATTGGTCACGCTGTGCCGGAAGTTATTGAGGCTGTGTCTGACGCAGTGTCAAAGTTCACACACACCTGCTTCATGGTGACTCCTTACGA
>Ga0316218_1001160_pt1 | contig 30319 bp, 22 predicted proteins | sample TBH18003metaG_FD_203634 | JGI IMG/M metagenome (GOLD analysis project Ga0316218, IMG submission 203634) | Freshwater microbial communities from Trout Bog Lake, Wisconsin, USA - TBH18003 | ecosystem: Environmental > Aquatic > Freshwater > Lake > Hypolimnion/Profundal zone | place: USA: Wisconsin...
ACTGAGGTTCTCGAAGTCTGAGAATAAAATTTATTTCTTTAACGCTGCAGCCATTGTTTTTCCAATATTGGCAGGGCTTGCAACAACTGTGATGCCACATTCCGTCATAATCTTCATTTTAGCAGCAGCTGTATCATCAGCACCGCCAATGATAGCACCTGCATGTCCCATTCTTCTTCCCGGAGGAGCGGTTTGTCCGGCAATAAATCCAACCACCGGTTTTGTTTTATTGTCTTTGATCCATCTTGCAGCATCGGCTTCCATGCTTCCGCCGATTTCGCCGATCATGATGATGCCTTCAGTTTCCGGATCATTCATCAATAATTCAACCGCTTCTTTGGTTGGTGTTCCGATAATCGGATCACCGCCAATTCCAATGGCTGTGCTGATACCTAATCCGGCTTTCACCACTTGGTCAGCAGCTTCGTATGTTAATGTTCCTGATTTGGAAACAATACCAATTTTACCTTTCTTAAAAATAAATCCCGGCATAATGCCCACTTTAGCTTCTTCTGCAGTAATAACACCCGGGCAATTAGGGCCAACCAATCTTGTTTTAGTGGCCAATAAATAGTTTTTCACTTTCACCATATCCTGAACAGGAATGCCTTCTGTGATACAAACTACCAAAGCAATGCCGGCATCTGCTGCTTCCATAATAGCATCAGCGGCAAATGCAGGCGGAACAAAGATGATACTCACATTAGCACCGGTAGCTTTTACAGCATCAGCAACAGTATTAAACACAGGTTTATCCAAATGCGTAGAGCCGCCCTTGTTAGGCGTTACGCCACCCACTACATTGGTTCCGTATTCGATCATTTGTGTTGCATGAAAAGTACCTTCTGTTCCGGTAAAACCCTGAACAATTACTTTTGAATTTTTATTCACTAAAACAGACATGGGAATGAATTAAAGTATTTAAGAGCCGCAAAATTATAGGATAAACTTACACGAACCATGAATAATTATTTATGTGTTTTTTAAAACAGATGTAAACACTCAAATGACATTCATCATAACGTGATAGATATGTTCCCATAAATTTGCAAACACGCATTTAAACTATTTCATTGATCAGTGATGAATCAATCCCCAATTCGTTTTTGTTTGAATAAAATGGTATCGCTTATTATAGTGGTAGTTATATTGTCTTCTGTTTCATCTATTCATGCGCAATCTGTCATTAAAGGAAAAGTGATTGACAAAATAACCAAGGAACCTTTAGAGGCTGCTTTGGTAACCAATACACAAACATTTAATAATACCATTACAGATAAAGAAGGGAATTTTACATTAAAGAATATCCATTCAAAAGATTCTGTTGCTGTTTATTTTATCGGCTATCAATCACAAAAAATAAAAGTCATTACCGATAATGTGGTAATTGAATTAGAGAAAGGATTGATTGATTTAAAAACAGTCATCATTACCAATCATTCCAACAATTTAATTTCATCGAAAACATTAAGCAGTCTTGATTTGAATATGCAGCCGGTTAAATCTGCACAGGATATGTTGCGTTTGGTACCCGGATTATTTACTGCCCAACATCAGGGTGGCGGCAAAGCTGAACAGATTTTTTTACGTGGCTTTGATGCAGATCATGGAACAGATATCAATGTATCGGTGGATGGATTGCCTGTTAATTTGGTTTCACAAGCACACGGACAAGGTTATGCTGATCTGCATTTCTTAATCCCTGAAACCATTGCCGGCTATGATTTTGGTAAAGGCCCTTATTATACCAACAAAGGAGATTTTACTACAGCAGGTTATGTTGCATACAATACCATTAATGTATTGGATAAAAACATGTTTAAGATAGAAGGCGGTCAGTTTAATACAGCACGTGCCGTATTAATGATGAATTTATTAAGTGATAAAGCAAAAAGCAAAGGGCAAAATGCTTTCATTGCCGGAGAAGCGATGTATTCAGATGGCGGGCCATTTACTGTGCCGCAACATTTTCATCGCTATAATCTTTTAGGAAAATTCAATACCAATATTGGCAACAGTAAATTATCTGTAAGCCTTTCAACATTAGATTCCAAATGGAGGGCAGCGGGAGAAATTCCCAACAGGGCAGAAGCAGAAGGCTATATCAATTCTCGTTTTGGAGCTATTGATAGTGCCCAAGGTGGCTATACAACAAGAACCAATGCGAATATTAAGCTCACTTCCAAACTCAATAATTTTATTTGGGAAAATCAGGCATTTTATTCGCATTGTTATTTTGATCTCATCAGTAATTTTACTTTTTATTATGCTGATCCGGTTAATGGAGATGAATTTGGCCAGCATGAAATGCGGGATATATATGGATACAAATCTTCAGTATCGCATCAAAGTTTTTCAGGTGCTGCAACCTTAACTTCAAATGCCGGGATTGGTATCCGATACGATCATACCTATCCCAGTTGGTTATCGCATACATTACATGGCAATACTATTTTAAATTATATTCAGTTAGGAAATATTAATGAAGCGAATGAATATGTGTATGCAGATGAAAGCATCGAATCAGGCAAATGGTTATTCAATGCAGGATTAAGATTCGATGCGTTTAATTTTAATTATTTCAATACCGCACCATTAACTGATACTGCTGCTAAAATTTATATCGGTAAAAATACTTCTCAATCAAGTGCCATCCTCAGTCCTAAAATCAATATTCAATATACTGTCGATCAGCAAACGCAATTGTATTTGAAGATGGGTAAAGGATTTCATTCCAATGATGCAAGAGTGGTGATTGCCAATCAGGGCTACCAAATATTGCCTGCTGCTTATGGTGCAGATCTGGGTATTAACTGGAAACCGGCACCACGCTTATATTTCAATGCAGCCTTATGGTATTTGTACTTACAGCAGGAATTTACTTACGGAGCAGATTTTGGTGATGAGAGTGTTGAACCCGGGGGCAGGACACAAAGAGTGGGGGTAGATGTTTCAGCCAGATATCAATTGAATGATTGGTTGTTTATGAATATGAATGTGGATGTTGCCAATCCAAGAGATTTGGATGCAGTAAAAGGACAGAATTATTTACCGCTTGCTCCAAGATTCACCAGCACCGGCGGAGTGTATTACCGATTTAAAAATGGATGGAATGGTGGTATCAGTTATCGCTATATGCATGACCGCCCGGCGAATGAAGATTATACATTAACAGCATTGGGCTATTTTGTAACAGACCTTACGGCAAATTATACAAAACGCAAATACGAAATATCATTGGCCATTGAAAACCTGTTCAATCAGCAATGGAATGAAGCACAGTTTGAATATATATCAAGATTAAAACATGAAACTGCACCTGTTGACGAAGTAAGTTATACACCCGGTGTTCCCTTTTTTGCAAAGCTGAAGTTGGCGGTATTTTTTTAAAGGATATTCTGAATCAGGCAAAATGATTTTCAATATTTACATATCATCTGCTTTGCCTACATTTGCCGCCTCAATTATCAATTGCAAAATAAAATCATTATGGCAACAACAGCAGATATCAGCCGTGGTATGATCCTTAAACTCGATGGCAGTTTATACAGTGTAGTAGATTTCGGAGAAAACAAAACAGCCCGTGCAGCCGCAAAGGTTTGGGCTAAATTAAAAGGTGTTGACAACAATCGTTCTATCGAAAAAACATGGAACAGCGGTGAAAATATTTTTCCTATCCGTGTAGAAAAGAAGGCTTATCAGTTCTTATATAAAGATGATACCGGTTATAACTTAATGAATAATGAGACCTTTGAACAGATCGCTTTGGCTGAAGATATGATCGATGCACCTCAATATTTAAAAGATGGCGGAGAAGTATTTGTTTTTATTAATACCGAGACCGATCAACCCATCGGTGCTGAATTACCGGAGAAAATTGTGGTATTGATTACTTATTGTGAGCCGGGTGTACGTGGCGATACCGCTACCCGTGCTACCAAGCCTGCAACCATTGATACCGGTGCAACAGTGAATGTGCCTTTATTTGTAAATGAAGGAGAATTAATTCGCATCAATACCAAAACAGGAGATTACGTTGAACGTGTAAAAGAAGCATAATCAAAGTCCCGCTTTTAGCGGGACTTTTTTATTTCTATCCTTAAATATCGGGTTTATAAAAAAATAGCAGATTTTATCAATTTTTGCCTATTTTGCCCCTCTTTTCAATCAAAACTTACTGTTTTTACCTAAAAACTTGCCTTTTATGGACTTAAAACAAATACACGAATTAATCAAGATCGTTAATAAAAGTAATATCGGAGAGATTAGTATTGAAGACAAAGATGGCAAGGTTACCATCAAACAAAAAGAAGAACAAGTAGTAACTGTAGCAGCACCGCCGCAGCAAGTATATAATGTAGCGCCAACTGCGCCTGCAGCAGCACCAGCGCCTGTTACTGCTTCAGCACCGGCACCTGCCGCTGCTGCCCCTGCTACTCCTAAAGCAGATAATCTGATCACTATTAAAAGTCCGATGATCGGAACTTTTTATCGTAAGTCAGCACCCGACAAACCCAATTTTGTTGAAGTAGGAACTTCTATTGAACCGGGTAAAGTGGTTTGTATCATTGAAGCCATGAAACTATTTAATGAAATAGAAGCCGAAATAAAAGGAAAGATCGTAAAGATATTGGTTGATGACAGCAGCCCTGTTGAATACGATCAACCCCTATTCTTGGTAGAACCTGCATAGTAATCGGATAATTTGATGATGTGATAATTCGATAATATGAAGAAGGAACACATTGAAAAAATCCAATGCGTAACCTTTCTTTTGAATTTTCCGAATTGTGATTCAATGATATTAAAATTAGAATCCATCAATAAAATGCGTAACTGCATAATCGCTTCATCAAAAATCAATTAAGAAATCAGGAAATTGTGTGATGCCATTATCACATCATAAAATCATCAAATTAATAAAATGTTCAAAAAAGTATTAATAGCAAATCGCGGAGAAATTGCACTGCGTGTGATAAGAACTTGCAGAGAAATGGGCATTAAAACAGTGGCTGTTTATTCAACTGCTGATAGAGATAGCTTACATGTTCGGTTTGCAGATGAAGCAGTTTGTATAGGTAAACCCGCCGGAACAGATTCTTATTTAAATATTCCGCATATCATGGCGGCATGCGAAATCACCAATGCTGATGCGGTGCATCCCGGCTATGGTTTTTTAGCAGAGAATGCCAGGTTCTCACAAATATGTGCCGATCATGGAATAAAATTTATTGGGCCAACTCCGGAGATGATTAATTCCATGGGTGATAAGATCACTGCAAAAGAAACGATGATCAAAGCAGGGGTTCCTGTTGTTCCGGGTAGCGGAGGATTATTAGAAAGTTTAGAACAAGCAAAAGACCTGGCTAAAAATAATGTGGGTTATCCGGTTATATTAAAAGCTACTGCAGGTGGTGGCGGTAAGGGTATGCGTGTGGTATGGAGTGAAGAAGAAATGGAGCGTGCCTACAATACTGCTAAAGCAGAAGCAGGTGCTTCATTTAAGAATGATGGCATTTATATGGAGAAGTTTGTAGAAGAACCCCGGCATATAGAAATACAGGTTGCAGGAGATCAATATGGTAATGTTTGTCATTTAAGTGAAAGAGATTGTTCTATTCAACGTCGGCATCAAAAGTTAGTTGAAGAATCGCCCTCACCATTTATGACTCCTGAGTTACGTGAGAAAATGGGAGCTGCCGCTATTAAAGCTGCTTCAGCAATTAATTATGAAAGTGTTGGAACCATTGAATTTCTCGTAGATAAACACCGCAATTTCTATTTTATGGAAATGAATACGCGTATTCAGGTAGAACATTGCGTAACGGAAGAAGTAATCAATCATGATTTAATCAAAGAACAAATAAAAATTGCGTTGGGTGAGAAAATATCCGGAAGAAATTATTTTCCTGAAATGCATGCAATCGAATGCCGCATCAATGCAGAAGATCCATACAATGATTTTCGTCCTTCTCCCGGAAAGATTACAACATTGCATACACCCGGCGGACATGGTGTTCGTGTAGACAGTCATGTGTACACCGGTTATGTTATCCCTCCTTATTATGATTCCATGATCGGCAAATTAATTACTGTTGCACAAACAAGGGAGGAAGCCATCAATACCATGTATCGTGCGTTGAGCGAGTATGTAATTGAAGGAGTAAAAACAACCATTCCTTTTCATTTACAATTAATGCAGAACGAAGATTTTAGAAAAGGGAACTTTACTACTAAATTCTTAGAAGGATTTAAAATGAAATAAACTTATATCATCGATTGAATAAAATAAAAAAACCTTTCAATAATTGTTGAAAGGTTTTTTTATTGGTAGTAAATAAAATTATTTGTTGCCACCGCCCGGAGGACGACCGCCACCCATGCCACGGCCCATTTGCAGAGCAGCCTGAACCTTTGCAATTTGATCAGCAGTTAAACCATTCTTTTCCATTCTTTTTTGTCTTGCATCTGCAATTGTTTTCATCGCAGCTTGTCTGTCTTCAGGACTCATATCTCTCATGTTAGCCATCATAGCAGGTCTTTCCATGTAAATTGCTACAACAGAATCTGTTTGAACAGGAGTAAGACCAACATCTTTCAATCTGTCTTTCATCATCGCCATACGTTGTGCGGGATCCATTTGTTGACCACCGCCCTGTGCCATTAATGTAGTGAAAGAACAGGCTACAAAAAAGGCAATTAGTGCAAATACTTTTTTCATAAAACTTATTTTTTTGTTTTTTAGAAATGAAAAATTACAATTAATAATGAATCAAAAAAGTTTTTTTTCGGTGGGCGGTAATTTTTTTCGGTTTGATGGGTAATTAATAAAAAATCCCCCGTGAAAACACGAGGGATTGAATAGTATTTGAAAAAATCCAATTATCGTAAGAATAACATTTCTCTGTATTTGGGTAATGTCCAGTTGTCATCGTCAATCAAATGTTCTAATTTATCTACATGATAACGGATATCATCAAAGAATGCTTCTTTCACCTGAGAGCAATACGCAATTGCTTTTGTTCTGGTGTTTTCAATATTGTTCGCAACTTTTCTTGCTTCCACCATAGCATGCACTTTTTCGTAAACTGTTTGAATATGTGTGCTTACTTGTGTTAAAATGGCCAGTTGACTTTTATAAGCAGATTCAGGTAATCCAGCAGTTTTTAATCCATTGATATTTTTCAATAATTGATTTTGATATTTTACTGCAGTTGGAATAATATGATTCAATGCCAAATCGCCCATTACTCTTGCTTCGATCTGAACTTTCTTGATATATTTTTCCAGTTCAATTTCATGTCTCGCTTCCAACTCCGGATGCGTATACACTTTGTTGCTTTCAAATAATTTTTTTGCTTTATCAGTTACCATCGCATCTAATGCTAATGGCGTTGTAGGTACATTCGGTAAGCCTCTGCGTTCTGCTTCATGATGCCATGCTTCGCTGTAACCATCTCCTTCAAACAATACTTTTTTGCTTTCAACAATATTTTTTTGAATGGTTTGCATAATGGCAATTTCTTTTTTCTCGCCTTTTGCTATTAATGCATCTACATCTGTTTTAAATTGTTTCAATGTTTCGGCTAAAATAACATTCAATACAGTCATAGGGCTTGCACAATTTGCAGAAGAACCTACTGCACGGAATTCAAATTTATTACCGGTGAACGCAAAAGGAGAAGTCCTGTTTCTATCTGTATTATCCAATAATAATTCAGGAATAGAGCGATGGATATCTAATTTTAATATTGCTTCATCCTGCTCATCGAATTTACCGCCAACCCTTGATTCAACTTCATCCAAAACTTTTGAAAGATACTGACCAACGAAAACAGAAATGATGGCAGGAGGGGCTTCGTTGGCACCCAACCGATGGTCGTTTGCTGCAGAAGCAATAGATGCTCTTAATAAATCTGCATAATCATGCACTGCTTTAATGGTGTTGACAAAGAAGGTAAGGAACATCAAATTTGTTTTTGGTGTTTTACCCGGACTTAATAAGTTAACACCTGTATCTGTAGCCATGCTCCAGTTATTGTGTTTACCATTACCATTAATGCCTGCAAATGGTTTTTCATGAACCAATACACGCAATTTATGGCGACGTGCAACGCGATCCATAATATCCATCAACAGCGAATTATGATCCACTGCTACACTTACTTCTTCAAAAATTGGCGCTACTTCAAACTGAGAAGGGGCTACTTCGTTATGGCGTGTTTTTAAAGGAATACCTAATTTGTAACATTCTGTTTCAAAATCTCTCATGAAAGCATAAACTCTTTCAGGAATAGATCCGAAATAATGGTCTTCCAATTGTTGCCCTTTGGCAGGCGCTGCACCAAATACGGTTCTGCCACATTGTACCAAATCAGGACGGGCATTGGCTAATCCTTCATCAATTACAAAATATTCCTGCTCCCATCCTAAAGTAGCAGTTACTTTTGTAACATTCTTATCAAAATAATTACAAACAGAAACAGCCGCTTCATTTAATGCTTCCAAAGCTTTTAATAAAGGGGCTTTATAATCTAAACTTTCGCCTGTATAAGAAATAAAGATGGTGGGGATACATAAGGTTTTTCCCTGACCGATTTCCATAATGAAAACAGGAGAAGATGGATCCCATGCTGTATAACCTCTTGCTTCAAAAGTGGCACGCAAACCACCGCTTGGAAATGAAGAAGCATCCGGTTCTTGCTGAATCAATGCTGCACCATCAAATTCTTCTATCGCAGTACCATCGCTTTTTAAGGTGAAAAATGAATCATGTTTTTCTGCAGTGGTTCCTGTTAAGGGTTGAAACCAGTGTGTAAAATGGGTAACACCTTTTGATTCGGCCCATGCACGGATTCCATTGGCAATTTGACCCGCTACAGAACGATCAATTTTTTTGCCTCCTTTGATACTTCCCGCTAAGCTTTTATAGGCATCATCACTTAAATATTCACGAGCTGTTTTAAGTGTAAAAACATTTTCCCCGAAAATGGAGGTTATTTTAGTGGATTTCAGGTTTCCCACTTCGCTTCCATCATTAGATAAATTACTGATAGCTTCAAATCTTAATGACATAATTATAAAATTTAGGACTTCAAAGGAAGTAAAATCGAGTTGAAAAAACAAGATTTATTACACTTAATTACTCATTTGTGTTGAAATTGTGAAGAATTGAATACATATCATTTAAATTAATATGATTTGAAAATAGCGATTAACATCAAAGCCATGTTAGTCTGAATTTGTCAATCAGTATTTAACATGTTTAAGTACCCGAGTTTACTTGCTTAATTAAATGCTTTTTCAGTATAACAAAAGGGCTGTCTTAATCGATATTTGTTCGTAGCATGTTCGGGGTAAGTCCACTAATTAGTGGACTTACCCCGAACAACACCAAAATCAGTTAATACGGAGATCGATATTTACTTAACTATAATAACTGGTTTATCTGCGAGAAATAAATTAAAGGTTTATCTGCATCAAATGCATATTACTAAAATCTAATTACTAATGAATAACTCTATTAATACACCTAAAATATAAATCCACATAACATTTATAACTTCATCTTGGCTCATCACTTCTCCTCCTTACCTTCGCCCTGTTATGAATATTACCGCTCAAACCGCCCGGGAACTTCGATTAACCGAAGAAGAATTTGAACTGATTAAACAGAAATTAGGCCGCACGCCCAACTTCACTGAATTATGTGCTTTCAGCGCTATGTGGAGTGAGCATTGCAGCTATAAGAATTCCATTAAATGGTTAAAAACCCTGCCACGCAGTGGCGGCAGAATGTTGGTTGCTGCAGGAGAAGAAAATGCCGGATTGATGGATATGGGTAATGGATTCGGTGTGGTATTTAAAATAGAATCGCATAATCATCCATCGGCTATCGAACCATTTCAGGGAGCGGCAACAGGTGTGGGCGGTATTCAACGCGATATTTTTACAATGGGTGCTCGCCCTATTGCATCATTAAACAGCCTTCGATTTGGAAATATTCAGGATAACAAAACACAAAGATTATTATCGGGTGTAGTGCATGGAATTGGCCATTATGGAAATTGTTTTGGTGTTCCAACCGTTGGGGGCGAAGTGTATTTTGAGCAATGTTATCATACCAATCCATTGGTAAATGCCATGAGTGTGGGTATTATGCAATCAAATAAAATGGTAAGCGCTACGGCAAGTGGAAAAGGGAATCCGGTTTTTTTTGTTGGAAGTGCAACGGGTAAAGACGGTATCGGCGGTGCCTCATTTGCATCAGCCAATATTACTGCCGAAAGCGCAGAAGATTTGCCTGCCGTACAGGTAGGAGATCCTTTTCAGGAAAAAAAATTATTAGAAGCATGTCTGGAAGTGATTGAAACAGGCGCCGTTGTTGGAATGCAGGACATGGGTGCAGCAGGAATTATTTGTTCAACGGCTGAAATGAGCGCAAAGGGAAAATCGGGAATGCGAATTGATTTAGATAAAGTGCCTGCAAGACAAAAAAATATGAAGGCATGGGAATTATTGTTAAGTGAAAGCCAGGAGAGAATGTTGATTGTGGTAGAAAAAGGAAAAGAAGATGCTGTATTGAAAGTATTTGAGAAATGGGATTTGCCTTGCAGTGAAATCGGGCATGTAACAGATGACGGGTTGTTGAAATTTTATATGCATGGAACATTGGAAGCAGAGATACCGGCATATGAATTGGTATTAGGTGGCGGCGCACCGCAATATTCAAGAGAATATTCAACACCAAAATATTTAGATAAAATAAATGATTGGAAACAAGCTGATGTTGATGATATAAAGGAAACTGAATTAAAAAATATAACTGAACAGATGATTCAAATACCCAATATCGCCGGTAAAAGATGGGTGACTGTTCAATACGATAGTATGGTAGGTGCTGCAAATACCAGCACCAATGAACCAAGTGATGCTGCAGTGATATTGGCAAAAGGAACAGGAAAGGCATTGGCTGTTACAACAGATTGTAATAGTCGTTATGTTTTTGCCGATCCGCATAAAGGTGCCATGATCGCTGTTGCAGAAGCTGCAAGAAATATTGTTTGCAGTGGCGCTGAGCCCATTGGAGTAACGAATTGTTTAAACTTTGGTAATCCTTACGATCCCGAAGTGTATTATCAATTTGTAAAAGCAGTTACCGGAATGGGAGAGGCTTGTAAAAAATTCAATACACCGGTTACCGGTGGCAATGTCAGTTTTTATAATCAAAATCCCGAAGGCCCGGTTTATCCCACACCAACAATAGGAATGGTGGGTGTTTTAGATGATATAGAAAATAAAATGACATTGGATTATAAAGAAGGAGGAGATTTAATTTTTCTGATTGGTCAACAACAAAATGATATTGGTTCATCGGAATATTTGCATAAAATAAAAAAAGTGGAATATTCTTCTGCGCCTCATTTCAATTTGGACGAAGAATACCTGGTACAACAATTTGTTTCATCTCTTATCAAGGAAAAAATCATTCAATCGGCACATGATATCAGTGAAGGCGGATTGATGGTAACTTTATTAGAGAAAGGATTCAATCGTGATCTTGGATTTGCTGTTAATACAGATACAGCAGGTATTCGCAAGGATGCTTTTTGGTTTGGTGAAGCACAGAGTCGTATTGTTGTTACCTGTTCAAAACAAAAAGCTGAAAGCCTGAAGCAAAAAGCTGAAAACAGTCATATTGCATATACAGAATTAGGGATGGTAACAGCCGGTGCAATAAAAATAAATGGAATGGATTTTGGAAATATTGCTGAATGGAAAGAAAAATATGATACGGCAATTGAAAAGGCACTGAATCCCTAAAGGGACAAAAAAAATATAGCATGAAAAGTAACTCAGCAAATCAAAGTTCCCCTTCAGGCGACAGGGGTATTATCGTTACCGGTGCAGCAGGATTTATCGGTTCTTGCATGGTGCAATATTTAAATGAACAAGGTTTGGAGCATTTAATATTGGTAGATGATTTTGGTTTTGAAGAGAAAAGAAAAAATTGGGAATCGAAAAAATTCATTCAAATCGTTGAACGGTACAATTTATTCGAATGGTTGAAAGAGAAAAACCCGGATGTTGAAGCGGTGATTCATTTAGGCGCAAGAACAGATACTACCGAATTCAATTATGCGATACACGAAGAATTGAATGTGCAATATTCAAAAGACATCTGGCATTATTGCGTTGAAAAAAATATCCCGCTCATTTATGCATCTTCAGCTGCAACTTATGGTGCAGGCGAGTTGGGTTATAATGATGATCATGAACTGCCGTTCAAATTAAAACCATTGAACCCTTATGGCATCAGTAAAAATGAGTTCGATAAATGGGCCCTTTTGCAAACGAATCACCCACCCGTTTGGACGGGTTTAAAATTCTTTAATATTTACGGGCCAAATGAATACCATAAAGAAAGAATGGCAAGTGTAATATGGCATGCTTTCAATCAAATAAAAAAAGATGGTGTGGTAAAATTGTTTAAATCACATCGTCCCGATTTTAAAGATGGGGAACAGCTTCGTGATTTTGTTTATGTAAAAGATTTGGTGAAAGTAATGTTCTGGATGTATCAATTAATGGTTAATGGTAAATGGGAATTCAGCAAAAATGGTATTTATAATTTAGGAACCGGAAAAGCAAGAAGTTTTTACGATTTAGCCGCAGCAACATTTCGCGGATTAGATAAAGATCCGAATATTGTTTTTATTGATATGCCGGAAGATATACGAGATAAATATCAATATTTCACAGAAGCGAACATGAAAAAATTATATGATGCAGGATATCATGAACCTTTTTATACTTTAGAAGAAGGCGTAGATGATTATGTGCGGAATTATTTAAAGGGATTAAAGATCTATTAGCACTTTACCATCCTCATTTTCTTTTGCGTATTTTCACAAAAAGCCATTATGTATGAGTAAAAAAATAGCCATCATTGGTGGTGGTAATTTAGGTACGGCCATTGCCGAAGGATTGATCAGCAGTGGTTTTATTTTACCGAAAGATATTATCATTACTAAAAGAAATACAGCAACACTATTGCCTTTGCAGGAAAAAGGGGTTACAGTAAGCAGCAATAATATTCAGGCTATTGAATTTGCAGATGATATTATTTTAGCAGTAAAACCATTTCAATTGAAAGAAGTGTTATTGCAAGTGAAACCTTCTTTGCAAAAAAACAGGCATACCATTATCAGTGTAGCAACCGGTGTTTGGATGAATGATATGATTGAATTGGTTGGCAATGATTTTAGTTTATTTCGCGCCATGCCCAATACTGCTATTGCTATTCGCGAAAGTATTACTTGTATTAGTCATCATAATGTATCTGAGCAGCAAATTGATTTTGTTAGGAATCTATTTGATCAATTGGGCAAAACGGTATTTATAGAAGAAAAATTAATGGATGCTGCAACGGTATTAGGTGCTTGCGGCACAGCTTATGCGATGCGTTATATCAGAGCAAATATTCAGGGTGGTATTGAAATAGGTTTCAGTGCGGCAACTGCTTCTTTAATTGCAGCACAAACAGTAAAAGGTGCTGCAGAGTTGCTGTTGCAAAGAAATACACATCCTGAGCAGGAGATTGATAAAGTAACTACACCAAAAGGCTGTACCATTGCTGGTTTGAATGAAATGGAGCATCAGGGATTCAGCTCTTCCTTAATTAAAGGGTTGGTTACAAGTTATAAGAAGATTGTTAATGATATGTAATCATTTGGTATAAAACCTGTTTCTTTGCATTGCTCAGAATAAACCTACAGTAATTATTAAAAAACAAATTGTGCGATTAAACTAAATAGCCAGTTTAATTGTCATAATCAGATTAAATTATTTTTTATACTTAAATAAGCTTGTCCTGCGCAAACATTATCTGTTAATATTATTTTTTCTTTTTTGTTTCATGAATATGGTTCGTGCACAAAAAGATCTTATACAGCCTGATCTTATTGATACAGTTCCCAAAAACGATCCCGATAAATCAAGTAACAGAGATTTGATTGATGTTTTACACCATCTTTCCAATAAACATTCACATCCGCATGCTGCAGAAAGAACATTAAAGGCAAAAAAATATAATTTATCTTTTGTTCCTGCCGCCGGCTATACGTTACAAACAGGATTTGCCGGTTTGGTGAGTGCCAATATCGGTTATTATAATGATGAGGGTGCTGATGCAAAAATTTCGAGTATTTCTTCCAGTGTCACTTATTCCCAATACAACCAGGTTATTTTTCCTTTGATTGCTGATATATGGACAAAAGGAGGAAAGTATAATTTTATTTCAGACAATCGATTCATTTCTTATCCATCAGATATTTATGGATTGGGTGGAAAAACAGATCCCAATAAAGCGCATACGATTGATTTTAATGGAATGAAATTTCATCAAACCATTGTAAAAAAAATTGCCAATAATTTTTATGCAGGAATAGGAATTTATTACGATCAGTTCTGGAATATTAAAGTAATCGATCCTAAAACAAGAAGAATAGACAGCATCATTCAAAAAGAATTGGGCAATACAGAAATCGCTATAGGCCCAACCATAAAATTATTATACGATTCAAGAACCAATCAGATCAATCCCGATAAAGGCAATTTTTTAAATATTGTCTATCGCGATAATTTGCAGTTTTTCGGAAGCGATAACAATTGGCAATCCTTATTAATTGATGCACGTAAATATATTAATTTCCCGAAAGGTTCAAAAAATACCTGGGCTTTCTGGAGTTATGATTGGTTAACACTTTCGGGTAAACCACCATATTTATTAATGCCCAGTACAGGATGGGATGATCAATACAATACAGGAAGAGGTTATATTCAAAGTCGTTTCAGAGGAAAGCAAATGGTTTATTTTGAAACAGAATACCGATATAAAATTTCACGAAACGGATTGATTGGCGGTGTTGTATTTGTAAATGTTGAAAATTTTTCAGGCGATCTTTCTCAATCATATAATAATGTATTGCCGGGATATGGTGCAGGCATCCGCATTAAACTCAATAAACATTCCGGCACCAATCTTTGTCTTGATTATGGTATGGGTAACAACGGCAGCGGTGGATTTTACGTAAACCTTGGTGAAGTATTTTAATGATCGATTTTTTCTTTTCTTTTTTTATTTCCATTTCAATAAGGCTAACTTTATATTTTAAATAATTGCTAATGAAAAATTATTTTGTTTCAGTCATTGTGATTTTATTTTTTATAACTTCCTGTAAAAATAATTCTACCGAAACAGTGAAAACGGATTCATCCAATAAAAAATGGTGGAAGGAAGCGGTGGTGTATCAAATCTATCCACGCAGTTTTAAAGACAGCGATGGTGATGGGGTAGGTGATTTAAAAGGAATTCTTTCCAAATTAGATTATGTAAAAAGTTTAGGAGTAGATGTGATTTGGTTAAATCCGATATTCTCCTCGCCCAATGCAGATAACGGTTATGATATCAGCGATTATCGTGGCATCATGAAAGAGTTTGGAACGATGCATGATTTTGATACTTTATTAAAAGCCATGCATGAAAGAGGATTGAAATTGGTGTTAGATTTAGTCGCCAATCATAGCAGTGATGAACATGAATGGTTTAAACAATCACGCAGTTCCAGAACCAATCCGTACAGAGATTATTACCATTGGTGGCCTGCAGAGAAAGGTAAACCGCCTTTCCGTCCGGGTTCTTTTGAAGTAGACGGCAGCGGATGGCGTTTTGATTCATTGACCAATGCCTATTATTTACATTACTTCAGTTTTAAACAACCTGATTTGAATTGGGAAAATCCGAAAGTTCGCAAGGAGATTTTCGATATGATGAATTTTTGGTTTGATAAAGGAGTAGATGGTTTTCGAATGGATGTGATTCCTTTTATTTCTAAAGACACCAGTTTCCCTGTTATTACACAACAAATACTTGATGAAAAATATGGCGGCGGATGGGATCATTATCTGGCAAGTGGCCCGCATTTGCATGAATATTTACAAGAGATGAATAAAGAAGTGTTAAGCAGGCACGATGTAATGAGTGTGGCAGAAGGTGCGGGTGTTACCACTGCAACGGCACATAATTTTGTGGATGAGGACAGAAAAGAATTAAACATGCTGTACCATTTTGAAGGCGTGAGTCTGGGTTATTTGCCTGGCAAGTTTAAACAGATGGATCCAAAAGGATACAGCCTGGTTGAGTTTAAAAAAATTTACAGCAAATGGGATAGTGTGTTTGCAGATAAAGGTTGGGGAACTATTTATTTAGGCAATCACGATCAACCCAGGATGTTATCTCGTTGGGGAAATGATGATCCTAAATACAGTGTAGCATCTTCTAAATTATTAACTACGTTTTTAATGACCATGCGTGCAACGCCTTATTATTATTTTGGTGATGAATTGGGTATGAGCAATATTAAGTTTGATAAGATAGAAGATTATAAAGACATTGAATCTATTAATATGTATAAACAGATTCAGGCTAAAGGCGGTGATGTAAAAGAATTTTTAGAAGCACAAAAAATTGGCGCAAGAGATAATGGCCGTACACCGTTTCAATGGGATGCCACGCCCAATGCAGGTTTCACTACAGGTACACCATGGATAAAAATAAATCCCAACTATAAAAACACCAATGTTGCAGCGGAAGAGGGAAATGTCAATTCCTGTTTAAATTATTTCAGAAAGATTGTGCAACTAAGAAAGAACAATAAAGTATTGGTATATGGTAAGTACGAATTGTTAGATAAAGAAAATCCTAAAGTGTATGCTTATACAAGAGGTGAAGGCGCTGAGAAAGTATTGGTGATTTTAAATTTCAGCAAGGAGAAAGTTGATTGGTCATTACCTGAAGGAATGTCTGTGGATGCAACACCTTTAATCAATAACTATCCAACAATTGAGGTTTTAAATTCTGTTTCATTACAACCATATCAGGCGGTTATTTTAAAAATAAAGTAAGCATTTAATTGTAGGATTGTTGAATAAAAGAGCTATCATGTGTTGATGGCTCTTTGTTATTTTAACTTAAATTCCTGATTAGAAAAAGAAACTGTTTCAGGAATCTTTATTTTATTGAATTCATGTGCTGTTGCCTGGTGGCAAGTATTACAGGTATTGGTGAGGAAGATGAATGCATTTTTAAATTGCATCGTATTTTTTTGTTGAATGGTATGTGATATGCTATCAATAGGTAAATTGATCATTGCAATTGATTTTGTTTCAGGCCTGTCTGTACAATAATCCTGGATATCGTCTAATGTTTCTTTGATTTCATTGATCTCAAAATCGGCCAGTTTCCAGTTTTCATTTATTCCTGCAAACCACAATTTCTCATGGTGTATCTGAATACTGCTCATAAATTCTCCAAAGCCGGGTTTATATGTTTTTTTTAATTGTAATTGCAAACTATCAATCTGTGTTTGCATCGCTTTGTTATTGGCTTGCTGACAGCCTATTAAAATAATAAGAAACAACAGACTTACAATAATCTTATTCATAATAATATGTATTCTTTGTGTCCGGATATATAAATATACAAACAATCTATCGCGAATAAAAAGGATTGAAATAGGGGAAAAATAAAAAGACTGCATGTTTTATAAAACATACAGTCTTTTTACAGAATGATTTGTTTAATGTGCTTTTAAAAATGCAATTGTTTTTGCATGTGCGTCAGCGGTTGCTTCTTTATTATAACTCGGATTAGATGGATTGGCAAAACCGTGCCCTGCATCATATCTGTTTACGCTGATATTTTTGCCGACTGATTTCATATTTTCTTCAAAAGTATTTACTACAGCCGGTCCAATACCCTGATCTTTATTGCCAAAGAAGCCGATCACATCACAATTAATGGTTTTTAATCTTTCTAAATTATTTTCCGGTCTGCCATAATACATCACACAACCTGCAGCTTGTTTACCTGCAAGAATGGTTGCTTGTAAACTCCAACCGCCACCGAAACACCAGCCTACGGTATAAATTTTTGCATCTGCACCTGCATAAGCAATGGCACCTTTAATAATGTTTTCCAATCTGGTTGCATTAGCTTTTTGCATATACACCATCGCACTGTCTTGTGTGGTAGCTACTTTGCCATCATACATATCTAATGCAATAACGTTTACGTCACCTAATTCTTTATAAAAATTCTCTGCTTCATTTTTAATATTATCATTCAATCCCCACCATTCCTGAATAACGAATAACCATTTATTGGTTTTCTTTTTTGCTTTGATAAAATAGCCCTGTGCCTGAGAGCCGTCTGCAGCTTTATATTGTATGGTTTTACCCAGCGGATCGATCAATGTTATTTTTTTGGGATTGGGGTGCCAGGATGCAAAGCCGGGCTTGGTTGCATCTAACTGAATCATTTCTCTTGCTTCTGCATTAAAACAACTGATTACGCAATCCGGCGATAATACTTTGGGTTCCGGTTTCTTAAAAGTGTAACTCAATAAAGCTGCAGTTGCCAATGCAGCGGCGGATAATAGCATCAATTTTTTCATAAAACAAATTTTGGTGATGAAGATGTACACTTGAAGTTAACAAAACAATCTTTTTATGGTTCGAACCGCTGCTTTATTTTTTTATGAACGGCTTTTTTATTTTAGTTTTGTATGACCTCCGAGAGTTATTCTTATACTCGTTCTCTTTTAGGTCACTCGTTTTACACTTCTTTTATGTTGAGTAATGAATCTGAAAGTGGAAGTGTGCGACGCAACAATGATCAATAGCATTCATTTTGTTGGGGTCATAAAAATATTTTTTAAACAGTTAAGCAAGTTTGTTTATGGCTAAATATATTTTTGTTACAGGTGGTGTAACCAGTAGTTTGGGTAAAGGGATTATTGCAGCAAGTTTGGCGAAGCTCTTGCAGGCAAGGGGGTTAACCGTAACCATTCAAAAGTTTGATCCGTATATTAATGTAGATCCGGGAACATTAAACCCCTATGAACATGGTGAATGTTATGTGACAGAAGATGGTGCCGAAACAGATTTGGATCTGGGACATTATGAAAGATTTTTAGATACCTATACTTCACAGGCAAATAATGTAACAACGGGAAGAATTTATCAAACAGTGATAAATAAAGAACGTGCCGGAGATTTTTTGGGAAAGACTGTGCAGGTTGTTCCGCATATTACTGATGAGATTAAAAGAAGAATGCAGTTATTGGGAAAAGATGGCAAGTATGATATTATTATTACAGAATTAGGCGGAACTGTTGGTGACATTGAAAGTTTACCTTTTATAGAAGCAGTGCGTCAGTTGCAATGGGAATTACCTGATGATGATGTGGTGGTGGTACATTTAACCTTGATCCCTTATTTGCGTGCTGCGAAAGAATTAAAAACAAAGCCAACACAACACAGTGTAAAAATGTTGAGTGAAACAGGTGTTCATCCTGATGTGATTGTTTGCAGAACAGAAGAGCCATTGAATAATGATATCAAAAGAAAAATTGCTTTGTTCTGTAATGTAAAACAAGATGCAGTAATTGAAGCGATGGACGCATCCACCATTTATGAAGTGCCGTTATTGATGTTGCGTGAGAAATTAGATTTGATCTGTATGAAAAAATTAAACATCACGGAATTCAAAGAACCTGATCTGGATAAATGGAAAGCCTATTTAGATAAATTAAAATATCCGAAAAGTAAAGTAACTGTTGGGTTGATTGGTAAGTATATTGAATTGCAAGATGCCTATAAATCAATCTTGGAAAGTTTTATTCATGCAGGCGCCGTGAATGAAGTGAAAGTACAGGTAGTGAACGTACACAGTGAATTTATTACCAAAGAAAATGTTGCTGAAAAATTAGAGGGATTAGACGGATTGCTGGTGGCGCCCGGTTTCGGGCACAGAGGTATTGAAGGAAAAATAATTGCCGTACAATATGCACGTGAACAAGGCTTGCCATTTTTTGGTATTTGTTTGGGAATGCAAATGGCCGTGATTGAGTTTGCCAGAAATATTTTAAGACATGACAATGCGCACTCAACAGAAATGGATGCTAATACCCCTGATCCTGTCATTAATATGATGGAAGAACAAAAGAAAATCAAAATGATGGGAGGCACGATGCGTTTGGGCAGTTATGCCTGTGAAATAAAAGAAGGAACATTGGCACATAAAATTTATGGTAAAGAGCATATTACTGAACGTCATCGTCATCGTTATGAATTTAATAATGCTTATTTAGAAGAATTCGAATCTCATGGAATGATTGCCAGCGGAAAAAATAATGAAACCGGATTGGTAGAAATTATTGAATTACCCAATCATCCTTTCTTTATTGGTGTACAATATCATCCTGAATTAAAAAGCTCTGTTGAAAGCCCGGCACCATTATTTGTAAGCTTTATCAGCGCAGCGAAAAAATACAACGAAACAAAAGGCAGTTTAATCGCTTCATTGTTAAAAAGAGAAACGGTTTAATTAGCATTCAAAAAAGAAGAATAGATATAGAAAGTTTAATTACTTTCATCATACAAAATAATTTTGTATGAAATCATTGCGCATTACTTTATTCATCCTTACTGTTTCATTCTTTCATTTCTCTTCTGTTGCACAACCACCCAATGGTTATAAATGGACCAAAGACGGAACCGGTTATTACCAGCAAACCAATGGAGAGATCGTAAGAATTGATCTTCCTTCTTTAAATAAAACAGTAGTCGTTTCTAAAGATATGCTTATACCAGGAGGAGAAACGAAAGCAATCGGTATTCGCAATTTTTTCTTTTCTGCAGACGGAAATAAAATACTCATTTATAATAACAGTAAAAAAGTCTGGCGTTACGATACCAAAGGAGATTATTGGGTGTTGAATCTTGCCAATAAAAAATTACAAAAATTGGGTAACGGCAAACCTGCTTCATCATTGATGTTTGCGAAGTTCTCACCTGATGGAAATAAAGTAGCGTATGTATCTCAATATAATATTTATGTTGAAGATTTGATTACATCAAAAATTACTCCGCTCACTGCTAACGGAACCAGAAAATTAATTAATGGCACATTTGATTGGGTATATGAAGAAGAATTCTTTTGCAGGGATGGATTTAGATGGAGCCCTGATGGAAAAAGTATTGCTTATTGGCAAATTGATGCAAAGAATACAAAAGATTATTCGATGCTGAACACTACAGATTCCATTTATCCGAAAGTGATTCCGGTAGAATATCCGGTTGCCGGTGAAGCGCCATCACCTTTTAAAATTGGTGTGGTGGATATTGCAACTGCGAAAACAAAATGGATAAAAATTCCTACAGATTCTGTTTTGCAATCGTATGTTCCCAGAATGGAATGGGCTTATAATAATAAGGAACTCATCATTCAACATTTAAACAGAAAACAAAATATCAGTGATATTATGTTGTGTGATGTAAATACCGGGAATTCAAAAATAATTTATCATGAAGAAGATAAAGCATGGATAGATATTTTGCCTTTATGGGATGAAAGTTATTCTTATGGTGGTTGGGATTGGTTAAACAATGGAAAGGAATTTTTATGGGCCAGTGAAAAAGATGGATGGAGGCATTTATACAGAATCGGAAGAGATGGTAAAAATGAAACACTCATCACCAAAGGGAATTATGATATCATGAGCATTGCTGCCATTGATGAGAACAGCGGGTATGTTTATTTTGATGCATCACCCACCAATGCCACACAAAAATATTTATACAGGACAAAATTGGATGGCAGTGGTAACGCTGAAAGATTATCACCATTGAATCAGAACGGCACACATGAATATGCAGTTTCACCAACCGGAAAATTTGCGCATCATGTTTTCTCTAATTATTATACACCGAATACGGCTGAGTGGGTTGCATTGCCCAATCATGATGCAATTGACGGACATAAAGTGTATAATGCCATTCAACAATCGGACTCAACAAAATCGAAAGTGAAGTTCTTTACAGTTAAAACCGAAGAAGGTATTGAAATGGATGCATGGATGGTGAAGCCAAATAATTTTGATGCTGCCAAAAAATATCCTGTGGTATTTTATGTATATACAGAACCTTGGGGACAAAATGTAAAAGATGAATATGGGGTAGCTGAAAATTTTTTATACCAAGGCAATATGGCCAATGATGGTTACATCTATATTTCTATCGATAACAGAGGAACGCCGGTACCGAAAGGAAGGGAATGGCGTAAATGTGTGTACAGAAAAATAGGATTGATTAATATTAAAGACCAGGCATTGGCTGCGAAAGAAATTTTAAAATGGAATTATGTGGATACTTCACGCATTGCAGTGTGGGGTTGGAGCGGTGGCGGTTCTGCTACGCTAAATTTAATGTTCCAGTATCCTGATATTTATAAAACAGGTATTGCTGTTGCAGCTGTGGGCAATCAATTAACGTACGATAATATTTATCAGGAAAGATACATGGGATTGCCGCAGGAAAATAAGCAGGATTTTGTAAATGGTTCACCCATTACTTATGCTAAGAATTTAAAAGGACATTTATTATACATACACGGAACAGGTGATGACAATGTACATTATGCCAATGCAGAAATGCTCATCAATCAATTAATAAAATACAACAAACAATTTCAGTTGATGAGTTATCCGAACAGAACACATAGTATTTCGGAAGGTGAAGGAACATTTATGCATTTATCAACTTTATACACGAATTATTTAAGACAGTATTGTCCGCCGGGTGGGAGATAGGACCCGGCATGCTGAACTTGTTTCAGCATCTTAGTTACTATCATTAAAGCATAAATAGTTTTGGAATTTTGATTGGAAGGTTTTTTTTAGAGCTCTTGCTTACTCAACATCTCCTTCTTTGTTTCATTCCAAAAACTGTCAAAACTTTTGGCGGTATTGTCTTTCCATTCGTTAATATTCGTTTTTAGTTTATTGGTTCTTTCTGTTGCAGTATTGGCCATAAAATCTTTTATAAAAGAACTGTCTTGTTCAAATGCCAATTGGTTATACAATTCTTTTAATTGTTGTTCTTGCTGCATGTTTTGTTGAATAAGTTCATTTTCCATTGCATCACGCAGTTTTACTTTTGCTTCATAAGAACCGGCAGGCAATAATATTTTAGCGATCACGGGCATCAATTCAATCAACATCAATAATGCCACCAATAAATAATACCGGAAACGCATGGCAGCATTGTTTTCTATTAAATGACTCAATGCTTCAATGCGGGATAAGAAACCATCATTCAATAATAAATTAAATTGTTGCTGCTCATTTTGAATATTTGTTTCCATTACACTTAATGAACTGTCCAGTGTTTTTAGTTGAGGCGCATTCATTTGTTGTAAACGATTGTACGCTGCATCTAATTTTATATATTCATTTTGTTTGGCTTGGGCAATATCTTTTAAACCGATTTTTTTACTGCCACCGGTTCCATCGGTTTCTGCAATAAAATTATTTCTTGCAGCAGCTACTTCTTTATACAATGTATCTAATTGATGTTGTAAAAAAATTCTTTTACTCAACAGATCATGCTTAACCGTTGCAAGCGTAGCTTCCTGTTGTGCAAGTTTATCTTTTTTTCTTTGTTCATTATCTAAAGAAATTTGTAAGTGCACTTCTTTATCAAACAAATACAGCAATGCCGGTTGTGCCATAAAAAATCCGATGGTGATCGCCAGCAAGAAGCGAAATGCCAATGCGGTAATTTTATTTTTATTGACAGCATTAATTCCTTTAATCAACATTCTGTCAATACTTAAAATAATCAACCCCATAAAAATGCCCAATACTATGCTAGCATAAATATTGGAAACGGTGGTGCTGAAAAAATAAGTCCAGGCAAGTGTTGCAAACAACCAGGTACCCAACACACTCATGCCAACAATGGCATATCGGTTCCGGTCAATCACACAATCTTTTATTAATTCTTTTTCAACGGTTGCCAGCCACCATAAAAATTTTTCCCAACGATTGGGCGCATAACTTTCTCTTTGAGAAAGCATGTGAATACTTTCAGTCATATTATTTTTTTAAAATGTAATTTGGCTGAAGTGGAAATAGTTGAATCGGGAAACGGTGTAAAGAAACGATTTAAACCCTTACGAATAGTGCCGTTCAGCCCATTTTACAACCGTCTTCACAAGTTCCCGAAATCTTAATGTACAATCAGTCGCCGTTCCCTACCTTTGCCGCTCAATAATTTTGAGTTATGAATTTTGATAAGAATACAGTTGTGGGCTTTGTGTTGTTGGGTATTTTATTTTTTGCTTTTTTCTGGTATAGCAATAAGCAGAATGAAGCATATATGGCTGAACAAAAACACAGAACCGATTCTATTAATTTGGTAAACGCCTTAAAAGTAAAACCTACAGATACTGTTGCAGCACGTATAGATTCTTTGCGCAGGGATTCGATCAGTAAGATTTCTGCAGCGGGAAATTTTGTAGCTGCTGCAATAGGTACTGAACAAATTGTTTTTGTGGAGAATGAAGTGGTGAAAGTTGCTTTTAGTAATAAAGGAGGTAAAGTTAAATATGTTGATTTGAAGAAATACAATGATGCAGATGGCAATCCTGTTCGGTTGGGAAATGATACATTGGCTTATGCGGTAAACACTGCAGCAAACAGTACTTCATCAACCAATGAATTGTTTTTTACAGCTTCAGAAGTAGTGAAGAATAGCGATGGCAGCCAATCCATTAAATTTTCTTTGAAAGATTCAGCAGGAGAAGCAATCGAGCATGTGTATGTTGTAAAACCAAATGAATATCTGATTGATTGGAATATTACCATTAATGGTGCCGATAAATTATTAACCGGAAGTGTGTTGAATGTTGAGTGGAGAAGTCAGATGAAACAAATAGAACGTTCTTCTCAGTATGAAAGATTGCAAAGCAATATATGTTTTTCGGAAGGCAATAGTTTCGATTATATTTCGGTAAAGAATCAAAGAAAATTTGAGAAACCGGTACAATGGCTGGCTATGTCGAGACAATTTTTTAATGAAGCATTGATCAATACAAAATCAAGCTTTGACAATGGCATAGTTAATTGGGCAAGAAGTGTAGATTCAAGCAATGTGTTGGGAAGGGCTGATGTGGCTTTACAAATGAAAGTGAACAGCAGTGCATCGGTAAATATTCCTTTTCAATTATATTATGGTCCGAATGAATACCATATCTTAAAAAAAGCGGCTCCGGAAATGGATTACATTGTGAATTTGGGAAGGGATATGTATTCGTTTATTCGCCCGATCAACAAGTTTGTGATCATGCCTGTGTTTGATTTTTTTGCCGGCTTTATTAAAAATTTCGGATGGGTTATTATGTTATTAACCATCTTCATTCGCTTAATAACAGCACCATTAACTTATGGCAGTTATGTAAGCGGTGCAAAGATGAAGGCATTAAGACCTGAATTAGATACATTAAAGAAAAAGTTTGGAACAGATCAGCAAGGATATGCAATGGAACAAATGAAGTTGTTCAGAGAAGTGGGTGTAAATCCGTTAGGGGGCTGTATTCCGGCATTGGTGCAAATCCCGATATTCGTTTCATTGTATAGTTTCTTTAATTCCAATATTGAGTTAAGAGGCAAAGCATTTTTATGGGCACATGATCTTTCTCAATATGATTCTATTTATCATTTACCTTTTAATATTCCTTTCGGATTTGGGGACCACATCAGTTTATTTTCATTGACTGCGGTGGCTGCGAGTTTTTTAATTTCAATATATAATATGCAGATGACACCAACACAGGATAATCCTGCAATGAAATACATGCCCTATATTTTTCCGGTGATGATGTTGTTCTTCTTTAATAGATTACCAGCAGCGTTGACCTGGTATTACACCGTTTCCAATACATTGACATTGATTTTACAATTCGTGATTCAACGTTATATTATTGATCATGATAAAATATTGGCCAAGATGCAGGAAGCAAGAACCAAGCCTAAGGTAAAAAGCAAGTGGCAGCAACGTTATGATCAGATGATGGAGAGCCAGAAAAAATTGCAGGACATGAAAGATAAAAACAACAAAAAATAATTTGAATAATGTAATTTTAAAAGCCCTGCAACAGATGCGGGGCTTTTTCATTAACATTGGCATGAAATTGTGTTGATCGTTATTATATTATTATATGAAAAGTGCGCTCATTTTTTCCATATTGATTTGTTTATTTTTTGTAAGTACGCATGCTCAACAGAGAGTTGTTTCTGAATGCAGTATTACATATGCTATTACAACAGACAGCAGTGCAGATAAAACGTTAGTAGAATCATTGAAATCAAGTTACAAGCATATCTATATTAAAAGCAATAATGCAAGAACAGATTTGGTAAGCCCTGCTTTTGTAGAAACTGTTTTTTATGATAAATCAAAATCCACTGCAGTAGTATTGCGGGAGTTTGGCAGTAATAAATTCATGACTAAATTAGATAAAGGGGCATGGGAAAAACAAAATCAATTATTCGATGGCATGGTGGTAACACTTTTACCTGAAACAAAAACGATACTTGGGTATGAATGTAAAAAGGCAATGATCATGCTAAAGAATGGGAATTCATTCAATGTGTATTATGTCAGCAATTTTATTCCTTCCGCAAAAGATTTTGAATATCAGTTTAAAGATATTCCCGGATTTGTGCTGGAATACGAATCAATTGAATCCAATGGAAAAAGATTTCACTACACTGCTACAAAAGTGGATGTCATCAGTCCTGTACCTGCATCAAAGTTTGATATACCCACCAGTGGATACAGAATGTTGAATTGATAATGAAACTGAAATTATTTGATAGGGATGCTAATCTTATCCTTCGGAACTTTTACCTTAATCTTGTAGGGATAAACAAAAGTACTCTTGCCATTATCATATTGAATCATGGAATTAATCTCTAAACCGGAAGGGGAATTTTTTTGGCTCATGATCTGAGAACCTTTAAAATATCTGGCAGAAGTATTCAGTGAAAATGACAATGATTTGTGAGCAAGGTTATTTAAACTCTTTAAAGAATATTTGCTGTTCTTATTTCTTTCATCATTGATCGTGTTAAAAGAAAAAGAAGCGAATGCCAATTGCACCATCGCAACACTGAGTGTGACAATTACAATTTTTTTGATATGTTTTAGAGTCGGCATTTGAACAAAAGTAGTTATTTCTTAAATATAAGCCAATTTTCCTTTTATCAGGATACAGGTTAATGCAAAAATGTTGCCTTAAAATTGGAATTATCTGATTTTCCGCTTATTTTAGATAAACTAATCCCATAATGAAAGAAAATCCATACCGCGAAGACAGGGAGGAATTGAAAGAACTGCTCAGGCAATATCAAAACCTCAAACAAGGTCGTAGTCATTCTTTCCTGGAAGAAGATGCCTTTGAGCGCATTATTGACTATTATGATGAAAAAGATGATTTGCCGGAAGCATTGAGTGCTACTGAAACAGGATTAGCACAATTTCCTTACTCTTCTCAATTAATGATTAAAAAAGCAGATCTGCTTTTGGCTTCAAGAAAATATCATCAGGCATTGGAAATTTTAGAAACTGCAGAGCTCTTCGACAGTAACGATATCAATTTATACATTTTAAAAACTGATGCTTATCTGGCATTGGATCAACAACAAACTGCTGTTGAATTATTGCAAGCTGCTTTAAAATTATTTGAAGGAGAAGAAAGATTAGAACTGTTATTTGAATTGGCAGATGTGTATGACGATTATGAAGAGTTTGATAAAGTATTTGATTGTTTAAAATTGATTTTAGAAGAAGAACCTAATAACGAGGAAGCTTTATATAAGATTTGTTTCTGGACAGATTTTACCGGACGCAATGAAGAAAGTATTCGGTTACATCAAAACATTATTGATGAATATCCTTACAATGAAATTGCATGGTTTAATTTGGCAGCGGCCTATCAGGGATTGAAATTATATGAGAAGGCGATTGATGCGTATCAATATGCTGTTGCCATTGATGAAAAATTTGATTATGCCTATCGCAATATGGGCGATGCATTTTTAAGGTTGCGTAAATACAAAGATGCGATTGAGGTTTTAGAAAAAGTATTGGAATTAACAAGACCAGAAGATGTAATCTATGAAGCCATTGGCCATTGTTATCATCGCTTGGGAAATTTTGCACAAGCAAGATTTCATTATAAAAAAGCAGTGCATTTAAATCCGGATGACAGTAAGTTACATTATAAAATTGCAGTGACTTATTTGTTTGAACAGCAATGGCAAAGTGCCATCAAACATTTAGAGAATGCGATGCGTATTCATCGCAATATGCCGGAATACAATTTAGCCATGGGGCAATGTAAAATGCATCTGGAAGAATACAAAGATGCCATTATTTATTTTGGAAATGTGGTAGCAGCTAAGCCCAAAAAAATGATTGGTTGGGAATCTTTGATTCGTTGTTTAATGAAAGCAAACTATTATCCGGAAGCTGCCGATCAATGTTTGGCAGCTATGAAAGCAACGGATAATAAACCGATCTTTATTTATTTCTACAGTGCTATACAATTTCTTTCGGGCAAAACAAAAGAGGGTTTATTACAATTAGAGAATGCCATGAGCAAAGCGCCTAAGCTGTTAAAGAAATTTATTGAATTAAATCCAGGTATTTTGCAAAACAATCAAGTAGTAGATATTATTGCCCGTTATAAAAAGGGCAAGAAAATTTAATGTATTTTTATTGTAGGGCATATTGTTTCAGTTGAAGTGTGCGACGCAACATGGTTTGATTATTATTCTGCCGCTGACTCCAAAATAATAATATATCATTTTAATAGGGTATCGGTTGAACTGTTTCCTTTATTTTTGCGCTGATTAAAACTTTACTGATGAATTTTAATTTAACACAAATACCGGAAAGAACACAGAAGCCACGTAGCAATGGGATTACCATGGTAATGGATAAAGGACTTAGCATAAATGAAGTACATAATTTTTTGGATATTGCAGGAGTACATGTAGATGTGGTGAAGTTAGGTTTTGGTACTTCTTTCGTAACACCCAATCTTCGTCAAAAAATTGAAGTGTATAAACAATATGGTATGCCTATTTATTTTGGCGGTACTTTATTTGAAGCATTTTTAATTCGCAATCAGTTTGATGATTATGTAGCTGTATGTAAAGATTATGGTATTGATTATATTGAAGTGAGTGATGGCTCTATTACTATTCCGCATGCAGAGAAATGCGGTTATATAGAAAAATTAACCAAGCATGGAAAAGTATTAAGTGAAGTGGGTAGCAAAGATGCTGCACATATTATGGCTCCTTATAAATGGATTGAGTTAATGCATGCTGAATTAGAAGCAGGTGCAACGTATGTAATTGCTGAAGCACGTGAAGCAGGTAATGTGGGTATTTATCGCGGTTCGGGTGAAGTGCGTGAAGGATTGGTGAATGAAATTTTGACAAAGATTCCTCAAGAAAAAATTTTGTGGGAAGCTCCGCAAAAAGCACAGCAATTGTATTTTCTTGAATTGATAGGATGTAATGTGAACCTCGGAAATATTGCACCTTCTGAAGTAATTCCTTTAGAAGCGATGCGAATTGGTTTACGTGGAGATACTTTTGATTTGTACTTAAACAAGTAAAAAGTTATAAATAATGAGTGATAAGTTATTTGGGTTTTATAATTCATAACCCAGCAACATGCAAACATTCGGATTAATCGGTTATCCATTATCACATTCTTTTTCAAAAAATTTTTTTAATAAAAAATTTGAAGAAGAAAATTTGAACGATCATTATTTTGAAAACTATTCAATTAGTGATATTGATCAGTTGCATGATATTTTAAAGAATCCAACGCTGAAAGGATTGGCTGTAACTATCCCGCACAAGAGATCGGTGATAGATTTCCTGTATCAATCTGATCCGGTAGTTAAAAAAATCGGTGCATGTAATTGCATTAAAATACGTGATGGAAAATTAACAGGCTACAATACCGATGTAATTGGTTTTGAAAAATCATTCATAAAAAAATTACAAGCACAGCATCAGCAAGCATTGATATTGGGAACAGGCGGCGCTTCAGCAGCAGTTGAATTTGTTTTACAAAAACTGCATATACCTTATCAATTGGTTTCAAGAAATAAAAAAAATAATAGTTTATCGTATGATGATTTGAATGAAGCATTAATTCATCAATATCCAATTATTATCAATACTTCTCCGGTTGGAATGTACCCGCATATTGATGAAGCTCCTCTTATTCCTTATCAATTCATCACTCCCGCACATTATTTGTACGATTTGATTTATAATCCTGCAGAAACAAAATTTTTAAAAGAAGGTAAGCTTAAAAACGCAACTAT